>ENA-OSEO01000717-OSEO01000717.1-sediment-metagenome-genome-assembly--contig:-NODE-717-length-77217-cov-5.965465_pt1 | contig 77217 bp, 59 predicted proteins | sample MGYA00237883_ERZ534232 | MGnify/ENA metagenome assembly ERZ534232
GAGATTTTTAACGCTCAACCCTTTGTCTCTCTTTTTCCGAAAAGGCTTGAATGGCGCTCACAAAAGCCTTTTTACGATGCCATCACCGTTTGACGCTTTTATAAAATTTTCCCACAGCCGCGGCGATTCCCGCGATGGGGGCGATGAGCATGGCCGCGGCCAAATGATTGGCATCCGCCATCCGGTCCTTTACGGATTCAAGGTGGGGCCTACCCTTTCCTTTTTCCATCGCGGCGTTCAGCGTCTCGAACGGTACGGGGCTGACGTACAGGGTATTGGTCCCCCCGTTTTCGTTTTCTCCGTAAACATACCCGTTGATCTCGTCGGCGATAGCGTGGGCCGTTTCAACGATTTCGTTTCGGGGACCGATGGTTTGCACGCCTTCGGGGCACGCCTCAATACACGCGGGGACACCCCCGTCCCGGAGTCGGTCATGACACCGGTCGCATTTGTACATCACACCGTTTCCGGCGAATGACGGGAACAGATCCAGATAGAGCCCCGTTCCGGTTTGACGCTGAGGGATATCCCAGGGGCAGACCTTTTTACACTTGGATCCGCCCAGACAAATCCCGGCGTCGATGCGGGAAAGCCCGTTTTGCTCTTGCCGGGCCGCACCCCACGGACACAGTTTCACACACGGGGGATTGACACAGTGCATGCATCTTCGGGGTAACGTCAACTCGGTTTCTTCACCGTTTACCTCGACGGCGGCATGCTGGATAAAGAGCCAGTTGTAGGGCGTGAGGCGGTGACGGATCCTCTTTTTATCGGACCAGTCTTCCACGGGAACCCGTGAAGGCACCATTTCGGGAAACGGTTTCTTGGGATCGGGAAACTTGTTTGTATTTGCATCGCGGCAGGCCTCCACGCAGGCCTCGCAACCGATGCACTTTCGAATATCGATGAGGGTGGCCAGATGGGAGCCGGTGTGGGGCGCGACAGCCGCATTGGAGATGTTTCCTGAAGCGAGCGTGCCGGCGGCGGCAACGCTCCCCTTCAGAAAGGCTCTTCGGGTGATGGATCGAGACATAATGCGAGACCTCCCGACGGAAAAATTCGGATTTTCTTACTAAAGAGGATGACTTTAAAAAAAGGTTACAGGAAAATTTTTCCCTGAGACGGACACATGGCACGCCTTGACACGATCTTCGAAACGCCCTATAGGATCAAAAAGACAATCTCCAGGAGTTCGTGAAAGACCGAAACGAAATCGTCGGTTTTTCCTTTCCTTTCTCCGGCAAACTTTCAGCGATGGGAATATCCCATGACCGGCGATAAAGAAAAGGCCCGTCGCCTCACGGCCTTGTTCCTTCTCGGGAGTGTCCTTTTCAGTTATCCGGTCATCTCCCTGTTCAACCTGCCCGCCCTGGTGTGGGGCGTTCCCCTCTTATATGCCTATGTCTTTTGTGTCTGGGCGGTGATCATCCTTCTGATCGCCCTTGCCACGCATAAGGGTTCCCGGCCCGTCGGCAACCGATTTTCAGATCGAGGGTAAGGATGATCGCCACCTGGATCATTCTCCTGTTCGCCTTCGGCTATGTGGCGCTGCTGTTCGCCATCGCCTATTACGGCGACAAGCGGGCGGATATGGGGAAGAGCATCATCAGCAATCCCTATATTTACGCCCTTTCTCTCGCGGTCTATTGCACGGCATGGACATTTTACGGGAGCGTGGGGCGTGCCGCCAGAACAGGCCTGGGGTTTTTACCCATCTATATCGGGCCCACCCTGACCGCGGCGTTGGGTTGGCTGGTGTTGCGGAAAATCATCCGGATCAGCAAAGTCCACCGGATCACCTCCATCGCCGATTTCATTGCGTCCCGGTACGGCAAGAGCATGACCCTGGGCGGTGTGGTGACCATTATCGCCGTATTGGGGATCATTCCGTATATCTCCTTGCAGTTGAAGGCCATCTCCACCAGTTATTTGCTGATCAAACATTATCCGCAATTCGCCATTGATGTGAATTTCGCCCAGATACCCTTTTTGAAAGACACGGCCTTTTATATTGCGCTCCTGCTGGCCGTCTTCGCCATTTTATTCGGGACACGACACCTGGAAGCCACGGAACGGCACGAAGGACTGGTGGCGGCCATCGCCTTCGAGTCGGTGGTAAAGCTTGCGGCGTTCATTGCTCTGGGGGTATTTATCACCTACATCGTTTACGACGGATTCGCCGATATTTTCCGTAAGGCGACGGATTCCCCGGAGCTCAAACGGCTCTTTGTTTTTGAAGATCGCCCGGGCGCCTTTATCGACTGGGGAATGTATATCTTCCTTTCCATGCTGGCGGTCATGTTTCTTCCCCGCCAGTTCCAGGTGACCGTTGTGGAAAACGTCAACGAGGAACACCTCAACAAGGCCATCTGGCTCTTCCCGCTGTACCTCCTGGCGATCAATATTTTCGTCCTTCCGGTGGCCATCGGCGGGTTGCTGCATTTCACCGGCTCCGTCGTGGATGCGGATACATTCGTCCTGACACTGCCCATGGCCGAACACAGCCAGTGGCTGGCGGTGTTGGTCTTTATCGGCGGCATATCCGCGGCCACGGGGATGGTCATCGTTGAGACCGTGGCCCTTTCCACGATGATTTGCAACGACCTGGTCATGCCGGTATTGCTGCGGCGGTTTTCCCGTCAACTCGCCAAGCGAAGCGACATCAGCAACATTTTAATCGTCATCCGCCGTTTTAGTATCATTCTGGTCCTCCTGGTCGGGTATACCCATTTCCATTTGATCGGAGAGTTTTATCCCCTCGTCTCTTTGGGCCTCATTTCTTTTGCGGCCGTGGCCCAATTTGCGCCTGCCATCCTGGGAGGTATTTTCTGGAAGCGGGGAACCCGGCTGGGGGCGTTGACCGGCTTGATCGCCGGTTTCGTGATCTGGCTTTACACCCTCGTGTTTCCGTCCTTGGTGCAGGCGGGGCTCCTTCCCCCGGGGTTCGTCTCGCACGGGCTCTTCGGGGTGACTTTGCTGAAGCCGTTTCAGTTGTTCGGTCTTGAAGGGTTTGATCCCATCTCCCACGCCATTTTCTGGAGCCTCTTGCTGAACACGGGATGCTACATCGGCGTCTCCCTGTTCAATGCTCCCACGGCCATAGAACACTCCCAAGCCGCCCTTTTCGTGGATATTTTTCGATATTCGGGGGAAATCGAACGACCGGCGTTCTGGCGGGGAAGGGCCACCATACCGGATTTGCGGTCCCTGTTGGAGGCGGTTTTGGGAAAACAGCGCGCCGACGAGGCCATTGCCGCCTATGCAAAGGGACAGGACAAGGACTGGGAACGGACCGTGGAAGCGGAAGCCGGATTCGTCGGCTATGCGGAAAAACTCTTGGCCGGGGCCATCGGATCCTCTTCGGCCCGGGTCATGGTTTCTTCGGTGGTCAAGGAGGAGCCGCTGGGGATCGACGAGGTCATGGACATTCTGGATGAAACCCGGCAGGTGATCATGTACAGCCGGGAACTGGAAAGAGCCACCAATGAACTCAAGAGCGCCAACGAACGCTTAAAGGAACTGGATCGCCTCAAAGATGATTTCATATCCACCGTCACCCACGAACTGCGCACCCCTATCACCTCCATTCGTTCTCTGGCGGAAATCCTTTACGATAACCCGGATATCGATATTTTGAGGCGGAAACATTTTTCCGGCATCATCATCCACGAAAGTGAGCGTCTCACCCGGCTCATCAGCCAGGTGCTTGATTTTCAGAAGATCGAATCCGGGAAGGTGGAATGGCAGGTCACCAATGTGGACATGACCAACATCATCGACGAAGCACTCATTGCAACGGACCGGATGATCAAGGATAAAAACGTCACGGTGGACGTCCATGTACCGGACCAGGTGCCCCTGGTGGAAGGGGACCAGGACCGCCTGATACAGGTCATGGTGAATCTCATCTCCAATGCCGTGAAGTTCTGCGAAAAGGACGAGGGGGCCATCGACATTGCCCTTATGGTGGGAGAAGACCGGATTCAAGTGGACGTGAAAGACAACGGGATCGGCATCAGCCCGGAAAATCAGAAAATCATTTTCGAGACCTTCCAGCAGGTCCGGGACACCTCCCGGGGAAGGCCCCCCGGAAGCGGCCTGGGATTGTCCATCGCCAAGCGGATCATCGATTTCCATCACGGACACATCTGGGTGACCAGCGAACTGGGGAAGGGCTCCACCTTTTCCTTTACCATTCCGCTCCCAAAAGAGAAATGGGCCCTCTAGCCGTGCCATCATCGCAACGCCATTAAAAAAGAGAGGAACCGCAGAAAAGAAATGGCCATAGCCGTCGTAGGGACCTTCGACACGAAAGCAAAAGAGCACCTTTTTCTCAAAGACCGGATTGAAGCGTACGGACATGATGTCTTCACCATTCACGTGGGGACCCGTCGGCCCGCGCCGTTTCCTGTGGACCGGGACATGTACCGGGAGATCGAAAAAAGGGATCCGTCATTGCTTTCCCGCCGGGACCAGGCCATCGAAGCGGTGCGCACCCTTGCCCGCAAAACCGTTGCCGCCCTTTACCGGGAGGACCGGATCGAAGGGGTGATTTCGGCGGGGGGCGGCACCGGAACCCATTTGGGGACCGGTATCATGAAAGGACTTCCCATCGGGGTGCCCAAAGTGATGGTGTCCACCGTGGCCGCCAAGGACATGGGTTCCGTGGTGGGGACCAAGGATGTCACCATGATCCACAGCGTGGTGGACATTTTGGGGATCAACAGCATTTCCGGCATGATTCTCGACCGGGCGGCCGGAGCGGTCTGCGGCATGGCCAGGGCCCGATGGAAGCCCGAGCGCATTTCGAAACGGATCGCCTTGACCTTTTTCGGATTCATCACCGAGGCGGCGGAGCATCTCAAGGATCGTCTCGAAGAATTGGGGTATGAAGTCATTCCTTTTCATGCCAACGGCACCGGCGGCATGGCCATGGAGGAACTGGCCGGCGAAGGCGTTTTCGACGGGATCCTGGATCTGGCCACCCATGAGTTTGCGGATGCGCTGAAAAACGGGTACTGCCGCGGCATCGGTCCGGAACGCCTGACGCCGCCTCCCGGAAGGGACGTGCCCCGCCTGGTGGTGCCGGGGGGGCTCGACTGCGCGGTCCTGGAATTCACCCGGGAATCGGTGCCCGAGATCTACCGGAACCGGAAGATTTTTTACTATGACTTCAGGAGTGCGGTTCGCCTGTCCCGGGAGGAAACCCGTTTGATCGCGGATCAGCTTTCGGAAAAGATGAACCTGAACCCCGGCGGGACCCTGCTTTTAATCCCGTCCCGGGGATGGTCCGAAGCGGACGGGGAGGGCGCCCCCCTGTATGATCCCGACGTTGCGTCCGCGTTTGTCAAGCGAATGCGCGAAACCCTGGATCCGCGCATCGAAATCCGGGAAGCGGATCTGCATATCAACGAGGCGGCGTTTGCGGATCTGGCCGCCCAAGCCATGGACGCCATGGTGAAACGCGGCGTTCCTTCCCGGTGATCCCACAGGAGCTGAATCGGATCTTTTCTCAGGCCTCCCGGAATCCCCATAAGGGATATTCCAGCATATAATCGGCCACTTTCCCCGGATTGTTTTCCCGGCTGGCCACGAGAAACAGCGCGTTTCGCCGTTCTTTTTCGGCAATGGGATCCAGAGGATCCCAGTCCGGCATCAGGATCATGGCGTTATCGGCGCTGTATTCGATATCCCCGGATTCTTTGAAGCCGGCCATGTCGGGGGTTCGATCGTAGCGCCCCTTTTCCCCCCGGGAAAGTTCGGAGGTGACCAGGAAGGTGACGTTCTGCTCATCCCGCATGGATTCCATGTTCCGCAGCCATTCGTCGATCCCCGTCCGCCGTTCCGAAAGATTTTTAAAGGGGAGTTTGTGGAGGCTGTCGATCACCACGAGGGTGAAATCGCATCCGGTTTCGTGCTGCAAAAAATCGATTTTCCGCTTCATCAGATCCGGGCCGAGCTTCCGGTCCGTCACGACCCGGAAAAACGGAAGGATGGTTTGGATCCGCTCCTTTGCGGCTTCAAGGCGCATTTGTTTTTCATCGTCCAATTGATCGAGCCGGATGTCTTTTTCCGAAAGCCGGCTCAAGCGGCAAAGGGTTCGGGTGTAGATCTTTTGTCTTCCGTTTTCAAAGTCATAGTAAATGACCGGGATGCGGTTTTTTGCCACTTCGGTGGAGATCTGCATAAAAAAACAGGATTTTCCGGCCTTCGGGGGACCGCCCAGGATATTGATCCCGCGGAGACCGTTGAGCGCCCGGTCCAGTTTCTCATGCCCCGTGGGGATTCCCAGAAGCGTTTTCCCTTTTTCGCGTTCCAGAAAAGAAATCAGGAAACGGTATTCTTTTTCCGGGGAGGAAAACGGCGAAAAGGCCCTGGATTCCCGGATCATCCCCTGCACGGCCCGGTCGAAGTTCACTCCGGTTTCTTGGGCCAGACGGGTCAGATGGTAGCCTCTTTTCCGGTGGAAGGGCCATTCGAGGATCCTTGATTTATACCCCAGGCGGACGGCCAGGGTGCGGGCGGCCTGATGGGCTTCGGGCGAGTGGTTGACGATTAAAAAAATCCGCTCGATATGCGCCAGCCGCTCCGGTGTAATGACCTCCAGATCCCCGGCGTCGGGGACGGCGATCCCCGGATACCCGAGCTGCATCAACGTCAACAGGTTGATTTCCCCGTCGGTGATGAACAGGGTTCCGCCTTCGCAGCGTTCGATTTCCCGGGTGTTGTAGATCCGAAAATCCCCCTTTGTATATGCCGCATCCCCGTGCCAGAAAGCGTCGTCTGCCCGTTCCGGGAGGACGCATCGTGCGGCATAGCAATTGTTGTCTTCCAGGAAATAGGGAAAAACCAGGTACCTCCCGTTGTAACCGATCTCCATCTGCGTCACGAGGGGCCGGGAAATGCCGTATCGCTCAAAATGGGCGTACTGGCTTTCCCCCATGAGGGCCTGAAAACGGGTGATTTCGAGATTGATGTTTTGGGTGGACAGGATCGTATCGCGCACGAAGGGTTCCCGATCCGGGTCGAATCCGGGAACCGAAGCGGGGTCCAGGCCGCGCATCTTGGCGAAAAAAAGCGGAAACCCCCCCGGTGAACAGCGCCGGGTGCATCGATAATACCCCGTGAAAGGACTTTCCGGGTGCATGTCCACGCGCAATATCCCCTTTGGGTCGGATGCATCCGCGGCGCAAAAGGGACAGGGGGCCTCCAGATGGTCGTCTTCCCACCGGTTGTCCGGAAGGTGTTCGAGGTAAAACCGCCGGACGGCGTCTTCACGGCGCATGGCGCTCACGGGACTTCTCCCAGACATCCGTGTTCACCGTGTGGGAGGGGCGGTTTCCCCGGACGTAATCGAGGATCTGGGCGGCGATGCTGCGGCTCATGTGCTTCAGGGCGTCCTCGGTGAAGGCCGCCGTATGCGGCGTCAGGACCACATTGTCCAGCGTCAAAAGCGGGGAACCCACAGGCGGCTCGTGTTCGAAGACATCGATGCCGGCACCGGCGATCCGTTTTTCCTTGAGGGCCTGATACAAATCGGCTTCCTTGACGATTTCTCCCCGGGCCGTATTGATGAGAAAGGCCCCCGGTTTCATGAGGGAAAGGGTTTTTGCGTTGATCATTCCCTTGTTTTCCGGGGTGAGGGGGGAGTGGATGCTGACGATATCGGATATGCGAAGGAGTGTTTCCACGTCCATTTTTTCGATACCGTGGGCGTTGGCAAACGCCTCGGGCCAATAGGGGTCGTAGGCCGTCACTTTCATGTCAAAGCCCTTGGCCCGCCGGGCCACACCTTGACCGATGGCCCCCAGACCGATGAGTCCAAGGGTCTTTTGCCAGATCTCCACGCCCATGATCTTGGTATGCTCCCAGCGGTTTTCCCTCAAGGACCGGTCGCAGAAAAGAATCTTCCGGGCGACGCTGAGGATGAGCGCAAAGGTATGATCCGCAACGGCCTGGGTGTTGGTCCCGGGGGTGTGAAAGACCAGGATGTTCTTTCGGGTTGCCGCGGGGATGTCGATGGTGTCGAGGCCCACGCCCAGTTTGGCCACGGCCGAAAGCCGGGGGGATGCCTCCAAAAGTGTGTCATCCACCCGCAGGTCGTTCCCGCACAAGACGATATCCGCGGTTTGAAGCGCGGTCATGAACCGGGAATCGTGGACGCCGGACCCCCGCATATCCGTGAGGTGGAGCCCGGCGGCCTTGAGTTCCTGCATGGGGGTATCGTCGAAAATACAAAAGGGTCTGGCTTCGATGAGGATGTTCAAGGGGGACATAGATGCGGTGATCTCCTTTCAATGTTGATGGCTTCGTAAAAAGTCCATCTGCGGCGTTGCGCGGCATTCTTCGTCATTACGGCGTAACAGTAAGTACGCCTCATTCCTCAGAATTTGCGCGCCTTGCATCTGGATCTTTTTACTTTGCCATCCCAATTTTGACCGGAACGCTTTCAGCTGCCCCGCCCTTCAGGGCGGGTCCCACATTTTTAGGATTTCATCATCGGGGATGACAGAGACTACAAAAAATCCTTTGAAAAGTCAAAAGGATTCCCCTTTTGAAAACGGATAAACCGGGGGAGCGGTTTCACTTTGAGGCTTGAAAAAAAACGTTAGATCGCATAGGAAAGGGACATCCAGCGCCGCATCGTTTTTTTGAAAGGACATCCCCGACCTCCATGGGAGCATTGCAGCTCCCCGCAGCCCCGCAAGGCGGGACTTCCGCTTGGCTCCGACCCGCGACGACTGCCGTCAGGGAGAACCTGCGGGGAATACGCTCGCCGTTCCGGTTTATGGCCGCGGGGTTGCACCGAATCCTCGGCGGGTGCGGAGAAAATCCATGCAAAGACTCTTTTCACCGTTTCGGCTCAAAGGGCTTCATTTCAAAAACCGGATCGTCATGCCGCCCCTTGCATCTTTTCTCCTCGACCGGGACGGCACCGTCACGGACAAGGCGGTGGAGCACTATCGCATGCGGGCCGCAGGCGGGCCCGCCATGATCATTATGGAGGCGTGCGCCGTCTCCCGGGAAGGGATTGTTTCCTTCCACCAGGCGCGCATCGACGAGGACCGTTTCGTGGAAGGGCTGTCCAAAATCGTCCGGGTGGTCAAGGCGGAAGGGGCGATCCCTGCGGTGCAGATTCATCACGGGGGCCGCCAGACCTCTGTCAAGGTCATCGGCCGCAGGCCCCTGGCGCCGTCCCCCTTGCCGTGCCCCGCCATCCGGGGGGAAGTGGAGGCGCTCACCGTATCCGGTATCCGGGAATTGGTGCAAAAGTTCGGGGATGCGGCGGTGCGGGTCCGGGAAGCGGGATTCGAACTCCTGGAACTCCACGGCGCCCACGGGTACCTCATCAACCAGTTTCTCTCTCCCTATTCCAATATTCGCCAGGATGCATACGGCGGGGACCTGGAAGGGCGGACACGTTTTGCACGGGAAGTCCTCCAGGAGGTCCGTCGCCGCCTGGGACCGGATTTTCCCGTTTCCTTTAAAATCTCCGCCCAGGAGTTTGTTTCAAACGGACTGACGCTTGAAGAGAGTATCGCCGCCTTGAAAATTTTGATTCCCGAGGGCATCGACATGGTGCAGGTCTCTGCCGGAAACGATGCGACCCCGGAATGGATCTGCCAGCCCATGTTCATGAAAAAGGCGTGCCTGGCCGATTCGGCCCGGGCCGTGAAAAAGGCCGTGAACATCCCCGTGATGAGTGTGGGCCGTATCAATGATCCGTTCATCGCCGAAAGGATCATCGCGGAGGAAAAAGCCGATCTGGTGTGTATCGGAAGGGGACTTTTGGCCGATCCGGAGATGCCCAAAAAGGCCGAAGAAGGCCGATTCGATGACATCCGCACCTGCATTGCGTGCAATACCTGCATGGAATCGATTTTTAAAAAGGGACGCGTGGAATGCCTGGTGAATCCCACCCTGGGCCGGGAGCAGGAGATGGCGATTCTGCCGGCTCGGAATCCCCGGAAAATCATGGTGGTGGGCGGCGGCCCCGGCGGGATGGATGCTTCCTGGGTGGCTGCCCAGCGGGGGCATCGCGTGGATCTTTATGAAAAGGGGCCGGCACTGGGGGGGCAGCTGATTCCGGGAAGCGCCACGACCTACAAAAAAGAAATGCTCAGCCTGATCCGTTTCCAATCCAAACAGATGCGCCGATACGGGGTGCGCGTGCATCTGAATCGGGAGATCCAGCCGGAAGACGTCCTTTCTGAAAAACCGGATGTGGTCATTGTGGCCACCGGATCCCTTCCGGCAGTACCGCGCCTGGAAGGCATCGAACACGAGATCGTTTGCCCCTTTTCATCGGTTTTGGACGGGAAACGCCCGCTTCCCCGGGAAACGGTGGTCATCGGAGGCGGCCCCACCGGATGTGAAGTGGCCTTTCATCTTTCCGAACAGGGATGTCCCGTGACCGTGGTGGAAATGCTGCCCAAGGCCGGAAAAGGACTGGAGGCCATTAACAAAAAGGTTCTTTTCGCAAAACTTGCGGCGAAAGGCGTTCGTTTTTTAACGGGATGCCGGCCCCTTCGCATCACCGCACAAGGTGTTTGGATAAAGGAGGCAGCGGACAAGGAACGGTTTTTACCGGCCGGCCGCGTCGTATTGGCAACCGGCATCCGTCCCAATACCGCCCTTTACGACCGGATCAAGGACATGGGGTTCGAGGTTTACCGGATCGGGGACTGCCTCGAACCCCGTACCGCCAAGGACGCCATCCTGGAAGGCGCCCGCCTGGGCCGCATCTTGTAGCCCGGCGGGTGGAAATCCCTCTTGCAAGCCCAAACGCCTTTGCTTTTTTCCATCCCCAACGTGCGGCGTTTCATCTGGTTCCGCCTTTTTTTCAATGCCAGGTTCTACTACCCGGTATTCACCATCCTGTTTCTCGATTTCGGACTGACCCTTTCCCAGTTTGCCGTCCTCAATGCGGTTTGGGCGGCCACCATCGTCCTTTTGGAGGTGCCCTCCGGTGCGCTGGCCGATACGTTGGGACGAAAGAAGCTCCTGGTGGCCTCCGCAGGGATCATGGCTGCGGAGATGGGGGTTCTCCTGGTTGCTCCAAGGGGAAATCCGGACTGGCTGTTCATTTTTTTCGTCGTCAATCGTATCCTCAGCGGGACGGCAGAGGCCTCTGCCAGCGGTGCGGATGAAGCGCTGGCATACGACACCCTGAAGGTGCATGGAAACGAATCCCAATGGGGCCGGGTCCTGGAGTCGGCGATGCGTCTCCAGTCCATCGGGTTCATGGCGACCATGAGCATCGGCGCGGCGGTCTATGACCCGGAATTGGTCCAGTGGATCGTCGATGTTGTGGGCCTGAAGATCCGGATCACCGGGGAAATGACGCTGCGTTTTCCCATTCTCCTGACCTTTTTCATGGCCCTTTTGGCCCTGGCGACCACCATCGGAATGGAGGAGACGGCTCCCCAAAAAGATGCGTGTGAAACTGAAAAAGGATGCACCCGATCCATCTTCGAGGCCTTTCGGCTCACGGGCCAGGCCGGAAAGTGGATTCTAAAAACGCCTTTCGCCCTTGTGGTCATCGCCACGGGTTTGTTGTTTGACGGCATGCTCCGGATGGTCGTCACCATGACGAGTCAGTACTATCGATTGATCCGGCTCCCTGAGGCTTCTTTCGGTCTTATCGGCTCCGCACTGAGCCTCCTGGGGCTCTTCATTCCCCGGCTGGCCATGGCAATGAGCCAGCGGTATTCTCCGGCCCGGAACATGGTCGTAACCGCCGGCGTCACCTTCGCGGCCTTTGCCGGCATGGCCCTGTTTGTCCCCTATGCAGGACTTCTCCCCGTGGTCGCCCTTTTTACCGCCATGTTCATGACCGGATTTTTTGTGAGCCACTACCTCAACCGGATCACCCCGTCCATTCACCGGGCCACGGTACTGAGTTTCAAGGGGCTGTCCTTCAATCTCGCCTATGGAGGGATCGGATTGATGTATTCGCTCCTTTTGGCGCTCCTGCGTGACGGTATCCAGAAAACGGGTGCGTCCCTGGCGGGGGAGGCATTGAAAAACACGGTGTTTATCCGGTCCATGGCCTATTTCCCCCTTTTTTTCATTCCCGCCGTGGTCCTTTTGACGCTCTGGGGCCGGCACCGCCTCCGGGACGCCCAGGATCATCGAAATCCGGGGTAGGGCCCCTTTTCGGATTTGACACCCGGAGGCGTTTTTTCTATTCTAAATAGGAACGCTTATCAAGAAAACCGGTGTTGTGACAGTCCCGGTAAATTTTTATGGAAACGGTCCAACATGGCGGAAGCAAAACGCTCGCCCGGCCCCAAAGAAACCCTTTTAGGGCTTTTTCTCTTGGGGGTTTTGGCGGCAATCGCCGCCGGGATCTATGTCGACCAGTACCGGTTTTATCCGGATCTGATTGAACACACCGCCGATTTGCGTGTGAAATCCGGATTTGGAGAAGGCGCGGCCACGATTTTTTCCCGGTTCGAATTGCCGGACAACCTGACACCCTTTTCCGAATCGGAGCATTTCGATGCAAAGCGCCTCTCGGATAAAATCAACGGTAAAGCCGAACTTTACTTAAGCGCCGGGTTTGTCCGCCTCGAGACCCGGCGTTTCCAGGTCAACGCACATCCGGAGTCGTGGATGGAGGCATTCATATACCGCATGAGAGATCCGCAAAGCGCCTTTGCCGTCTTCAGCATGCAAAAAAGAAAAGACGGGATTCCGGCGGAATTGGGACAGGCCGCCTATTCAACCGCCAACGCCCTTTATCTGGTTCAGGGGCCGTACTACCTGGAACTGGTGGCCTCCACGGAAACCTCCATGATGAAAGACGCCCTTCACGCCCTGGCGAGCGCCTTTGTAAAGGCCTTTCCGGAAGCACAAGGGCCTGCACCGGAAAAGCCGTATTTTCCTCCGGAAGGCCTGAACCCCGAAAGCATTCTTTTGATTCCCGCCGATGCCTTTGGTTTGGAAACGCTCGACCGGATCTACACCGCCGAATACCGCTTGGAGGATGCCGTCATGACGGCATTTGTTTCCCTGAGAGCCGATGCGAATGAGGCCCGCATGCTTTCGACGGCGTATCGGGACTTTCTCCTTCAGTTTGACGCCCAACCCCTTGAGTCCCCGTTTCCGGACCAAAAAGGGTGGACGGCCCTTTCCGTGATGGGGATGACCGAAATCTTTTTTTCCCAGGGGCCTTACTTTGCCGGGGTGCACCAGGCCGCGGATCCGGAAAAGGCGATGGCCCTGACGGCGTATTTAAATGATCACTTGACCGGAATGCTTCCCGCAATCCCCGCTTTTAAGGCGGGGTCGAGGGAAGCTATCTCAAAATAGACACTTTCCTTACCGGGGAGCCCCGCCCTTCAGGGCGGGAGGGCTCCACTAAATTAAATGCAAAAAATTGATAAACATATAAAAGAATATGACAGGAGGCAGTTTTTCTCCCGTTTTTTTAAAGCAGGGTTTTCGATCGCCGCGGCGTGTACCCTGGGTTACGGATTTTATGATCCCGAAGGGCCCCACCACGCGTCCCGACACCTGTCGGCGGACCCCACGGCGGACGTTTTTCCGGATTTTTCCGTTCCCGAGGCCAGGGGCCGCATCTGCCGTGTCCGGGAAGCCGACCGGGCCAAGGCCCTGGGCCTGGCGCTGGAGGCGCTGGGCGGTATCGGGGCGTTTATCCGGAAAGGGGACCGGGTCCTGTTGAAGGTCAATGCGGCGTTTGCCTCCCCCCCGGTGCTGTCCGCCACGACCCATCCGTTGCTGGTGGCGGAGATGATAAAACACTGTTTTCGCGCCGGGGCCGGGGAAGTGGTGGTGACGGATAATCCCATCAACGACCCCAGGAGCTGCTTTTTGCTGACCGGAATCGGAAAGGCCGCCGAGGATGCCGGGGCCCGGGTGGTCCTTCCCGAAGAGCGCCTCTTCAAGCCCATGACCGTTCCCGGCGCCGCACTCATCCGGAACTGGCCGGTCCTTTTCGAACCGTTTAACGGCATCGACAAAGTGATCGGGATGGCACCGGTCAAGGATCATCACCGGAGCGGCGCGTCCATGACTCTGAAAAACTGGTACGGTCTCCTGGGAGGGCGGCGAAATATTTTTCATCAGAAGATTCATGATATCATCATGGAGCTTTCCCTGCTGATCCGTCCCACCCTGGTGGTTTTGGACGGCACCACGCCCATGATCACCAACGGACCCACCGGGGGTTCCCTTTCCGACTTGGTGACCGCGAACACCCTGATCGCGGGTACGGACCCCGTGGCGGCAGATGTACTGGGGGCGACCTTGTTGGACAAATCGGCCCACGATTTTCCCTATATCGGGAAAGCCGAGGCGGCCGGTGCCGGGACAACGGACTACCGGTCTTTGGATTTTCAAGAGATATGAGCATCCTGAACGTCAGGCGGGTGAGCCAGGGCTTTTTTTTATTGCTCTTTTTATGGTTTTGCGTCGTGGCCGCCCTGGGGGATGCGTGGTGGCAGCTCAGGGGGTGGCCGGTAAATTGGTTTCTCGAACTCGATCCCTTGACCGGGCTGGGGACCCTCCTTTCCACCCACACCCTCTACAACGGCCTCTTCTGGGGATTGGTTCCGGTGATCCTGACAATACTCCTGGGCCGTTTTTTCTGCGGGTGGGTGTGTCCCTTCGGCACCCTTCACCAGTTTGTGGGGTACCTGGGAAGGCGGCGAAAAGCCTTCACGGAAAAAAGGATGGCCAACCGGTACAGTCGATGGCAGGCGGTCAAATACTACATCCTGTTTTGGATGTTGGGGGCGGCCATGGCGGATCTTTTGGTTTTTCTGTCCGGGATCTCCTGGAATGACCCGCAATTCGGATGGATGACGGCGGCCCTTTTTTTAATCGGATCCCTTCTCGCCGTCCTTTTCCATACCCTATATCAGGAGCAAAAACGCTTCGACGCACTGATTTTTCCTGTCTTTTGGGTAATCCTCTTTGTTTTGGCGCTCAAAACGACCCGTATCTTTCAAAGCAGCCTTCAAACCGGGCTCCTGGATCCCATTCCCCTTTTCCATCGATCCGTAAACCTGATTTTGTTGCCGCTGGTTGACCCGGGGCGCCACACCTTGTCGGCGGCGTTCCGGCATTATCAGGGGGCGTGGTTGATCGGAACGATATTTTTCACCGCTGTCTTTTTGAACCTGAAGTCCCCGAGGTTTTACTGCCGATATGTATGTCCCCTGGGAGCACTTTTCGGGCTTTTCGCCCGATATTCCCTGGGGCGGATCGGAAAAACCCAATCCCCCTGCGCGGCGTGCAACATGTGTGACGCGGATTGCGAAGGGGCCTGTTCCCCGGCGACTTCCATCGTATGGGGGGAATGCGTGCTGTGCCTGAACTGCCTCGGGGCGTGCACAACCCGCCAGCTCGCGTACCGCGTGCGGCCTTCGGAAGGCGGGGAGATCCTGCTGCCCGATTTCGGCCGGAGGGGATTTGTCTTTTCCATGGTCTCCGGGGTTGCGGCGGTGCCGCTGCTGCGCGCCGGGGGAGGGCTTTCCCACGGTTGGAACCCGGCCTTGGTCCGTCCCCCGGGTGCCCTGCCGGAGGCGGCCTTTTTAAGCCGCTGCATCAAATGCGGGCAGTGTATGCGCATCTGTCCCACGGGGGTCATCCAGCCGGCGGGCCTGGAAGCGGGTCTGGAGGGGGTTTGGACGCCGGTGCTCGATTTCCGCATGGGAACCAGCGGATGCCACCATACGTGTATTGCCTGCGGGCACTTGTGCCCCACGGCGGCCATCCGGGCGTTGAGTTTCGACGAGCGCCTCGGCCGGAATGCATACGCAAAGGACGGCCCGGTGCGCATCGGAACCGCCTTTATCGACCGGGGCCGGTGCCTCCCCTGGGCCATGGACAAACCCTGCATCGTATGCCAGGAAAACTGCCCGGTGAGCCCCAAGGCCATCTTTACCCGGGAATATTTTTCACGACTGCGATTTTCGGAATCGTTAAAGATCAAAAAGGCCGGCCCGCTGTACGTGGAATTCGACGGGGAACGCCTCCCGCCGGGTCAATTGGAAACGGGGGACTACTATTGCATCCTCCGCGGGACAGGGGATGCCGATCCCCGCCGGATCCTCAAAAACGGCGCAGATCGGATCGAAATTTACCCCCAGAATCCATGGAAAAAACCACCGGCGCCGGAAAACCGGGTGGAAATCCGGATTCGATTGCAACAGCCCTACGTGGACATCGACCGGTGTATCGGCTGCGGCGTCTGTGAGCATGAATGCCCGGTTTCCGGAAAGCGGGCCATCCGGGTCAGCGCCGAAAACGAATCGCGGCATCCAAAACATGCGTTGACCTTTGCAGGAACACACGATACGCATGCCTTCCGAAAGGGTTGAAAATGGCGCGCGCAAAAAAACCCCGTCGGCGCGTTCGGTTCACCATTGAGAGCCGACTGGAAAACGTTCCCCTGGTCGGCATGTCGGTGAATCGGCTGTGCGGGCTCATCCCGCTTTCCGAAATCGATGCCTGCCGCATGGAACTGTGTGTGGTGGAGGCCGTGAACAACAGCATCCTCCATGCCTATGAAAAAAAAGCAGGCGGCGAGGTGGACGTCGTCTTTTCCTTGTTTTCGGACCGCCTCGTCATCCAGGTCCTGGACAGCGGAACGCCCATGAGCGAATCCCGGGTCCGTGACAGGGGCCTGTCCTCCCTGGACCACAATACCATTTCGATCCGGGATATCCCCGAAAGCGGAAGGGGGATCGGCATCATTCAATCCATCATGGATGATGTCTCCTACGGGACGGATTCCGGGAAAAACTGCTTGACGATGGTAAAAAAGATCGCTCCATCAAAGAAGATGGAATCGTAAAAAGTCGAAACTGGGATGGCAAAGTAAAAAGCTCCAGATGCAAGGCGCGCAAATTCTGAGGAATGAGGCGTACTTACAGGTACGCCGCAATGACGAAGAATGCCGCGCAACGCCGCAGATGGACTTTTTATGAAGCCATCAAAAAAGACAAGGTCGTAAAAAAGTCAAGAGTTTCAGGGAAGCGTTTCAGCCAACGGATGGATGCCATGAAAGTGCTGATCGTCGGGGGCGCCGGATATATCGGGAGTATCGTCACCCGGTTGTTGTTTGAAAACCAAATGGACGTGGTGGTTCTGGACAACCTTTCCCTGGGACACCGGAAAGCCCTCCCGTCGGCGGTGCCGCTCATCGAGGGGGATATGGCCGATACCGTCCTGTTGGAAAATCTTTTTTCATCCCATCGGTTCGATGCCGTGATGCATTTTGCCGCCTTTGCCCTTGTGGGGGAATCCGTGGCGGCGCCGCTGGCATACTACCATAACAACGTGGCCAACACGGTGAACCTGCTCAGGGTCATGAAGGCGTTCGGGACCCGGCATTTTATCTTTTCTTCGAGTGCGGCGGTCTTCGGAATCCCCGAAAAAATCCCCATCCCCGAGGCCCATCCCAAGGCGCCCATCAACCCCTATGGATGGAGCAAACACATGGTGGAGCAAGTCCTTGAAGACAGTGCCGCCGCACAAGAGATCCGCTTCATTTCCCTTAGATATTTCAACGCCGCGGGCGCGCATCCCGACGGCACCATGGGGGAGGACCATGCCCGGGAAACCCACCTCATCCCCCTGGCCCTTCAGGCGATCCTCACGGGGAAGCCGTTGACCGTTCTCGGGACCGACTACGATACGCCGGACGGGACCTGTATCCGGGACTTTATCCACGTCCTGGATCTGGCCGAAGCCCACCTGCTGGCGTTGGACTATCTTTTGAATCAAAAAGAAAGCGCCGTTTTCAACCTGGGCAACCAAAAGGGGTTTTCGGTGAACGAGATCATCCACGTGGCGGAAAAAATCACGGGGGAAACCGTCCCGCTCATTCACGGGGATCGACGGCCCGGAGACCCCCCCGTGCTCGTGGCGGGATCGGAGAAAATCAAACAGGCCTTGGGATGGAACCCCCGATTCGCGGAGATTGAGACCATCATCGAAACCGCCTGGAACTGGCACCGATCCCATCCCTTCGGATATGCTTCCTGAACAGAGGAAAAATCGATGAAACACATGCTTGTCACCGGCGGATGCGGCTTTATCGGGGCCAATTTCATCCGTTATCTGTTGGAAGAATCGGATTACACAGGGCGCGTCATCAACGTGGATGCCCTGACCTATGCCGGAAACCCGGAGAACCTTGCCGGGATCCCGGAACGGTTTTCGGGGCGTTATCATTTCGTAAAGGCCGATATTTGCGATCCGGAGACGCTGAGCGGTGTTTTCGACGCCTATGAGATCGACGCGGTCTGCCATTTCGCCGCCGAATCCCACGTGGACCGGTCCATCGTCCGGCCTGACGCCTTTATCCAGACCAACATCGTGGGGACCTTCAATCTGCTGCAGCTCGCCCGAAAACATCAAAATCGGATGGTGCGGTTTCATCATATCAGCACCGATGAAGTCTTCGGAAGCCTCGGGGAATCGGGTTTTTTCACCGAAACGACCCCCTATCGACCGAACAGTCCCTATTCGGCCTCCAAGGCCGCTTCCGATCATCTGGTCCGGGCGTTTCACGAAACGTACGGCCTGCCCGTCACGATCTCCAATTGTTCCAACAACTACGGACCGTATCAATTCCCCGAAAAACTGATCCCCCTGATGATTCTCAACGCCGTGGAGGGCAGGCCCCTTCCCGTTTACGGAGACGGGTTGAATGTCCGGGACTGGCTCTATGTGAAAGATCACTGCCATGCCGTCTGGCGGGTCATGCAGTCCGGAAGGGACGGGGAGACGTACAATATCGGCGGGAGCAGTGAAATGGAAAACATCCGCATGGTGGAGCTGATCTGCGACCTCGTGGATGAATCCCTTGGAACCCCCGCCGCCGGCGCGAGGCGGGATCTCATCACCTTTGTCAAGGACCGGCCCGGCCACGACCGCCGCTACGCCATCGACTTTTCCAAGATTCAAAAGGAGCTGGGCTGGCATCCCGCCGAGTCCCTTTCCACGGGTCTTCGAAAGACCATTGCCTGGTACCTCGCGCACCGGGAATGGGTGGACCGGGTGAAAAGCGGGGAATACCAGGAATGGATCCGGGAGCACTATGGATGACCGGAACGCTTCCCGCAAGTCCCGCCCTTCCGGACGGGAGGACTCCACACCGCGAATCAAAGGAACGCATATGCCATCCGAGGGAAACCCTTTATCGAGAAGAGCATTTTTAAAAAGAACAAGAAACCTGGCCGTGGCCGCCGGGGCAACGACCCTGGTTTCCGTTTCGGCGTCCTTGAGCGCAGCGGAGGACGGCCCCGTCAAAGACGCCGTCGTCCCGGTCCGGCCTTTCGGGGAAACGGGTGTTTCCGTTTCCATGCTGTCGTTGGGAGGCATGTTCGACATTCCCAGCAACCAGCTCATGCTCAAACAAGCACTGAAATGGGGGGTCAGTTATTGGGATACGGCCCATTCCTACGGCGGCGGCCGCAGCGAAGAGGGGATCGGGATGTACTTTTCCCGGTTTCCCGGGGACCGGAAAAAGGTCTTTCTGGTGACCAAATCCGGGGCCTGGAGTCAAAACGGCATGACACGGGATCTGGAGACCTCTTTGCAACGGATGCGCACCGATCATGTGGACTTGTTTTTCGTGCACGGCATCCGGAATATCGACGAAGTCAAAGATACCCGAAAGTGGGCGGAAAAGACCAAGTCTTCGGGGAAGATCCGATTCTTCGGTTTCAGCACCCACAGCAACATGGAGGCATGTCTTACGGCGGCGCCCGCGCTGGGATGGATCGACGGGATCATGATGACCTACAATTTTCGCCTGATGAAAACGGATGCCATGCGGCGTGCCGTGGATGCCTGTGCCCGGGCCGGAATCGGTCTCACCGCCATGAAGACCCAGGGGGGAGGGCCGGTGAAAACCGGATCCCGATTGGAGCTGGATCTCGCCGGGCGCTTTTTGAGAAAAGGCTTTACCGACGGCCAGGCCAAACTCAAGGCGGTATGGGAAAATCCGCAGATCGCCAGTATTTGTTCCCAGATGCCGACCCTGACGCTGCTGATGACCAATGTTCAGGCGGCCGTGAAGGAAGGCCGGTTGTCTTCCGATGACCGGCGCCTGATGGATGCCTACGCCCGGGAAACCGCATCCGATTACTGTGCCGGGTGCACCGCCGTATGCGAATCCGTCCTTTCCGAGCCGGTTCCGGTGGGAGATATTATGCGGTGTCTCATGTACCGCAGAGCCTACCGGGATCCGGACGCGGCCGGCGCGCTCTATCGCAGGATCCCGGAAGCCCTCCGCACACGCCTGGCCCGCGTGGATTATTCCGAAGCCGAACGGCGCTGCCCCCGGCGCATGGCCATCGCCGCCCTCATGTCCGAGGCCGCCCGGGAGTTGGTTTAACCGGGGAAAATCGATTCCTTAAACGGTTTGAGCGTTTTAACCATCAGCTGTGATTTCCACCAGGCAACTGTTGCACGGGAAGGCGCCTCCCGGCGACATGCGGTCCAGGGTGAGGACGTTCACGCACCCCCCCTCATCCGTTCCGTCTTCGGCGGGGCGGTACCAGGCGCCGGCATCGAGACTCACGACACCCGGCATCATGTCCGGGGTGACCTTTACCGGCACACGGATGCGGCCCCGGTCATTGAAAACCACCACCATGTCCCCGTCGGCAATCCCCCGGACGGCGGCGTCCGTTGGATGCATCCACACCCGGTCGTCCGCCGTTGCTTTTAAGTGCGGAATATTGTCGAATTGTGAATTGACGCGGGTTTTTGCGTGGGGACTGATCAACTGGAGGGGGTACGTGCGGGATAAGGGATCCCCCGGGCCCTCCCACGGGTCCATGTAGGTCGGAACCGGCGGAAGGAACGGATCCTTTTGGGTTGCCAGGGTTTCGCTGTAAAACTCGATTTTCCCCGACGGGGTGGGAAAGGGATGGTTTTCCGGGTCTTCGATTTGTTCCTTAAAGGCCACCCACGGCAGATCCGTGTCCCGATAAAGGAAGCCTTCATCCGCAAAAGACGCGAAATCCGGAAGGCCCGGTGTTTCTTCGAGGAATCCTTCCAGCCATTCCCGGTCTTTTTTCGGGTTGTACCCCTTTATCTTTAATCGCCCGGCCAGCAACGAAAAGAGATGCAGGTCCGAACGGAGGCCCGGCGACGGATCCACTGCGCGATCCATATGAATCCAGTACGGCCCTCCGAGCCAGGGCAGGCCGATATCTTCTTCTTCCAAATAATGGGTGACGGGGAGGATGATATCGGCAAACCGGGCCGTGGGATTGAGGAAAAGGTCATGCACCACGATGAAGGGCACCCGATTCAAGGCACGGCGCCCCTTGTTCAGGTTGAGAAACTGGTTCAACAGATTGCATCCGACGATGTAAAGGATCTGGATGTCGCTTTGAAAGCCCCCGGCTTTCCCTTCCAGGAGGGCGTCGTAAACCTGGGTGATGTGCACCCGGGGAAAGCGCTTCGGAGAAACCGGAAAAGACGCCCCCAGCCGGCCCAAGGGGAGGCGATCCGTGCCCCCGGCCGCATGGCCGCCGAGGATTCCGATGTTCCCCGTCAACGCGGCCAGGGCCATGGCCGCCCGGTGGAACTGCTCCCCGAAGGCCGTACGTCCCGGCGCCCAACCGGTACAAAGGGCCGCCGGCTTCCGGGAAGCGTACTCCACGGCAAGGCTTCGGATAATCTGGGGATCGACGCCGGTGCGTGCGGCCGCCCATCGGGGAGTTTTGGGCGTGAGGTCCGGACCCCCCAGGACATGGGATTTGAATGCCTCGAATCCATGGGTGTGGCGCTCGATGAATGCGGGGTCGTAAAGGTTTTCGGTGATCATCACGTAGGCCATGGCCAACAGCATGGCCGTGTCGGTGCCAGGCCGGATAGGAATCCAGGGGCAGTTCAGTCTTCGAGCGGTATGGTTGCGCCGGGGGTCCACGCAGACGATTCTTACCCCCTTTTCCCTGGCTTTTTTCAGGTAACGCCACGTGTCCGGACCGAATCGGGAGATGAAAGGATCCCATCCCCATAAAATAATCATTCGGGAATAAAGGAAGTTGTCCCGGCTGCTCCCGGTATACCCGCTCCCGAAGGTGGCCTCCGAGGCGAACACGGCCCCTTCCATGGAACTGCTTCCCCATGCACGGGTGCACCCGCCGAAGCACTGGAAAAACCGGAAGGCGGTCCTCCGGGTGCTGTGGAGGGCCCCTTCGTTGCCGTAATAATCCATCAGGAAAACGGATTCCGGCCCAAGGGTTTCCTTGGCCGTTTTCAACGCTTCGGCCACCGTGTCCAGGGCCTCGTCCCAGGGTATGGGGATAAAATCCCCTTCGCCCCGTTTGCCGCGGCGCTTGAGGGGCCGGGTCAACCGGTCCGGGGCATGCACCACCGCCTTTTGGGACAAACCCCGGATGCAGGGCCTGAGACGGAATCCGCCCCGGGGATCCGCCGTGATGCGGGTGACTTTCCCTTCTTTTGTGTGGACCCTCAAGAGGCAGCGGGCGCCGCAATCAAAAGCGCACGTGGTCGTCACCGCATGTTCGGGAGTTGCTTTTCCGGGTTTTCGGGGCAACATGCAGGCCTTTGTCAGGGGAACGGATAGAGGGATCGAAAGACATCCGGCCGGTTGGTGATAATCGCGTCGACGCCCATTTGGGCCAGTCGCTGGATGTCGTTTTTGTCGTCCGGGGTCCAGGGAAACACCCTGATTCCGAGCGCGCGGGCCTCGGTAAGGGCCTGGGGCGTCAAGGAATCGAACCGGGGGCCCCACAGCCGGCCCCCGAGGTGATGGATGACTTGTGGAATGGAATGTATCTTTTCCGCAGGCAGGCCGTATCTCTTGGAATCCTTTTCGGAAACCGCGGACCGGATCTTTTCAAGGAAATCGCCGGCGTCAGACAAAAAGACCACCGGGATTTGGGGATACCGCTTCCGGCAATACATCAGGGCCCGCCAGTCAAAGGAAACCAGGGCGGTCCGGGATACAAAGCGTTCTTTTTTCAAGACCGTTACCACCGCTTCCACCATCGCCTCGGGATCGGGGGCACGTTCGGGTTGTTCCGGGGAGGTCTTGATCTCCACCCAAAGATGCGTGCGGGTATCCTTTCGACCTTTCAAAAGGGCGATGACCTCCCGGAGGGTGGGGATCCGTTCCCCGTCGGCAGGCTGCTGGTCGGGATACCGGCGGGCGTAATCGGTGGAAGGCTTCAAACGGCCCACATCATAGGTTTTCAGCTCGAAAAGCGTCAATTCCTTGATGGGCCGGCAGGCGTCTTCCGTGAGCCACCGGCCGCCGGCTGTCCGGGTGGTTTCCGGCTTGAGGGTGAAATCATGGTGTACCACCACCACATGGTCGGCGGAAAGCTGGACGTCCATTTCGATCCCGTCCACGTTAAATTCCAGTGCTTTTCGAAACGCCGCCAGGGTGTTTTCCGGGGCCAACCCGGCCGCCCCCCGATGCCCGATAAGGATCATGGCGTCCCCTTTTTCACATAATCGTTTGGGCTACATTAAAAAAACCCTTTCCTTGAGTCAAGACGACACAACAAAAATCAACGCGGCAAAGCCGCTGCTTCGGTATTATTCTTGAATTTCGAAAAAAATATGGTAAATATGACGTATGAATATCATTATACATGAAGGGAATGTCCATAAATGCGTTCATCCGACATTGTACATTCCCTTTGCAAAAGCCCTGTGACCGGAACACTTCCCGCAAGCCCCGCCGTTTAAGACGGGGTCGAGGGAAGCGATCTTAAAACGGGTATTTTCCTTAACGTGGCGCCCCGCCCTTCAGGGCGGGAGGGCGCCGCTCAAAGAAGGCACAATAATGGCGATGATTTCAGTCAACCTCAAGAGAGCCCCTAAGGGGTCCGGCTTTTTTTCAAGATTCGGCGCGTTGTTCGCCGCATGGTTTTTGTCCCTGACACTCCTGATCCCGGGGGCAGGCGCCAAAACGCCCATCCGCTCCGCCGCCGAGATCGATTATCCCCCTTTTTGCTTCGTGGATGAAAAAGGTAAACCCACCGGTTTCTCCGTGGAACTCATGCGCGCCGCCCTTGAAGCCATGGGACGGGAGGTCACCTTCCGGGTCGGTCCGTGGGCCGAGGTTCGGGGCTGGCTGGAAAACGGGGAAGTGGATGCCCTTCCCCTGGTGGGCCGCACGCCGGAGCGGGAATCCCTTTTCGATTTCACCTTTCCCTACATGTCCCTTCACGGGGCCATCGTGATAAGGGCAGGGACCACCGACGTCAGGGACCTGGAGGATCTCAAGGGCCGCAATGTCGCCGTCATGAAGGGGGACAATGCCGAGGAATTCCTCCGGAGAAAGGATCGCGGTATCGAAATCCATACCACGGCCACCTTCGAGGAGGCGCTTCAATCCTTATCCGAAGGGCGTTACGATGCCGTGGTCATCCAGCGCCTGGTGGCCCTGCGCCTCATTCAGGAAGCGGGGATTGAAAACCTCCGGGTGATCAACAAGCCCATCGACGGTTTCCGCCAGGATTTCTGCTTCGCGGTCAAGGAAGGGGACCGGGACACCCTGGCCCTGCTCAACGAAGGGCTCTCTCTGGTCATGGCCGACGGGACCTACCGCCACCTGCACGCCAAATGGTTCGCCGCCCTGGAGCTCCCGGTCCACCGGCGCATCGTGGTGGGCGGGGATCACAATTATCCGCCCTATGAATTCCTGGATGAAAACGGCCGGCCGGCTACAATGTGGAACTTACCCGTGCCATCGCGAAAGAGACGGGGCTTGACATCGAGATCCGCCTGGGCCCCTGGTCAAAGGTGGTTAAGGATCTCGAAACGGGGGAAATCGACGTGGTCCAGGGCATGTTTTATTCCCCCGGACGCGATTTAAAGTTCGACTTCACGCAGCCGCACATCGTGAATCATTATGTCAGCGTGATGCGCAAGGGTTCGGGCGATCCTCCGACCACCGCAACGGAATTGACCGGTAAACGGATCGTTGTTCAAGAAGGCGACATCATGCACAATTTCGTTGTTGAGAAAGGCATCGATGCCCATATTACTGCTGTCGACGCCCAGGAAAATGCCCTCAAAGAATTGGCGGAGGGAAAGCATGATTGTGCACTTGTTGCCCGATTGACGGCCCTGTATTGGATCGAAACGCATGGATGGGACAACCTTGTTTTGGGACGGCAGCCGTTCCTTTCGCCGGAGTACTGCTATGCGGTTCGCAATGGTCAGAAAGCCCTGCTGGCGTCTTTCAGCGAAGGGCTGAAGATATTAGAAGAAACGGGCGAATACCGGCGCATCAAGGAAAAATGGCTCGGCATTTACCGGGAAGAAAAACGGTCACTTATCGCCGCCCTGCGCTATTCCGCCATGGTTCTCATCCCGCTGCTGGTACTCCTGCTGGGGTTTTTCTTATGGTCCTGGTCCTTGAAAAGACAGGTGGCCGCCCGGACCGCGGCACTCCAGGAAAATGAACGAATTCTCAATATCACCGGAAAGATGGGGAAAATCGGCGGGTGGGAGCATGATCTCATCACCGGAAAAGCGGTCTGGACGGAAGCCCTGTATGATATCATCGAAATTCCTTACGATCAGGACCCTCCAGGGGTCAACGAACACCTCGGGTATTATCCCGACAAGGATCGAAAGATTTTGGAGGACGCCTACAACACGGCCGTAAGGGACGGAATCCCGTTTGATCTGGAGCTTCAGGTCCATACCGCCACCCGGAAGCTGTTATGGTGCCGTGCTCAAGGCGAGCCTGTGTTTCAGGACGGAAAATGTATCAAAGTACGCGGCACATTTCAGGACATCACGGAGTTCAAGCGGGCCCGGGAACGCATCGAACATCTGAACCGCGTGCTGAGGGCCATCCGGGAGGTGAACCAGTTGATTGTCCGGGAGCGGGACCGGGAGACCTTGATTCGGGAGGCCTCCCGCCTTTTGGTGGAAAACCGCGGGTACGCTTCCGCGCTGATCGTTTTGACGGATGCCAACAACCGGCCCTTTTCTTGGGTCGGATCCGGGATGGGGGAAGCCCTGGATGCCCTGGAACGCATACTGAAAAAAGGCGAACTCCCTCCCTGCTGCACACATACCGATGCCGCCGGGACACTTTTGTTTGTGGAAGAGCGGAGGCGGATTTGTAAATCATGCCCCATTGAAAAAGGATGCGCCGAGACAGATGCTTTTTGCGTGCGCCTCGTCCACGGCGGTGTCGCCTTCGGCTATCTGGCCGCCGCCCTTGAGCACGGTCTGGGCGCCGACCCCGAGGAACAAAGCCTTTTTTCCGAAATGGCCGATGACCTGGCGTATGCCCTCCACGGCATCATGATGGACGCGTTTCGGAAGAGAGCCGAACAGGAGAGCAAATCCCTGGAAGCGCAACTGGTCCAGGCCCAGAAGCTCGAATCGGTGGGAAGACTGGCCGGCGGAGTGGCCCATGATTTCAACAATATGCTGAGCGTGATCCTGGGGCATGCGGAAATGATGCTCATGAAGCTGAATCCCGGGGAGGCGTTTCATTCGGATGTGGAAGAAATCCACAAGGCGGCCTGGCGTTCCGCGGATCTGACCCGGCAGCTTCTGGCCTTTGCCCGGAAACAGACCATCGCGCCCAAAGTCCTGGATCTCAACGAGACCGTGGAAGGGATGCTCAAGATGCTCCGGCGCCTCATCGGCGAAGACATTGATCTGTTATGGAAACCGGATGCCCATTTATGGCCCGTGAAAATGGATCCGGCCCAGGTGGACCAGATCCTGGCCAACCTTTGCGTCAATGCCCGGGATGCCATTGGAGGGGTGGGCAAGGTCACCATCGAAACCGAAAACGTCACCCTGGATCAAAATTACTCCGCCGACCGACCTGGGTTCATTCCGGGAGACTACGTGATGCTGGCGGTGAGTGACAACGGCCGCGGGATGGACAAGGACGTCCTCGATCACATGTTCGAACCCTTTTTCACCACCAAGAAGACAGGGGAGGGCACCGGTTTGGGCCTGGCCACGGTATACGGGATCGTGAAACAAAACGAAGGCTACATCAACGTCTACAGTGAACCCGGAAGGGGAAGCACGTTCAGAATCTACATTCCGCGGTATGTGGGAGAACCCGTCGAAGCGGCGGCATCGACGCCCGAGGATCTTCCCAGGGGTAACGGAGAGACGATCCTTTTGGTGGAAGACGAGCCCGCCATCATGAGCATGGGGAAAATGATGCTGGAAAAGCTCGGATACCATGTCCTGGCTGCGGGCACCCCCAAAGAGGCGTTACGAATTGCCGAAGCGCATCCCGGCGGAATTCATCTTCTCATCACCGACCTGGTGATGCCCGAAATGAACGGGCGTCAACTGTCGGATGAATTGCACACCCTCTTTCCGAAGATCAAAAGCCTGTTCATGTCCGGCTACACGGCCAATGTCATCGCCCATCACGGCGTGTTGGAGGAAGGCGTGCATTTCATTCAGAAACCGTTTTCCATGAAGGATCTGGCGAAAACGGTCCGGCGGGTATTGGATCAGGAATGACCGATGCGCAGGGGGGTAAACGCCCCCACACGGCGTTGGCTCTACCGGGTTGTTTAAAAGGATTTCAAGAGCCGAACCAGATCTTCACCCACTTCTTTCGTTCCGGATCGCCCCCCGAGGTCCCGGGTTCTGACTCTTTTTTCCCTCAAGTTGCGGTGCGCCGCCTTGAAAATGAGGGCTGCGGCTTCCATTTCTCCCAGGTATTCCAGCATCATTGCGGCAGTGAGGACCGCGCCGATGGGATTGGCGATTCCTTTCCCGGCGATGTCGGGGGCGGAGCCGTGAACAGGATCGAAGAGCCCGGGGAGGCCACGGTCTGAGGGGTTGAAGCTTCCGCCGGGGGCGACCCCGAGCCCCCCCACGATGGCTGCGGTGAGATCGGAGAGAATGTCCGCAAAAAGGTTGGACGCGACGATCACATCGAATCGTTCCGGATTTCGGACCACGTCGTGGCAGGCGGCATCCACCAGCTTCGATTCCGTGGATATCTCCGGAAACCGGGAGGCCACCGCCTTGAAGACTTCGTCCCACAAGACCATCCCATAAATCTGGGCGTTCGACTTGGTGATGGAGGTCACCTTTTTTCTTTTTTTGGCAATGGCGTATTCGAAGGCATAGGTGATGATGCGTTCGCAGCCGGTTTTTGTGAACAGGGCGGTCTGCACCGCCATATGGCGTTCCATCCGGCCGTGTCTGCCGCCGATGGGGCAATATTCGCCTTCGCTGTTTTCCCGGATCACGATGATATCGATTCCTTTTTCAGAGGCACGGAACAAGGGACTCTCCACCCCCGGGAAAAGGTAGGCGGGCCGGAGCCCGGCGTACAAATCAAATCCCATCTTGATGGGAATCAAAAGGCCGTGAAGCGTGACGTGATCCGGAACCCGGGGGTCCCCCACCGCGCCCAAATAGACGGCCTGGAAATCCGCCAGCGTGTGGAGTCCCTCGTCGGGCATCATCCGGCCGTATTGAAGGAAGAATTCACTTCCCCAGGGAAAACGGACGAATTCAAAAGAAAGATTCCCCATCACTTCCCGCACCGTATTGAGGCAAGCCAGGCCGACGCCGACGACTTCCGCTCCGATGCCGTCTCCGGGAATGACGGCGATTCGATACCTTCCAGGCATATTCAATTCCTTACTTTTTTTCGTTTCATGACTTGAAAGGCCGCCACCGTCACCAAAATCCCCGTACCCACCACGTCCGTGATCCATCCGGGTTTGATCAGGGACAGGGCGGAGATGAGCAGCAGAATCCGTTCCATGTTCCCCGCTTTGGATAAAAACCATCCCTGTACCGCCGCCGCCAGGGCGAGGGTTCCCATGAGGCCCGTGATGATGGTCAGGGTGATTTCGGTCCCGGTTCCCACCAGAACCATTGCCGGGCCGTAGACAAACATGTAGGGAATCAAGAATCCCGCCAAAGCGAATTTCATTCCCATCCATCCCACGTCCCAGGGCTTGGCCGAGGCGATGGCCGCGGCGGCAAAAGAGGCCAGCGCCACCGGAGGCGTCAGGGCCGAAAGACATGCGAAGTAGAAGATGAACAGGTGCGCGGCCATCTCCGGAACCTGGAATTCCCGGATCAGGGCGGGTGCCAGGACCGAGGCGGAAATGGCGTATGCGGCAGTGGTGGGCATCCCCATCCCAAGGATGATGGCGATGATCATGGTGAAGATCAGGGCCAGCAGGAGGTAGCCTCCGGAATAATCGTAAATGATCATGGCGAATTTTTGACCGAGGCCGGTCTGGGTCAACACCCCCACGATGATGCCCGCCGTGGCGCAGGTGGCCGCGATCTCCATGGACCCCTTGGCACCGTCGGAAAGCGTCCGGACGACAGCCGCCGGATTCATCCGGGTGCTTTTTCGAATCCAGCTGACCACGATCAAGGTGATGATGCCGTAAAGGGCGCTGCGGTAGGGAGAATACATCAACACCATGAGGCAGACCAGCAGCACCACGATGGGGGCCAGGAGGTATCCTTTTTCAGCCATGATTTTTCGAAAAACCGGCAGCTCTTCCCTCCGGAGTCCCACCAGTCCTTGCGAGGCGGCGTAAAAATCGATCATCCAATAGGCGGAGGTAAAGTACAGCAGCGCCGGGATGATGGCGGCCAGTGCCACCTGGGAATAGGGGATTCCCAGTATTTCCGCCATCAGGAAGGCGCCGGCCCCCATGACCGGCGGGACGATCTGGCCGCCGCTGGAGTTCATGGCCTCCACGGCGCCGGCCACGGGGGGCTTGAAACCGCTGGCTTTCATCAGGGGGATGTTAAAGACACCGTCCACCACCACGTTGGCTACGGAGGAGCCGGAAGCGGTACCGATCATGGCGGAGGAGATGATGGAAACCTTGGCGGGCCCGCCCCGGAGACGGCCGGCGGCGCAGCGGGCGAAATCCACGAAAAACTTCCCCGCCCCCGATGATTCCACGAAGGCGCCGAAAAGGACGAAGAGGAAGATGTAATGGGCGGAGGCGAGTATCGGGAGACTGAAGATGCCGTCGAGGCTGAAAAGATACGTCATCATCCGGTCCCAGGCGTATCCCTTGTGGTAAAAGAGTCCCGGCATGTAATTCCCGAAGTGCCCGTAAAGAACGAAAACCGCCGAAAGGATGGCCAGCGGCCACCCCGTGGTTCTTCTCGCCATCTCCCAGACGGCGATCACAAAAAGGGTGGAAAAGAAGAAATCCCAGGAGGTCGGAACCACGCCCACGCGGTAAATCCAGTCGTCGAAGTCGACGTAGATGTAGACCACCGGCACCACGAGCATGAGGATCAGGAGATAATCGAAGATATGCACCCGGTTCTTGGCAGCACTCTTCCATCCCGGGACAAGCATGAAGATCAAAAGCCCGGCGAAGAGCACATGCATGGAACGAAAATACCAGGGATCGATGGCCCGGATGGTCAGGACATAGATATGAAAAAGGCTCATGAGGATGCCGATGATGAACACAACGGCACCCGTCAGGCCCGCGAGTTCCCTTTTTCCTCCGATCTCGAGGTCCTTGATGTGCAGTTCCTCGAGTTTCTTTTCCACCTCCTTCAGGTCAACCGGCGGATCGTTGTTCACGGCCCTCTCCTTTTTTCATTTTCGCTGCTTCATCTGGCGTATATGCCCGGATGTTTCAAAAAAAATGCGGATGCCCTCTTGTGGAAAAGAAGACATCCGCATGATCTGCCGCTCCCCTGCGTTCGATTCGGCTATTTGGGGAGAAGTGAATCCGGGAGTTGAATCCCCTTCTCCCGGTAATATTTCACCGCACCGGGATGAAGCGGGATCGGGCTGTAGACGATGTTTTTCGCAACGACTTCTTTGGCCGACTTGTGCGTGGCGATGAGGATATCCACATTTTCAAAGGTGGCTTTCAATACTTCATAGACAAAATCGTCCGGCGTGTCTTTGTGCACGGTCATGAAGTTCCATACGCTGAGGGTCTCGATATCCGTCTCCTGGTTGCTCTTATACGTTCCTTTGGGGATGATTCCCTTCGAAAAATAAGGGTATTTTTTTAAAAAGGTATCCGCAACGCTGCCGGGTACGCCGTAGACATTGATGTCGTGGGTCGTTTCAATTTCCGTGATGGTCACCCAGGGGAGTCCCACCGACTGCCCGTTGGCGTCCAGCATCCCGTCCTTGAGTTGGGAGTTCAGATCTGCAGAGCCCGCATTCACGATCCGCCCCGGCTTGATCCCGCCGGCTTCAAAAATCAGGGGCCAGTAGGTGGCCGGTGTTCCGCCCACGGGGCCCACTCCGACGCTTTTCCCGTTCAGGTCCAGAATGCTCTTGATTCCGGTTTTCTTCAACGAATACATCTGAAAATAGGTGGTGTACATGGGGAAAATCACCCGTGGATTGGGATGTTTTTTCCCTTTGGCCCATCCTTCGCCGTGAAATCCTTCCCAAACCGGCCCCGCGGTGACCATACCAAAGTCGAGCTTCTGCACATCCACCAGCTGGGTGTTGTGCACCGGGCCGCCGGTGACCTCCACATTTCCTGGAATGCCCATTTTGTCATGGAGCAATTTTGCGAAACCCCCCGCCCAGATGTAGTATGTGCCGCCCACCGGCGCTGCGCCGATGGTGACGGATTTGGGCCATCCGGCCTTCTCCGCGGCCATGGGTGCTGAAATAAACATGAGCATTGCCATCAAGACCATTCCCGCACTGAGCCCGCTTTTTTTCATCGGTATTCTCCTTTTTGAATTGTCCATTTTGAATCGACCCAACTCTTTGATATTATTTAAATACGGGGGATGATGTCAACTGAATTCTTTTTCAATCGACGGGGGCGAAAAAAGGGCCTGGAACGGCGTTGGAAGGCGGTTAAAATTATATAAATTACTTAGATGATGCCCATTCCTTTTAGAACGGAAAGCATGATGGCCGCAGCCATGACCGACCCCACCTGGCCGCCGGTGTTTGCCCCCACGGCATGCATGAGCAGGAAATTGTGTTTGTCGTATTTGACGCCTTCTTTTTGAACCACCCGGGCGGCCATGGGATAGGCGGAAATCCCGGCGGCGCCGATGAGGGGGTTCACCCTGCCGCCCGATAAGACGCACATGAGTTTCCCGAACAGCACGCCGCAGACCGTATCCAGGCAGATGGCCGTAAAGCCGAAGGCCAGGATCAAAAGGGTCTGGATTTTCAAAAAGGCCGTGCCTTCCATGGTGGCGCCGATGGAGATCCCGAGGAGCAGCGTCACCACATTGGCGATCTCGTTTTCAGAGGCTTTGGTCAGGCGGGCGACGGCCCCGGATTCCTTCATCAGATTCCCCAGCATGATGGTCCCCAAAAGGGGGAGACCCTGGGGGGCGATGAGACCCCCGACGACGGTTACGACAATGGGAAAAAGGATCCGGGCGGTTTGGGAAGCCGGTTTCGTTTCCACGTCCATCCGGACGGTGCGTTCCTTCTGGGTGGTCAGCGCCCGCATGATGGGCGGTTGGATAATGGGGACCAGGCTCATGTAGGAATAGGCGGCCACCGAGACCGCGCCCAGAAGATGCGGAGCGTATTTGGAGGTGACATAGATGGCGGTGGGCCCGTCGCACGCGCCGATGATGCCGATGGCCACCGCGTCGAGTTGTGAAAATCCGAAAAACAGGGCCAATCCGATGGTCAAAAAAATTCCGAACTGTCCGGCGGCACCCAAAAGAAAGATCTTTGGATTTTCCAGCAAGGGGCCGAAATCCGTCATGGCCCCCACGCCGATGAAGATCAGGAGCGGAAAGAGTTCCGTGGCGATTCCCATCTCGTAGATCACCCTTAAAAAGCCCCCTTCTTCCATGAGTCCGGCCGCAGGGATGTTGGTGAGAATGGCGCCGAATCCGATGGGAACCAAAAGGAGCGGTTCGATATCCTTTTTGATCCCTAAAAAAAGGAGGATGCCGCCCACTGCGATCATCACGGGGTTGGACCAATGGAGGCTGGCGAATCCGCTGGTAAGTCCGAGAAGCCCATCCAGTATGGCGTGAAGCATATTTTTCCGCTTATGTCGTTTTTTCGGGGGGCGCTTCCTCCTGGGCCGGGAAGAGCCTTTTTAAAATCGTCATCAGGGCGCTGAACAGGGCAAGGGTGAGCAGGGTGCCCCCCATCCCGACAATGATCAGTGTGATGCCGAAGGTAAGATTATTCATGCCTGGAAGGAAATTTACCCGAGGAAAGGATACTTGTCAATCGGGATCGGATTCCATATCGGATCCGATCCCGATTCCAATGATAAACGCAGGATGAGGGCTTTATTGTCCGGCAAGGGCCCGGCGGTCGACCATATCAATATAGACCCGCTCCCGGGCCTTGTCGATGCCTAAAGCCTTTCGCTTTTTGTCGATATGATCGATCATGAGGGCCGCCATTCTGTAGGGATCCTTTTCAAACCCCCATCTTCCGAGTCCCTGTTTTTCAAGGCCGTTGAACAGCAGGTCGTGAAACCGGGTCCCTTCGATGATGGGAAAGGTCACCCCGAAAACCGTAAAGACGCCGGACGCCACGAAATACTGGCCGATGGCCACGGCCTTTTCGCTGTACCATTCCGGCGCCGCACCGGCCACGGGGAGATCGGCGATGCTGTTCCCCAGGCCGCCGGTGCGCACCATCTCGGAACAGGCGATGAGGATGCGGCTGTTGTCCACACAGGCCCCCATCCCGAGGACCGGGGGCATTCCCACCGCTTCACACACTTCCCGCAACCCGGGCCCGGCCAGGACGGCGGCTTCGGGCGTACACAGACCGGCCTTGGCCAGGGCGATCTGGGAGCACCCGGTCTGGACCACCAGCACGTCGTTTTTGATGAGCGCTTTCACGAGTTCCACATGCACCCAGTCCTGCTTGACCCGGGGATTCACGCATCCCACCACGCCGGCCACCCCCCGGATGTGACCGTTGATGATGTTCTCGTTGAGAGGGGTGTAGGCACCTCGAAAGGTCCCGCCGAGCATGTAATTGATATATTCATGGGTAAACCCGAAGACGGCCGTGTTGCGTTGGCTCGGAATTTCGATGCGGACCTTCCGATTCTTGAAGCGATGGATGGCGCGTTTGACGACGGCGTCCGTGCATTTCCGGGGTTTTGCTTCATCGAGTTCGATATGTTCCACCCCCTCGATGCGGCAGGAGGCGTTGGTGGTGAAAAAGGGGGTTTCATAGCACTCGGCCACATTGCTCAGGCTCTGCATGATGCACTGGACATCCACGCCCATGGCGTCCACGGCACCCGTGGCCAGGACCGCCTCCGTGGACATGAAGTTCCCGGCGTGGGGGATGCCGTGACGGGAAAGCATTTCGAGCCCCGAACAGCACATCCCCAGTAAATTGATGCCCCGGGCGCCGGCTGCTTTGGCGTCGGCCAAAAAGGCCGGGTCATGCACCGATTCCACCATGGATTCCATGAGATACGGCTCGTGCCCGTGGATGATGATATTGACGTGATCCTCCTTGAGACACTCCATGTTGACTTCCGTGGCAATGGCGCTAGGGGTTCCGAAGAGAATGTCGGAAAGCTCGGTGGCCACCATGGAACCGATCCATCCGTCCGCCAGGGCCGTCCGGCTGATCTGCCGGGTGAGGTTTTGATAATCCTGATCCATTCCCGCGTGGGTGCGCTGGATGAGTTCCATGACCTCCTTCATGGCGCCCCGGGGGACGATGTCGAGCTTCCGCCAGGTTTCCAGGGTCTTTTCCGGGACACGATGGGCAAAGGGCATCTCCCCGTCGACCTGCAGGAAGCCGCTTTCCAATTCCTGGCAGACATCGGCGGCGATATCGGAGACAGAACGGTCCTGGGTTTGAATGTGCAGCGATTCCGCCACTTCCGTGAGCTTTTGGACATCCTTGATGGCGTATTCCGTGTTTTTTCCTGTGGCCACGCTTTTAAACAGGTGAAAAATATTCATTCCGTGGCTGGAGTGGGCCGCGGTGCCGCAGGCCACCATCCGGGCGAAGTTGCGGGACTGGACGGTGTCGATGGTGGCGCCGCAGACCCCCGTTTTTTCATAGGGGTTTTTCATGTTCAAGCGGCACGGCCCCATGGCGCAATGTTTGCAGCAGGCCGATTTTTCGCCGATGGGACACGGCTTCATGAATTGGGCCCGGTCAAAGGCGGTTTCCACACCGTCTTTTCGCGCCCGTTCCAGCAATTGGGCCGTGGCGTCACATGCGGTCAAGTCTTTTGTGTCCATATGTCGACGGTCTTCTTTCATGCAAGGCCTCCTTTTTGTTTGGTTGTTTTCTGGGGAAAGGGTATTTAAAAGCCGCCCCAATTCGTCATCTGCCGTAAGCAGTGGTTGTTTTACACGATGGAACCCCGAACTGCATTGACCTGGGTCAATCTTGATAAACTCGTAAAAAGTCGAAATTAGGATGGCAAAGTAAAAAGCTCCAGATGCAAGGCGCGCAAATCCTGAGGAATGAGGCGTACTTACAGGTACGCCGCAATGACGAAGGATGCCGCGCAACGCCGCAGGTGGACTTTTTACGAAGCCATCAATCTTTTCTTGATGGGAGCAGAATGGTGTGTGAGTTCAGGACTTCCGGTGGGGAGAATCTATTTTGGATCTGACGGAATCGAGCTTAGAACAGGCACTTTTCGGGCCGGGGGGCGCCTTTTTTCCGGGCATCGGGCGCCGCAAAGGCAAATTTCATATACGTGGGAAGATTGATGATGAAGGGAAGGACCCCGAAGGGCGCCCAGCAGCGTTTTTTCCAAAAAGCGTCGACGGCCCGGAACAGGTCCACGGCCAAGCTGACGGCGCCGATCCCCAGGGAAGCGTTTCCGGCGAACAGGGCGGGTAATTCGGTGAGTGAATGGGCGCGGGACAGAATCTGGAACCCTTCCCCTGCCAGGAAATACAAGGCCGCCGTGGGAATCCCGAAAATCAGCGCGTTTACACCGGTCAAAAGATACGCCCGGTGTTCCATTTCATGGATTCGGGCGAAAGTGTATTGATCCCGGCCCGTGAGTGAGCCGCCCAGGTAATAGGTGTATAAAATGTCGGCCAGGGTGTTGATCCGAAAGAATGATAGAAACCGGTGAATTTTCAGTTGGATGTGCCGCATCCGGGAGGTCCGGGAGGAAGGGTTTGTCCCGGATCCGGTTTTTCGCATGTATCGGTAGAACTTAAGAATCTGACGGCTGATAATTCCGGTGCGGGCGATGAGGGCATCCACGGCGGCGTTGTTTTGAAAGTCGCATTTTGCAATCATTTTATTTCGATCCCGCACCGGGGCGTTTTCCTTGCCGGGGAGCCCCGCCCTTGAGGGCGGAAAGGCTCCACATTCTTCTCGCGTTCATTTCGGATACGGGATACGCTCTACGTCAAATCCGGCGGCGTGTCAACGGTGATGAAATCGTAAAAAGGCCGATTTTGTTCACACCGCAACCCTTTTCGGGAGATCCAAAGGGTTTCGCTAAATCTCAAAAACTCGGCATCCTGCCTTCGGCGGGATCTCAAACAGTTTGAGATTTTTAACGCTCAACCCTTTGTCTCTCTTTTTCCGAAAAGGCTTGAACGGCGCTCACAAAAGCCTTTTTACGCTCTTGTGGAGCCCTCCCGCCCTCAAGGGCGGGGCTCCCCGGTAAGGAATATTGCCCGGGGAAAATCCTCCCGGCTCCACAGGGGGGTTTTGGCATCTCCGGCCCGGCGCGTCCACGGCCATCCTTCCGGAAGCGGAGAGGACAGGACGATTTTTTCCTGCCGCGTGGGGTGCTGAAAGGCGATCTCCTTCGAAAAAAGGGCGATCCGGCGGAACGGCAGCGGTGCCGAAGCGCCGTATCGAACATCCCCGGCAACGGGGTGCCCGATCCGGGCCAGTTGAATCCGGATCTGATGTTTGCGGCCCGTTTTCAAATCGATCTTGAGCAAGGACCGATTCCCGGTGGTTTCCAAAACCGTGAAGGAAAGGTGCGCCTTGCGGAGGGTCGTCTGTGTGGTTCCCTCGGGTCCTCCTTTATGGCGTTGATATTCGATGAAATGGGACAACGCGCCCGCCGGGGAGGCCACGCGCCCTTCCACCACGGCCAAATAGCCTTTCCGGACCCGATGCTCACGGATCTGGGCGCTGAGCCGGGAGGCGGCCTTGGAGGTTTTAGCAAAAAGAACGATACCGGCCACCGGACGATCCAGGCGGTGCACCATGCCGAGAAAAACCCGGCCCGGCTTATGATATCGTTTTTTGATCCACCCCCGGGCCAGATCCAACAGGCAGGGGGCCCCGGTCCGGTCGCCTTGCATGAGCAGTCCGGCTGGTTTATAAAGGGAAAGGATATGATTGTCTTCGTAGAAAACAGGCCAGCGGGGATGAAAAAAATGCATCTCTTTTTCCCAAAAGGCGTGAACGGCCCTTTCAAATGTGCTTTTGAACGTGCCGTCTTTTCTGCCAAGCGGATCACGGTATGAACAAATCGCATCCCCCGGCGGCCGATTTAAGCACCCCGGCATCCATGGCAGGCATGGGCGTCCTTTTACAGAATGCCGGAATCCGGCTTTCGGCTTTTCAACTCCGGCAATTATGGGCCTATCACACCCTGTTGCGGGACCGCAATCCGGATTTGAACCTGACACGGGTGCACCGGTTTTCCGGCATGGTACTGAAGCTCTATCTCGATTCGCTTCTCCCCGCGGTGATGATGGACCTGCCTTCGCCCCTTCTGGACCTGGGAACCGGCCCCGGAATGCCGGGAATTCCAATAAAGATTTTCCGGCCGGATCTCGAAGTGATTCTGGCGGAAAGCCGGGGAAAACGCGTGGCCTTTTTAAACAGGGTCATTGAAAGCCTCGGGTTGAAAGGGATCCGAGTCCATGCGGGGCGGATTTCCGCACATACGGAAATACCGGTCAACGGCGTCATTACCCGGGCCGTGGAATCCATCGGAGAAACCCTTGCGCGCATTCAAAATGTGCTTCGCCAAAACGGCGCGGCCGTTTTCATGAAGGGCCCCGGATGTGATGCGGAAGTCGAACAAGCCGTAAAGCGTTTCAGGGACCGCTACCGTCTTCTAAGCGATAAACCGTATCTCTTACCCGGAACGCGGCACCGGCGGCGTCTGGTCGTTTTCGAGAGGCGGGACGCCCCGGCATATGCGGTGAGGGAATCGGCGCGGTCCCTGAAAACCCTGCACGTGATTTCGAGTCCCCGAAACCCCCTTTTCATCGATTTGAAAAAACTTTTGACCGGGCGGGGGATCCGAAAAACGGGAAAAGCATTGGTGAGCGGAACACGACTTGTCACAGAGATCCTTCAAACCCACCCGACCCAATGTGCGGCATGGGTCAGCCGGGGAGAGCAGGATCCGCCGCCTCCGGGGGCCCCCGGGTCGTTAAAATGGTATTGCCTGGCGCCGCCGCTTTTCGACGCCTTGGATATCTTTGGGACCCACAGTCCCTTATTGGTGATCCGTGTCCCGGAGATGCCTATCTGGAATCCGGAAGCGGATTTCCCCCCGGGGTGCACCGTGATCCTTCCGTTCCAGGATCCGGAGAACGTCGGGGCCGCCATCCGGTCCGCCGCCGCATTCAATGCCTCCCGGGTGGTATTGCTCAAAGAAAGCGCCCATCCGTTTCATCCCAAAGCGCTTCGGGCCTCCGGGGGAACCGTCCTGGCACTCCCTTTGTGGCAAGGCCCCCCGTTGGATGCGATCCCATTGGAGATTCCGATCCTCGCCTTGTCCCCCAAGGGACGACCGCTGAATACCGTGCATTTCCCAAAAGCGTTTGGGCTCCTGGTGGGACTTGAAGGCCCGGGGCTTCCGAGTGCCTGGGGAAAACGGGCCGTCTCCATTCCCATGGCAGGAAAAGTCGACTCGTTGAATGCCGCCGCCTCGCTTTCCGTGGTCCTTTACGAATGGTCCAGGGGCCGTGAACACCGATAATCGGCCTTTCCATGCCGCCGAAATCGAGGTTCCCGGCGGTGTCTACCTTTGTCAGGTATCCGAACGGGTCTCTTGCGGGGCCTGTTGCGGTCTTTACAATCGGGTCGATGTTTCCCGGGAAACGCTTTATGCGCTCCTGGAGGCGCGCACCCGTCGATTCGGACGGGTGCAGCGCACCGCAGAGGCCATCGAGGCTTTCCGACAAAGGGAGGAGTCTTTGGAATCGGCACCGGGACCGTATCCGGATTTTTATCGGTGTCCGTTTTTGGGCCTTGTGGGCAACGACCGGTCGCGCGTGGGGTGCCTCTTGCACCCCTTGTCGGATGGAAACAAAGGCATCGATTTCAGGGGATTGAGCTTTTACGGCGGTCTGGCATGCCGGGGGTATTTCTGCCCGTCCCACCGGAGCCTTGATGCAAATCGAAAACAAATCGTCAAAGCCGTGTGTGCACACTGGCACCTCTACGGGCTGGTGATCCCGGATATTGAATTGATCAACGTCGTTTTTTCGGAAATCGAACGGCGACTGGAACGGGCGGTGGAAGTCAAAGAGATCCTGGAAAACACCGCCGCCGGTGTGGCCATGAGGGCGCTGTTCGGTTTTAAGGAGCGCTGGCCGTTCCGACCCATCGGATGGAAAGGGCCCGGAAATTATTTTTTCAACGACGCGGCGTATCCCGCGCTTCCCGTGGATTACGAAAGGTCGGGGGCGGCGCCTTCCGAATACAATGCGTTCTTTCAGGCCCTGGGATCCGAATTTACGTCCAGGAGTGCGTTGGATGCGGCCGAAGCCATGGCGGCATCGGCCTTTTCCAGGGTAACCCGCTGCATCCAACGATAGAGGTCCGACTCGGCTTTTAGGGCGGCATATTTGCCGTCCATGGGCCGCAGATCCCCCGGATGTATTCGGTGCAACGATCCGTAAACCCGTCGCTTCTTCTATAATATTTCTTTCTTTTTGATGGAACGGCTTGATTCCGGCTTTTATGCCATTAGAATGTAGGATTATTTTGAACCGAAAGGACAGCCCATGCGCGAAACGATTTTTTTGCAGTTTTTCAATTCGGTCAAAGAATCCTATTTTGATTTGTGCAATGGATTCTCGGACACCTACGATCTGTGTGCGGCACGCGGCGACTTTGTCTGGCTGACCCACGAAAGCGACACGGACAAATGGTATGACGAAAACGTTTACGAAAACAGAGCCCTTCCCATTGACGAAGGCGACGTTTATCTTTCCGCCGTATATCTCAACCACCTCTATCAAGCCTATGTGTGGGCGAAAAATTACCCTAAAATCCGGTTCGTTGTGGGAGGGCCGGTGGCCGCCGAACAGTGCGGGGAGAATGACGCATGGAATCCCATTTATTTCCAGCTGGCACCCGGCATGGTCTTCCCGTCCAATCTAACGATCACCGGGAAAAGCGTGGAAAACTGGTTCGGAATTCCGAATTTTTCCTGTAAATGGCGGCTCGATGTCCCGGAGGCGGTGCCGCCGGATTTTCCCGTTTACCTTTCCTATACCCTCGACAACCGTTGCTACTGGCGAAAATGCATCTATTGCAACATCGCCCGCCACGACAGCACCCTGGAACGGAAGCGGGAAACCTTTGATTTTGAATTCAAGGACATGGCGCACACGGGAAAAAAGATGATCCGGCTGAACACCGGATCCCTGACACCGGCGCATATCCGCCGTTTATTCCCGAAATTGCCGAAAAGAAAAGACCTGGAATATCGCGTTTTCATGCGGCCGGCCCGTCTCGAAACCGTCGCGTTAAAGGAAGTCCTGGATCGGGGCGAAGAAACATTCCCGGAAATGATGATCGGCATCGGTGTCGAGTTTCCTTCCAATCGCATGCTGGCGTACATGCAAAAGGGGTTTTGCAAAGAAGAAATGCTCGAAACCTTTCACTTATGTGGATCCCATGGAATTCGCGTCAACGGAAACTTTATCCTCGGTTGGAACCGTCTTCTCGACGAAGATCTCCGTGAGCTGGAAGATTTTCTCGAGAAGATGCCGTCCGGAAGCCTCGAAGCGATGCAGATGCGCTGGCTTTTCGCCCATCCTTTTACCCCCGTCCATGACGCATACGAGGGCGCACCCATTCGCATGGGACCCTTTTATGTGGGTTTCAGGGCAAAGGTCGATCCGGCGCAAGTCGAAAAAAACCGGATCGCCGCCGATCTGGTGGAGAGTTACAGCCGAAAGAAAAAATTTCGACTGGAAGGCATGCGAAACATTCGGCGCCATCTTGCGGAAGCCGGGAGGCCGTCGGAGTGAGATGCGGGTTTAATTCTCGGAAGAAGGCGGCTCACCTGCATTGCTTCCGGAAATACCGCAGGCCATTTCCCACATGCCGTCTTTTTCCATGATCTGGAGCAGGGATTCGGCCAGTTTCTCCTCCACCAGGTTTTCTTCATTGACCAGGACGTCGGCGCCATTGCCTTGAGGGCCCGGCAGGAAACGGCGTACCGGGCCCGTACGACGAGAACGGCGTCGGCGGACAGGGTTCGCACGTGACGGATCAGGGTCTGGGCCGTGGACGGATCCGGCACGGCCACCACCACGATTTGAAAACGGCTCATGTTGCAGTGTTCGAGAAACTCCAGGGACGTCGCATCTCCCTGATGGACGATCAGTTCCATATCATGGGGCTTTTTGGGCGCTGACAGGATTGAGTTCGATGACTTCCGGATGCTGGTTTTTTTTCAACAGGGCTTAGGCCACGCGCCGGCCGGCCGGCCCGAAGCCGATGATGCAAATCCCGCAAGGCCGTACAGGTTCCTCGGGCAACAGTTCGTTTTGAGTAAAGGATCTTTTCCCGGCGAAACGTCTTTCCATAAACCTTGAAATCGGTTCGGCATAGGTAACCATGTAGGGCGCCAGGAACAAGGAAAACACCGTCACACCCACAACAAGGGCCATTGTCTCTTCGTCGATGATCCGGTTTTGGGTCGCCACGGAGGCGGCCACCAGCGAAAATTCACCGATTTGTGCCAGCGTGATGCCGATGGCAAGCGCCTGGCGGCGCGTGACATTTGCAAGGAGGGCGCTGCCGGCGACGGTCACGCTTTTGATCAGAAAAATGACCAGAGTCGATATCACCACCAGGTGCATATGGGAGAGCATCCAGCGGGGATCCAGCAGCATCCCGATGGATGTGAAGAACAGGGTTAAAAACAAAATCCGGATGGATCCGATATCGGCCCGGATCTGGGAGGCGAAAGGCGACTCCCCCAGCAGCATCCCGGCGATGAATGCGCCCAAGGCGGGGGATAAGCCGATGGCGTGGGCGCCCCAGATGGATCCTAGGGCGGAAAGGATTACCAAAAGGACCACGAGTTCACGTTCCGCAAAAAAGCCCCGGGCCATCAGAAGCTTCGGGATCAGTTGGTAAAAAGCGATATAAAAGACAAGGACAAGGCCCGCCGTACCGAAAAGGGTTCTGATGACGGGGATCAAAAAATGGGTGCCCTCGGCACCGGGGCTGAATAGTGACAGCGCCAGGAGAAAGGGGACCACCGCCAAATCCTGGACCAGAAGAATTCCCAAAGCGATTCTTCCCCGGACCGAGTCGAGCATCGTCTTTTCGATCAGGACCCTCAGCACCACGGCCGTGGAACTGAATGCAATGAGAACACTCAGGGCCAGAGACCGCCCAAATGGAAAGATCAGAAACGTCAACGGAAAAAAAGCAGGGCCGTCAAGAGGATCTGGAGGATCCCGGCACCCAGAACCCGGGAGCCCATGGCCCGGAGTCGATTGACGGAAAATTCCAGGCCGATGGAAAAGAGCATCAGGTCAACGCCGAGTTCAGCGACGTTGGCCACGGCGTCCTTGTTTAATAAGAGGGGACCCGCCACCGCCCCGGCGGCCAGATACCCGATGATGGGGCTTTACTTGAATCGTTTCGCCAGCGTCCCGAAGACAAAGGCCAATCCCACAAGGAAGAGGATTTCCGCCAGCATCGACCACAGTACCATGTTCGCTCCCTGATCCAAAATAAGAATTTTTATATCTTCTTTTTCAAACCGGAACAAGCAGGGAATTCCTTGACGCGGTTGCGGGGATTTGTCATTTTATTTCGGGTTTGAAGCCGGACAGCGAAGACGTCCACCGCTTCGCTTTACGAAAGTGCGGGGGCGCTTCAACCCGGGAAGCGTTTACCGCGAAACCCGGAGAAAAAAAGAGGGAGAAAAAGATGTTTCGAACGTTTTTTTTATGGGTGGCGACATTGATGGTGCCCCTGACGCTACTGGGTTGTATCGAAGCGGAATACGATCCTCCCGGCGGTGACTGGTCACCCCCGGCCATGACCCGGGGAATCCGCTGGATCCGAAACAATCCCATGTTCCTCAGCGGTCTCACCGTTTCCATGGGGCCGCCCCCGGGGTCTTTTGTCAACGACTATTTCGACGGATTTCATGCCAGTGCCGTCCATTTATGGGAGGATGGTCTTCCCCGTGAAATGGATGGCTGGGGCGCGGCCGGGCATCCGGCTTTTCGTTTCGTCTCCTGGGTGCAGCCGGACGGTACTTCCTTAACCAATGGAGAATTGATCGGGGGGTATCCCGCCGGTGCGGCCGGGCGCATCGGGTACCAGATCGGGGACGAACCCATGACGTGGACCGATTTCCTCCAGTATGAAACGGGGTTCAACGCGGTTCGGGCTCATGATCCGGATGCCCTTTTGATCCTGAATTTTTCTTTCCTGGCGCCGGAGGTCGATGCCATGTTGGACCATTACGGACAGCACATGGACGGGGATGTGATCAGCCACGATGTCTATACCTGGACCAGCAGTATCTATGTACATCTGGCAAAATTCCGCCGCGCCGGCCTGCGGTACAACAAACCCTATTGGCGGTATCTGTATTCCCATTATTCGGACGGAGAGGAGGCGATTTCGGAATCGGACCTTCGATGGGAAGCCTTCATGGGGCTCGTCTACGGATATTCCGGACACACCTGGTTTATTTACCAAATCGCCGAAAACAACGTTCTCAGCCCTGCCTTTTTCACCCGGCAGGCCGATTTCAATGCGCAAAAGACACGGCTTTGGGACGTGGCCTCCCGGATCAATGCGGAAATGACCCGCCTGGGGAAATCAATTACGCAGATGACCAGCACCGATGTCCGCTATGTGCCTGCCACACAGTATTATATCCCGCCGGGCGCAGTCCCCTGGTCCAGGGGGGCGGGCAATGATCCGTATATCACGGATATCGCTCCTGCACCCGGCCAGGAATACCTTGAAATCCTGGTAGGATTTTTCAGGGATGATACCGGAGAATTTTACGTTATGGTTCAAAACGTCCGGCACACCCACGGCGATTTCCCCATCAACAGCGATGCTCCCGGTACGATCCGCATTGCCTTTGATTTTTCCGGCGCGCCTTCCGGATTCGATTCAACCCGAATACTGAGCCTGAACAAGGTCACGGGGGCCGTGGATCATGTGCCCTTGGTTGCCACGGGAGGGAATACGGCGTATGTGGATATCCCGTTGGCCGCCGGGGATCCCTTCTTGTTCAAATATGCCACGGGGGCCCCGTTTGCAATGCGATGAGATGGATGCCCCCATCAATGCGGCAGGATTTCCTACGCGCCCTTCGCAGAGACAGGCTTAACCGGATTGCTTCCCGAAAGCCCCGCCTTTCAAGGCGGGATTAAGGGAAGCGATTTTAAAATGGGCATTTTCCTTACCGGGGAGCCCCGCCCCTCAGGGCGGGAGATCTCCACTTTTTTAAAAGACACGAAAAATCCACACCATGTAGATGTTTTGTTAAAAAAGATACAATATGTTGTTGACAAAGGTGTTCATGGATCTTAAGCTGCTCTACAAAGGTGTTTGTGGCAAAAAGCGGCCTCAGGAGGCATCCATGAGCACGATCCTGGTGATCGACGACGAAAAAATGACGGTGAAGATGCTCCAGATGGCGTTGGAGGCTTATGGCCATCATGTGGAAGTCGCCGCCAATGGAGAAGAAGGGATCAAAAAGTTCAACGCTGCCCGTTTCGACCTGGTCATCACCGATATGATGATGCCGGGATTGGATGGAAAAGGGGTGGTCCGATACATCCGCCAATCCCCGAGAAACCGCACACCTGTCATCGGTATATCCGGCACCCCGTGGCTTTTGGAAGGCGTGGATGTTGACTCGATTCTGCCCAAGCCGTTTTCCATTGCCGCTCTGGTGCAATCCATCCAGGAACTGGCATCGTTGAAAGCGTCTCAAGGCGTCAGAAGCGCTCCGTTCTGAAAATTATTCCTTTTCCCGCCGGTGCAAAAAGGTACCGTCCGCCGTCTTTTTCCCGATCTTCCGAACCCCCTATGATGCGGATGTTAAAAATTCAGGAAAGATTGAGAAAGGATCGACCAAATGGAAGAAATCCTGGAGTTGACGAAAAGCCTGATCCGCTTTCAAACGGTACAGGCAAAGCCGGAAGAGATTCAACGGTGTGCCGCTTTCGTCGAAAACTGGCTTGAGGATCACGGGCTTTTCCACGAGCGCATGGATCACGGCGGTGTCCCGTCCCTTTGGGTTGCGCCCAAGAATCGTCGCGTTCCGGTGTTGTTGATGAGCCACCTGGACGTGGTGGACGGTCCCGATGAATCCTTTGAACCGTATACGGCCGACGGCAGACTTTTCGGCCGGGGGAGTATCGACGATAAATACGCCGTGGCCCTTTCTCTTTTCATGATCTACCGTCATGTGGAAGCGCTGAAAAAAGAAGGACTGGATCAAAACCAGGCCGCCTTGGGGATTCTCGTTACCGGCGACGAGGAAACAGGGGGGAAAAACGGTGCAAAAAAGGCCCTGGAAAGGATCAAAGCCGATTTTTGCATCGCCCTGGACGGCGGAAATGTGGGAGAAATCGTGGTCAAGGAAAAGGGGATTTTCACCTTGAAGTTGACTTCGAAAGGAGAAGCCGCCCATGGTTCCCGGCCGTGGCTGGGAAAAAACGCCATCGATGCGTTCATTGAAGACTATGACCGCCTGAAGTCCTTTTTTCCGGAGCCTGCCGGGGACCACTGGCATCGAACCATGAGCTGCAATGTCCTGCATGCCGGAAAAGCCTTCAACCAGATTCCCGAATCCGCGGAAGCGGTGCTCGATATCCGGTATACCGAAAACGACGATATGGACGCCCTGTATGAAGAGATGCGGCGTTCGGTGCATGGGGATCTCCGGATCCTGAAAAAGGAACCGCTGTTTTTCAGTGGAACGTCCCCGTATATTGATCTTCTACTGGAGATTTCCCCCCAAAGCCGGACCACTTTCGAACACGGGGCAAGCGACGCCCGGTTTCTTTCCGAGTTCGGCGTCCCGGGGGTGGTTTGGGGTGCAGACGGGGAACAAAGCGCCCACAGCCGAAAGGAGCGTGTGCTGATTTCCAGCATCCAGGCGCTCCATGACCGCCTGGAAAAATTTATAAAGAAAGTACAAGACGGCACTCGAAGGAAACGGCCTTCCGACCAGGATGGGATAAACAGGAGCGCACCGTGAAAGGGGTCGAAGCCGTTACCGTTTCTGGTTATTACCCCGGGGTGATCGGAAAGGTGATTGAGGTCCACGCCCTTTATTACCACCGGCATTGGGAGTTCGACAGGTCTTTTGAAATCCAGGTGGGACGGGAATTGGCGGATTTCATGGCGCATTTTGACGAAACACGGGACGGTTTTTGGGCGGCCCGGGCCGGAGATGTTTTTACGGGATGTATCGCTGTGGACGGCCGCCTGAGAGAAACCCAAGGCGCCCGGATCCGCTGGTTTATCGTTGATCCGGCCTTTCACGGCAACGGCCTGGGGCGCTTGCTGCTTCGAAAAGCCGTGGCTTTCTGCACACCGGAAAAAGGTATTCGGCGTATCTTTTTATGGACCTTCCGGGGGCTTGATGCGGCCAAACGACTTTATGAACAAGAAGGGTTTCGCCTCGTTGAAGAACAGGAGATCCGGCATTGGGGAGCAACGATCCAGGATCAAAAGTATGAACGTGCGGTGAGCCCTGATCCTACCGGATGCACTCCCGGATAAACTCCGTCAGCATCTTCTCCAGAACCGAATACGAATAATGGCGCCGGGCCACGGCGTAATTGTGTTCCACCATTTCTTCCCGATACCGGCGGTCGGTCAGCACCCGGCGGACTTCGTTCAATGTCTCTTCGGAGATGTACCCGTCCATTTCGATGGCCCGAAACCCCTTAGGCTTGATGTCCATCAGATAGATGGAGTAGGTGTTGACCACGATGGGTTTCTGAAAATAGAGGGCCTCCAAAAACGCGTTTCCAAACCCTTCGTAAGTGGAAGGATAGGTCACCAGATCCGAATGGGGGTATACGTCTGAAAGGGCGTAGACTTTCTCGCCTTCGGGCGTAATGCCCCGCTTTTCCTGAATATGGGTGCAACAAAAGAGCGTGTTCACTGAAAGCATTTGGGAGTATTCCCGGAGTCGTTTCTCATAGTCGTACCCTTCATCTCCGGATGCATGGGAGATGACCAGCTTCGCCCGGGTCCCGAGACGGTGGACGAGTTCAATGGCCAGTTCGATCCGCTTGCGTTTCACGATCCGGGTGGGCTGGAGGATGAAGAGTTCGTCATCGGAGATACCCAGGGCCTTTCGTACATCCGCCGCATAGGCATCCGGGACCGGCGGCGGGTTTTCAAAGTCCATGACGTTGGGAATCACATGGGAGGAAATCCCGGTGCGCAGGGCCAACTGGTGCGCTGCAGAGGAATTGATCACCACATGCCGGATGCTGGGGAGGTTGGGAGGAAACGCCATGTTCAGATAATCCCACACCGCGTTTCTCTTGAACCGCTGTCGTTCCCAGAAAAAGTCATGATGGTGAGCGATGGCGGTGATTCCTGTTTCTGCGATCAGTTCGGTAATCGCGATGCCCAACGGCAGATTGATCGGAATCGTCACCGCGTTTTCGATCACCAGAAACCGGATATCGAATTTCTCGATGAAACGGTAGAGCCGGTCTTTGAGATGCCGGGCCAGGATGTGGGTTTTCGCGGTGATGGACGGGTCCCGTGTGACGACCCCGAAGCAGTGGGCATGGATTTCCTTAATCTCCGGATGCCGGAAGTGGGCTTCTTCTATACAAAAGGAGCGCTCGACGGGCCAATCGAGTTCCCCGGCACAATAAAAGCAGTCAAACCCCTCTTTTTCAAAAATGGCGGCCCATTTTTGGGTTTCCAGGGAAACCCCGTCGGTTCCGGCCAGGCGGGTTGAAATGAATCCCACGTGTTTATTCTGTTTCGAATATACGATGGATGCCACGGTTCCTCCTTCCAATGCATGGATTGAAAAAAAACTTTCCCAGGCCGAAAAAGCAGCGAATAAAGATCTTGTGGAGCCCCGCCCTTCAAAACGGAGCGATAGGGTTCATAACAGGCTCCTTTTGTTGTCGATGGATGCAATCCATGCAGGAGGAAGGAGCGCCGCCGCGGGTTTGTCTAGCAAAAAAATCATGTTCCCGCCTTGTGGATGAACGAAGTGTGCCGGAAGCCGGACATTCTCGTCAAGGAGGAGCTGCCTTAAGACGGACGCCTTCGAGGCGCCGGAAATCAGGAAACAGACGGAACGCGCGGCATTGATGGCGGTCAATGTGAGACTGAGACGCGGAAGGGGCGGGTCTCCGCCATGAACCGAAACGGCAAGGCGTTCCGGGGGAATCCGGTCCATGAATTCCGGAAAAAGGGATCCCACATGGCCGTCGGCGCCCATACCGAGAAAAACGAGGTCAAAAAGAGGCGCCCCTTTTCGTCGGGTTTTTTGAAATCTGCGAAGCGCGGCCTCGTATGTTTCGCATCGTTTTTCCATGGGCCCGGACACGGGCATGGGATGAACATGGGTCGGGGGTATTGGAATATGCTGTAAAAGGTCGGATTGGGCCGTACCGAAGTTGCTTGCCGGATCTGAAGGATCCACCATCCGTTCATCCACCCAGAACAGGTGGATGCGATTCCAGGGAAGTTCCGAGCGATACGGTTCTCGGCCCAACCGCTGATGGATCGGTCGGGGGGTGCTGCCTCCTGAAAGGGCCGCCGTAAAATCGTTTTGTGCTTCGAGGCATGCCATGGCGGCTTCCCGAAACAGGCGGGCCCCGAGTTCACAAAATTCGGAAAAGCATTTCGCGACATAAATTTTGGGCATCGGATGCAGAAAAGGGGGCGCCGGAGACATTTCAGGTTCCTGGGCGCACGGCGGCGGCGTTCAGGGTGGTTTGGATCCGGTTTTGAATATGGGGCATGCCGCATCCCTCGTGGATGGATTTTCAGGAAAACCCGTTGAAAAAGGAAATGTTTTCATTTTCATCGAATTTCTGTAAACGCTATTTTCATTGACAAGCGCTCAAATGTCAAATAACGATTTAAAATCATCCGAAAATATCGAAGCTGTCAGCGATCGATCCTCTGAGGTATCAGAAGCGAGATGAACCGCTTCGCGAGCGCATTCCCCGCGGCGTTTCAGGGCAAAAGGGAAATCCCGGTCTGGAGGTCAGCGGAAAACTCTTCAAGGCGGAGGGCGTTTCAATGGGGGAGATCAAAAAGAAAAAACAAAAGAGCAGCCGGCAAGATGCCAATGCGGCAAAAAAACGCCGAGAAAACCAACCAGATACGGGGCTGGAATTGCTGGTGATTACCCGGGAGACCTACCGGGCGCCGGTGGATCCGTCGGAACCGGTTCAGGTCCAGGTGGGTAAAAAGCGGTTCGATGCCGTCAATGTGGCCAGGCGGGGGATCGGATTCATCGTTTCGGGCCCCGACGCATTCGTAGCCGGCGAGGTTATCGATCCTTTAACGATGATTGTCGGAAAAACGCGGATCACTTTTAAGTGTCGCGTGGTTCACGTTTCCCCTTGTGAAGGGGGAAAGTATCTGTGCGGTATTGAAATCGTTCATCCGGACCCGGAATCCCTTGCCCGGTTTGAAGCCTACCTTGAACGCAACCGCCATTCATTGTTTTCAAAATAAAAAGTCGACAACGCATCCTGAATGAACATATGAACACACCGGGATAAAAAGAGATACGCGCGGAATGCCGGAAGAAAAAGAAAAAAAAGATATTTTAAAAGACGTGCTCTCGGGTCTTTCCGAAGATCCGATTCCGGGCATTGAGGAACTCGCCGAACTCATCTACCGGGCCATCCCGGAGGAAACCCGGGCATCGGAACTGGAAAAACTGCGTTCCAAGGTTTCCAAGCCAAAAAAACTCAAGAAAAAGACCACCCATTATCTTTCCGAAGATATCTTCGAGACCCTTGAAGAAACCAGAGAAAAACTCATTGAGATGCTCTCGGAATTACCGACGATGCGGATTTCTAAATCCAGGATCGTCAATCAGGCCCTGGAGATGATCCTCAAGGAGTTTCACGAAAAGGGAGAGGACAGCCGGCTCGTCAAAAAGATTTTGAAACGCAGCCCGGAAGACAAGTGACGAAAAGGAGGCGCGGTATGGTCGTGATTTGTCCGGAGTGCCGAAAAGAGCACCACATCGATGAAAATCGGATCCCGCCCAATGTCAAAGTGGCAAAATGCCGCGCCTGCGGTGCCCGTTTCCCTCTGCCGGTGTCCACGCCGTCGCCCGATACGGTGGCGGTCCCCGGCGTCGGAGTCAAAAAAACCCGCGCCATCGGTGTGGCTTTGAGCAAGGGAGGTGTGGGCAAGACCACCACATCGGTGAACCTGGCGACGGGATTGGCTCACGCCGGATACGACGTTCTCCTTGTGGATACGGATACCCAGGGACAGGACGCTTACATGCTCGGCGCAAAGCCCAATGCCGGGCTTACGGAACTGGTCACCAGGGAACTGTCGCCCCAAGAGGCCCTTTGCCAAGTGCGGGAGCGGCTCTGGCTTTTGGCCGGCGGAAAATCCTTGGCCGGCATCAAGCGGCTTATCAGCCGGAAAGATTTCGGAGGGGAAATGACCCTCTCCGAAGCCCTCAAACCCATTGAAAGCGCCTATGATTTTGTCATTGTGGATACGTCTCCCGGATGGGATCCGCTCACGGTGAACGCCTTATTCTATGTGACCGAAATATTGACCCCGGTTTCTCTGGAAGTCATGACCCTTCACGGCCTCCTTGAATTTTTGAAAAGCCTGGCCTCCATTCAAAAATATCACAACACCCTGACTTTGAAATACATTCTCCCCACTTTCTTGGACCTGCGGATCAAGCAGTCCGCAAAAATCCTTGAAAAACTGGATAAGCTTTACGGACAGCTTTTGTGCAAACCCATTCGGTACAATGTCCGGCTTTCGGAGGCGCCGGCGTTCGGCCAGTCCATATTCGAATTTGCTCCGGGGTCCCACGGTGCCGACGATTATCGGGATCTGGTCCGGAAAGTGGCGGGGAGGGAAGACCTTTTCGAAAATTGAGCCGGTGCCCGCTTCCGGACGGATCAGGCCGCAGACGGAAATCGTCTCATGAGCCTCCGGTTCACGGTGTTTTGGATCCAAAAGGCCGGGCGTCCGTCGAAAACGCCTTTTTTTTCAGGATACCCCCGTTCCGCCCTCGAGGTTGTAAATCAAAAGAAAATTCTTCCCCGGAGCAAAGGGCCGCAGCGCTTTTTCTTCCAGTGCCTCGCCATTAAAGGAGCGCTTCCCCGGAAAGCCTCCGGCCGGCATGTCCTCTTCCCGCGATTTCGATCACCCCGGAAAAGGGGTGCCCGGGCGGTACCACGCACTTGTTTCGGAATTCCGGGCAGCGGTTGGTTCCCCGCAATCCGCCGGATTGAAACCGGATTCCTGACTCCATCGAGATGGCCCCGCCGATAAAAAACCTTCGGAGGCATCCTCGGCTGCCCGTGTCAGAATCTTGTGAGGCATCGCCAATCATGCTAAACAGGATCCCGTGGTTTGCCGGGGAGAACCGGTCAGGAGAAATCCGGGATGCTTCGTACCCATCGATGACGACCGGGAAAAAACACAAGGAATAAGGAATGAAGTGCCGTAAGCCGGAAAAAACAGGTTCAGCGGGACCGGCGCGCGCCTCGTGGCGCACGGGGCCGTTGGCGGTAGATGTACTCCATCTGTATGTGCTGGCCGGATTCGCCGTGACGCAACCACTTTTTGACCTGATTTCCCGGAATCCCGAATTTTTAGTCGCCCATCGTGCGGGAGCCGCGTCCACGGTTTTTTTGGCTGGAATTTTGACGTTTGGACTCCCGACGGCGCTGGCCGCGGTGGAAGGCATCTTCCTGCTTTTTGGCGGGCGCTGCAGGACGGGATTGCACTTGGTCTGGATAGCACTCCTGGCCGGCTTGAGCCTATCTCCTTTATTGATCCGTTCCCTGCCACTGCCTGGATATGCGCAAATCGCAGGTGCGATCGCCGCCGCCGCCGCCTTTACACTGCTCTATGCCCGGATGAAGCCGGTTCAGTGGTTTGTTTCCTCCTTGATTCCGGTGATGATTATTTTCCCCGGGCTTTTTTTTCTAAACCCCACCGTCCTCGGTATCCTCTTCCCGGAAAAAAAGACAAAAGGGGATTATGAAAAAGTACACGCGACGGCGCCGATTGTGTTTATCATATTTGACGAGTTCCCCCTCATTTCCCTTATGGACAGCGATCTGCATATCGATGCACTTCGGTTTCCGAATTTTGCTCGCTTTGCGGAACGATCCTTTTGGTTTCGAAACGCCATTACGGTTCGGGCCGGAACCGAAAAAGCCGTTCCGGCCATTCTCACCGGAATTACACCGGGAGCGAAAACCGTGCCCACGTTGCAGGATCATCCCAATAATTTGTTCACACTGATGGGGGGCACCTACGAAATGAAGGTTTTCGAGACACATTCCTCCCTGTGTCCGGACCGTTTGTGCAGCCGCAAATTGGCGCCCTTGAGCCCCTTCGAAGGCACGCGACGGATGGTTTGGGACCTGGTTGCTGTATATCTGCATGTGGTACTGCCGCCTGAGTTCAGACACGGGCTGCCGGTGGTGTCCCAATCCTGGAAAGGGTTCTGGGAAAATGATCACACGGCTTTTTTGCCGGACGAGAGGCATAAAGAGTCCGGAACGCACCCCGGGGACCCCAAAGAAAACCGGCTTCGGCTTTATGCGGCATTTTTGGACTCCATCACCGATGCGGATTCCACGTTATATTTCTTGCACATTTTATTGCCTCATCTTCCATGGGAATATCTGCCGTCCGGAAAGCTGTACGTCACCGATCGCATCACGATTCCCGGACTCGATTACAAGATGGGGGGGTGGAGCGGGGAGGCCTCCTTGGCGGCGCAGGGGTATCAGCGGCATCTTTTACAAGTGGCATTGGTGGATCGGCTCTTGGGCGAATTGGTGCAGCGTTTGAAAGAAAAAGGGATTTTTGAGCGCTCACTGATCGTCGTCACGGCAGACCATGGCGCCAATTTCTGGCCGGATCGAAAACGGCGGGACGTCCTTCCCGATTTCCCCATGGATGTCCGCAATATCCCGCTGTTCATGAAAGTCCCCCATCAAAAAGAGGGGAAAGTCATCGATTGCTATGTGAGGAATATCGATATTCTCCCGAGTATTGCCGAACTCCTTGGAATCCCTTTGTCCTGGCGGGTCGGTGGCCGTGTCCTTTTTTCAAGAAACCCGTCCACGGGAGAAATGGAGCCACTCCCATGTCATGAGGTGTTGCCGCCATTGCATGCGGCCAAACGCCTGGAAAGCCTGAAATACAAAAATGCACTGTTCGGTGGGAAGGGGTCTCAGGAAGACCTCTTTCGGCCGGGCCCGTATCGAGATATTGTGGGCCGGGAAGTGCGGGAATTCCAGCCTGTGTATCGAAAGGGAATCCATGTCCAACTGGACAAAGAAGCGTATTTTGAACACGTGGATCTTGAATCGTCGTTTATTCCCGCCCTCATTTCCGGTCGCCTCCACAATGCGGATTCCGAAAACCCCTATGTATTGGCGGTGGCAGTCAACGATCGAATCGCCGGGATCACCCGAACCGTGAAAAATGATTCCGGGAACTGGGAATTTTCCGTGGTTGTGCCCGAAGCCGTTTTTGTCCAAGGAAAAAACAAGATCGAGGTTTTTCTGGTGCAGGGCGGGGAAAAGAATGTCAGGCTTGTCTCGATTGAAGAGAATCGAATGCTCGGATACCGCTTGATGGCCGGCACGCCCCCTGAAGGGGAACACATCCTGTCACCCGACGGCCGAACAATCAAAATCAATCCGGAATTGTTTCAAAGCCATCTGGAGACGGTGACGACCGAAAAGGCCGGCGTCTGCTTCAGCGGCTGGGCGGCGGATGTCCGCCGTTCGACGCTGCCGGAGAGCATTCTTCTTTTCAAAGACGGTGTTGCCTGTCAAAGCGGCAGGACGAACAAATACCGTCCCGACGTGGTGCGGCATTTTCAGAAGCCGGAACTGATGTACTCTGGATTCCAGATGGCCGTCCCTTTTTCAACCCTTCCAGGGAAAACGGACCGGAACCCCGTGATCCGGGCATTCGCCCTGTCTGCAGACGGCCAGGCCACCGAGTTGAATTACGGGTATGAATATCCTTTCAAGAAATCATTTCTTATGAATCCACCGAAAACCGTTATGAACGCAGGAGGCGGACAATGAAAAAACGGATTGTTTTGATGTGTTGTTCAATAATGGCGCTCTTTTTTCTGAGTGCCCATCCGGCTGAGGCCTACCTGGACCCCGGGACAGGAAGCATGCTGGTCCAGGGACTGCTGGCGGCCATCGCCGCCGCGGGGGTTTCCCTGGGAGTCTTCTGGAAGCGCATTAAGGCCTTTTTTCGCGGGACTTCTTCCGTAAAGCCGGAACCGAATGACGAGCCGGACGATGACTGATTTCGGGTCGTTCAGGGATCCGGCGGGAAGCGTGTTTTCTGTGGATGGGAAGCTGTTTCGCAGCGTATTCCCGCCGGGCATAAAGGATTTTGAGGATGCGCGGGGAAAAGCGGTTTTTCGGAAACTGATCGCCGCCGGCCTCTTGATTGACCATCAGGAAGTGCAGATTCCGAAGGGAGCCCCCGAAGAAACGGTCTGCTGCCTTGAGCATCCGGTGCTTCCGTTTGTGAGTTATCCCTGGGAGTGGCCCTTTTCTTTGCTCAAGGACGCGGCGTTGCTTCAGCTCGATATCATGGAAAGGTTGATACCCCAAGGGTTTTGGCTGCGAGACGCCAGCGCATTCAATGTCCAATATGATGGATCCGGGTTGAAACTCATCGATACACTCTCCATCGGAAAGCGGGTTCCGGATAGCCCGTGGATGGCGTACGGCCAATTCTGCGCCCATTTTTTGGCGCCGCTCGTGATGGCGGCTTTCGGCGATATCCGGCTTCTGGGCCTGTGGCGGAATTTCATCGACGGTTTTCCATTGGACCTGGCCGCATCGCATTTAAAGTGGAAAAATCGATTCCGACCCGGTCTTTTCATGCACCTTGTACTGCATGCCTATTTTCAGAAAAACGCCCAGCGACGGGAAAAATTGACACAGGGGTCTTCCTCCAAAACCCCCAAGGCGACAGACAGGGGATTGCTGGGTCTTGTCCGTTCTCTCAGGCGGACCATTTCACACATTTCCCTTCGGAACCTCTCCGGCATGTGGAGAGATTATGAAACATATCGAATTTACAATACAAACGAGATCCACGCCAAGACGGAATTTTTGACTCGGATCATAGAGCGGGTTCAACCGAAAATGGTTTGGGATTTGGGAGCCAATGTCGGAGAATTTTCACAAACAGCCGCCAGCTTGGGCGCTTTCGTGGTCAGCATCGAGCAAGATCCCGTCTGTGCGGAAATGATTTACCACTCAAACAAACGGCAAGCCGTTCAAAGTCGGATCCTCCCCCTGACGATGGATATTGCCAATCCGTCTCCGGGTCTAGGGTGGAACGGCTGTGAGCGGTTAAGTCTTCAGGAGCGGGGTCCAGCCGATCTCGTTTTGGCTTTGGCATTGATTCATCACTTGGTCCTCTCTGCCTGCATTCCATTAAATCGAATCGCGCACTGGTTTTCCGAAATTGCCAAAAGCGTGGTTGTTGAATTCGTTCCGCCCGGAGATCCAATGGTGTTGAAGCTGTTATCCAATCGGCATACCGGTCATTTGCCCTATAATCCAATGGTTTTTAAAGATGCATTCGATCCTTTTTTTGAGCGGGTCGATGAATGGCAACTCACAAACGGCAGGACAATCATCTGGTACCGGCGGTTTTGAAGTATATCCCTAGTCCGAATATCCGCGTTCCCCCGTGGCGATGTCCACCAGACGTCCATTTTCGAATCGGAGTATCCGGATAAACCGGTTGGGACCGAGGTTATATATCCACTCTTCCACTTTTACATGAACTTTTACAAGAAACGGCTCCCGGTACGGATATCGGCTTCCATTCTCCCGGTAGGTTCCAAAATCACGCAGGATGCGTTCCTCTTCCCAGGCCTGGACCATGTCGGGTTTCCCGCAGTCTTTACGAACATCGATGATGCGGTCCCCGATGGAGATCAGGCGGGTACCGCATCGAAATGCATATGCCGAAGATATGGAAATACCCAAAGACGCTGCCACTGAAATCAGCATCGACGCGAAAAAGACAAATTTCAACCGGATCATCAAATCCGTTCCCATGAAAATCTCCTATGTCCGCTTTTTAACTCAATAATAGGGGCCTATTCGCTTTCCGTAAAGGCGCAGACCGTGAAATTTTCCGATTGAATGCCGCTGTTGTAGACGAAATGCGAAGCGATGTCGTCTTAAGGGACAAACGGAAAAAAAAGGAGGTTTGCGATGAAAAAGAAAAGATTGCTCGTTTTTGCCGTTGTCGCAACGACCGCTTTGGCGTTCCTTGGTGCATCCCGTGCCGATGCGAGGAGTCCGCAACGGTATCGGTGGGAAGGGGTTGCCATCGGAATCGGTGCCGCCCTCGTCGGCAGCGCATTATTCCATCCTCCTTATTACCATCGGCCCGCACCGATGCCTTTTTATCCTTACCCGCCGCCTCATCAACCCGAATGTTATCGGTGGGAGGTTCGACGCATCTGGATCCCCGCGGAATATGATCGGATCTGGATTCCCGGACATTACGGCCGCAAGGGGTGTTGGATTCCGGGACACTGGGAAAAACGCATGGTCCATCCCGGGCATTGGGAGGAAAGGCGCTACTGCGTTCGGGAAAGATAACGCCGGAAACCGACACCGATGAGGACGCATAGCGGCCCTTTTATTTTCTTGGGGCCGTTCAAATCAAGGTCAATCATTGCACCGCGGGGAAGGATCGTCTAAAGTATAGTATATTCAGACTCCATGACAGGCCATGGATCCATCTTTTTTCAATCATTTCAATGAATCAATAGAGACGATTGCAAAATGGCGGGAAAATCCCCCCGGGGGTTCAAGACGGCGGTGCTTTTCATTCTTTTTTTTGTCCTGCTGGCCGGCATCGGCACAGTCATTTATTGCTTTTATCTGTCCTTTGAAATTGAAAAACGGTTTTCAGGACGCCGTTGGCAAATTCCGTCACGGGTCTATTCGGATGTGACCCTTTTGTACCCGGGCCAGCGCATCAACAAAGCGCTGTTTTTTTCGAAACTGAAGGATTTGGGGTACCAAACAGTTTCTCAACCACCTAAAATAAAAGGAGAAATGTGCTTTTTTGACTCTAGCCTCGTTCTTTTTCTAAAGGATGTGCAAAGACCCGGAATGCACCGAGAAGGCTATCCGGTCCGGATTGATTTGAATGCCGATCGAATTGAAGCCATTCGGCGCGAAGACACCCGGGAGCCCCTTGACATCCTCGAAATCGAACCCGAAGCGCTGATGCTGTTCTTCGGAGACGAACGGGAACAGCGCCGCCTCGTATCCATCGATCAGGTCCCGGAGCATCTGATCCACGCGGTTTTGGCCATTGAAGACAACCGGTTTTTCCAGCATCCGGGAATCGATCCCATCGGGATGGTGCGGGCGCTTGTGACCAATCTGCGTTCAGGGTCCATCCGCCAGGGCGGATCGACCCTGACCCAGCAATTGGCCAAGAATTATTTCCTCACGCCGGAGCGGACGTTTTCCCGAAAGATTCGGGAAGTATTGATCGCGCTCACCATGGAAGCCCTATACGACAAAAAAACCATCCTGGAGATTTACCTCAACGAGATCTATTTCGGTCAAAAAGGCGCGGTTTCCGTCAATGGAATCGGAGAGGCGGCGGATTTTTATTTCGCAAAATCGGTGGAAGCGCTTTCCCTGGATGAATGCGCCCTTTTGGCGGGACTGATCAAGGCCCCCAATCGATACACCCCCCGCAACCACCCGGAGGCCGCCGAAAGTCGGAGAAACCGCGTTCTCCACGCCATGTTTCAGGAAGGATACATCGACGAAAAACAGCTCAAGGCCGCAATTTCGATTCCGATAACAACGGCCGGTCTTGAACGGTACGGAAAACGCGCACCGTATTTCATGGACTATCTTTCCGAACAGCTGGCGCTCCTTTATCCCAAAGAGGTTTTGTCGGGCTCGGGGTTTTCCATTTATACCACTTTGGACACACAGGTGCAGCGGGCCGCGGAAAACGCCCTTTCCGAAGGATTGAAGCGCCTGGAATATCATCACCCGGAACTCAAGCGATCGAAACGGGAAAATCGCCTCCAGGGCGGGGTCATCGTCATGCACCCCAAAACCGGCGCGGTCCTGGCCATGGTGGGGGGCCGGGATTACAGCATCTCCCAGTTCAACCGGGTCACCCAGGCCAAACGGCAACCCGGGAGCACCATAAAACCCTTCGTTTACCTGAGCGCCCTGGACCGCCTGAATCCCGCCTCCATGCTCTCCAATGCACCGATCACGATCCTGGTGGACGGCCGCCCGTGGCAGCCTAAAAACTACAAACCGATTCATGAAAGCCAAATCCGCTTAAAAGACGCACTGGCGCAATCGGTGAATCTGGCCACCGTGGATCTGGCCATGGCCGTCGGCTTGGAAAAGGTGGCAGAGACCATTGGAGCATTCGGTTTTTCAACACCGGTGGAACCCTATCCCGCCCTGTCTTTAGGCGCCTTCGAGGTGATTCCTCTGGAACTTGCCCGGGCCTATTGCGGATTCGCCGGTGACGGCGTGATTCCTTTCCCCCTGTCTTTAAAAGATGCCTATGATGAAAAAGGCAAAACCCTTCAACGCAAGTACATGACTTTGAATCCGGTGACGTCGCCTTCCAAGGCGTTTCTGATGACCTCTATGCTGGAATATGCCGTTACCCGCGGAACCGGCCGCGCGTTGTCAAGACTCGGCATCCATTTTCCTGCAGCCGGAAAGACCGGCACCACCAACGCCTATCGGGATGCCTGGTTTGTGGGGTATACGCCGGAGGTACTGGCACTGGTTTGGGTGGGCTTTGACGACAACACGTCCATGGAGCTGACGGGGGCTGAGGCGGCCCTTCCCATCTGGGCGGAATTGATGTCGTCGATTGTGCACCGGATTTCCGGAAACGACTTCCACGTCCCTGACGGCATTGCAACGGAGACCATCTGCGTGGAAAGCGGGCAGCTCGCCCTGAGGGATTTCTGTCCGGTGGTGGAAGAAGAATTTTTTCTTAAGGGAAACACACCGGAAATACCCTGTTCGCTCCACGCGCCGCGTTTCGGCCGCCAGGAGGAGGGACGATAATGAGAAGCAAAAGGATGCTGCTTTTAGCCTGCGGTTTTTTACTGCTGCTTGTGGCGTGTGGGCGCCAGAGGATTCACAGCGTGCCTCCCGGGGAGGTTTACCGGGAATCCGTTTCACCGGCGCCTGAAACGCCGGCGGATGAGGATACCCCGAGTCCGGGCCTCCCGGAAAAGCCCAAAAGCGCCGGCGAGGTGGCGTCCATCCGATTGACGGATCAGGCGCGGCGCTATTTGGAAGTCGGGGATGCCGAATCGGCCATACGGGTCCTGGAACGATCCGTGGCGTTGCATCCCTATAACGGAGAAGGTTATTTTTTACTCGCAGAAGCGTGGATCCTCAAAAAGGATCCCGGCCGCGCGTTGACGTTCAACCGTATGGCCCGGACGTATCTTCCAAAAGAAGCGTCCTGGCAAAAGCGGATCCAGGATCAATATCAACGGATATCGGCGCTACAATAAACAGGCGACGGTGCACTCCGGATTTTCCGGATACCGGCAAACCGGTTGACACCGGCGTTGATTTTCGATATATTATCTTTAAAAAGATCCCGTCCATCCATCCTGACCGCCACCGCACACGGACGGTTTCCCTTTCTGACCTCACCTGAACGGTTCACATCAACCCATCGCCGATTTCCCGAGGCTTACGGCGGATCTTAAACGCAGTTAAAGCACAGGCAAACGCCATGAAAGAGCGGCTTAAATGGTGCATATCCGCTTTCCGGTGAGTGCTTCGCCGGGAGAAAAACAGGACCGCCCCGGAATTCAAGTCTCTTGATGGGGGAATTCCGTTGTCGAGGCCGGGAACGATTTATCCTCTAGACAGAAAAGGAGGTGTGGTGATGAAAAAGGTAAAGACCAACTATGAAACGATTCTCAAGATCACCCGATCCATGTCCATGACCATGGAAGCCGAGGACGTGATCCTGCTGACGGTGGAAGGGATCAAGACCGCCATGGGAGTGAAAGGATGTGCGCTTTTTTTAATCGATAAAAAGACCGACGAACTGAAACTGGCCGGTGCCCACGGATTAAGTAACGAGTACCTGAACAAAGGACCGCTCAGTGCACTGAAATCCATCGCGGCCGCCATCGATGAAGGGCCGGTGGCCATATACGATGTCTCGGATGATCCCAGGCTCCAATACCCCGATGCCGCAAAAAAGGAAGGGATCGCTTCCATCATGTCCGTTCCCATCGTGATTCATAATAACGTCATCGGGGTATTGCGGATCTATACCGCAGAACCCTGGGAATTCACACTGGAAGACGTGAATTTCGTCCAGGCGGTCGCCCAGATCGCCGGCATGGCCATCGAAAATTGCCGGTATGCCAAAGGGTTGAAGGGAAGTATTGAAATCTTGAAAAGCTTGCGGGATCCGAAGTCCCTGAAATCCAAAAAACGAACCCCTTATGAAGGGGTTCCGAGAACTGTGAAGCCCGATGAAGTGAGAGCGTAGGACCGGGTGGATGGGTCAACGTCGGGGGCAAGGGGTTGCCGGATCCTTTTCGCCCTCGACGTTTCGTCGTTTTGAAAAAAGCGGGAAACTCAAGAACGCCGGGCCAGTCCGAGGACGGATTGGATCTGTCCGGCGATGGTGCTTTCCCTGGTCCATTCGTCGCCGGCGGTCATCTCCCGGGCGGTTTGAAGCGCCCGGGATTCCATGCGTTGTTTTTTTGCAGAAAACCGCACCATTGCCTGGAAAACAAAGAAACTCAGAAACAGGCTCACACCGATGGCAAAAAAGGCGTGCAGGAAAAATCCAAAGGGGAGGACATCCCCGTGAATAAAGCGTTGAATGGTGACCCAACCGGCATACACCGAAAGCCCCAGTGTCGGCAGATTGAACAGCAACTGAAGAAAAACGCTGCTGAGTCTGTCGGCGGTCTTCCGGATTTCATCCGTCAGGGCCGAATCCCATACAAATGAAACGTATTCTTCGAGAGCGCTTTTCCCCTTCAGCGGGGTGTCGATTTGCCGCACGGAAGGATCGAAGCGGGCTTGAATCAGCATTCCCGCAATATCCCCCCACTCCCTGACAAGGGCCAGGCGGTACGCCTTGAGGACGGCGCCGTTTTGACGGCCACCCCCTCCGGGAAAAGCATGATCGAAAGTATCCCCTCGGCCCCGAAACGCGGCGGCCCATGTTTTCACATCCCGAAGCGATTTGGGGAACCGAAAGAAGGCGGCGATACCGCTTCCAAAGACAAGCAGCCTGCACCACAGGGCCACAATCCATCCCACGGGTCCGGTCCACCGATGCACCAGTTCCTGATAAACCCTTGTGGAGACGGGCAAAAAAGTGCGGGTGTGCATGGATTGCACGGCGGCCAGGGCCGTTTCGGCGGCTTTTTTTTCAAGGGACTGAATCCGCTCCAGGGCATGGGATAGACGCGTCGCATCTCTGGATGCCTCTTCTTTTATCCGGCCGGAAAGATATTCCGAAATCGCCCGGGCATTTTGAAGCCGGCGGTCGAAGCGCGCGGTTTCCTGTCCCAGGGTATTTCGAATCGTATCTTGAAGGGTGTGGAACTCGTCAAAGTCATGGAGGGGGAGGGCAGACGCTTCCCATCCGGGATTTTGCAGGTGGCGGCGTGCGGAAATGCAAAACAACGCCTGGGCCGGTTTTCCCCAGAAATTCCGAAGGGTGTTTGAAAAATCGGGGAGGATGCTTTCCACAAGTTCTTTTTGATCCAGACGATCGCATTTGTTTAAAACGGCGATGAGGGAAGTCCCGTCAAAATGATGGACATGGGAAGCCAGAAAGTCGCCGTGATCCTTTCTCTTCGGGTTCTGGGCGTCAAAGAGACAGATCAGGACATCGGAACGGGGGATGACCGTGTGGAGGAGTTCCCGGTGGGTTTCATACGACATGCTGTCCGTATCCGGGGTGTCGATGAGGATCATGTTTTCCAGAAACGGAATTCCGGGACGATACCGGGTTTCCGCGTTTGGATTTCCGATTTCCCCGATTCTCTCCGTGATGTCCGATTCGGTCTCCGAGAGAAAAATCAGCTTTTGTGTTGTCGGGCGGTGAAGACCGATTTCCGAAAGGGCGTCTTTTCCGCCAAGTGCGTTGAAGAGCGTCGATTTTCCGGAGCCCGACGGACCGATGAGTGTGACCACGAGTTTTTTTTCAAAGCGCGCTTTCATCGTGCCGATCCGATCCACTGCTTCACGACACTCCCGGATCAATGCCGCCCCCGGCCGCCACAGGGGCGCCTGTTTTACGGCGTCTTCCATACGGCGGATGCGCTTCAGAAAAGATTCCATGCGTCCGGCGGCTTCAATACGGAAAAGGTCGGGGTCAGGCATGACGGTTGCCCTCCGAGGGATCTTCTTCAAACCCGTTCAAATTGGACCGGATCGTTTCCATCAATGATTCTGCGGTGGAAAGGGTTTGACGGGAGCGTTCAAGGATTCCGCCGGTGATGTGATCTTCGAAGATCTTTTCGGTTTTCCGGCGTTTGTCCTCGAACCAGGCCCGGGCGAGGGGTTCCAGCATGTCCTGGAGCTGTCTCATGTCCGCCGCTTTAAGCCCGGCGGTCACCGGAATGGCGATGAGCGCATAGAGATCTTTTGCCCCGAGAAGGCCGGCCAGTTTCACCTTGATCCCCACCGCTCCCACCGGATCCCCGGTATGCAGGATATACGTCACCGCAACCGTGGCCGGCAGGACATTCATCGCCGCCGAGAGCAGTTGGCGGATCCGGTCCACCGCGGACATCCGCTTTCGGAAATCCCGGGCAATGGTGATGAGATCGGCCTCCATCCGACCGGAAAGGGCGATGATCCGCTCTTTTCGGGCCAGTACCGCCTCACGCGTACGGTGCCATCCGGCTTCCGATAAGGCGGCCTGTTCCGAAAAAATAACAGGATGGACGGGGATTTCGAAGCCGGCAAGGTCTTTTTCGTCGGGGGAGGCATTTTCGGTGCGGGGTTGCGATAGGATCCCATTTTGATTTTTGTCGCCGGAAACCCCTTCCGCCACGAAGAGAAAAAGATGCTCGGCAAGGGCGGCGGTAAAGAGTTCATGGGCGGCGTTCAATAGATCCGATTCCACTTGGATTGCAAAGGATTCAGGATTCGCCGGCTCCGGGTCCCCTATCTTCGAAGGGCGAAACCAGCGGGCGGCGTTGACCAAAAGACCAAAAGGGATTTCCAGGATCGCTCCGGTTTTTCGAAGGGTGCGGACAAAAGGCGGATCCATGGTCATCCAAATCCGGGCGAAGCGTTTCAGCACCTGCTCCATGGGAAAATGCCGAAGACTCGTCCGCACCTGGGTTTCCTGGACGGCTTTTAACCCTTTGTTGTAACGGAGCAGCTGTTTCCGGGAAAAATCGAGTCTCCGGGCAATGGGAAGAACTGCTTTGACGGCATCCGCCAGTACCGAGTCAAGGATCTCCTTGCGGAGGGCAACCGGATGGACGGCGGCCACGGCCTCGTGAAAGGTTGAGTAGCGGTCGTGAACCGGCGTAAGGGAGAGCGGCTTTTTCCCGGAAGCCACGGCATTGTCTTCATCTGCCCGGTAGATTCCCAAAACATGCCTCTCGGCGTTTTTCCCGTAGATATTCACCGCTGCCGTCATGGCATGCTCCAGGGCCTCCGCATCGCTGAAATTGGAATATACCCGGTAAACGAAAAAAGCTTTGCGCGTGCCGATACCGGCGAGGACCCGGGAAATAAAATCGGTGTTGTCCCGGTTATTGTAATTGGAATTGGTGAAAATGTAGATGAACATATCCGCGGTTTCGAGGGCGCTTTGGGCTGCTTTCCGGTTGATATAATCGGCCTTTGAACCGGTGTCGAAATCGGGCGTATCGAGGAGGATCAGGTTCTCAGGAACATTGGGAGCGGGGATGTATAAGGGTTTTCCGGGATCCAAAAGGGCCTGTGGACTTGCCAGGGGTTCCGGCGTGCTCCCGAAAGGAGCATAAAGGGAAAAAAGGAAATCCTTCCGGTGCGCAACCGCTTCGGGTAATGCCATGAGCACCCGCCGGTTCATACCGGCCCGCCCCCCCACCGGTGAGAGGGCGCCCCCGACCAGGGTATTGAACAGGGTCGATTTTCCGGATGAACCGCCTCCGCAAATGGCGGCGATCAGCGGGAAATCCGGATCCACACGGGGGAAAAGCTTCAGATCGAGCACGCGGGTCCAGGTATCCATGGCCGGATCTTCGACATGCAGCATTTCGGCAAGGCGGGGGATATCGCGGCGCAACGCCTTGAGAGCCGCAATACGCGGGTCATCCGTCATGGTGAAAACCACGAAGGAAGGGGCGTGGGGGTGCCTGGATGAAAACGGACATGATCGGGATATCTACCGGGACAACCGGTCCCAGAAAGCCTTTCCCTGTTTCGCAATCCCGTTGCGGGTGCTTTGCGGGCCTCTGCCGGGGCTGGAACGGGAGTGGCGGCTTCGGAGTCTGGCGATCCGCTCTTCCACTGGCGGGTGGGTGGAAAATAGGGACATGAGACTCCTGCCGGACAGGGGATTTACAATAAACATGTGCGCGGTGGAGGGGTTTGCCTCCATGGGAACGCGTTGCGAATAGGCCTGGAGCTTTTCCAGGGCCATTGCCAGGCCTTCCGGGTTCCGGGCGAACCGGGCGCCGGTGGCGTCGGCCAGGTATTCCCGGGACCGGGAGATGGCCATCTGGATGATCACGGCGGCCAGGGGTGCGATGATGGACATGGCGATCATCCCCAGGGCGCCGGCGCCTCCGCCTTCCCGATCCCGGCCGCCCCCGAATATGGCGGCCCAGCGCGCCATGGTGGCCAGAATCATGATGGCGCCGGCCATGGTGGCGGCGACGGATCCGATGAGGATGTCCCGGTTGTTGACGTGGGCCAGTTCATGGGCCAGGACCCCCATGACTTCGTCCCGGTTCATGATCTTCAAAAGGCCTTCGGTGACCGCCACGGCGGCGTGTTCCGGGTTCCGGCCGGTGGCAAAGGCGTTGGGCGATTCCTTGGGGATGACATACAGACGGGGCATGGGAAGCCCGGCCCGCTGGGTCAACGTGGAGACCATTTCGTAAAGCTCCGGGGCCTGATGCCGATCCACCTCCCGCGCGCTGTACATCTTCAAGACGAGCTTGTCCGAATACCAGTAGCTGAAAAAGTTCATGCCGGCGGCCAGGATCAGGGCGATGATCATGCCCTGGCGCCCCCCCAGCACGTTCCCGAAAAGAACGATCAAAACGGTCAGTACGGATAAAAGCAGTACGGTACGAACCTGGTTTCCCATATACCTTCACTCCTTCCAATGATTTTCTATTTTGGCTGCGTTGCGACGACCAAATCATAAGCACAAGGTCTCCAGATTGCAACTCCAATCGGTGAATCATAGCGGTGGATCCGGTTCTGGATGAGCGTCGTGAAGAATCATTCCCCGAACCTGAACCGCAGGTTTCAAAAGCCCTGTCACACAAATATGACACATGTGTCAATATTACACTAAGAGATGCCTTTTTTACCTCTCCAATAGAGTGAAAAACTTGCGCCGTTAGGTCTCGACGGGCCCAAAAAGTACTCAAATTTAACAGTAAATATTATGAATATATTCCGTTATCTTTGCGAATCATGAGAGCGATCAGGGGTTTTTTCGAAGTCAGAACGATTTGGCGTAATTCTTGCTGTCTACACGAATTAAATCCTCATGCAAATTCGGGTCCATGGAAACCTTGGAGAAAGGAGGAATCTATGAGAAGAGAACGTTATAAGAAATGGCGGCTCCTTGTGGTCGCCATTGCGCTGGGTTCAGCGGTCTTAATGATTGCTTGTTCCCAGGGGCCCATTAGCTATCAGGAAGCGAAAGAACTCGAAGAACAGATAGAAACGATACGATCTCGGCTGGGAACCGTGGAATCCCAGTTGGCCGCCCTGAAACCGGCGGAAGATGACTCTGAAAAAGACGTGAGCTCGATCCGCGAAGAACTGAAGGATATGCGGGAAATGCTCGCCGAGATAAAAGAAGCCATCGCACCGCCGGAAATTGAACAATCGGCGCCCCGACAGCCCGGTCAACCCGGAAGACAATCCGGGCAGCCCGGTCAGCCCCTCTCACCTGCACGATAGCCGTTTAACGGGGCAGTTAAACCGTCTTTGCAGATCAAATCTCCCCCGAATTGCCCGGTATCGAGACATGATTCACTGTAACGGTGACTGCCCCGAATTCTTCTTCCACTTTCCCCGAAAGGAGAAACGGCCGGGATTTGTCGAAGATGTTGCAGAACCGGCGGTAGGCCTCCGGAAAAAAGACGGTGTCGAAAAGACCGGTCTCGTCTTCGAAGGTGACAAATTCCATGGGTTCCCCGTGCCGGGTGTGGACGATCTTTCCGGTGATCCACAGGCCGGCCAGGCGCACGGTCTTTCCCACATGCCGATGAAGATCTGTTGCTTTCACGATTCCCCGGCGCCCCGGGGCGTCGGAAAAAAGGGTCAAGGGATGCCCGTCGCACAAAAACCCCAGGACATCGTACATCTTTTTGAGACGGCGGATCTCATCCTCGGGGGGAAACGCCGGCGGAAAGGGCAGCGGATTTTCGGCAAAAAGGTCGGCCTTTGAAACCCGGGATTTTTCCCACTCGGCCAGTTCCCACAGCAGGGCGGCCCGGTTTTTCCCGGGGTAGAGGGCGTCAAAGGCCCCGGCATGGATCAGGTTTTGGGCTTCGGGTGTTTCCGGCCGGACCCGGTCAAGGAAATCCGAAAGACTCCGGTACGGCCCCGACTTTCGTTTTTCCACGATCGTTTCCCGGGTGGCCCGGCCAAGGCCTGAAACGGAAAGAAACCCCACCCGCAGATTTTTTCCGTTTCCTTTCCATCGGATGCCGCTGTCATTGATATCCGGCGGCAGCACCTTGAGCCCCATGCGCCGGGCTTCCGAGACATAGGCAAAGGGGGTGTAAAACCCGCCCCGGTTGCTGATGACAGCGGCCATGAACTCGGCCGGGAAACGGGTCTTGAGATACGCGGCCTGGAACGAGACCCGGGCGTAGCTGGCGCTGTGGGGCTTGCAGAAAGAATACCCGGCAAAGCTTTCCATCATCTCCCAGACCGCGTTGATGCACGCCTTTGAAACCCCCCGGCGCGCCGCACCTTCAAAAAAGCGCACCCGATAGTCTTTGAGCCGTTTCGCCTTGTCCTTTTTGGAAAGAATCTTTCGCAGTCCGTCCGCCTCCACATGGGAAAACCCCGCCAGGGCCACCGCGGCCCTGGAGACGTCTTCCTGGTACACCATGATCCCGAAGGTGTCGTCGAGCACGTCTTCCAGGAGGGGGTGAGCGGGTTTCCAGGATGCGCCGTGGAGCCGGCGAAGATACTCGCGGATACATTCGTTTGCCGCCGGCCGGATGATACTGCTGTGAATCACGAGGTGTTCGAAATCCCCCTTTCCGGCTTTTTTCTGGAGCAGCCGCATGGCCGGGCTCTCGATGTAAAAGCAGCCCATGGTCCTTCCCTCGGCCACTGTTTTCCGGGTGGCCGGGTCTTCTTCCGGGTTCCAGCGGGCTTCATCCAAAGGGATCCCGTTTTCGGACAGATTCGCCGCGGCGTCCCGGATCACGCCCAGGCTCCGGTTCCCCAAAAGATCGATCTTGACCATGCCGGATGTTTCGGCGCCGTCTTTTTCCCACTGGATGACGGGGACCCCTTTGGGCGCGATCTCCACGGGAACGTAATTGTCGATGGGTTCCGGCGTGATCACCACCCCGCCCGAATGGACCGAAAGGTGCCTGGGGATACCGACGATCCTTTGGGCAAGACCGAGAATTTCCGGCCAGGGATCCGGAAAATCGAAGCCGCCGAAGACAGGCATGTTCCGGATGTGGGCCAAAAGGTCCGGGTCGGCGTCTTCCATGCGCCAGAACCACGGGAGACGCTTGGAGACCCGTCCGATTTCCGCCTCCGTCAAACCGAAAACCTTGGCCGTTTCCCGAACGGCCATCCGCGGCTGAAAGGCCACGTGATTGCACACCATGGCGCTGTGCCCGGCGTATTGTGTGAAAACCGCCTCGAGGACGGTATCCCGTTCGTCCCAGGCGAAGTCCACGTCGATGTCCGGCGGGTCCTTGCGCCCGGGATTCAAGAAACGCTCGAAATAAAGATTGTGGGCAACAGGGCAGACATTGGTGATTCCCAGACAGTAGGCCACAAGGGACGCGGCGCCGCTTCCCCGGCCGCAGATGCGGGGGCTTTTCTGTACGATGTCCTGGACCACCAGGAAGTAGCCGGAAAACCCCATCGTTTCGATGACGGAAAGCTCGTGTTCCAGGCGGTCCACCACGGTTTCCGGAAGATCGTGGCCGTAGCGTTTCCGGGCGCCGGCGTAAGCCGATTCCCGGAGGACGCAAGGCGCGGATCGCCCTTTCGGGTCGGACCAGGGGGGGAGAACCAGGCCGAAATCGGGTCCCGTAAAGGCCAGGCGGTCGGCCAGGGCATCGGCGGCGGTCAGGGCGTCGGGTCCCAGGTGAAACCGCTGGGCGTAAACGGCCGGCGGGGCCGGGAACGCATCGGATCGGGCCGTATCAGCATCGGTCAAACGGGAAAGCACCGTGTTTCGGGCGATGGCCCGGAGGAGCCGGTGGACGGCAAAATCTTCCGGGTCGCCAAAAAAGATTTCCGGGGCTGCGACAAAGGGGATGCCGAGGCGCCGGGAAAGGTCCCGCAGGGCCCATCCCGCGGCATCGAAACCCCGGCGCACGGCCGTCGCCGCCGTCACACCGGTTTCGTGCCAGAAACAAAGCCATTCGGGGATCCACGCCAGCACGATGAGCCCGTCGGAAAAACCGGGAAGGGCGGTTTTCAGGTCAAAGGCCCCGTCGCAGTGCCGCCGGGTGATGAGGCGGCAAAGGTTGCGGTATCCGGTGGCGTTTTCCACCAGGCACACGGCCCGGTTTTTGGAATGCGGATCCGTCACGGCGGCGCCGATGATGGGCGTTATTCCTTCTTCCCGGCACGCCTCGAGAAAGGGCCACAGCCCGTAAAGGTTGTCCGTGTCCGTGAGCGCCAGGCGATGGTACCCCAGCTGTTTTGCCTTTCGGCAAAGCCGTTTCGGCGAGGCTGTTCCCGCCATCAGGGAAAAATGGGAATGGACCGAAAGCAGCTCCATGATCAGGCCGCCAGCATGCGTCCGAATCGGAGGGCCTCTTTCCCGAATCGATTTCGGACAGCGTCCATAACGGGAATCAGCCGATCCCGGCTCACCTCTTTTGGCATGTTTGGGCCGAAAGTAAAAAGGTCCTGTTGGACGGGGGGCGGATAGGTGAGCTGGTCACAGGTGACGGCCAGACGGCGCACCCGGACCCGGCGGGTCCAAAGGCGTTCAAAAAGGGCTGCGGCGGCCGGGAAAAGGTGCAGTTCGTTCGCCGAGGCCGGAGAGACGGGGGCGTGGCGGGTTGCCTGGATGCCGTCGGAATACCCCAGGGTCACGCGGATACGGCCTGCGGCCAGTCCTTGTTTGCGCAGGTCGCGGCCCACCTGTTCCATGAGTTGAAACAAGGCCGTTTCCAGAAAGGCGCGGGTGTTCGTATCCTCCCCGAAGACATGATCCGCGGCCGCCGCGGGCGGGGCCTGGGTGAAGGGGTGCACCGGCGACGGGTCGATCCCCCGGAGCGCGTCGTGAATTGCCGTTCCCCGGGGACCGAACAAAACGGCGAGATGATCTTTTGAAAGGGGGGATGCCTCCTGCACCACCGTCAAGTTGAAATCGGAGAAGCGCTTCAGATCCCCGGGTTCGATGCCGGGGAGCAGGTGCAGCGGCAGGGGCGCCAGGAAGGCGTCCTCTTCCCCGGCGCCGATGATGTACTCGCCCGCGGGCTTCACCATCCGGGTGGCCACCTTGGCCGTTAATTTGTTGGGGGCCACGGACCAGATGGGATCGAGTCCCATGGCGGCGCGCACCTGTTTTCGGATCCGCCAGGCCACGTCCGGGGGCGGGCCGAAGAGTCTTCCCGTCCCGGTCACATCGAGAAACAGGTGTCCCCGGGTGTCCGTCACTTCGATGCGGGGGGAATAGGGGAGGGCATGTTCCAAAAAGGCTTCCATGGCCCGTTTGTATCGGTTCGGGTTCGGGGAAAGGACCGCGGCGCCGGGACAGCGCCCCAGGGCCTGTCGAAGGGGCATTTTCTTGCGGACACCGTTTCGATAGGCGTCTTCGCTCATGTCGTACACCACGGCCCGGGGAGTCCCCTCCGATGCAATGACCAGGGGCCGCTCCCGGAGCCGGGGGGTCACGACCCGTTCCACCGCCGCGGCGAAATCGGCCACGTTGAAATGGATGATGAAGCGTTCTCTCATGCTACGTTGGGGGAAAGCCCGTGTTCCTTGAGAAGGCGGATGAGCCGCTCGGCGTTCTCCGGGGCCTGGGCCCGGACGTGGTTGTTGAAAAAAAGGATGCCCCGCCGGGCCTTTTCCGTCATGGGGGCGACCCGCTTTTCGATCCAGTCTTTTAATTCGTCGTCGCTGTAGCTGTAATCGAACTGGAGGTGCATTTTTCCGGAGCGCCACCCCCTGGCGTTGCGGCCGTGGAACCGGATGTAAAAAAGATCTGCAGAAGTGATCACGTCCAGGGGCGGGAAGAGCTCCGGAAGATCCGGCGCATCCACGCTTACCAGGCAGATCCGGCGTTTTTCCAGTTCCCCGAAGACATTGGGATCGGCCCAGGATCGGTGGCGGAATTCCACGGCCAGGGGAAGGCCTTCCAGTTCGGCCGTGAGGGCGGCCAGGTATTTCCGGTTTCCGGGCGTGCGGGCAAAAGACGGGGGAAGCTGGATCAGGACCGCGGCGAGCTGTCCGGCCTGGAGGAGGGGGGCGATGCCGTCCCGGTACGATGCGGCGTCGTTTTTCCAGTTCTTCGGATCGATTTCATGGGTCAGGGTGCGCGTGAGCTTGACGGCGAACAAAAAACCGGGATGCACCCGGGAGCGTTGGCGCTCCACGGCGTCGGCCCTGGGCATCTGGTACCAGGTGTAGTTGAGTTCGGTGACGGAAAACCGTTTGGCATACAGGGAAAGCATCCGGGCCGAAGGCGTCCCCTGGGGATAGAATCCGGCCGCCGCCCATTCGGTATAGGAATAGCCGCTGGTGCCGACGAAAAGAAGACAACCGGACATGAGAGAGTTACACCCGTTCCATGGCATCGGCGCCCCGCTGGATGCCGACGACTTTCCCCTGGATCAGGATTTCGTCGAACCCGTATACGGCGGGGCGATGGGCCGGATTTTCGGGGCGCAGTTCGATGTGTTTTTTCCGGAGGAAAAAGCGTTTCACCGTGGCCTCTTCCTGCCGGATCAAAACCGCCACGATCTCCCCGTTTTCGGCGAACTGCCGGGGTTCGCAGACGGCCAGGTCCCCGTCGAGGATTCCGGCGTCTTTCATGGAGTCTCCCCGGACCCGGAGGGCAAAAAGATTCGTCCCCGGGTACAGATCCGTATCCACCAGGAGGCTCCCTCCCCATTCCTGCTGGGCGTACAGGGGCAAGCCCGCGGCGATATCGCCCACGATGGGGATTTCCCGGAACCGGGAAGGCCCCGCGGGCCGGTGGAACCGGTTAAGAATGTGCACGGTGCGGCCGTAACGCCCCTCCCGCCGGAGTATCCCCTTTTTTTCAAGGGTCCGGATCATCTGGGCCACGGCGGCATGGCTGACCCCCAGGCGGGCGGCGGCCCGGCGCAGGCTGGGGGTTGCCCCCGCCCGGGACGCTTCCGCCTCCAGGTAGTCCAAAAGCCGCTGTTGTTTCTGCGTCAATTCCGGCGCCATGGAAAACCCCCTCCTTTGTCATTCCAGTTTTTATTTCAAAAATAGCATAAAAAATGTAAATGTCAATGTAAATTCAATGTAAATAAATTTGCCGTTCATCAAAAACAACAATTTAAAATGAGGGGGTGGCACTTGAAAAAGAGAAAATAGACTCTTTTTAAAAGGAAGCGCCGGTGGTAAAAAATGACAACTCACGAGAGGAGGATAATATCATGCAGTACGGCGCCATGAATTTTCCGATCTTGCCCGTGATGGATGAAATCAAGACCGTGGCAACGATGGGATTCGACTACCTGGAGCTCACCCTGGACCCGCCGGAGGCCCATCATAAACAAGTCTTCAAAGAAAAAGAGGAGATCCTCGGGGCCCTATCGGATCACGGCCTGGGCCTGGTCTGCCACCTGCCCACGTTTTTGTACCTGGCGGACCTGGCGCCCCGCATCCGGGAGGCGTCGCTCCTTGAGATGAAAGACGCCCTGCACACCGCCGCGGACTTACATCCCCGAAAAGTCGTCCTGCACCCCCCGTATATCGGCGGCCTGGGGCCGCTGGTGATGGATCGGTCCATGGCGATTGCCATGGACAGCCTGGAGACCATCATTGCGGAAGCCGGGCGTTTGGGGCTTTGCATGTGCATCGAAAACATGTTTCCCAAGTATCCGGGGTGGATCGAGCCCAAGGACTTTATCCCGGTAATGGAGAAATTCCCTTCCTTGAAGATGACCCTGGATTTCGGTCATGCCAACGTGGACAGCAAACGCGGGGATCGGATCCTGGCCTTCATGAAAACCTTTAAAGACCGCATCGGCCACATCCATATCAGCGACAACCTGGGAAAAGGAGACGATCATTTACCCGTGGGCGCCGGCACCATCGATTTCAAAAAAATGCTCCGGGCGCTGAAAAAAACCGGGTATGACGACACCGTGACGCTAGAGATTTTTTCTAAGGAACGGGATTATCTCAAGATGAGTAAAAATAAAATTTTCAATTTGTTTGGGTTCTAACTCCATATTTTACTTGACAATCATCATTTTGAAGACGTAAAAAACGCACATTACTATGTATGCTCTACTTAAAAGGTTTCCCGCTTCGTAACCTCATAATGAAGTTTCGAAAATACCGGCGATTCAGCCGATTAAACCGATAATTGATTCATAATCCAATTCGGTAAAATCAAAACGGATTCTTTTTTTCCTGACCGCTCGTCATAGGATAGGAGACTGTTTCCATTTTATTTGGAACAACCTCAAACCAAGGGAGGGACCCCATGAAAAAAAGAGTTTTCGGCGCGCTGATTCTTTCCATGTTCTTGTTGCTGCCCCTTTATGGAGAGGGACAGGCCTTTTCGACCGCTGATCTTGCAGGCACCTGGTATGGACACGTCTTTGCGACCGATAATGAAGGCACTTTTTGGCTATCCGTAACATTCACCGTTGACGGTGCCGGTAACGTGACGGGCGGCAGCTTCACCGACTCTGGCGGTGAACCCGGGGTGATTGTCGGAGGAAGTCTTGCCCTGGATGCAAACGGGGTGGTGTCCGGTGCTTTGGCAGGGCAGGAAGGCAGTATCGCGTTTCCACACGGGAAAATGGATTACCGGAAACAGATTATCAATCTTGTCGGGGTCGATAATGGAGCGAGATTGTCCTACGGCGTATTGATAAAAGGCGGCGGTGCGTTTTCCGGGGCCGATCTGGCCGGCACGTGGCATCTCTATTTTATTGAATACGATCCTGCTGTGGGGTACTATTGGGCATTTGGAACGATTACGCTGAACGCTTCCGGGAATGTGACCGGCGGAAATTTCACTGTCCCGGACGGTACCACCATCGGGGTGACCGGGGGGAGTATCGCCATGGACGCGAACGGTGTTTCAACGGGAACCATCACCGACGCCACGGGGAATACGGGTATCTTTGAAGGAAAGCTGGACCCGGGAAAAGGGATCTGGAGTTTTGTGGGCAAGGACGCAGGGGGTGCCGTCAACCTGGGCGTGGCCGTGAAAGCGGGGGGTGCTTTTTCGCAAGCGGACGGCGCAGGCGCATGGCATGCCCACTTCTATATCATTGATCCTGCCGTGGGCTTTTATTGGGCCTATGGATTGTTTACGATGGATGCTGCCGGGAATGTCACGGGCGGCAGCTACGTGGGTCCGGACGGCACAGCCATCAGCGTGACGGGCGGCACTATGGCCATCGATGCCAACGGGCTGACCGGAGGATCAGTGACAACCTCGGACGGCGGTGTGGTGACCTTTCCCCAGGGAAAACTGGATCCCGGCAAAGGCTTCTGGAGTTTTGTGGGTTACGATACCACGAGCGCGCTGAATTTCGGGATCGCCATTAAACAGTGACCGCGGCGTTGCTTCGATCGGCAGAAAAAAACATCTGCCGGGAATTGGATTTCTCCGGGGTGTCCGGCGTTGTCCGGCACCCCGGATGCTTTTGAAGGGTAGCCATCGGTGCCTTTTCCAGGAAATCAAAAGGGATCGATTTGTCTGATCGTCGCGTGCATGCGCGCCAGGCGAAGGTAGTTTTCCACCGGTTTTTTTAAAAGCGTCAACTCTTTTTCGGAAAGGATGCGTTTGACATCGGCCGGCGTGCCGGCCACCAGTTGAGAAGGCCCCACCGCCTGGTTTTCCCGGATGACGCTTCCGGACGCCACCACCGTGTGTTTTTTGACCAGGGCACCGGTCAAGACAACGGCGCCGATGCCGATGAGGCATTCCTCTTCGATGGTGCATCCATGGATTACTGCACTATGCCCCACGGTGACGCGGTCCCCGATGACAGCGGGTTTGCCGTCGTCCGTGTGCACGATGCAGTTGTCCTGGATGTTCGTCTCCTTCCCCACCACGATGGATTCCATGTCTCCCCGTAGCACCGTGCCGTACCAGATGCCGGCGCCGTCGTGAATCTCCACATTTCCGATGATCACCGCCGTCGGCGCGATGAAGACATTCCCGCCGATTTTCGGGCGCTTCCCGTCGATTTCAAAGATCATGGCATTCCTTCCTTTTTGAAGAAACCTTTACTCGACATGGCTCCAACTATGAGACATTCAGGTTTTTATTCCTGTTCACCAGCATTTTCGCCATCAGGGATCCGATCCCCTTGAGAGTCAAGTCGCCGGGTTTGATCTGGTCCAAAATCTGGATAAACGCCCTGGCCGGCGGCGACAAGTGCTGGTTTTTCAGATAAGCCACGCTCACATCCAAAAAAAGCTGCTTTTCCCGGATCGGAAGCACGGCAAGTTTTTTCTCCTGAACTTCTGTCCAGACGGCTTCTTTCACCAGAAAGGCAACACCGTCTCCTCGCTGCACCAATTGTTTGATGAATTCGGTGTTCCCGGTCTCCATGAGGATATTGGGTGTCTGCCCGGCCTGGGCAAAAAGTTCCAGGACGCGTTTCCGGGTGCCGGATCCCGCTTCTTTCATGATGAGGGGCTCCCGGGCCAATTCCTGAAGCGAGACATTTTTTTTCCCTGCCAGGGGGTGGCTGACCGGAGCGATGACAATCACCTCCTCACGGCTGAAGGGGATGAACTGGACCTCGGGATGGTCTTCCGCCTTGGCGATGACCGCCACTTCGTTTTTAAATTCGAGAAGACTGTAGGTCATCTCCAGAGAACTTCCCTCGTTGAGCTGAATTTTGATGTCCGGGTGTTTTTCGTGAAAGGTACTGATCATGAAGGGCATGAAATACCGGGCATACGTCTTGGTGGTCCCCAGGCGAAGGACTCCGATTTTCAGTTGCTGCAAATCGTTGACGATGTTTTCGAGTTCCTGCGCGTATTCAAAGATCTTGCAGGCGTGCTCAAAGAGGATTTTTCCTTCCTCGGTGAGATAGACCCGGCGTCCCCGCTTTTTAAAAAAGACCAGGTTGCAGGCCTCTTCGAGTCCCTTGATCTGCGCCGATACCGCAGGCTGGGTGATGAAAAGCTCCTTTGCCGCCCGGGTGAAGTTCTGGCTTTTGGCGGCGTGGAAAAAGATCCTCAGTTGATTGAAATTGAGCATAATAGAAAGGATTCAAGGGTTCAAGGGTTCAGGGGGCCAAGTGAAAAAATGCGTTCTTTTGGCCTCCTGCGATTGGCTCACATCAAACACAAAACTTAAAACCGTGTATGAAAAATTGATCAATAATCATATCGAATTTTCCGGTATCGTAAAGTGGCTTTATAATAAACCAGATTATCATAAATTGATCTTATATAAAACATAAAAATTATCAAATTGACTTTGTCTGAAAAAGGGCTCAAAGAAAATCCAGCACGATTCGCTTTCTATCGATCCATCCGGGGTTTAAAAATTGCATGCCCTCCGGCATGCGGTTTTCCTCTTTTTCATTCGTGCCCTTATTTTCCGTGCACAAGCGGGAATGGCCGTTCCATTCATATGTGCGTCAACCCTTAACGCAAGGAGAGGAAAAATGGCAGAAGAAAAAGCAGGAAGGTTCCCGGATCCCCACGAGTTTCAGGTACCCCCGGAACTGGAAGGCTGGGAAGAGATGTACCCGACGCATCATCTCTTTTCCGCGGACCGGGCCGAGTGGGAAAAGCAGCAATTCTGGTACCAGGACAAGATCCATGCCCCGGACCCGCTGCCGCCCCTGGACCTGATTTTCCAGGAGGCCTGGCAGATCGCCCTTTCCCAGTATACCACCCGGGTCTTTTGTATTCCTCCGGCCCAGGGGATCGCCCAGCGCTTGATGGGGTGCTACCTTTACATCTGCGCCGTCGCCCCCCCGCCGCCGGAGATCATCCAGGAAAAGGCCGGGCATTTCGAAAAACGGGTCTTTTACGTCTTCGAACATTACGACGAACTCTGGGATAAGTGGCTTTCCAAGTTTAAAAAACTCGGCAACGAAATGGACGCCGTCAACATCCCGGAGGAACTGCCCAAGTTCGTTCCCGAAGACAAAGTGATCCCGGCGCCCACCGGATTTTACGTCTCCTATG
>ENA-OSEO01000718-OSEO01000718.1-sediment-metagenome-genome-assembly--contig:-NODE-718-length-77016-cov-25.888938_pt1 | contig 77016 bp, 68 predicted proteins | sample MGYA00237883_ERZ534232 | MGnify/ENA metagenome assembly ERZ534232
TAAATTTCAGTACCCCGAATCATCGACGCAAGCGCCCACACAAATTACTTGATCGTCAAATTTTTAAAGAGCTCGGTTAGGAACTGGCCTGAACCGTGAGGCGGGCATTTTACCTTGCCGCCGCGGGATGTCAACACTTCGTTTAGTCCCGTCCTGCTTCGCTTCTCTTCCCCGTCTCCGGCGTTGCCCGCCGTCGTTGGGAGAGCGCGCATTCTAGGGGGGCACCCCGGGGGTGTCAAGCGGGCCTGTGAACTTTTTGTGTCACGGCAAACACCCCGTCCCCCGGGCGCCCGCCTCAGCCGCATTGCGCCTGCGGCTCAACCCCCTGTTCCGCCGGGAAAGTCACCGCTCCAGCAGCACCTCGCGCACCTCGTCGACGGCGGCGCCCGGCTGCGGCGCGGCGGCGAATGCCTCGATGGCCGCCAGCAGCGCCAGGAGCCGATCCGCCTCCGTGTCGGCGGGCGCGACAGCCGTATAGTAGAGAAAGTGCCGCTCGGCCGCCGCCAGGTGGACCAGGGCCAGGTTGTAGTGGGCGCCCGCGTGCCGCGGCGCACGGCGCAGGACCTCCTCGAATTGCGCCAGGGCCAGCTGCGGACGCTGTCGGCGCAGGGCGAGCGTCCCCAGTCGGAATCGGGCCTGCACGTTGTCCGGCGCCTGCGTCAACACCGCCTCATATCCACGCTGCGCCTCCTCCAGCCGACCGGAGGCATAGGCCTGCTCCGCGGCCTGGTAATTGGCGGGAACGGCAGCGGACCCGCCGCCCTGGGTCGCACATCCGCCGAGACCCATCATCACCAGGGCCGCCGTCAGGACCCGCAGCCGTTGTTGCACCATCACTCCACGCCCTCCCTATCTGCATACCAGCGCAACTTGGCCGTGGCCCTGGTGTGATACTCCGTGCCCGGCGGAACCAGCTTCTGCACCGAGCGCCAGCGGGCAACCGCCCGTCTCAGGTCGACCGTCTCGAGACGGTAACCCTCCCGGAACAGCGCTCGTGCCCGCCCCTCAAGATCGGCCAGGGCGACCGCCGAAGCTCCCTGCGGCTCCAGCTCCGCGGCCCGACGCCAGAGCCGGTAGGCCTGCTGGCTGTCATCCGCCGCCAACGCCGTGTTGCCGCGCTCCCCGTAGTAGGCCGCGGTCCGCGCCCGTATCGTCTCCGACTGCGTACTGGGAGCCGGTAGGCCAAGCGTCGCCTCCAGGCGCAGGAACCGCGCCCAGGCGGTGAATCCCGCCTCGCTGCGCCCGGTGTCCAGCAAAGCCCGCCCTTCCCCGTAGGTGGATGCCAGTGTTGCGATGACCTGCCGAATACGGCGTGCCCCCTGGCGTACCTGATCCGGGCTGTCCGTATCGGCGGCAAGCAGCTGGAGTTGCCTGAGCGCATCCTCCATGGCCCCGGCCCCATAGGCGGCAAGGGCACCGTCACAGGCTGAGCCGCATTCGGGTGGAACAGCAGTATCAGTCACGGAACCCACAGCGGGATGTGGGGTGAGGGTGCCTACGGATGTGTGAACGGCAGCAGGTGCCGCTTCCACCAGCGGTACCGGCTTCTGAACCGGCCCCTGGGCCGCGGGTGGGCGGCGCTCAGGCCGGATCGGACTTCGCTGCGCCGGTGGTGGGCGCCCAGAGGCCCGGGCGATGCCGGCCATCGCGGAAGCGGGGCGGGCGGGTGGACTCGCTCCTGCATCCTTGGACTGGAACCGGTAACTTCCATAGCCCACCGTCAGCGACAGGGCTAGAACCACGCTCAGCCACCCCCGCCAGCGCCGTCCCCGGCTGCGTCGTAGTGGTGGGGCAATCGCTGCCGGCGGGATGGTGCGGCTGCCGGCGAAAATCACTTCGATCCCGGCCAGGTGCAGGCGATCGCCCTCCGCGAGCGCAACCTGGCGTACGGGCTGACCGTTTACCCGCAACCCGGTGCGGCTGCACAGATCTTTGACCCGATAGCAGCCTGCGCCCGCCTCGAACACCGCGTGGCGGTGTGACAGGCCGGGGCCGGCAATCCGCAGGTCACACCCCTCACCGCTACCCACCACGAAGGGCAGCGGCGCCAGCTCCAGCCAGCGACCAGAGGCGGGCAGGAACAGCCAGGGCGCCCGGACCGGCCCACCCGCCCGGGTGACCCTCAGGTCATCAATAGCCACGATCGGTGTCGGTTGCGGAGCGTCCACGGTCGGAAGCAGGGGGGGCGTCGACCATCCACTCCGGTTGCACGCCATGGACCGGGTCATCGGCAGCGCCCCTCGTGCTTCGCCACCAGGCGATCTCCCAGCCGGATGTCGGTCGCCCGGATGGTGCCCGGCGGCAGTTCCAGGACGGAACGTGCCTCACGCAGTTGCATGCGGATCCGGTTCGGCGGAAGCCTGCGCTCGATGCCCACGACGCGCTGGCTGGCATCCAGGAACACCACATCGATGGCGCAGCGCATGCCGAGGGTGTGAATCCCGCGGCAGGGTCTCAGCCACAGCCCATGACCTGCCTGCAGCCGGCCCCTGCCGAGCAGGCCGATCAAGCGCTTCCTGAAGGAGCGCGCCTGGCTGATGTTGCGCCCGACCAGGGTGTTGTTGCGCTGGTTGTAAACGAATTCCACTGCCCTGCCCTCCATGGCACCGGTTGCCGGCATCAGAAGAAGAACGCGAGCGTCCCGCTGTCACGCGCCTTCATGAATAGGGGAAAGACGATAATGAGGAAGGTGACGGGAAAGAGCAGCCCGATGAGGGGCAGGAGCAGTTTCATCGGCGCCTGGTTGGCGAGCTTCTCCGCCCGTAGAAAACGCTCCCTGCGCAGCTGCCGGGCCTGTGAAAGCAGTATGCCGGCCAGCTCGCCTCCCGTCTCCTCGGCATGATTGATGACGCCCACCACGTTGCGCACCGCACTGACACCGGTACGCCGGGCGAGGCGGCCCAGCGCCTGCCGTTCAGCCCTCCCTCGCGAAAGGCATCCATCACACCCGGAAGGGCCGCGGGGTCAAAGATCGGTTCCACACTAAAGGCGATAAGCACCCACCTTGTCCCGCTTTGTCAAACGGGCGGCAGTCCCAACTGTTTTAAATATTGGTTGTGCGTCTCGGCGGCATCGGCAATACGCTTTTCGATATCAGCCAGTTGCGCATTGACATCGGCCAGGTCGATTTCCGGCTCGAGCTCAGCGGTACTGACGTAGCGGGAGATATTGAGGTTGTAGTCGTTCTTCTCGATCTCCTCCATCGAGACCCGACGGGAGTAGCGATCCTCTTCCTTGCGGTATTGATAGGTGTCGACAATCTTGTCGATATCCTCGGGGCGCAAGGCGTTTTGCCGCTTGCCCTTCTCGAAATGTTCGCTGGCGTTGATGAAGAGCAGGTCATCGGGCTTTTTGCACTTTTTCAGCACCAGGATGCAGACCGGGATGCCGGTGGAGAAGAACAGATTGGCCGGCAGGCCGATCACTGTGTCGATATGTCCATCTTTTAGCAACTTGGTTCGAATGCGGCTCTCCGCACCGCCACGGAACAGCACGCCGTGGGGCAGGACGATGGCCATGGTTCCCTCGTCACCGAGGAAGTGGAAACCGTGCAGCAGAAAGGCGAAGTCCGCCGCTGATTTGGGCGCCAGGCCGTGGCTTTTGAAGCGGAAGTCTTCGCCCAGCGTCTCGTTGGGCTCCCAGCGATAGCTGAAGGGTGGATTGGCCACTACGGCATCGCATTTGACCTTTTTAGCCGGGTTCATTTCGCTAAGCATGTCCCAGTCGTTGGTCAGTGAGTCGCCGTGGTGAATCTCGAATTCACTGTCCTTGACCCCATGCAGCAGCATGTTCATGCGCGCTAGGTTGTAGGTGGTGATGTTCTTCTCCTGCCCGTAGATCATGCCGATGCCGTGCGGCCCCATCTGGTGGCGCACGTTCAGCAACAGCGATCCGGAACCGCAGGCGAAGTCAAGCACACAGCTCAGCTTTTTCTTTTTGCCGGTGGCGGGCTCCTGGCTGTCGAGGGTGACGATGCGAGAAAGGATGGTCGAAACGGTTTGCGGGGTGTAGAACTCCCCCGCCTTCTTACCGGAACCGGCGGCAAACTGGCCAATCAGGTACTCATAGGCATCGCCCAAGATGTCGCTGTCGGTCGAGAACTGTGCAATACCCTCGGCGATCTTGGTGATGATCGTACAGAGCTTCTTGTTGCGGTCTGCTGGCGTTCTGCCGAGTTTTTCCGAGTTGAGGTTGATCTCGGAAAAGAGCCCCTGGAAGGTACTGGCGAAGGATTCGTTTTCGATGTACTTGAAGCCCCGCTCCAGGGTTTGCAGCAATTCCTTGTCCTGGGTGCGGGCGCGTTCGTAGATGCTACTCCAGAGATAGTCCGGGCGAATGCAATAGTGCATCTTGCGGCGCATCTGTTTCTCAAGGGTTGGCACGTCTGCGGCGTTATCCTCGTACCAGACCGCGAGCGGCGCACGCCGGTCTTCTTCCTCCAGCTTGGGGTAGTCCGACCCCAGCTCTTTCTTGGCCGCCGTCTCGTAGTTGTCGGAGAGGTAACGCAGGAACAGGAACGACAGCATATAGTCGCGGAAGTCGTCGGCGTTCATCGCACCGCGCAAGTCGTCAGCAATTGCCCAGAGGGTTTTGCCCAGTTTATTGAGTTCTTCTTTGGTCATGGCGTTGTCACGGTTGTGGACCCGCCGAGTATCTCCGGCAGATCGAATTGGAAGCGGGCGATAAAATCGTTGAGAATCTGACGGAAGAGGTCTTGATTGTCTTCGCCCATTCTAGTTGGTTCGTGTATGGCGTATTTGCCGTGGCTGAGGAGATTGAGCGCTCGATTGAAGAGTGCCCGATTATCCTCGTCGTCAAGAGCCTTGAGGCAAAAAGAAATATCTGAATGACCAAAGAAGGCAGCGGTCTTCTCCATGATGCTACGCAGCGCGTTGAAGTGGAACGTGTAGAGGGTTCCGGTGCCCGGGTCGGCGGCTTTTTGCAGCTCAGCGAGGGAGGCGACATGGTGGAAGAAAGGCGTATCTTCGGTGGCGCGCAGGGTGTATCTGCCATCGCTGTTGGGGCGATGAAGGAAGTAACGTTTGTGCCTCACACTGGGCTCCCCTTCCTTCGATCTGCCAATCTCATTGCACATCACGTTGAAAAAAAGCGAATGGTGTGAGGAGACGACGACCTTGATGGGGTCAGTGGTCTTGTTCTCGTCTTTACGGTTAGTGGCTCGGCGGAGGAGTTTGGCGAGATCACAGGCAACAGCGATGGCATTGTTGTCGTCAAGAGAAGAAATCGGGTCATCGATGTATAGGTATTTCACCCATTGATAAGATTCGTGACCGTCGAGAATGCGTTCGCAGACGGCCATAAAAAGGCACCAGATGAAGATATTTTCCTCACCTCGGGATATTTTGATATTGTCTTGCCCATCCTTGCTGAAACTTACAAAGCTGGGTTTGGAGAATGAATCAGCCCCTTGCTGAATTTCTTTGTATTCAAAATCAAAACCGAAATCAGCATAGCGCTTGAGGTATTCATCGATAGTTGGCTCAAGACCCAAGCTTGTAAATCCATCAAAGAACTTTGAATCATAGTTCACCTTCAACCCGCGATCGGAGTCATTCTCGAGGTCATTTTCCCATGTGAATAGATCCTCGGTGAAGGCATTGAAATAAAGTGTGTCAGCATTGCCATTATTTCTACGCTTGCCACGGTCTTTAAATTCCATGGAGAGACGGGTCTTCCCTGTTCGATTGTAGGCATAAAGAAGAACCAATTCCTTGTTATTCAGATCATCGCGCAGGCGGGTGACCAGCCTATTCAAGCTCTGGTAGGTGCGAAGCCCACTCATGACACTACACCTTCACCGGCAGGGAAGAGCTGCTGCATCAGCCCTTTTTTATGTCCCTTGAGGGTTTCTAGTTTTTCAGTCTGGGCTGCAATCAAAGCGTCGATAGAGAAGAGGCAATCGGCGATTCTTTGTTGTTCCGTTTCATCAGGAACGAGCAGCTCTATTTTTCTCAGGTCATCTAAGGATATTTCCTGGAGAGTGCTACCCTTGCTAACAGCCAAGATCCGCTGATAGACAGAACCACTTTGAAGCGCCTGAAAATAGAACTGAGAAGGGCCTTTAGGCCTAATCCTCGCAGTACCTTGAGTCAAGTTAGCAACTGGTATCTCTTCCGGGACAATCTTAGCGATGCCAATATTTCCTCTTAGGGAGAACACGATGTCTCCAGGCGAAACTTCCGATCTCCGATATTTCTTTGCAATGGAATCTGATGTCCGCGCCAGATTATCTAGACAAAGCTCCGAATTGAGATCAGTACTCTTTATGTAAGGCATGCCGTTGGGAACGTTCGGTCCTGCCTGAACGATCCCGTAAGAAATCCTTGCTGTGCAAAGATTTTCGAGTCTGTCAGGCTCCCACTCCCCTGCATCCCGAAACTCGGGAAAGCGCAGGCGGGGGACGGTTTCGCCCTCGCGGGGGAAGAGTTGCTGCATCAGCCCTTTTTTGTGGGACTTGAGGGCGTCGATTTTGTCCGCCTGGGCGGCGATCAGCGCGTCAAGGGAGGAGAGGCAATCGGCGATTTTTTGTTGTTCTTCCTTTTTCTTCGGTGTTGGCAGCCTGATACTAAAAAAATCATCAGGACCAATATTCAAGAGCCCGTCACTTCTAGCTCCACTGGTGATGAACCTTAACAGCTGATAGCCGTGAAAGTTGCTATCAAAATAACCCTTAAAAAATTCCGGCACAAATTTGCCGTTAAACTTAAAGCTGATAAAGGCGCTTGGTGCGGCTACCTCGTCAAATTCATTGAGCTGATATATGCACCCTTGCGGAAAGGTCTTTGAGTTGCCTTTGTTGTACGAAAACTGCCCCCTTTTTAACAGGATGTAATTCTTGTATTGATTGCCTGATATGTCTCGGCCAAATTTCTCTGCCTGGCTCACAAAGCCAAGGCCAGCCGTAATGCTAACCGTTGTCAGTTTACGGCTCCCAACTTTTTCCGTAATTCGTTCGCTGATTTTTGAAAGTGGAAAGTTATCCCACTCCCCTGCCTCCCGAAACTCTGGGAACCGCAACGCAGGTACCAGCGCCTTCTTCCCGTCTTTCATCGCCTTACTCATACGCCGCCAACCCCGAAATCTCGCGCCCACCGGCCTGCTTCTTCAAAAACGGCACCAACTCTTCCATCAGCGCCAGCTCCGCCTTGCTGCGGGCCTTCCAGCCCAGCTCCAACGCCTCGAAGAGGTCGCTCAACTGCTCGCCATCGAAGATCATGCGGTCGAGGATTCCGTTCACGAAGCCTTGCAGGGCCTCATACTCCAGCTGGTGCCTTTCGGCCAGTTTGGTGAGTTCATCCTGCGCCTTTTGCGCCTTGAAGGTCTGGTAGCCGTCGCGGATGGCTTGTTCGCTGAGGCCCTTACCGGCCTCCAGGGTGTTGATGTAGGCGATGATGTCTTCGCGCTCCTCCATCAGGTTGCTGCTGGCCGCGAGGAGGTTGATAAGCTGGTCGCGGCTCATGGTCTGCTTGCCGGGCTTCTCCTGAGTGAAGCGCGCGACCAGACTCATGATGTAGTCGTAGTCAATCATCGCCGAGGAGAAGAGCACGAACTCAAAATCGAGCTGCTCAATGGCCTCCTGGGCATCGCTGGCCTCATCCCCGCCTTTGCCCTGCTGCGCCTTGAGACGTTGGGCGGTCTCCAGGTAGATGCCCTTGAAACCCCGTAGGGTGTCTTCCGGCAGGCGCTGTTCGATCTGCTGCTTCTGTTCGTCGTTCAGGTCGGTGTACTGGTCGAGCTGGGTCTTGAGGCGCTGCACCTCCTTGAAGCGGTTGATGAACTCGGCGCGGGCGGTGTCGCCCTTGAGGTTGTTGACCGCATCCGGCGTGCAGGGCTGGCCCTGGGCCTCCATGAAGCTTTCCAGTTGCTTGACGGCGGCATCCAGCTTGCCGATGACCTTGGGCGCTGGGTCAACCAGCCAGATTTCGCGGGAGCGGCTGGTGTCTTCGCCAGAGAAGAGGGCGATGGCCTGGTCCACGGTCTTTTCCTGGGCGCGAAAGTCGAGGATGTTGCCGTAGGGCTTGGTGTCGTTGAGTACGCGGTTGGTGCGCGAGAAGGCCTGAATCAGTCCGTGGTGCTTGAGGTTCTTGTCCACGTACAGGGTGTTGAGGTACTGGGAGTCAAAACCGGTGAGCAGCATGTCCACGACGATGGTGATGTCGATTTTGTTCTTGCGCGGGTAGTCGCTGTTGGGATACTTCTGATCCTTGATGCGCTGCTGTACGTCCTGATAGTAGAGGTCGAACTCGCCGAGCTTGTGGTTGGTGCCGTACTGGGCGTTGTAGTCCGCAATGATCTCCTGCAGCGCGGCTTTCTTCTGTTCCGGCTCCTGCTGGTTATCGGCCTTCTCCTGGGGCAGGTCTTCCTGCAATTGCTTCACATCCTTGTTGCCGTAAGCCGGCGGCGAGAAGACGCAGGCGACATGGAGCGGGATAAACTCCTCATCTTCGGCCTGGCGTTCGGTCTGCACCTGCTTGAACAGGTTGTAGTAGCGGATGGCGTCGTTGATGGAGGCCGTGGCCAGTACGGCGTTGAAGCGGCGGTGGTTGGTGGCGGCATCGTGTTTGTTCAGAATCGCATCCACCATGGCCCGCTGGGTCAGTACCTGGCTGGGTTTAGGGCTGTTCTTCTTGGCCTTGCCACTGGCTGCCTTGTCGGCCTTGCCTTGCTGGTCGGCTTCTGGTTTGTAGTAGTCGATATGAAAACGCAGCACGTTGCGGTCATCGATGGCGTGGGTGATGGTGTAGGCGTGCAGCTGCTTTTCAAAGATGTCTTTGGTGGTCCGGTAGGAGCCGACGGTGCCATCGATCTGCTTGTAGGTGGCGTTCTCCTCGAAAATGGGCGTGCCGGTAAAGCCGAACAGTTGCGCCCTGGGGAAGAACTCCTTGATGGCCGTGTGGTTCTCGCCGAACTGGGAGCGGTGACATTCGTCGAAGATGATGACGATGCGCTTGTCACGTAGCGGGGCGAGTCGCTCCTTGTAGGTGAGCTTGCCCTTCTCCTTGTGATGCTTGGCCTTTTTGCTGGTTTCATCCAACGCTAGGCCGAGCTTCTGGATGGTGGTGACAATCACCTTGTCGGCGTAGTCCTCGGAGAGCAGACGGCGCACCAGGGTTTCGGTGTTGGTGTTCTCTTCGACGCACCCCTCCTGAAACTTGTTGAATTCGATGCGGGTCTGGCGGTCGAGATCCTTGCGGTCCACCACGAACAGGCATTTTTCGATGTCCGGGTTGTCCTTGAGCAGGGTGGAGGCCTTGAAGGAAGTGAGCGTCTTGCCGCTGCCGGTGGTGTGCCAGATGTAGCCGTTGCCCCGGTTCTGGTGGATGCAGTCAACAATGGCCTTGACCGCATAGATTTGGTAGGGGCGCATAATCAACAGCTTTTGCTCGCTGACGACCAGCACCATGTAGCGACTGATCATCCGCCCCAGGGTGCATTTGGCCAGAAACTGCTCGGCGAAATCGTCCAGATGGGTGATTTTGCGGTTATCTTCCTCGGCCCATTGATAGATGGGCAAGAAGCGTTCATCGGCGTTGAAAGCGAAGTGGTGGCTGTGGTTGTTGGCGAAGTACCAGGTGTTATCGCGGTTGCTGACGATAAACAGCTGCATGAAGCAGAGCAGCGTATTGGCGTAGCCGTTGCCCGGGTCGTTCCTGTACTCGACAATCTGCTCCATAGCCCGGCGCGGATTGATGCCGAGGGTTTTTAGTTCGATCTGCACCAGCGGCAGGCCGTTGATGAGCAGGATCACGTCATAGCGGTGGTGGCTGTTGTCGGTGTTGATGCGTAGCTGATTGATGACTTCGAACTCGTTCTTGCACCAGTCTCTGAGGTTGACAAGCATGAAGTTCAGCGGGGTACCGTCCTCGCGCTGAAAATAGCCCCACTCGCGCAGAGCCCTGGCGGCCTGGAAGACATCGGCATTGATGATTTCATCGCGCAGCCGGGCGAATTCGGCATCGGTCAGGTGGACGCGGTTCAGGGCCTCGAACCTCTCGCGGAAGTTCTGCTCCAGTGAGGCCTTGTCGCGGATGTCGGGGCGATAGGTGTATTTGAGCTCTTCGAGCTTATTGATCAGATTTTGCTCGATTTGGCTTTCTTTTAGGGTCATCCCGCTTTCTCTTATCTTGACATTTCGCACATCGTGCCGAGGCGTACCATGTGTGCCTTAATTTGCCATTCCAGCAACTGTTCGCTCACCCTGATTCGGAAGACGTTGCAGCCATTCTCTCTGCAAATCATCTACTTGCTGTGAAGCGTCAATAACGTTCCGACTTGGATTTGTTGAATTTATCAGTCTGCGGCCCCGCTGCCTCCTGGTAAACCTAACTGTGCCAAGTGAACCACCAGCCAGACTCTTGGTTTGGCTATCCTCTTCGTCCTGCCGCCGTTTGCTTGCGTCATACTTCTTAGCATCGGTGCCGCCCGTGCCGCCGGCACCCTCCTCCTGCCCCTGTGCCTAGTCCAGTCGGCCTGGAGCCGCCAGGAGTACCTGGCCCGGCGCCTCGCGCCGGGTGATCGCCAACTTGCCGACTTCGTTCCCGAACTCGTCCCGGAGCAGAACAACTACAGCCATCTGCGGGCCTCGGATCCCGATGCGGCATTCGCCAGCGCCCTGGTCTAACTCACTTACAGCAGGGTGGTATTTCTTTATATAATTACCTGACTGTGTACTGGGTTTCTGAGTCATTCACAGCTGCGAATATAATCGGCAAACCGTAACTGAAGTTCACTTTTTATCAATGAGTATCGACTGAACTGTTCAACTATCCAATGGTCACCATAGCTCATCCTGAGTTCACGATGCACAGCATCGATCAATTTAGCCCCGATGACCATCTCTTCATATACACCAACCTTAGCCATTGGAACAAGAATTTCATTCAAGGAATTCGCAGTTAGACCGTCCCCATTTCTCCAACGTGTAATTTTCCTTCTGATTGACTCCGCTTTCTCAGCTCTGTCAATACCACGTTGCGACTCACTCTCAGTTGGTTCAGGCGCACATTCATAGGCAAACTTTCTGATACTCGTTTCACCAACGCGCTCAAGAATTGTATCTATCAACCTTTTCTGAGCACCAGAATAATTATTCCTTGAATCAATCCGAGGAATAATCTTCTCTAGCCCACCAGGCTTTGGACGTTCAGATTCTCCATAATAAAGCTCTTCTTCGATCAGAGCGCCTATATATAAAAGCTGGTGAATAAGAACAGAATAAAAAAGCGCCTCATGTTTTTTTTGCCATTCCTTGGCAGTCTCTTTGTTTTGCAATAGCTCCAAATCATCCAGAGCCGGATTACAGATATCTTCTGGCACTTTAAGTCGATCGCGCCATAGCTGAATCAACCATTTTATAGATTGCTCTGGGCTCAACTTTCTTAATTCTATTAGCAATGACTTTTCTTCGTCACACAGTGACAATGCAAAGCCCACGAGCGGCTTCAGTGGTTCAAATTCAGGGTCCTTCCCGTATGAACAGAACCTACGCCTTACACACCACCAAGCGCCCAATCCACGAAAGTCGGATAGACGCGGGTTCCATTCTTCCGAACATACATGAGGCAATACGTATCGGAGAGTTGCCTCTAGATCCTCTTTGCCAGGAAGTTCCCTACGTAGCAAAAGGGCATCACCAACTCTTCGCAGCATCCTGAATCTTGCTTTATCTCCCCTAAGCCTCGCATCCTGATTTTGAGACCTCTCTACCTGCAGGTACATATCACCAAGAGATTGAAACACGCCGGCCCCAATCAAAAGTTCCGCCATGTTAGGAAAGAAGAGCGTGTATGGCGGTCGCAGTCTTAAGAAGCGTCGCACGCTATCGTTTTTACCGGCTTTCAACGCAATGTCCCAAGAAATTCGGCAGATTTATGTACCAAGATAGCACTGTGCCCCGACGCAACATAGCGCGCACACGATGTAACAGAGGCCCAGATTAGGTCTCAGCGATTCCAAACCAACTGTTCAATAGGAGAACACTACTATGTCTAAGACTAGCAGCGGTAGTTCCAAAGGCGGAAGTGGCTCCAACGGTGGCGGCAGAGGCCCCTCCAGCCATCCGGGCCCTGGGGGAAACTGGCCAAGCACCACCGGCAATCCGTCTGGGGGTGGACGAGGCAATGGGCCCCAAAAAGGCAAATAGATCGTGAATGAATCGGGAGTTGAGTACACACCATCGCAGTCAACTCCCTCATGATAAATCCGTAACCTCAGCCGGGAAAGCGGAGCATCCGCTTTCCCGGCTGATACGCACGGGTGGATTCCACGGAAGACCTGGTCTCGCATATCACTACATCCACGGCCGTTCCCTGGATTACCCCTTGGGCATCAGCCGTGCGACAACCCTTACGCCCCTGGAACAAGACCTAGCCCTCACCCTACTTCCCCCCCGGCGCGGGCCCAGTGGGCAAGCCCCGCTATCTCTCGCCCGAGCAGGCACGGGGCGAGCCCTGGGACGAACGCAGCGATCTCTACCAGGCCGGGATTGTCCTCTACGAGCTGCTGACCGCCCGGTACTGGAATCCCGGCCGCAGTGCCGGCGAGGCGCGGGTGCTGGCGGCGGAACCGCCGCGCCTGGACCCGGCTGCTGTCCAGCGGGAATTCGCCGGGGTGCTGGCCAGGCTGCTCGCCCCCAGCCCCGGCGCCCGCTACCGGAGCGCCCGCGCCGCCCTGGCGGAACTGGCCGGGGCGCAGGCGCCGGGTTGAGCTCAGGCTCCCGCCTCCCGCTCCAGCGCATCGGCCAGCCGCATCACCCAGGCGGTGGCGGCCATGGTCAGCAGCACGGCGGCGGCGAAGAGGTAGAGACCATAGTGGACCTGAACATTAGCCACGGCGCCGAGCTTGATCGTGGCCACCAGCACCGCCACCACGAACACGTCGAGCATGGACCAGCGCCCGTAGCGGTGCATCCAGCCCACGTAGCGGCGCAGGCGGGTCCGGTCGGCCCAGTGTCGGCCCACGAACAGGAACAGCATCACCAGCTTGGCCAGGGGCAGCAGCACGCTGAAGCCGCCCACCAGCAGGAAGACCAGCACCTGCCCCTCCCCCAGCAACTGCACCAGCCCCGAGGCGAGCGAGAAGGTGTTGCGCACGAACAGCAGCTTCTCCAGCGTGATGATGGGCGCGAACAGGCCGGCCAGCAGCAGCGCCAGGGTGCCGAGCAGCAGCAGCCGTACGGCGAGGACGCGGCGCGGGAAGCGGTCGGCAATGGACGGGAGTGCGGGCTCGATCATGGTCGGGAAGGCGTTGACGGCCGGTGTTCCCGGCGAGGGCACCAAGATAGCAGGATTGGTTCAGGCAGCCTCACGCCGGCGCACTTCCCCTTCACAACCAGACCGCCGCCACCGAGAAGTAGATGGTCACGCTGAGCAGGTCCTGGAGGATGGTGGCCACCGGGGCGCTGGCGTTGGCCGGGTCCAGGCGCAGGCGGGAGAAGCCAAAGGGCACCACCAGGCCGGTGAAGACCGAGGAGATGATGGCGCTGAAGACCGCCACACCGAGCACGGCGCTCATGCCCGGGTGGCCCAGCGTCCAGCCCGTGTAGAGCGCAAGCAGCACACCCACCACCGTGCCGATGAAGCCCACCACTGCGAGCTGGCGCAGGAAGTAGCGGATGAAGGGCAGGCCGGGATGGACGGCCAGGTCGCGGATGATGAACGCCTCCATCTGGGTGCCCACCGCACCGGCCATGTAGACCACCAGGGGGATGAAGGCCGCCAGCACCAGGTGTTCCTGGAGGGTGGCCTCGAAGCGGCCGATGATGCCGGCGATGAGCACGCCGCCCACCAGCCCCAGCAGCAGCCACGGCAGGCGATGGCGGACCGAGGTGGCCACCGAGAGGCTGAGCACGTCGTCCAACTCCACCGCGGGGGTGAAGACGCCGCCCATGCGCAGCAGGTCCTCGATGGCCTCGCTGCGGGTGATGCGCAGCAGGGTATGGTGGGGCACCACCCCCAGGAACCGGCCATCGCCGTTCACCACCGGCACGGCTTTCAGGCCATGGCGCAGCGCAAGCAGGGCCACTTGTTCCTGGTCGGTGTCGGCGTGGACGATGACGGGCTCCCGCGCCATGATTTCCGCCACCCGGGTGGTCCGCTCCTGGCGGAAGAGATCCTTGAGGGAGAAGACCCCCACCAACTGCTGCTCCTGGTTCAGGACATAGATGTAGTTGATGGTCTCGTAGTCGGTGGCGCAGTTGATGAGCAGCGTCTCCACGTCGGCCACCCGGTCGTGGAGGTCCACGGTGGGCGCCTGGCGGGTCACGAGGCTGCCGGCGGTTTCGGGCTCGTGTGAACGGCCGTTGCCGGCGGGCACTTGGCAGCGGGGGGCGGTGGAGGTTTCGGTTGCGGTCATGGGACTCCCGTCGGTTCGCGCCGCTGGCGGCTGGCGTGTCGGACGGGCGCTGCAGGTCAGGCGCCGCCCGGTCCTCAGGAACAGCATAGTGCCTGGGTCCCGATCCTTCCCCCGGCGTCGCGTCTGCCGGCCGCCGCCGAATCAGCCCCGCAGCGCGACGTAGACCGCCATGGCCGCAACGGCCACGGCGATCATGCGCACGCTGTAGAAGAGGTTCCAGCGCAGGAAGTCCAGCGCGGGCACGCCGTAGCGCCCCTGCAGGGCCAGGTTCATGCCCGAGAAGGGGCTGCTGGAGACCCCCAGCGACCAGGCGGCGAGGAATGTCATGGCGAGCAGGTTGGGATCGGGGTGCAGCGGCGCCAGCAGGGTGCCGAAGGCCGCCACGCCGATGACCGGGTGCACGCCCACCAGGGCGATGGCCACCATCACCGCCAGGGTGATGCCCGCCTCCGCCACGCCGTAGCCGGTGAAGGGCACCCAGCCGCCCAGCGCCGTGAAGACGCTGCCGAGCCCCGCCGCCATCACCCCCGCGGCCAGGAACAGGGCCAGCTCGTTGCCCATGCGCGGCAGGTTGCCGCCCACGTGGCGGGCCAGCAGCACCCGCCCCTCGCGCCCGCGCAGCAGCATCACCACCAGCGCCAGCGCCGGCGCGAACAGGGTGATGATGCCGAGCACCGACAGCGCCGGGGCGAGGACGTGGGCCGCCAGCACCGCTGCGGCCAGCAGCCCCGGCAGCCACAGCCCGCGCAGGTTCATGGGGTAGCCGGTGAAGGGCTCGCCGCCCACGCGGCGGGCGTCATAGAGGGTCATGAGCAGGGCCACCGCCGCCAGCGGCACGCCCACCGCCATCAGCGGCTGCAGCTGCGCACCCGGGGCGAAGGTGAGGGCCGCGGCCATGGCGGCGAAGAAGGGCGACCAGTGGGCGGCGGCGGCGAACCCCCGCACCAGCACCATCACCGCGCGCCGCTCCAGCCCCTGGGACTGCTCCAGGCGGTCGCCCATGATGAACACGGTGGAGAGGTTGATGACCGCGCCGAACAGGTGCACCCCGAGCAGGGTGGAGCCGAGCGCGCGCGGGCCGGTGGGCAGGGTCCGGGCGCCCTCCCCGCCGGGATCGCTCACCAGGCGCAGGAAGCTCACCGCGGCCAGCATGGCGATGAGCGCGGCGTTGGCCGAGAGGGCCCAGGCCAGATCCGGCGCCACACCCCGGCTCCAGCCCCAGGCCAGCCCCGCCACCCCCACCGCTAGCAGCGCCAGCACCTGGCGCCGGGTGCGCACGGGCAGGCCCGGCCACAGCAGCAGGCCGGCGCCCCAGCCGGCCAGGCCCGAGACCAGCCGCGGGAAAGCCGGCCAGAAGGCGTGCAGCACCGCCGCCGCCACGGCGAGCAAGAGCAGCACCCCGGCCAGCAGGGGGCGGGCGAGACGGCCTGGCGGCGGGGCGGAATCGGAGGGCATGGGGATTCGTCTGACAGTAAAGGTCGGGATTTTACCCCACCGCCCCGGCAGCGTCGCCGGGATCGAGCCGCCGGGACTCGTCAGCGCGGGTAGGGCATGGGACGCAGTGGCCGGTCGAGGGGCTCGGGCTGCAGGGTGGTGTGGGTGATGCCGAACTCCGCCTCCAGCCGCACCCGCAGGCCGGCGAGCACCGCCGGCCAGGCGCCGAGGTCCTCCACCACCACGTGGGCGGAGAGCGCCACGTGCCCCGAGGAGAGGGTCCACACGTGCAGGTCGTGGACCTCGCGCACGCCGTCGCTCGCCGCCATCCGCCGTCCCACCTCCTCCAGGGTGATGTGGGCCGGCACCCCCTCCATCAGGATGTGCAGCGCCTCGCGCAGCAGGCGCAGGCTGGAGAAGAGGATGATGGCGCAGATGAGCAGCGACAGCAGGGGATCGATGGGCGTCCAGCCGGTGTAGAGGATCACCGCGCCGGAGAGCAGCGCCGCCACCGAGCCCAGCAGGTCGCCGAGCACGTGCAGCAGGGCCGCGCGAACATTGAGGCCGCCGCCACCGCGGCTGAGCAGCAGCGCCACGCCCACGTTCACCAGCAGCCCCAGGGCCGCCACGCCGAGCACCGCCGCGCCGCGCACCGGCACCGGGCTCTGCAGCCGCTCCACGGCGTGCACCACGATGCCGGTCACCACCGCCAGCATCAGCAGGGCGTTGACGAGCGCCGCCACCACCTCGGCCCGCCCCAGGCCGTAGGAGTGGCGCGTGGAGGGCGGCCGCCGCGCCACCCAGGCGGCCAGCGCCGCCAGCCCCAGCGCGGTGCTGTCGCTGAACATATGGCCGGCGTCGCCGAGCAGGGCCAGCGACCCCGACCACCAGCCCGCCACCGCCTCCACCACCGCGAAGCCGAGGGTCGCCGCCAGGGCGATCCAGAGCACCCGCCCCGAGGCTCCGTGGTGGTGATCGTGGCTGTGATTGTGGCTGTGCGAGTGATCGTGCATGGCGCGGCTCCCTGTGCCGCGATGATAGCCGCAGCCGGGGCGCGGACGCCATGCGCCCGGGCGGCACCGCCGGCCCGCGGATTTTCACCCGCCCCGCGGCCGCCGCCGGGCAAACCGCGCTAAGCTGAGAGGAGAGATCCACCACCAGGATGCCCATGCCCGAGTCACCCACCCGCGCGGCCCGCGACCTCGCCCGTCCCCTGGCCCTGCCCTTGACCCGCAAATCAGCCCTCAGCGAGTCGCTGGGCGGTCAGGCGCAAGGCGCATCCTCGCCGGGGCAGTTGCTCTGCCTCAAGAGGGTGCAACGCCGCGGATGGCCGCCCAGCGGCTCGCCCGAAGGGAGCCCCCCGGAAGCGCCAGTCCAGCGTTGCGGCGCTTGGAAAGGGAACCACCCTTCCCTGCGCACCGCGCCTTGTCCTGACGCTTCCGGGGGGCACTGATGACTGATTTGTGGGTCAAGGGCAGGGCAACCTTTCTCGGCCGGGTGCTGGCCGGGTTCCGGGCCAACCAGGGGCTGCTGCTCTCCGGGGCGGTGGCCTACTACACCCTGCTCTCGGTGGTGCCCATGGCGGCGCTGCTGCTGGTGGGCCTGTCCCAGGTGGTGGACCGGGAGCCGCTGCTGGAGATCACCCGCGCCTACCTGGAGCTGCTGGCGCCGGTGCGGGCCGAGGCGCTGATGGCGCAGGTGGCGCTGTTCCTGGACAACTGGAAGGTGGTGGGGACGGTGGGCCTGGTGGTGCTGCTGTTCTTCAGCTCGCTGGCCTTCACGGTGCTGGAGAACGCCATGTCGGTGATCTTCTTCCACCGGGTGGCCATCCGCCGCCGCCACTTCCTGGTCTCGGCCATCATCCCCTACTGCTACATCCTGCTGCTGGCCGCGGGGCTGCTGCTGGTGAGCCTCGTCACCGGCGCCCTGCACAGCATGGAGGCCGACGGGCTCACCCTGCTGGGCCGCACCTTCACCGTGGGGCCGCTGCCGGGCTGGCTGGTCTACGGCCTCGGCGTGGCCGGCGAGGCCCTGCTGCTCGCCTCCCTCTACCTGGTGATGCCGGTGGGCCGGCTGGCGCTCTCCCACGCCCTCATCGGCGGGGCGACCGCGGCGCTGCTGTGGGAGGTCACCCGCCACCTGCTGGCGTGGTACTTCTCCACCCTCTCCTTCGTGAACGTCATCTACGGCTCCCTGGCCAGCGCGGTGATTGTGCTGCTGAGCCTGGAGGCGGCGGCGATCATCCTCCTGCTGGGGGCCCAGGTGATCGCCGAGTACGAGCGCAGCGGGGGCGGGGACGGGCCGGACGAGGGATTACGGACGGAGTAGTCAGTGTTCCGTGTTCCGTGTTCCGTGTTCCGTGTTCCGTGTTCCGTGTTCCGTGTTCCGTGTTCCGTGTTCCGTGTTCATCAGAGCATAATCCGGATTCACTCGCTCACGGGTGATGGGTGATGGGTGATGGGTGATGGGTGATGGGTGATGGGTGATGGGTGAATCATTGCAGGTGCGGATGCATCTGCGCAGTAAACCGTGATTCGACGCCCTGCCCGACTGGATGAATCCGGCCCTGCGGATCGCCTCACCTCCTCACCCCTCGCCCTTCACTCACCCCCCAGGTTCCGGTCGCTGGTCACCAGCGGCACGAAGGCCACGGCGAGGAGATCGCGGCTGTGGACACGGCCGTCGGTGTCCTTGGTGAGGAGGATCAGGTCCTGGCCCAGCCAGGAGACGCCCACGGGGATGACCATGCGCCCGCCGGGCGCCAGCTGCTCCACCAGCGCGGGGGGGACGGCGCGGGCGGCGGCGGTGACGATGATGGCATCGTAGGGGGCGTGTTCCGGCCACCCCAGCGCACCGTCGCCACAGTGGGTGTGGACGTTCCGGTAGCCGAGGCGGGCCAGGCGTTCGCCGGCGGTACCGGCCAGCTCGGGGATGGTCTCCACGCTGTAGACCGCGCGGGCCAGCTCGGCGAGCACCGCGCACTGGTAGCCGGAGCCGGTGCCCACTTCCAGGACGGTGTCCTCCGGCCCGAGATCCAGCACCTCGGTCATCAGCGCCACGATGTAGGGCTGGGAGATGGTCTGGCCGTGGCCGATGGAGAGCGGGTGGTTGGCGTAGGCCAGCTCCTCCATCCCCTCGGGGACGAAGGCCTCGCGCGGCACCCGGGCCAGCGCCGCGCGCACCGCCGGGCGGAGGCGGTCGCGGCCGGTGTAGGCGGCGGTGGCGGCCATCTCCCGGTCGATCTCGCGCAGCAGCTGTTCGCGCTCGACGCGGTAGTCGCTCTTGGCGGTCATGACGCGGACCTCAGGTCCCCTCGCGCCAGGAGGAGAGGTAGTCGCGCTGCTCGTCGGTGAGGGTGTCGATGCGCATGTCCATGGCCGCGAGCTTGAGCTCGGCCACCTCGCGGTCGATGGCCTCCGGCACCCGGTGCACCTCCGGGGCGAGCTCCCGCCCCCGCCGGGCCAGCCAGGCGACGCTCAGCGCCTGGTTGGAGAAGCTCATGTCCATCACCGCCGCCGGGTGGCCCTCCGCCGCGGCCAGGTTGACCAGCCGCCCTTCGCTGAGCACGCGGATGCGACGCCCGTCGGAGAGGCGAAACTCCTCCACCGAGGGGCGCGGGCAGTGCCGCTCGACGGCCATCGCCGCCAGGGCCTCGAGGTTGAGCTCCACGTTGAAGTGGCCGGCGTTGGCGAGCACGCAGCCGTCCTTCATCACCTCGAAATGGGAACGGTCGATGGCGTGCTTGTCGCCGGTGACGGTGACCATGAAGTCCGACTGGGCGGCGGCCAGGCGCAGCGGCATCACCCGGTAGCCGTCCATGGCCGCCTCCAGGGCCCGCAGCGGATCCACCTCGCAGACCACCACGTGGGCGCCGTGGCCGCGGGCGCGCAGGGCCAGTCCGCGCCCGCACCAGCCGTAGCCCACCACGGTGAAGGCGCGCCCCGCGAGCAGGATGTTGGTGGCGCGGATGACGCCGTCGAGCGCGCTCTGGCCGGTGCCGTAGCGGTTGTCGAACAGATGCTTGGTCAGCGCGTCGTTGACCGCCACGATGGGATACCTGAGCGCTCCCTCCCGGGCCATGGCGCGCAGGCGGATGACGCCGGTGGTGGTCTCCTCGGTCCCGCCGACGAGCCCCTCGAGCAGCTCCGTGCGCCCCTTGTGCAGCTCGGAGACGAGGTCGGCGCCGTCGTCCAGGGTCACCTGGGGGCGGTGGTCGAGGGCCGCGCCGATGTGGCGATAGTAGGTGTCGGTATCCTCGCCGCGGATGGCGTGCACAGGGATGCGGAAGTCGCGCACCAGGGCGGCGGCCACGTCGTCCTGGGTGCTCAGCGGATTGCTGGCGCACAGCACCACCTCCGCCCCGCCCGCCTGCAGCACCCGGGCGAGGTTGGCCGTCTCGGTGGTGATGTGCAGGCAGCCGCTCACCCGCAGGCCCTCCAGCGGCCGCTCGGCCAGGAAGCGGTCGTGCAGCAGGCGCAGCACCGGCATCTCCGACCAGGCCCACTCGATGCGGCCGCGGCCGCCGTCGGCGAGGGACGGGTCGCGGATATCGGCGTTCACGGGACTGCGGGGGTTGTTGCCGGCCATGGGCCTCTCCTCGTCATTGGTCCGTCAGCGGGGGCGGATCTCCACCGGTACCAGGCTCAGCTTGCGCAGCACCTGGCGGGTGCGGCGGATCGGCCACCACAGGTAGAGGAAGATCTCGATGGGGCGCCACATGGCCACCCAGCCGCTGATGAGCAGCCCCTCCTCGACGATGCCCGCCAGCGTGCCGTCGCCCAGCAACCCCACGAACCGCCGGGCGCTGATGCACAGGAACAGGAAGCTCAACCCGATCGCCAGCGCAGTGCGTCCCTCGCGCAGGGTGTTGCGCAATTCACGGGCCTTCACCTCGGCGCGGTAGGTGAAATAGTGGCGTATGGCGTCGGGCGCGCTGCGGGCCGCTTCGCTCTCCGCCGCCGCCCCGGGCAGGTGGATGACCAGCTTGAGCGGCGCATCGAGATGAAACTCGCGCGCCGCGCCGACGATGTACTGTTCCGCCTCGCTGTCCAGGTCCTTCTCCCGGAACGGCGCCGGGTCCAGCGAGTTGAAGAGCTGGCGCGCGTCGCTGATCTCCAGCTCGATGAGCCAGATCCCGTCTTCCCGGTGGTAGAGGGTGTCGATGGTGGCCATGCCGTTCGCGCCGCGTTCCCTGGATTGATTGTGGGTCGCGGACAGGCGGTCGGCAAGGCCGGCACCACGCCGCCGCCGGCTCAATGCTGGGCGAAGTAGCGGCGCAGGTACTCGTCGAAATCGATGTCGTCGGCCGCCTCGACAGCGTGCTGGTCGCTGATTGAGCTTGCCGCCAGCCCGGTGAACTCGCGGGTGCGATCGGCATCCTCCGGCAGGGCCATGAAATAGCGCTGGTGCTTGAGCGACATGCGCCGGGCGAAGGCGTGGAAGGCCTCGCCGTTCTCCCGCATCTCCCGCAGCATGCGCGCCGAGGGAGTCCGATCCGGGTCCTCCACCTTGGCCTGCTGCAGCCGCAGAGCCTCCAGGTAGCCCGGACCCTTCACCTCGTCCAAGACCCGGCAGACCCCTTCCATGGCGCCGGTCACCTCGGCGGCCCAGGCCTTGAGGCTGATCATGCCACCGTTGCGGCGCAGCTCCAGCCCCGGCTCGCGGCCGCGGTGGGCGGTGGTCATCTCGTTCCAGTCGATGTTTTCCCGCTCGACCGCGTCGATGGGGGGGCTGTCGGCCAGCAGGCAGAACAGCGTCAGCGCCTCGAGGAAATAGAGCTGCTCCTCGTTCACCCCGAGGGGATCGAAGGCGTTCACATCCAGGGAGCGGAGCTCGAAGTAGGCCACGCCGCGGCGCGTCAGGGCCAGGGTCGGCTTCTCGTTGCCGATGGGCACCTGCTTGGGACGCACGGTGCTGTAGTACTCGTTCTCGATCTGGAGGATGTTGCCGTTGAGCTGGCGGTACTTGCCGTCCACCTTCACCCCGATGGCCTCGTATTCCGGGCAGGGGGTCTCGATGGCGCAGCGCAGGCTCTCCACGTAGGCCTCGAGGCTGTCGTAGTTGGCCTTGATGCCGCGCTTGTTCTCCTGGTTGTTCTGGTAGCCGATGTCTCCCATGCGCAGGGAGGTGGCCCAGGGCTCGTAGTAGGTGCCCGGGTCGAACTGCTGCAGCCGGTTGGGCTGGCCGCACAGGAACGACTTGCACACCGCCGGGGAGGCGCCGAACAGGTACGGCACCAGCCAGCCGAGGCGCTGCAGGTTGCGCAGCAGGGCGAAATAGCGGGTATCGATGAATTCCCGCAGCGGGACCCCGTTGCCCTCCAGGCTCTGCAGCCCGGCCCAGAACGCCTGGCCGAAGGAGTAGTTGAAGTGGATGCCCGCGATCACCTGCATCACCCGGCCGTAGCGATAGCCGAGCCCGCGCCGGTAGACGGTCTTCATCGTGCCGGCGTTGGAGCTGCCGTAGCGGGCCAGGGGAATGCTCGACTCGCCGCGCACCACGCAGGGCATGCTGGTGGCCCACAGAATCTCCTCGCCGATGCGCGGATAGACGAAGCGCTGCACGTCGCGCAGAAAGCCCAGCGCCTCGGCGAAGGTGGCCATGGGCGGGGTGATGAGCTCCAGCAGCGGCTCGGCGTAGTCGGTGGTGATCCAGGGATGGGTCAGCGGCGAACCCAGGGCGGCCGGGTGGGGCGTCAAAGCGAGGCTGCCCTCGCTGTTCACCCGCAGGCTCTCCTTCTCCAGGCCGATCCGGCTCTCTCTAAGCAGGGCGTGGATGCCGGAACCGGTGAGCCGGCCCAGCCGCTGTTGGATGGTATCGTACAAGACGGAGCGCTTCCTCGGGACGTGGGCGCGCATTATAGCGCCGTCGCCCCTCCCGACCCAAAGCCCCAGCGCCACACTGGGAAATCATCCGCCACCGGATGGGTTAAGCTGTTGTTATCCATTGCGTCGGACACACCACCATGAGCCCGCCCCTGCTCCGCTCAATGCTGCTGCTCCTGATCCTGCTGGCTGCCCCGGGCGTCCGCGCCGAGGCCCTGGTCCTGCTGCCCGGCTATCTGGAGGACGGCGGCGCCTGGCGCGAGAGCGGGGTGACGGCGGAGCTGACCGCGGCGGGCTGGCACGATGGCGGCAATCTGCTCCTTGGCCGTGGCGGCGTGCGCATCGCCGGGGGCGAGCGGATGGGCAACCGGCGCTTCTATACCGTGAGCCTGCCCACCGAGGCGCCCCTGCTGACCCAGCTGCAGGTACTCGAACCGCTGCTGGCCTGGGTGCGCGCGCAACACCGGGACGAGACCCTGGCCCTGGCCGGCCACTCCGCCGGAGGCGTGCTCGGCCGGCTCTACCTTGTGCGCCACCCGGAGGCCGGTCTCGATGCCCTGGTGACCATCGCCAGCCCCCACCTGGGCACCGACACGGCGGAGCTGGGCCTGCTGGCCGGGCAGACGCCGCTGGCCTGGCTCGCCCCCTTCGTGGGGGGGGAGACCCTGAACCGCTCCCAGGGGCTCTACTACGACCTCTCCGGCACCCGGCCGGGAGGTTTCCTCGACTGGCTCAACCACCAGCCCCACCCCGAGGCGCTCTACGTCTCCATCGTCCGGCGCCAGGACGGCCTGCTGGGCATCGGCGACGTGGTGGTCCCGCCCCGCAGCCAGGACCTGAACCAGGTTCCGGCCCTGCACGGGCGCGCCCGCACCTGGACGGTGGACGGCCTGCATACCCTGGAGCGCGCGGACGGCAGGCGGATACTGGAGGCGCTGGCGCTGCTGGGGCGGACCTGAGTTCCGTGTTCCGTGTTCCGTGTTCCGTGTTCCGTGTTCATCAACATTGTTGGTGCAGATTCATCCGCACCAACATCAAGGCTTGGGGCACTCGCGGGCCGGAATCAATTCATGGCATTCCGCCAACGCCCACCAGACAGTCCCCTGCCCATCGTGCCCCGCGCAACAATCCTTCCTTGGCGTCCCTGGCGCCTTGGCGTTAAATCCGGCGCCGCCCGCAAACAGATGCGACGCCGCCCCGGTCAGTCCGTCCCGGTCGGCCTGAGCGCCTCGGGCTCCACGGCGCTCTCCGGCGGCGGCACCGGGAGTTCCAGCTCCGGTTCCACCTCCGCCTCCGGCAGCAGCTCCACCGCCTCGGGGGTGGTCCGCACCAGGGAGACGAATTCGCCCTGCGCCGCGGCCGGGATGGGCACGCCGGTGCGCATGCGGTAGACGGCGAACACTCCCAGCAGCCCCAGCACCCCCGCGATGGCGGCAAGCAGGCTGCGGGCACCCAGCATTTCCATCAGCAGCCCCGCCCCCGCCGGACCCAGCGCCGCGCCCACGCCATAGATGAGCAGCAGCCCGCGGGTGGCCTCCAGCACCTCGGCATGGGAGACGTGGTCGTTCACGTGGGCCACGCTGAGGGAGTAGAGGGCGAAGGCGACACCGCCGTAGAAGAAACTGGCGACGAAAAGCGCCACGGTGGAGACATCCACCAGGAACCAGCCGGCCAGGGACAACCCCGCCGCCACGAAACAGAACAGGGTGAGCACGCCGCGGCGGTCGAAGCGGTCGGACAGGTGTCCGACAGGCCACTGCAACAGGGCACCGCCCAGGATGGTGGCGCTCATGTAGGCGGCGATACCGGCCGCATCCAGCCCGATGCCCTGGGCGAACACCGCGCCCATGCCCCAGAAGGCGCTCAGCACGAAGCCGGTGACGAAGGCCCCGGCGACCCCCAGGGGCGAGACCCGGAACAGCTGGCCGAGCCCCACCACAGCGGGCGTCTCCACCGGCTGCGGCTGCAGCACCCGGGTCAGGGCCACGGGGACCAGTCCCAGGGAGACCAGCATGGCGATGATCCCGAAGGGCATGAAGGCGGCCGGGTCGGCCACCAGGATCAGGTACTGGCCGCCCGCCATGGCCAGCAGGGTGGTCATCATGTAGACGGAGAGCATCTTGCCGCGCTTCTGGTTCGGTGCCAGCACGTTGAGCCAGCTCTCGATGACGATGTAGAGCCCCACCAGGCAGGCGCCGCTGATGACCCGCAGGGCCGCCCAGACCACCGGATGGACCCACAGCGCGTGTGCGGTCACACAGACGGAGGCGACCGCCGCCATGGCGGCGAAGGCGCGGATGTGCCCCACCCGGCGGATGAGCGAGGGGCAGGCCCAGGTGCCGAGGATGTAGCCGGCGAAGTAGGCCGACATCACCAGCCCGGTCACCTGCTCGGAGAAACCCTCGATCCCGGCGCGCACGCCCAGCAGGGTGCCGAGGAATCCCACCCCCACGAGCAGGGTGCCGATGCCGAGCAGCAGCGACGAGATGGAGGTGACGACCGTGATCACGATTGGGGCTCCCCGTCCATGGACCCAAGGATCGCAGACCCGGGCGGTCATTGCACCCCCGGGGCGGGCCGCCCGTGCCGGGGAGACCGTCCGGCAGTGTTCATCGCGGCGCCGGTGGTGCAGAATTCGACCCCATGACCCCGGACGCACTGGAGATCCTCCACACCACCTTCGGCTATCCCGCCTTCCGCGGCCTGCAGGCCGAGATCATCGACACCCTCGCCGCCGGCGGCGACGCCCTGGTGCTGATGCCCACCGGCGGCGGCAAGTCACTCTGCTACCAGGTCCCGGCGCTGATGCGCCCGGGCACCGCCATCGTGGTCTCGCCCCTCATCGCCCTGATGCAGGACCAGGTGGCGGCGCTGGTCCAGAACGGGGTGAACGCCGCGGCGCTCAACTCCAGCCTGCCCGCCGCCGCTGCCCGGGCGCTCGAGGAGCGCTTCCTGGCCGGGGAGCTGGACCTGCTCTACGTGGCCCCGGAACGGCTGATGACGCCGCGCTTCCAGGAGCTGCTGGGGCGGGTGGAGATCGCGCTGTTCGCCATCGACGAGGCCCACTGCGTCTCCCAGTGGGGACACGACTTCCGCCCCGAGTACCTGCAGCTCTCGGTGCTCCACGAGCGCTTCCCCGCGGTGCCGCGCATCGCCCTGACCGCCACCGCCGACGAGCCCACCCGCCGCGACATCATCGAGCGGCTGGGCCTGGCGGAGGCGCGCCTGTTCATCAGCGGCTTCGACCGCCCCAACATCCGCTACCGCATCGTGCAGAAACGCAACGCCCGGGATCAGCTGCTGCGCTTCCTGGAGGCCGAGCACCGGGGCGATGCGGGCATCGTCTACTGCCTCTCCCGCAAGCGGGTGGAGGAGACCGCCGCCTGGCTGCGCGAGCAGGACCGGGACGCCCTGCCCTACCACGCCGGCCTCCCGGCCGAGACCCGCGCCGCCCACCAGGCGCGCTTCATCAACGAGGAGGGGGTGGTGATGGTGGCCACCATCGCCTTCGGGATGGGCATCGACAAGCCCAACGTGCGCTTCGTCGCCCACCTGGACCTGCCCCGCAGCGTGGAGGCCTACTACCAGGAGACCGGCCGCGCCGGCCGCGACGGGCTTCCCGCCGACGCCTGGATGGCCTACGGCCTGCAGGATGTCATCACCCTGCGCCAGATCCTGGCGTCCTCCGAGGCCGACGACTTCCACAAGCGCATCGAGCGCCAGCGGCTGGAGGCGATGCTGGGGCTGTGCGAGCTCACCACCTGCCGCCGCCAGGCGCTGCTGCGCTACTTCGGCGAAACCCTCAATGAGCCCTGCGGCAACTGCGACACCTGCCTGGAGCCGGTGGCCACCTGGGACGCCACCGAGGCGGCGCGCATGGCCCTCTCCTGCGTCTACCGCAGCGGCCAGCGCTTCGGCGTCAGCCACCTGGTGGACATCCTCACCGGCAAGGACAACGAGCGGGTGCGGGAATTCGGTCACCAGCGCCTCTCCACCTTCGGCATCGGCCGCGCGCTCTCCGCCACCCAGTGGCGCTCCGTGTTCCGCCAGCTGGTGGCGCGCGGGCTGCTGGCGGTGGACCCGGAGGGTTACGGCGGGCTGCGCCTCACCGAGGCCTGCCGGCCGCTGCTGCGCGGCGAGGCGAACCTGGAGCTGCGCCGCGACCCCGAGCGCCAGAGCCGCAAGAGCGTGGCACGCCGCGGCCCGCGGTTCGTGGACGCCGAGAGCGAGCGGCTGTGGGAGGCCCTGCGGGCCCGCCGGCGGCAACTGGCCGAGGAGGAGGGCGTGCCCCCCTATGTCATCTTCCATGACGCCACCCTGATGGAGATGCTGGAGCGCCGCCCCCGCACCGGCGCCCAGCTGGCCCAGGTGACCGGGGTCGGAGCGCGCAAGCTCGAACGCTACGGCGACGCGTTCCTGGAGGTCATCCGCATTCACGAGGATGGCGACGACGGTCGCGTCGATGCCGCCGCGGAGACCCTCTCCCTGTTCCGGCTCGGCTTCGACGTGGCTGCCATCGCCACCCGTCGCGGACTGCGCCCGGACACCGTCTACGCCCACCTGGCCGCGGCCATCGCCGCGGGCGAGGTCGCCCTGGACGATGTGGTGACACTGGAACCGCCGGAGATGGCGCTAGTGCAGGACACCCTGCTGGCCCACGGGGCCCCCGACGGCGCCCGGCTGCGGGAGACCTACGCCGCCCTCGACGGCGGCTACCCTTACGGTATCCTGCGTTGCGTCCTGGCGGGGCTCGCCCAGACGGACTGAAGCCGGCTTCGGCTCCCCGCCACCAACCGCAGTTCCGTTCAGCCGGCGTTCAGCCCGGCTGGCGCAATCTGGCCCCATCGGATTCCCCTGGAGGAGATGGAGCCATGAAACGGACACTCACGACCCTGCTGCTCACCCTGTCCCTGACCGCCGCGCCGGTCTTCGCGGACGACTACAGCGGCCGCGCCGCGGTGGGCGGCGCGGTGGGCGGCGCCCTGGGCGCCTACCTGGGCGCGGAGATCGACGGCCGCACCGGTGCCATCGTCGGCGGCGGGCTGGGGGCGGCGGCCGGCACGGCCATCGCCACCGACGGCTATCGCGAACCGCGGCGCTACCGCACCTACCCCTACTACCGCTATGACGGGGATCGCTACTACCGCGATCGCTACTACTACGACGATTACCGCCGCCATCACCGCCACCACCATTACGGCCGGTTCTGCCCCCCCGGACAGGCGAAGAAGGGCCGCTGCTGGTAACCGGTCGGTTCCGGCCGCGCTCATCGCCCCGCCCCGGTCCCGGGGCGGGGCAAATACACTCCCGCCGACCGCAGATCCCCCATCAAAAGGGCGGGAACCTTTGCGTTTCCATGACACCGCCATGAAGCCCACCGTCGCCAACGTCAGCGACGAGGAGATGGCCGCCATCGCCGGCTACCTGGCCGGCGCCCAGTAACGCCGGGGCGTATGAAAACGGCCGGCGTCCCCGCGCCGATCCCGCCCGCCTCCGCCCGCACCCGGCTCAGCCGCGCCCCGCCGGAGCGGTGAAATCGAGCTCCGGACCCACCGGGATCAGGCCGCGCGGATTGAGCTCCGGATGGCTGGTGTAGTAGTGGCGCTTGATGTGATCCAGGTTCACCGTCTCCGCCACTCCGGGCACTTGGTACAGCTCGCGGGTCCAGTCCCACAGGTTCGGAAAGTCCACCAGCCGGCGCACATTGCACTTGAAGTGGGTGTGGTAGACGGCATCGAAACGCACCAGGGTGGTGAACAGGCGCCAGTCGGCCTCCGTGAGCGTGTCCCCCACCAGGTAGCGCTGCCGGGCCAGACGCTCCTCCAGCCAGTCGAGCGCCGCGAACAGACGCCTCACCGCCCGTTCGTGGGCGGACTGGGTGGCGGCGAAACCGGCCCGGTAGACGCCGTTGTTCACCTCCGCGTAGACCCGCTCGTTGACCGCGTCGATGGCCGGGCGCAGCGGCTCCGGGTAGAAATCCGGCCCGCTGGCGCCGCAGACGTCGAAGGCGGCGCTGAACATGCGGATGATTTCGGACGACTCGTTGTTGACGATGGTCTCCCGCCGCGTGTCCCACAATACGGGCACGGTGACGATCCCGCTGTAGCCCGGATCGGCCCGGGTATAGATCTCGTGCAGGTGATCCGCGCCGTTGATCGCATCCGGCGTGGCACCGGGATAGGCGCTGAAGGCCCAGCCCTCGGGTCCCATCCAGGGGTGCACCACCGAGACGCCCACCGCCCTCTCCAGCCCCTTGAGGCGGCGGAAGATGAGGGTACGGTGGGCCCAGGGACAGGCCAGCGACACGTACAGGTGATAGCGGCCGGGCTCGGCCCTGAACCCGCCCTGCCCCGAGGGGCCGGGTGACCCGTCCCGGGTCACCCAGTTGCGGAAGCGCGACTCCTGGCGCACGAACTCGCCCGCTTCCCGTTCGGCATCCAGCCAATCGGCTTGCATCTTTCCGTCAACCAGCAGGCTCATGGTCATTCTCCTGTCTGGCATCCCCTCTCCGGGGGGCTGTGGGACTCAGGCCGCGAGGTTGTTGCGGCCGCGGGCGAAGGTCACCGCCATTTCACCCACCCGGCGGCCGAGTTCCCGGGCCGTCTCCAGATCGGCCGGGGGTGGAACGGCATCGGCATCCTGATCGGCATTGGATTGGGCCATGGCTCCCAGGTAGCTCCCGACACGGTTGAGATCGGTGGGCCGGGCGGTGCTGGTGTTGTTGCCGGGCGGCAGTCCGAGGGGAACCCAGATCATGCCGTGCTGGCCGGCGAACACCGCCATCTGGACCAGGGTGTTGAGCTTGTCTCCCGACCAGGAGGCGGAGTTGGTGAAGCCGGCGGCCAGCTTGTCCTTCCAGCCCTGCCGGGACCAGGTCTTCGAACTCTGGTCCATGAACTGCTTGAAGGGGGCGGAAACGGAACCCATGTAGGTGGGCGAGCCGAAGATGATGGCATCGGCGGCCTCCAGCTCCCCCCAGCGGGCTTCCGCCTCCTCCACCGGCACCGGCACCGCCACCACGCCCGGGACACCCGCGGCGCCCGCCACGACGGCCTGCGCCTGGCGGGCGGTATGGCCGTAACCGCTGTGATAGACCACTGCGACCTTGGTCATGGAACACCTCCTGTCCTAATGTTGATTCACGAAGTCGGGAAAAAGTGGGACAGGAGCCATTCTGACTATATCTTTTCGATATAAAAGCGCATATTTTCGTAACTATTAATCTAATTTTTAGATATGTAGGCCATGCCATCACCCAAAGTCACCCTGGAACAGTGGCGAACCCTCGCCGCCGTGGTCGATCAGGGAGGATTCGCCCAGGCCGCCGAGCAACTGCACCGCAGCCAGTCCTCCATCAGCTACACCGTCGCCAAGCTGCAGGAACAGCTGGGGATGCAGTTGCTGGTGACGGAGGGACGCCGGTCGCGGATCACCCCGGCCGGCACCCTGCTGCTGGAGCGTGCCCGGGCACTGGTGGACGAGGCCGCGCGCCTGGAGCAGCTGGCCCACAACGTCGAGGCGGGTTGGGAGCCCGAGATCCGCCTGGTGGTGGATGCCGCCTTCCCCGGCGATGTGCTGATGCGCGGGCTGCGGGCCTTCGCGCCGCGCAGCCGCGGCAGTCATGTCCGGCTGGAGGAGGTGATCCTGTCCGGCGCCGACGAGGCGCTGCAGGAGGGCCAGGCCGACCTGGCGATCGGCTCGAGGGTGCCGCCGGGATTCCTGGGAGACACCCTGCTGGAGATCGAGTTCGTGGCCGTGGCCCACCCCGATCACCCCCTGCACCGTCTCGGTCGCCCCCTGACCCAGACGGACCTCAAGCGCGAGCTCCAGGTGGTTATCCGCGACTCCGGCCAGCGCCAACCCCGCGACGTCGGCTGGCTGGGGCCGGAGCTCCGCTGGACGGTGACCCACTTCGACACGGCCCTCAGCGCCGTGCGCAACGGGCTGGGGTTCGGCTGGCTGCCCCGGCACCAGGTGGCAGCCCTGCTGGGCGGCGGCGACCTGCTGCCCCTGCCCCTGCGCCAGGGCGCGGTCTACAGGAGCCCCCTCTACCTGATTCCCGGCCACCCCGACCGGCCGGGCCCGGCTACCCGGGAGCTGGCGGACTGCCTGCGGGCGGCCTGTGCCGGCACGGATGCCCCTTGACCCGGATTCCCGGCCACCTGCTGTCGCGCGGGCGCCCTTCCGTCCGCGTTGACAGGTTGGCGGGACCCGCGGGTCAGTAGTGGGGCGGCGGCGTCTCCTCGGCCTGGCTCGCCACCTCCGGCGGGGTCAGGGCCCGCAGCAGCCGCAGGGCCTCCTGCAGCTGCCGCTCCAGATGGCCGATACGCTGCTCCTGCTCCGCGACCACGGCATTGAGCTGGTCCAGGGTGTCCTCCTGGAACGCCAGGCGGGACTCGATGTCGACGATTCGGTTTTCCATGGGTTTGCGTGAATGCGTGAATGCGTGAATGCGTGAATGCGTGAATGCGTGGGTCACTAGTCACTGGTCACTGACTCGCGCCGTATCTCCCAGCAGCGGTGGATGCGGGGGTTGCGGGCGAAGTCCTCGGGGATGGTGGCGGTGCTGATATCGGTCGCCGCCAGGCCCGCCAGCGCCGGCACGTCGAGACGGAAGCGGCGGAAGTTGTTGGAGAAGATCAGCACGCCGTCGGGCTCCAGCAGCGCCGCCGCCTGGCGGATGAGGCCGATATGGTCGCGCTGCACGTCGAAGGTTCCCTCCATGCGCTTGGAGGTGGAGAAGGTGGGCGGGTCGAGGAAGATGAGCCCGTAGCGGCGCCGCCGTCCCGGCGGATAGCCCGCCTCCCGCGCCAGCCATTCCAGGCAGTCGGCCTGGATGAACTCATGCCCGCCGCCCGTGAAGCCGTTCAGCTCCAGGTTGCGCCGGGCCCAGTCCAGGTAGGTGTTGGAGAGATCGACGGTGGTGGTGGCCGCGGCCCCGCCCAGCGCCGCGTGGACCGTGGCCGCGCCCGTATAGGCGAACAGGTTGAGGAAACGGCGGCCGGCCGCCAGCTCCCGCAGCCGGGCCCGGGTGAGGCGGTGATCGAGAAACAGGCCGGTATCGAGGTAGTCGCGGAAGTTGACCAGCAGCCGCGCGGGCCCTTCCCGGACGACGAAGAACTCGCCGCTGTCGGCCTGCTTCTCGTACTGGGCCGCCCCCTTCTGCCGCTGCCGCCGCTTGAGAAACAGCCGCTCCGGGGGCAGCTCCAGCACCTGGGGAATCACCGCCAGGGCATCGCGCAGGCGCGCCTCCGCCCGCTCCGGGTCCACGGTGCGCGGCGGCGCGTACTCCTGCAGCACCACCCAGCGCCCCTCCTCCCCGTGGTAGAGATCCACGGCCAGGGCATATTCGGGCAGGTCGGCGTCGTAGAGCCGCCAGCAGTCCACCCCTTCCCGCCGCGCCCAGCGCCCCAGGTGGCGGAGGTTCTTGCGCAGCCGGTTGGCCAGCATCTCGGCTCCCGGCGTGAGGGGGCCCGGCGGCGGCAGGGGGAGCGGCGGCGCGGCGGCGGGTTCCGGCAGCTGGTAGAGGAACAGCCGGCAGGGTATGGCGCCGTTGTTCAGGTCACGGGTGGACTCGGGGTCGAGGCGCAGGCGATGGACCAGCGCGGGATTGCCGGTGAAGACACCGGCGCGCCAGCCCCCGAAGCGGGTCTTCAGCACCCGTCCCAGCTCGCCGTAGAGGTGCGCCAGACCCGCCTCCGCCCCGAGCCGCTCGCCGTAGGGCGGGTTCACCAGCACCAGGCCGGGGTCGCCGGGCGGCGGCCCGGTCCGGGCCAGCGGCCGGTGCAGGAATTCGATGCGCCCGGCCAGGCCGGCGCCGGCGGCGTTCTCCCGGGCCTGGGCCACGGCGGCGGGATCGGCATCGGCGCCGGTAATGGACGGCAGGCGCTCCAGCCCGATGGCGCGGCGCGCTTCCGCCTCCGCCCGCAGCGACTCCCAGGCCGCGGCCGCGTGGCCGCGCCAGCCGAGGAAGCCGAAATAGCCGCGGGTGAGGCCCGGGGCGCAGTCGGCCGCCATCAGGGCCGCCTCGATGGGCAGGGTCCCGGAGCCGCACATGGGATCGAGGAAGGGCGCCCCCGCCGCGGCCCGTTCCGGCCAGCCGGCCAGCAGCAGCAGCGCCGCGGCCAGGTTCTCCTTCAGGGGCGCCTGCAGGCCGCCGGCGCGGTAGCCGCGCCGGTGGAGGCTCTCGCCGGAGAGATCGAGGCTGAGCCGCAGACGATCGCGGAACAGGTAGCCGTTGATGCGCACGTCCGGGTGGGCGATATCCACCGATGGGCGTACCCCGGCAACCGCCCGGAACTGGTCCACAATGGCATCCTTGACCTTCAGCGCGGCGAAGTGGCTGTGGGTGATGGCGGAGGCGGCGGTGGTGAAATCCACCGCCAGGGTCCCCTCCGGATCCAGGTGGGCCGACCAGTCGATCTTCCGCACCCCGGCGTAGAGGCGGTCGGGATCCGGGGCCGGGAACGCCCCCAGCAGCAGCAGCACCCGGCTCGCCAGGCGCGACCACAGGCACACGCGGTAGGCCAGCTCGAGCCCGCCGCGGAAACCCACCCCGGCATGCCCCGGCCGCACCGCCCCGGCCCCCAGCCCGCGCAGTTCCTCCGCCAGCAGGGGCTCCAGGCCCCGGGGCACGGTGGCGAACAGTTCCAGGTCAGCAGTATGCATGGGTCGGGCCGGGTGATGGGAACGTGGAAGGGCCGCATTGTAACCGCAACCGGGCCGGGCCGCCCTCGAACGGGGAGGATATACCCCAATTTGGTGCAGTGCATTGATCCGGTATGGGAGACCGGGTAGGATGCCGCCCGAATCTGGACTCTGTCTAAACGGCCTTTCCGACAACGCCCGCCGGAATCCGCGGGGATTGCCGGAAAGGCCCTGTTCCATCCTCAACGAATACAACGGAGGTTATCAACGTGGGAGTTCTCGTCGGCCGCCAGGCCCCCGATTTCACCGCCCCCGCCGTCCTCGGTGACGGCGGCATCGTGGACAAGTACAACTTCGCCGAGGCCACCAAGGGCAAGTACGCCGTGGTCTTCTTCTACCCGCTGGACTTCACCTTCGTCTGCCCGTCGGAGCTCATCGCCTTCGATCACCGGCTGCAGGAGTTCAAGGACCGTAACGTGGAGGTAATCGGCGTCTCCATCGACTCCCACTTCACCCACAATGCCTGGCGCAACACCCCCGTGAACCAGGGCGGCATCGGCCAGGTGGGCTACACCCTGGTGGCCGACATGACCCACGGCATCTGCAAGGCCTTCGACGTGGAGACCCCCGACGGCGCGGTGGCCTTCCGCGGCTCCTTCCTCATCGACAAGGAGGGCATGGTGCGCCACCAGGTGGTAAACGATCTGCCGCTCGGCCGCAACGTGGACGAGATGCTGCGCATGGTGGACGCCCTGCAGTTCGTGGAGGAGCACGGCGAGGTCTGCCCCGCCGGCTGGAAGAAGGGCTCCAAGGGCATGACGGCCACCCCCGACGGCGTGGCCGACTACCTGGCCGAGAACGCCGACGCCCTGTAGGCGGCCGCGGCGCACTCGCGCAATGAAGCCGGCCGGGGGTGACCCCGACCGGCTTTTTCATGCCAGCGCGAAAACCACCTGCCGGGCTACTCCAGCAGGTCTCCCGGGGTGGGCGGCAGGTGCGGCATGGTCTGGTCCGGGAACTCGCCGGTGAGCCCCTCCAGGAAGGCCACGATGTCCGCCGTGTCGGCGTCGCCGAGATCCTTGTTGAGCTGGGTCTTGGCCATCACCTTGACCGCCTCGGGCAGGCTCTTCACTGAACCGTTGTGGAAGTACGGCGCCGTGTAGGTGAGGTTGCGCAGCGTGGGCACCCGCCACATGTGCCGGTCGGTATCCTTACCGGTGCTGGCATAGCGCCCCGGGTCTTCCGTGAGCTTGTACTTGGCATCGTAGCTGCTGCCGGGGAAGGTGGGGAACTTCATCAGGTACGGCTGCCCGGCGGGGAGTGCCGGACCGTCGAAGTTGGCGCCGGAATGGCAACTGGTGCAGCCGATCCTGTCGAAGGTCTCCATGCCCCGCACCTGCTGGGCGCTGAGGGCCTGCCGGTTGCCCTTCACGTAGCGATCGTAGGGGCTGTCGGGGGTGATCTGGGTGCGCTCGTAGGCGGCGATGGCCTTGGCCATGTTGTCGGCGGTGATGTTGTCACCCGGGCCGAAGGCGGCGTCGAAATAGGGCCGGTAACCCTCGATCCGCTTGAGCCGATCCACCGCGGCGTCCAGATCGCTCATGCCCATCTCGACGGGATTGGTCACCGGCCCCTTGGCCTGGTCCTCCAGGGTCGCGGCGCGACCGTCCCAGAACTGGGCCGAGTGGAAGGCGCTGTTCCAGACGGTGGGGGCGTTGCGCCCGCCCAGCTGTCCATGCACCCCGACGGAGGTGGACCGGTGATCGTCGCCGCCCTCCATCACGTTGTGGCAGGAGAAGCAGGAGACGGTGCCGGTGGAGGAGACGCGGGGATCGAAGTAGAGCATCTTTCCGAGCTCCACCTTCTCGGCGGTGGTGGGGTTGTCGGCGGGGGCCGGCGCGGTTTCCGGCAGCGCCTGCCACTGGGCGGCCAGGGCGGGGCCGGTGGCCAGGGCAAGCGCCACGGTCAGGGTCGTGAGGGTAACCTTCATCTTCCTTGCTCCTTGGTCATATCGTGTCATGCCATCCAGTGCAGACGCCCGGCAGGTATCAGTCAGGTGGATGCCGGCGGTGACCGGCAACGGCTAAACGGGGGAGTGGACCTCCTGTCCGGTGACCGCATCCTCGGGGAACCGGCCGGGGGCTGCCGGACAGCACGACATCACCCCGGTACGACCGGTGGCACGACCTTAGCGTGACCGAGCTGAAACGAACCTTAACGGCCGATGACAGCCCCGTGACCAGACACGGCCGCGGGGATCAGCCGGCGCCGGTGGCGGCCTCGAGCGCTTCCCAGCGGCCATAGGCGTCGGTCAGCTCCGCCTCCAGGACCTCCAGGCGGGCGGTGGCGGCGGCGATATCGTCCGCGGGCCCCTGGTAGAAGCCGGGATCGGAGAGCCGCTCCAGGAGCTCCGCCTGCTCGCGCTCCAGCGCCTCGATATGCCCGGGCAGGGCCTCCAGCTCCCGCTGGTCCCGGTAGCTGAGCTTGGCCGGACGGCTGCGGGGTTTTTCCCGGGCCGGGGCCGGCGCGGGGGCCGGGACCGGCGCGGTCGCCTCCGGGGGCGGACGCTGGCGCAGCCAGTCGCTGTAGCCGCCGACGTACTCGCCCACGCGCCCCTGCCCCTCCAGCACCAGGGTGCTGGTCACCACGTGGTCGAGAAAGGCCCGGTCGTGGCTCACCAGCAGCACGGTACCGGGATACTCCACCAGCCGGGTCTCCAGCAGCTCCAGGGTCTCCATGTCGAGATCGTTGGTGGGCTCGTCCAGCACCAGCAGGTTGGCCGCGCGCAGGAACAGCCGCGCCAGCAGCAGCCGGCTGCGCTCCCCGCCGGAGAGCGCCTTGACCGGCGTGCGGGCCCGATCGGGCGTGAACAGGAACTCCTGCAGGTAACTGAGGACGTGGCGGGGCTGGCCGTTGACGGTCACCTGGTCGCTGCCGTGCTCGAGGTTGTCCATCACCGTCCGCTCGCCGTCGAGACGCGCCCGGAGCTGATCGAAGTAGGCCACCTCCAGCCTGGTGCCATGGCGGATGCTGCCGCTCCGCGGCGCCAGGTCGCCCAGCAGCAGCCGCAGCAGCGTGGTCTTGCCGGCGCCGTTGGGACCGATGATGCCCACCTTGTCGCCGCGCAGGATGGTGGTGGTCAGGTCGCGGATGATCGGGCGCTCGCCGTAGCCGAACTCCACCGCCTCGGCCTCCACCACCAGCCGGCCCGAGCGCTCCCCGTCCTGGACCTGCAGCCGGACCTTACCCTGCTGCTCGCGCCGGGCGAGACGCTCGCGCCGCATCTGCTCCAGGGCCCGCACCCGCCCCTCGTTGCGGGTGCGGCGGGCCTTGATGCCCTGCCGGATCCAGGCCTCCTCCTGGGCCAGACGCTTGTCGAACCGGGCCTGCTCCTGGGCCTCGGCATCCAGCGCCGCCTGCTTGCCACGCTGGTAGGCGTCGAAGCTGCCCGGCCAGCTGGTGATCCGGCCGCGGTCCAGCTCCACGATGCGGGTCGCGAGCCGCCCCAGGAAGGCCCGGTCGTGGGTGATGAACAGCAGGGTGCCGGAGAAGCCGAGCAGGAACTCCTCCAGCCAGGCGATGGCGTCGATGTCCAGGTGGTTGGTGGGCTCGTCGAGCAGCAGCAGATCGGGCTCCGAGACCAGTGCGCGGGCCAGCATCACCCGGCGCTTCAGCCCGCCGGACAGGCCGGGGAAGTCGGCCTCCGCGTCCAGCGCCAGCCGCGACAGGACCGTCTCCACCCGCTGGGTGAGGGTCCAGCCGCCGGCGACCTCGAGCTCGTGCTGGACGTGGGCGAGGGTTCCGAGCAGCGCCTCGCCGCCCTCCTCGGCCAGGCGATGGCTGAGGCGGTGATAGCGCTGCACCAGCTCTCCCAGCCCCCCGAGTCCCGCCGCCACCACGTCGAAGACCGTACCCTCGACCGCCTCCGGCACATCCTGGCCCAGCCGGGCGACGCGCAGCCCCTGGCGCCGCACCATCTCGCCGGCGTCCGGCTCCAGCTCCCCCGCCAGCACCCGCAGCAGCGTGGTCTTGCCGCTGCCGTTGCGGCCCACCAGGCAGACCCGCTCGCCCGGGTCGATGGCCAGCTCCACGCCTTCCAGCAAGGGCGGGCCGCCGTAGCCCAGGGTCACGCCGCGCAACTGAATCAGCGCCATAGATCCACCGTTCCTCGTTCCATTCGTCCAGTTCCCGTGATGGGGAGCGCATTATGCCTCAGAGCGCCGCCGGCTGGCTCTCCGCATGGCCGGCGGCATGCCCGGGCGACGCTATGTCCCGCCGTAGCAGCGCTCGAGGATGCGCAGGGCGGCGTGTATCTCCTGCAGTCGTCCGGCCTCCCCGCCCCGATCGGGGTGGTGCCGCCCGGCCAGCTCCCGGTAGCGGCGCCGGATGGCCGGCCAGTCCGTCGGCTCGGCCAGGCCCAGCACCGCCAGGGCCGCGGCCCGCTCACCGCCGGCGAGCAGCCGCCTGCGGCTCCGGGTTAAAAGCTGCGCCACGCCCTCGCGGGTGACACGCTCCAGGTTTTCCGGCTCCAGGTAGAACTCGGCCAGGCTGTCGGAAGCCGTCAGCGCGGGCGCACCGGGCCGGTAGTCCTCGAGGCAGATGCGCAGCGGTTCGATGGACAGGTGGCCCGAACCCGCCCGCCACAGCCGCGCGCGCAACCGGTAGAGGGCGTTGAAGAGCAGGAAGTGCACCCGGAAAAGATCCAGGGGATCAGCCAGCGGCCCCGGCGGCAGATGGCCACAGCCCGCCGCACGCAACGCCTGCAGCAGGGCATGTTCGGACAGCCCGCGCGGATGCGCCCGGAGCAACTCCGGCAGTTGTTCATCCAGGGCGCGGGAGAGGGGTGTCGTGACGGACATGGGCCGATTCTGGCACAGAGAGCCGCCCGCTGTACGTCTCCGGCCAGCAGCCTGCCGGGACTCGAGGCTGCTAGAATGCCTGTCCCCCGGGAATCCCCACGGAGACGTCATGACACTGCCGGACATCGGAGAACTGGAAACGCTGGTGCGCCGAGCCGCCGCCGAGGAGATCATGCCCCGGTTCCGGCGCGTGAGCGCCGATCGCAAGGCCGACGGCAGCCTCCTCACCGAGGCGGACCTGGCCATGGACCGGCGCCTGCAGCGGGAACTGCAGGCGCGCTGGCCGGATATCGCCTTTCTCAGCGAGGAGATGACCGCCGCCCGGCAGCAGGCGCTGCTCTCCCGCCCGGAGCAGCCGCTCTGGTGCCTGGATCCGCTGGACGGGACGAGCAATTTCGCCGCCGGAATTCCCTGTTTCGCCGTTTCCCTGGCCCTGCTGGTGGAGGGTGCCCCCGCGCTGGGCATCATCTTCGACCCGGTGCGCGACGAGTGCTTCAGCGCCGTCCGCGACGCCGGTGCCCGCCACGACGGCCAACCCTGCCGCAACAGTGACGGTGGGCGCACGCTGAAGGGTTCCATCGGCGTGGTGGACTTCAAGCGTCTCCAGCCGGAACTCGCGGCACGCCTGGCCGCCCGGCCGCCCTACGCATCCCAGCGCAACTTCGGATCCTGCGCCCTGGAGTGGGCCTGGCTGGCCGCCGGCCGCGGCCACGTTCACCTCCACGGCGGCCAGAAACTGTGGGACTACGCCGCCGGCAGCCTGATCCTCACCGAGGCCGGGGGCCGTTGCGCCACCCTCGCCGGCGAACCCCTGTTCCGGCCCGAGCTCGAGCCCCGCTCCGTGGTCTCCGCCTGCTCATCCACCCTGTTCGCCCAATGGCAGGCGTGGCTGGCGGAGAGCCAGGAAGGACTTAGGGATAAGGGATAAGGGATAAGGGATAAGGGATAAGGGGATTGTCGCCTGGGCCAGTTGCCAGTTGCCAGTTGCCAGTTGCCAGTATATCGACGATTCACGCACTCACGCACTCACGCACTCACGCACTCAACCAACATGACCGATGAACTGACCTGCTGGGTCTACCGCTCCAGCCGCAAGGACGAGATGTATCTCTACCTTGCCGACAAGGACACCTTCGACCCGGTTCCGGAGGCCCTGCTCAGGGCCATGGGGCGGCTCGAGCTGGTGCTGGAACTGACGCTCACGCCGGAACGGCGACTGGCCCGTGAGGACGTGAACCTGGTGCTGGCCAATCTCCGCGGCCAGGGCTTCCACCTGCAGATGCCACCGCGACTGACACCGGATCTCTACCAGGGCGAGTAATGATCGGGCGAAGTAATTGACTTTTTTAGGCTGGATCTAATCAATAAGTGTATGCTAATATTCGGACAATCTAATCGTATAGTGAACAAAAACAGATACTTCCGAATATGGGCATCGCACGACGGATTGCACGACTTCTGACCGCCGCGGTCCTGCTGCCGCTGCTGCTGGCTGATTGCAGCCACGCACAGCCGGTGCTGGATCGCGTGGCGGCCCGTGGCGAACTGCGGGTCATCACCCTGGAGAATGCGCCCGTCGCCTTCCAGGCGAGTGACGATGGCCCCTCCGGCATGGATCTGGACCTGGTGCGCGGCTTTGCCGAGGCACTGGGTGTCGAGGTGCGCTTCATCACCCCCGCCAGCTACGAGGAGATCCTGCCCCTGCTGCGCCGGGGCGACGCCGACCTGGTGGCCGGCCTCATCGAAACGCCCAACCGCAAGGAGCAGTTGCGCTTCGGCCCGGTCTACCAGGAGCTCTCCTCGCAGGTCGTCTACCGCAACGGTGCCGCGGAACCCACCCCGGAACTCGAAGGCCTCCGGGACGGCGCCCGCATCGGCGTGCTCAGCGGCAGCAGCCACGAGGAGCTCCTGGAGAGCCTGAGGCAGATCAACCCGCAGATCAGCTGGATCGCCTACCCGGGAACCGATCACCTGGCGCTGCTGGAACAGGTCGGCGGCGGCAACATCGACTATGCCGTCATCGATTCACGGCTGCTGGCCCAGGCCCTGCGCTTCTATCCCGAGCTGCGCGCGGGTCCGGTCCTGGACAAGCCGAGAAACAAGGCCTGGGCCTTCGCGCCGGGCGAGGAAAACAGCCTCCTGGAAGCGGCCGAAGCCTACTTCGGCGGAGTGCGGGACAACGGCCGGCTGGCCCAACTCGAGGATCGCTACTACGGCCACCTGGAGCAGCTCGACCCGTTCGAGACCCAGGTCTTCGTCAGCCGCCTGGATGAGCGTCTCGATGCCTATCGCGGCCTGTTCGAACAGGCCGCCGCGGAGACCGGGGTCGACTGGCGCCTGCTGGCGGCCATGGGCTACCAGGAATCCCACTGGAATCCGGATGCCGTCTCCCCGACCGGCGTGCGCGGCATCATGATGCTGACCCAGGGTACGGCAAAACAGCTGGGCATCGATGATCGCACCGACCCGGAGAGCAGCATCCGCGGCGGCGCGCTCTATATCCGCATGGTGCGCGAAAAGATTCCCGAGCGCATACCGGAGCCCGACCGGACCTGGATGGCGCTGGCGGCCTACAACATCGGCTACGGCCACCTCGAGGACGCCCGCCGGTTGACGCAGAAACGGGGCGGCGATCCCGACCGCTGGATAGACGTCAAGAGCAACCTGCCGCTGCTGTCGAAGGAGAGCTGGTACAAGCAGACCCGCTACGGCTATGCCCGCGGACAGGAGCCGGTGCGGTACGTGGAGAACATCCGCGGCTACTACGACCTGCTGGTATGGCGTGAACAGCGCCCGGCAACCGAGGAGACCGGCAGGGACAGCTGGCTGGTGGCACTGCTGGGGTCTTGAGCCTGGCAGCCTGTCGGACTTAGGACTGATCTACTGCGCCGGTGGGACAGCGGTCCTTTTTTCCGATCTTTTTTCGTCAAATAGCTACGGCTATTCTCCTCAAACGACCGAAAAACTGTCCTCGCTCTCCCACCTTGCTCGCTACGATCACCTAAGTCCGACAAGCTGCTAGCCGGAACCGCGTCTCAGCGGTGTCCGGCATGACTCGCGCGCAGGCCCAGCCATCCGTGGGCCACCAGGGTCGGTACGATGACCAGACCCCCGACCAGGGTTATCAGCGCCGGACGCTCCCCGACGGCCAGCCAGACCCAGAGCGGTCCCAGCAGCGTCTCCACCAGCATCATCAGGCCCACCTCCGGCGCCGGCAGGTAGTCGGTGCCCCGGGTAATCAGAACCAGGGCCAGCGGCATCTGCACCAACCCCATCAGCGCCAGTACGGCATAGCTCCCCGCCCCCAGTTCCAGGGGCGCCGCGAACGGCAGGGACAGAACGGCCATCACCAGGCCGCTCGCCCCCACCAGGGGGATGCGCGGCAGCCCCGGATGACGCCGCAGCAGGACCAGGATGGCGCCGAAGTTGAGCGCCGCCGCCAATGCGGCCAGATCGCCCTCCAGCCCTCCCCCATGCAGCGAACCGGCAAAGACCGCCACGGTGCCGGTAATGCAGATCACGATGGCGCCCCAGGTCCGTGCCGCCACCGGCTCACCCAGGAACAGGCGGGTGAACAGCGCCGCGAACATGGGCGCGGTGGAGAGGATCACCACCGTATTGGCCACTGTGGTATGCATGATGGCCAGTACGAACAGGCAACCATTGACACCCAGAAGCACCACCGCCGCCAGCGCCGGACCCCGCAGCATCCGCCCCGCACCCCGACGCCGTTCACCGAGCAATCCCCAGATCAGCCCCAGGGACACCGCCATCAGCGCCCCGCGCCAGAACGCCACCTCCCAGGCCCCCGCCGCGGCCAGGCGGATGAGCAGGGCGTCGAAGCTGATCACCAGCACGCCCGCCCCGACCACCAGCAGCCCGCGCCGGTGCAAGGCATGACTGTCCACCGCAGTTTCCATGTTCCGCTTCCCGCTCCAAACCGAATCCTGGCCGCTGGGTCCATTTCGCGCCCCGCTCCGGCCAGCAACGCGACCCAGGGCACTCGGCGTCCACCAAGCCGGCCTCCGCGCTGGCGTTCGCAAGCCCGTGCGGGCTTCAGCCCCGCGCTCGCCGCTCCCCTCTGACCAGGTCGGCCACGAAGAGCAGCAATATCGCCCCCACCACCGCGCTGGCCAGGGCGCCGAGCAGACCATGGGAACTGATGCCGACCATGCTGAATACAAAACCGCCGATATAGGCACCCACCACGCCCACCAGCAGATTGACCACGGGCCCCATACCGCCGCCACGCAGCAGTTTGCCGGCCAGCCAACCCGCCACCAGGCCGACCAGCAGAAATCCGATCAATCCCATATGCGCCATCCCTCTTGTCCGGTGCGTCACATTCAGTGCCTGCGGAATGTGCCGATGCCGAATGACCGCCACTCCGCCGGGCACCAGCCTGTCCGAATCCGCCACAGAATACAAAAAAAAGCCCGCATCAAAGGGATGATGCGGGCGAGAGGGTGGACGGTCTGTGGAGAAAGGCCGGCGACTCGGCCGGCGTACGTTCAGTTGGGCAGAACCACCTTGTCGATGACGTGGATGACGCCGTTGCTGGCCACGATGTCGGTCTGGACCACCCGGGCACCATCGATCATGACTCCGTCATCGCCCGCCATCACGCTCAGCGCCTGCCCCTGGGCGGTGCCGAGTTCGCGGCTTCCGATCACGTCTCCGGCCATCATCCGGCCAGGCACCACGTGGTAGGTGAGGACGGCCCGCAGCTTTTCCCGATCAGCGAGCAGCGCCTTCAGATCCGCTTCGGGAATGGCGGCAAAGGCCTCATCGGTGGGCGCGAATACGGTGAACGGTCCCTCGCCGCGCAGCGTCTCCTCCAGCCCGGCGGCCTGCACCGCCGATATCAGGGTGTTGAAACTGCCGGCACCGGCGGCCACATCCACGATGTCCCGCGTGTCGCTGCGGTATCCACCGGCATTCGCGGTTGTCGCGGTGAGCACCACGACGCAGGTGAGGGCGGCAGCCAACAGGGCGATTTTCTCTGCAACACGTTTCATAGCGTCATCCTCCAGGGCGGTTTTCCGACAATCCAACCGTACTCTTGTACGGTCCGGGCGATATGTCCACAGGGCTTGTCCATCTCACTTGGGATTGTTGTACAATAGCGATATATTTATTGTCAAGACTTGTGCGAAAAATAGATGGATTCATTCCAGGCCGTATGAATTTCTGTATATCCGCACCATTTCAACGGGAAAAATAGCTCATATCTTATTGTATAAATTTATATTTATTAGACAACAAACCAGGCTCCAGATCCGGACGGTGCCGCCTGTCGCTGGCGGACGCCATCGGTTGGCAACAGTTATTTACTGTACATATTCGATACTTTGCCGGACTTCACGAGCCCGGATCAGGAGCACATCCTTCTACTCCTGGCATTGATGTATAGTTTGTGTACAATGCAGAGGCATCAACGGGCAGAGGCAGAGATCCATGAGCGACGAACCTGCGACCCAGGACATCGAGGAAACCGCCGAGGGACTGTTCCCGATCCGGACCGTCTCCAGCATCACGGGGGTGAATCCCGTCACCCTGCGCGCCTGGGAACGGCGCTATGGCCTAATCCGGCCGCACCGCACACCCAAGGGCCACCGCCTCTACAGCCAGGAGGACATCCAGCGCATCCAGCGGGTGCTCGAATTGCTGGACCAGGGCATTTCCATCAGCCAGGCACGGCAGCTGGTGGAGCGGCCGGAGCCGGCGCCGCGGTCAGAGGCGATCGACCCGTGGGAGAAGTACCGGCAACGGATGCTGCAGGCCGTCGTTCGCTTCGACGAACAGGCCATCGAGCAGGCCTACAGCGAGTCACTCTCACTCTACCCCGAGGAGATGGTGACCCGGCGGCTGCTGCTGCCGCTGCTGGAGACCCTGGGCGAACGCTGGGCCAACCACAGCGGCACCGTCGCCGAGGAGCACTTCTTCGGCAGCTACCTGCGCAACAAGATCGGGGCGCGATTCCACCACCAGTTCCGCCGGGGCGGGGGCCCGCGTCTCATTGCCGCCTGCCTGCCCGGCGAACAGCACGAGGTGGGACTGCTGCTGTTCTGCCTGGCGGCGGCGAACCACGGTTACCAGCCGGTTCTCCTGGGGGCGAACATGCCCCTCGAGGAACTGCCCCTCGCGGCCCGCCGCGCCAATGCCGACGCCATCATCCTGTCGAGCTCCTACCAGCCCGCCGCCGAGACCCTGTCCCGGGAACTCCAGCGCATGGCCCGCAGCGCCGCCCTGCCCGTCTACATGGGCGGACGGGCCTCCATTCGCCATCGGGACGCCCTCACCCGCGCCGGCGTGACGCCGCTGGGCATCGACATCGGGCCGGCGCTGGCCCGCCTGGACAGCGACCTGCGCCAGGGCGGCTGAATGCCCGTGGACCCCGTCATCGTCTGGCTGCGGCGGGACTTGCGCCTGGCGGACAACCCGGCGCTGTTCCACGCAGCGGCCAGCGGGGCCGCCGTGCTGCCGGTCTACATCCATGCCCCGGAAGAGGAAGGCGACTGGCCCACGGGCGCCGCCGGCCGCTGGTGGCTCCACTACAGCCTTGCGGCGCTCGCCGGTGCACTGAGGGGATGCGGTGCCGGACTCATCCTGCGCAGCGGCGACAGCCTGGAAACGCTCCTGGCGCTGGCCCGTGGAAGCGGCGCCCGGGCCGTTTACTGGAACCGCGCCCTGGAGCCCGCCTCCGGCATGCGCGACAGCCGGGTGCGACACGCGCTGCAGGGCGAGGGCATCGAGGTGTTCGAGTACCCGGCCGGCCGCCTGTTCGAACCCGATGCCGTGCGCACCCGCGAGGGGGCCCCGTTCCGGGTCTTCACCCCCTTCTGGAAGGCCGCCCTGACCATCGGTCCGGACCTGGAGCCCCTGCCGGCACCGCAGGTCCTCCCGCCCCTCCCCGGCAATCCCGCGACACTGCCGCTGGAGGCCCTGGCGCTGCGGCCGGCCACTGCCTGGGACAGCGGCCTGCGGGCCGCCTGGCGGCCCGGCGAGGCCGGCGCCCGGACGCGCCTGCGCCAGACCCTGGCTGAGGTGGCGCCCGCCTATCCCGGGCTGCGCGACCGGCCCGACGTCAACGGCACCTCGCGCCTCTCGCCCCACCTGCACTTCGGCGAAGTGAGCCCGCGCCAGGTCGCCGCCGCACTGGAGACCCTGCGGATTGAGTCGCCGGCCGCCGCACCCGGCGCCCAGGCCATGCTGCGCCAGCTCGGCTGGCGGGAATTCGCCCTGCACCTGCTGCACCACTTCCCCGAGACCAGCGACAGCCCGCTGGATCGCCGCTATGCCCGGTTCCCCTGGCGGGAGACGGGCCCGGAGCTGGAAGCCTGGCAGCGCGGACGGACCGGCTACCCGCTGGTGGACGCGGGGATGCGCGAGCTGTGGACCAGCGGCTGGATGCACAACCGGGTGCGGATGGTGGCCGCCTCGCTGCTGACCAAGAACCTGCGCATCCACTGGCTGGAAGGCGCGCGCTGGTTCTGGGACACCCTGGTGGACGCGGACCTGGCCAACAACACCCTGGGCTGGCAGTGGACCGCCGGCTGCGGCGCCGACGCCGCCCCCTTCTTCAGGGTCTTCAACCCGGTGCGGCAGTCGGAGCGCTTCGACCCCGACGGCGCCTACATCCGCCGCTGGGTACCGGAGATCGCGACCCTGCCCGATCGCTGGCTGCACGCCCCCTGGACCGCCCCCGGGGCGGTGCAGCGGGAGCATGGGGTGGTCATCGGCCGCGACTACCCCGCCCCCATCGTCGATTTAAGCACCAGCCGCGAGGAGGCCCTCGCCGCCTGGCGCGCCACGGTGCAGAACGCGGGAAGATAGGACGCCAATAGACAGGATTTACAGGACTTCCCGGGATTGACAGGATTGCGATGACCCGGTGCGGAACGGATCGAATCTGCCCAGGCCAGCGAGCTCCTGCTGCCTGAAATCTCTCCCGAAGCAGCGGCGGGGGGACGAATCCCCCCACCCTAAAAGCGCCATGCAGCATCGCAATGGCGGTCTGCTGCTACAACCCCGTCTCCTGCCGGTACGCCACCAGTTCCTGGATTGTGAGCAGGGGAAACCCGTGCTCGCCGGCGAAACGTTCGATGGCCGTACCGCGCATCATGGTGCCGTCGGGATTCATGAGTTCGCAGAGCACGCCGGCGGGCCGGAGGCCGGCCAGTCGCGCCAGGTCCACCGCGCCTTCGGTGTGGCCACGCCGCCCCAGCACGCCCCGCGGGTGGGCGCGCAGGGGGAAGACGTGACCCGGCCGGGCCAGATCCTCGGGACGGCTCTCCTCGTCGATGGCCGCCCGGATGGTGGCGAGACGATCGCGGGCGGAGACACCGGTGGTCACCCCTTCCCGCGCCTCGATGGAGACGGTGAAGGCGGTTCCATAGCGGCTCTGATTGCTCTCCACCATGGGCGGCAGACCCAGCCGGTGGACCTGCCGCTCCTCCAGGCAGAGGCAGACGATGCCGCTGCACTCCCGGATGAGCAGGGCCATGGCCGACTCGGTCAGCATTTCCGCGGCGAAAATCAGATCCGCTTCGTTCTCGCGGTCGTGATCATCCAGCAGCACCACCGCGCGGCCTTCGCGCAGGGCCCGCAGGGCGGACTCCACCGCTGCGAAAGGGGTTGCTTCCGGGGACCGCGGCTGCACCGCGGCATGTGACATGGGGATCATGAAACGCTCCTTGCAGTCGACTGTTTGCGAGAAACGTTTCAGGGCACGCAGGACAAACGGGCACAACGGCCCGTCCGGCAGCGGACGGACCGCCACCGGGTTCAGCGTCTTCTTCCATCCGGACTGTAACCGTCGGCTCCGGCATCTCACCGGATCTGCTGGACCCCGCGTCATGACTGACACGGGCGCTCGCGGGCTCGGCCGCGAATTGCGGCCCTACCGCCGGTGGGGACTTCCACCCCGCCCTGAAGACGTAGTCACCACGCCCGGCGGGCATGGCACGGAGAGCCTACCACAGCGGGAGAAACACGGGAAAAGCCGGGCCGGCACGAACAGGCCGGCGATCACGGAAAGGAGCGGAGGGCTGCGCGCCCTCCGCAAGCCCGGAGTTCCGGGAACAACATCCTGTCAACCCTGTGAATCCTGTCTATGCAAGGTCTCAACCCGCCGCGGCCAGGGCCTGGTCGAGATCCCTGATGATGTCGTCGATGTGCTCGATGCCGATGGACAGGCGCACCATGTCCTCGGTCACCCCGGCACGGGCCAGTTCCTCCGGATTGAGCTGGCGATGGGTGGTGGTGGCCGGGTGGCAGGCCAGCGACTTCGCGTCGCCGATGTTCACCAGCCGCACCACCAGGTTGAGGGCGTCGATGAAATCCGCGCCCGCGTCGCGGCCGCCCTTGATGCCGAAATTGATGATGCTGGACGCCCGCCCGCCCATGTACTTCTGCACCAGGGCGTGATCGGGATGCTCCGGCAGTCCGGCGTAGTTGACCCATGCCACCTTCGGGTGCTCCTGCAGGTAGCGGGCCACCGCCAGACTGTTCTCGCAGATGCGGTCCATGCGCACGTGCAGGGTCTCGATCCCCTGCAGGATCAGGAAGCTGTTGAAGGGCGACAGGGCCGCGCCCATGTTGCGCAACGGCACCACCCGGGCCCGGCCGATGAAGGCCGCGGGGCCGAGCGCCTCGGTGTAGACCACGCCGTGGTAGGAGACATCGGGCTCATTCAGGCGCCGGAAGCGATCCTTGTGATCGGCCCAGGGGAAGTTGCCCGAGTCGACTATGATCCCGCCGATGGAGTTGCCGTGACCGCCCATGTACTTGGTGAGCGCATGCACCACGATGTCGGCGCCGTGCTCGAAGGGACGGCACAGGTAGGGCGAAGGCACCGTGTTGTCCACGATGAGCGGCACGCCGTGGGCATGGGCAATCTCGGCCAGGCGGCCGAAATCCACGACGTTGCCGGAGGGATTGCCGATGGACTCGCAGAAGACCGCCTTGGTTTTCCCGTCGATCAGCTTCTCCATGCCCGCATGATCGCGGTAGTCGGCGAAACGTGCCTCGATGCCCAGCTGCGGCAGGGTATGGGCGAAGAGGTTGTAGGTGCCGCCGTAGAGCTGGGAGGTGGTGACGATGTTGTCCCCGTTCTCGGCAATGGTGAGGATCGCGTCGGTGATGGCCGCCATGCCGGAGGCCAGCGCCAGCGCGCCCACGCCGCCCTCCATCGCCGCCACCCGCTTCTCCAGCACGTCCGAGGTGGGATTCATGATGCGGGTGTAGATGTTGCCGGGGACCTTCAGGTCGAACAGGTCCGCGCCGTGCTGGGTACTGTCGAATGCGTAGGACGTGGTCTGATAGAGAGGCACGGCCACGGCCTTGGTGGTAGGCTCGGGCGTATAGCCACCATGGACGGCGAGGGTCTCCAGCTTCATTACAGTCGGCTCCTCCGGATATTGTGCCCCCTGAAGCCGGCCGGGACCCGGCGCGCAGCCGCGGGGATTGGATTGTATTGATACCCAGGCAGCGGGGCTGCGGGTGCCTGAGCATAACCCCGCCCCGGAAGGGCTGTCTAATAAGGAAGGCCTTATATTACTGCGAGTTGCATCAAGGAGGCGCGACAGTTCGGTTGCGCCCCCGGATCAATTCTGATATAGAAGCGGGCTTGAATTTTACGATTGGCCGTCAGGAGAACCCGCCAGATGCCGGCACAAGCCAAGAAAGGTCAGAAGAAGTCCGCCGTGAGCGGCTTCATGGGATTCACGCCCTACAAGGAAAAGAAGGGCGAGGAGTACATGAACGACAAGCAGCTCGCCCATTTCCGGGCCATCCTCGAGTCCTGGCGTCGCGAGCTGATGGAGGAGGTGGATCGGACCGTCCACCACATGCAGGACGAAGCGGCGAACTTCCCCGATCCGAACGATCGCGCCACCCAGGAGGAGGAGTTCAGCCTGGAGCTGCGCACCCGTGACCGCGAGCGCAAGCTCCTGAAGAAGATCGACGAGACGCTGAAGCACATCGAGGACGGTGACTACGGTTTCTGCGAGTCCTGCGGCGTGGAGATCGGCATCCGTCGCCTGGAGGCCCGCCCCACCGCCACCCTGTGCATCGACTGCAAGACCCTGGCGGAGATGCGCGAAAAGCAGATGGCCGGCTGATTCCGGCCGACCTCACGGCCCCGCCCATGGCGGGGCCGCCGGGGCTGACTGCCCCGTGCCCCACCCTTCGCCGTTACAGCCGCGGAAGCCACGTCCGCCACTTCACGAGGCAGTTGCTGTGAATGTGATCGACGCCATCAAGGGACGCGCCTCGGTACGCGCCTTTCTCGACCGCCCGGTACCCCGGGACACCGTGGAGGCGATACTCGAGGCCGCGCGCTGGGCACCCTCGGGGGTGAACATGCAGCCCTGGCAGGTGGCGGTCCTCGGCGGTGACTCACTCCGCCGTCTCGGCGACGCCTTCATCGCCGCTCGTGAACGGGGTGATAAGGAACATCTCGACTACGGCTATTATCCCGAGCAGTGGAGCGAGCCCTACAGGTCACGCCGCTTCGCCTGCGGCATGGCGCTCTACTCGGCGCTGGGGATCGAGCGCGGCGACACTATTCGCCGCAAGCAAGCCTGGTATCGCAACTACCGTTTCTTCGACGCGCCCGTCGGCCTGATGTTCTTCATCCGCCGCGATCTCGCCACCGGCTCCTGGCTCGACTACGGCATGTTCCTCCAGAACGTGATGCTGGCGGCACGGGAGTTCGGACTGGAGACCTGCCCCGAGGCCTCCATGGCGGAATTCCCCGACCTGGTGCGGAAGCATCTGCAGATGCCGCCCGAATGGCTGGTGGTGTGCGGCATCGCCCTCGGTCACGCGGATCGGGAGCACCCGGTCAACAGCTATCGGACCACCCGCGAACCGGTGGAGGGTTTCACCCGCTGGTATGACTGATGCCGGCGTCTATCACGGCCGCTTCGCCCCCTCCCCCACCGGTCCGCTCCATTTCGGCTCGCTGGTGGCGGCGCTGGGCAGCTTCCTGCAGGCCCGGGCTCAGGAGGGAACTTGGCGGGTGCGCATGGAGGATATCGATCCGCCCCGGGAGGCGGCCGGAGCGGCGGACAGCATCCTGCGCACCCTCGAGGCCTTCGGGCTGACCTGGGACGGCGAGGTGCTCTACCAGAGCCGGCGCGGCGAGGCCTACCGGGCGGCGCTCGCCGACCTGGAGCGGGACGGGATGCTCTACGCCTGTCGCTGTTCGCGGCGCGAGCTCGCCCCCTACGGCGGACGCTACCCGGGCTTCTGTCGCGGCAGCCGGCCGTCGCCACGGGGCCGGCAGGCCTGGCGCGTGCTTACGGATGCGGAACCGATCCGGTTCACCGATACCGTCCAGGGGCCTTGCACCCAGACGCTCGCCGAGACGGGTGATTTCATCCTGCTGCGGCGGGACGGTTACTTCGCCTACCAGTTGGCGGTGGTGATCGACGATGCCCACCAGGGCATCACCGAGGTGGTGCGGGGTTCGGACCTGCTCGACTCCACGGCGCGCCAGATCCATCTCCAGCGCCTGCTGAGATTCACAACCCCCGGCTATGTTCACCTCCCGGTCGCGGTCAACGCCGCCGGAGACAAGCTGAGCAAGCAGACCCGGGCACGGGCGCTGGATCCGGCGCGCCCCCTGCCGGACCTGCTCGCGGCGCTCGCGTTCCTGGGCCAGGGGCCCGCGGCGGAACTCGTCGACGGCACCCCCGGGGAAGTTGTCGACTGGGCGGTCCGGCACTGGCGCCTGGACCGGGTCCCCCGCCGCCTGACACTGCCGGCGGCGGCAGCGAACCGCTCTCGGACCACCGCACCCTGGCAGTCCTGAGGACCGCCAGAAGGGAGCCCCCCGGAAGCGCCGGTCCTGCCTTACGGCGTTGGGAAAGGCGACCACCCTTCCCTGTGCACCGCGCCTTGTCCTGACGCTTCCGGGGGGCTTTGATGATCGATTTGTGGGTCAATGGCAGGGCTAACCGCCGCCCGCATCGCTTCATCCAGGTTCCGCGCCAGCAGCTCCACCAGCCCGGCATCGATCCGATCCGCCCGGGCCATCTCGCGCATGATGCGGATCACTTCCGCCGGCGCCAGGGCCTCCCGGTAGGGACGGTTCTGGCACAGGGCCTGGAACACGTCGGCGACGGCGATGATGCGCGCCTCGAGGCCGATTTCATCCGCCTGGCGATGGAAGGGATAACCGTTGCCGCTGAGTGACTCGTGGTGCATACCGGCCCATTCGGCGATGGTCTGCAGGCCGTCCACCCGGCTCAGGATCCGATAGCTGTCGTAGCTGTGGCGCTCGATGATCGCCCGCTCCTCCTCGTCCAGAGGGCCGGGTTTCTCCAGGATGGCGTCCGGAACGCGCAGCTTCCCCACATCGTGCAGCAGGCCGCCCAGTTCCAGCTGGTCACACACGGCGGCCGGCAGCGCCGTGTATTCACCCAGCAACCGGGCCAGCCGCGCCACCCCGAAGGAGTGCTCCACGGTGAACCGGCTCTTGGCATCGACGATGTTGGAGAAGATCGCCGCGAGATTGCGCAGCTCGGGAAAGGTGATCCAGCAATGGCGGGCCCGCTGACGCTGCCTCCCGAACAGGTGGTAGAGCCGGTGAGAGGCCAGTTCAGGCCAGAACTCCGCCTCTTCCGAGGCCTCGAGGAAGGCATCCACCAGCCGGGGCGCGAAGTAGCGCCCTTCAAGCTCGGTGATGCGGTCCCGGATCGATTCCCGCTGGGCTTGCTCGCGGTGGCCGCCGAGCTGCCCGGTGAGGGCATCCACCCGGTCGACGAGAAAGATGCAGTTGGCCAGCAGCGCGGCCTCCTCATCCAGCGGCGAATCGCCCAGCATCGCCCAGTGGGAATGGTGATGCTGCACCAGCGGTGCCAGGGAGCGGTAGGGCGGGAACCCGTCGAGCAGCGCAGCCCCCCGGTCGCAGTGATCCTGGATCCGCGCGGTCTCCAGGTTCTGGACCAGCTCCACATGCTGAATCGTGGAGGAGACTCCGCAATCATGCAGCATGGCGGCATTGAAGAGCCGGTCGAGCGAGTTCTCGTCGAAGCCGGCCCGGCGTCCGCATACGAGCGCCATGTACGCCACCCGCCGGCCGTGTCCGACATCGTCCACGCCGACCAGGTCGAGGGTTTCGGTGAGGGCCTCGGTGACCTGGCCGAGATTGATGGGAAAGGTTTTTGTGCGCGTGTCCACGTTCACGATGCAGGGTGCTGGTGGGACATTGGGCCGCACCCCCTCCCTGGCGGGACCCTGATTTGTAAAAAATTGTGAAGGCGAAGCGTCCCCGGATCCTTGTTCCAGATCACGAAACGGCAAACTTTATGTGCTATTTATCAATAAACGCCGCGGTAGAGGACTCGGCCCAGCTTCAGCGGGTGGCCGCCGGAGCGGTGCGCCACCTGGGCCAGGAACAACTCGCCGGCAGCGACCGCGTCGCTGAGGGCGTTGTGAGCGGGATAACGGGGAAGGCTATAATACTGGCGCAGCGTGGCCAGGCGCAGTCCGCCGGTGCTGACCGCCTGCCCGCGCTGGTTGAGCCAGCGCTGCTCCAGCGCCAGGGTATCCACCACCGGCGCGATGAACCCGCAGCCGTAGATCCTGCGGCAGGCGGCATCCAGGAAACCCATTTCGATGCGGGCGTAATGGGCCAACAGCACACGGCCGCGCAGGGCCTCCAGCACGCGGGGCAGGACCGCCTCCAGGGCTTCTCCGGTGGCGGAGCGGTCATCGAAGATGCGGTGCACCACCGCACTCTCCTCGGGAATGGCACGGGTAGGCCGCACCAGGTAATGCGCACTCTCCGACAGCATCACACTGAGGTGCCGCAGCGGCACGTAGCCGACACTCAGGATCTCGTCCCGCTCCAGGTCGAGGCCGGTTGCCTCCAGGTCGATGGCCAGGTACTCGACCTCGTGGCAGAACAGCTCCCGGGAGGGAAAGGGGCGCGCCAGGTAGTCTGCCAGCGGCCCCGGCGGAGCCCGTTTCAGCAGCCGCTGCCGCTGGTAGTCCGCGCCCCGGAGCCAGTCGAGGAGCTTCATGCCCCTGTTCCCGCCGCGGGCATCAGAACCGGCCCACCTGGTAGCGCTGTCCCAGTGAGGACTGCAGGGTCCGCACCACGGCAAAGGCGTCCTTGAGATGGTTGCGGTCGAAATTGGAGAGTTCCTCCGGGGAGAGGAAGTTGTCCGCCGGTTTGCCCTGCTTCACCAGGCGGGCCTGGTGGCGCAGGCGGATGTAGCCGATGAATTCCAGCGCATCCACGAGATCCCGGGTCCCCTGGACGCTCACCTCGCCGCGGCCGGCCACCGCGTCCAGTCGCTCCTGGGTGTTCACCGCGTCGACGCCGGCCGCCAGGGCATAGACCCGGGCCAGATCGATGATGGGTACGACACCGTTGTGCTTGAGGTCCAGGGTGTGGTCGTGCTCGCCGCCGCGGATGAGGACGAAGTTGCGGAAAAAACCCAGCGGGGGCTGGAACTGCAGGGCGTTGGCCGCCATGTAGGCGAGGAATATGCGGTTCTTGCTGGAAAGGTCGAGGATGTGCCGCTGCAAATCGGAGAACAGTGACTGGTCGCCGTGCAGCACCCGCAGGTCGAAGAAGATGCTGGAGTGCATCAGCGCCTTCGGCTCCGGGCTCTGGATCCAGCCGGCGAAATAGCGCTTCCAGGCGGCCAGCGGCTGCCGCCACTGGGGGTTCACCGCCATGATGTCGCCGGGACAGTAGATGTAGCCGCAGGCATCGAGTCCGTCGTTGACGAACCGCGCCAGCTGCTCGAAGTAGGCGCCGTGGGTCTCCGGAACGTAGTCGTCCGAGAGCAGCAGGCCGTTGTCCTGGTCGGAGTGGGCGGTCTGCTCCATGCGCGCCAGGGAGCCGGCCGCGAGCCAGGCATAGGGGACCGGCGGCGGACCCAGCCGCTCCTCGGCCAGCTGCAGGAGCCGTACGGTGATGGCCTCTCCCACCGAGGAGATGATGCGACCGGCGCTGTGGGCGGTCGCATCCGCCTCCACCAGGTTCAGCAGCACCCGCGGCAGCTGGCGACTGGCCTCGGCAAGCTGCTCAACGCTCTTCTGCTTGTAGATGTCGCCCACCACGTAGACCGGCGAGGCGGAGCGGCGCTGGATGAGATCGGTGACCGTGATCATCCCAGCCACCCGCTCCCCGTCCACCACCGGTAGATGGCGGATATTGTGCCGGACCATGGCCAGCAACGCCTCGTAGGCATAGTCGCGGGTGCGCACCGTGAGCGGATCGGGCGTCATGATGACGCTCAGCGGGCTGTCACAGTGTACCCGGGCGGCCACGCACCGGCTGCGCATGTCGCGGTCGGTGACGATCCCCGCCAGCTTCCCGTCGTCCACCACCAGGATGGAGGAGACCCGATCCTCGGTCATCTTCTGGGCCGCAGCGCAAATGGTCGCCGTGGAGGGCAGGCTTACCGGCGCCCGGGAGATCATCTCGGAGATGGGGATGGTGGTGAGGTTGTAGGCGGCGCCCTCCTCCTGGCCCGCGCTCTGGACATGGAGCGCCTCGCGCAGGCGCTGGGCTCCCACGGGGGCGAAGTAATAGGCGAAAGCCTGGTTCTGCTCGCGGAGCTGGAAGAATTCCTCCCCGGGCAGGAGATAGAGCAGGGTGTCCTCGATGGCCACCGCCCCGTTCGTGGTGCGCCCGTCGCGCAGCAGGGAGCGCGCGCCGAAGGTATCGCCCTCCCCCAGCCGCGACAGCAGGTGATCCTCGGGGTCGCGGATCTCCACCGCACCCGAACGAACCAGGTACATGTAGCGGTTCTCGGATTCGGGCTCGAAAATCCGTGTGCCCCGGCGCATGTAACGCAGCTCGAGCTTCTTCGGCAGCGTCTCCAGGACATCCTCGGACAGCTGGTCGAAGGGGTGGTGCGCGGCAAGGAAATCGCGTATCTCGATTAGCTCGATGTCCATCGTGCGGGTCCCCTGTAATCGTGCGTGCCGGTTATTGGAGTTATTCCGTGGTCGCGGCATCCATGCGGGCAGCTTACCGCCCCCTCTCCGGGCGCGCCAGACAGCACCCGGGACAAAAGCCGGCCGGGGTGTGAAAAGTCGTCAAAAAAAAACCCCGCGCCTTGCGGCGCGGGGTTCTCCTGTCGCTGCCCGCGAACGGGCGCTCGGGACTTAGTGGGAGCTGGCCTGGCCGGCGCCCTTGGGGATGCGGATGTCCTCCACCAAGTGCTGGATGTGCTCCGGCGGGGGAGCGGTCACCTTGGACACGGCGAACGCCACCGCGAAGTTGATGAGCGCGCCCACCGCACCGAAGGACTCCGGCTGGATGCCGAGGAACCAGTTCTCCTTGGTGTTGGCCATCATCTCGGTGCCCGGGATGAAGAACCAGCCCTTGAACCAGAAGATGTAGATCAGCGTGGAGAGCAGGCCGGCCAGCATGCCCAGCACCGCACCGTTGTTGTTAATCTTCTTGTTGAAGATACCCATCATCAGGGCCGGGAAGATGGAGGAGGCGGCCAGACCGAAGGCCAGCGCCACCACCTGGGCCGCGAAACCGGGCGGATGGATGCCGAGATAGCCGGCCACCAGGATGGCACCGGCCATGGCGATACGCCCCGCCATCAGCTCGTTCTTCTCCGAGATGTTGGGCATGAACACGCCTTTCAGCAGGTCATGGGAGATGGCCGAGGAGATGGCCAGCAACAGACCGGCCGCGGTGGAGAGCGCCGCGGCGAGACCGCCGGCCGCCACCAGGGCGATGACCCAGTTGGGCAGCTTGGCGATCTCGGGGTTCGCGAGCACCATGATGTCGCGATCCACCTTGGTCATCTCGTTGCCTTTCCAGCCGAACGACTCCGCCTTGGCGGCGAACTCGGGGTTCTTGTCGTTGTAGTACTGGATGCGACCGTCGCCGTTCTTGTCCTCATAGGCCAGCAGGCCGGTCTTCTCCCAGTTGCGCATCCACTGGGGACGCTGTTCCGCCACCACGTTGCCCTCGGCCGAACCCACCTCACCGGTCTGCACGGTGTTGACGAAGTTGAGGATGGCCATGGCGCCCACCGCGGGAGCCGTGGTGTAGAGCAGGGCGATGAAGACCAGGGCCCAGCCGGCGGAGGCGCGGGCGTCACGGACCTTCGGCACGGTGAAGAAGCGGATGATCACGTGCGGGAGGCCCGCGGTGCCGATCATCAGCGACAGCGTCAGCAGGAAGATGTTCAGGGTCTCACCCTTCTGCGCCGTGTACTGGTTGAAGCCCAGTTCCACCAGCACCTGATCGAGCTTGTCCAGCAGGTGCAGGCCGCTGCCATCGGCCATGGCGCTGCCCAGGCCCAGCTGCGGGATGGGGTTATCGGTCAGGTTCAGCGAGATGAAGATGGCCGGCACGGTGTAGGCGAAGATGAGCACCACGTACTGGGCGATCTGGGTGTAGGTGATGCCTTTCATGCCGCCGAGCACGGCATAGATGAACACGATGGCCATGCCCACGTAGACGCCCATCTCGAAGGGCACCTCGAGGAAGCGGCCGAAGGCCACGCCCACGCCCTTCATCTGGCCGATAACATAGGTGATGGAGGCCACGATGAGGCAGATGACCGCCACGATACGCGCGGTCTGGGAGTAGAAGCGTTCACCGATGAACTCCGGCACCGTGAACTTGCCGAACTTGCGCAGGTAGGGCGCCAGCAGCATGGCCAGCAGCACGTAGCCGCCGGTCCAGCCCATCAGGTAGACGGAGGCGTCGTAGCCCATGAAGGCGATGAGGCCAGCCATGGAGATGAAGGAGGCGGCCGACATCCAGTCCGCCCCGGTGGCCATGCCGTTGGCGATCGGGTTCACACCCTTGCCGGCCACGTAGAACTCGCCGGTGGTGACGGCGCGCGCCCAGATGGCGATGCCGATGTAGAGCGCAAACGTAGCGCCGACGACAATATAAGTAAGTGTCTGCAGATCCATTGGGTTCGCCCCCTATCAGTCTTCGTGGACGTCAAACTCGCGATCGAGTCTGTTCATTCGCCAGGCATAGAAGAAAATCAGCACCACGAAGGTGTAGATGGAGCCCTGCTGGGCGAACCAGAAGCCGAGCTTGTAGCCGCCCAGCGAAATCGCGTTCAGCTGATCCACCAGAAGGATGCCGAAACCATAGGAAACGACGAACCAAATCACCAGACAGATCGTCATCAGTCTGAGATTGGCTTTCCAGTAGCCAATTGCATCGTGTGTAGGTGCACTCATGCGCGTCCTCTCTCGATTGCTCGGGTTAATTGTTATGGAGTTCTCGTGTGCCGGACCTCAATGGTGCCCCGGTTCCGGGCACCCCAACCTCAATTCAGCCGGGACCGGCGCACACATGCCCGGGCAATCATGACCCATGCTGCAGACGCTGTAAACCTGTTGACGTAGACGTTAACGTAAATTTTATTTTCGGAATATCATCATATCTTTATCTTCCGAGCGGACCTCGGGACCCATGACGCGATTCTCCATGATCAATGGAGGCATCGTTCCTTGATATCCGGCATTTCACCCCGCTGGTGCAGAAGTACAGCCAAGCAGCCCATAAAAATAACTTTGCCTCCACGAGCCCACACCTCCCCTTTGGATCCGGGTACCGGCGCGGGGATGGCGAATGCCGGGAGCGACACACACGGCCGCATTTGAGACCTGCGTCACACATCAGCGCCATCGCCCCACTACAATTGTCAGGAGTATAAGACGCCACGGACAGGGAGTCCGAAGCCATGAAACTGCTGCTGCTGCTCCTGCCGCTGGGACTCGGCATTCTGGAACTGTGGCTCCACGCCACCCGCCCGCCACCCGAAACCGAATCCGGACCGCCCCCCGAACGCCCGCCCCGCGCCGAACAGGACCGCGACGGCCCGGCCGAAGCCGGTCCCCGGCTCCCGGGCTATCGCCGGGCGCCCAGCAAGCAGCGACTGATCACCGACGTACAGGCGCTGGCTGCGCGGATGGCGGCGACCCCGGCCGCCATGTACCGGGTTCAGCGGGCGCGGCTGCGCTACCGGCTGAAGCTGCTGGCGGCCATGCGCGACGGCCGGCCCGAACGGTGGATGGACTACGAAGAGGAGTGAGTGTCCGAAAGCGGCCGCCACGGAGGGAGCCCGGAAAGCACAACGCCCGGCGCGCGGGCCGGGCGTTGGACTGGATCTGGCGCTCCCTAGGGGACTCGAACCCCTGTCTACGCCGTGAGAGGGCGGTATCCTGGACCACTAGACGAAGGGAGCAATTACACTGTTTGCACCTGCACAAGTGCGGGTGCGGTGGTATTATACGCAGCTCCAATCACGATACAAGCCATTCGAACCCTTTGAGCTCCGTCGAACCCACAGAAAATCACGCTGCCCCGCGCATCGTTCCAAGGCCCGAACACACCATCTCCCGGGCCGGCATCAGCCCGAATGCGGTCAAGGTCCTGTATCGGCTCAAAAACGCCGGCTACGCGGCCTACCTGGTGGGCGGCGGTGTCCGTGATCTGCTCCTCGGGCGTGAACCGAAGGACTTCGATATCGCCACCGATGCGCTGCCCGACGAGGTGCGCGCCCAGTTTCGCAACTGCCGCCTGGTGGGGCGGCGCTTCCGGCTCGCCCTGGTCCATTTCGGCCGGGAGATCGTCGAGGTGGCCACCTTCCGCGCCATCACCGCCCCGGACAACGGCGGCGAGGGCGAGGACACGGACACGGACACGGAAGATGACTTCTCCCTGGACGAGGCCGGACGCATCGTGCGCGACAACGTCTACGGCACGCTGGAAGAGGACGCCTGGCGGCGCGATTTCACCGTCAACGCCCTCTACTACAATATCGCCGACTTCTCGGTGGTGGATTACACCGGCGGCATGGAGGATCTGCGTGAGGGCATCCTGCGACTCATCGGCGACCCCGACCGCCGCTACCGCGAGGATCCGGTGCGCATGCTGCGCGCCGTGCGCTTCGCCACCAAGCTGGGCTTCCGCATCCACCCCGAAAGCGAGCACCCCCTGCTGGAGCTGGGAAGCCTGCTCGAGGACATCCCGCCGGCGCGCCTGTTCGAGGAGGTGCAGAAGCTCTTCTTCGGCGGCTACGGCCTGCAGACCTTCGAGCTGCTGCGCCACTACGGCCTGTTCCGCTACCTGTTTCCCCAGACCGAGGCCAGCCTGTCGCGGGAGGAGGATCACTTCCCCCGCACCCTGCTCACCCATGCCCTGGACAATACCGACGAGCGGGTGCGCGCCGGCAAGCCGGTGACCCCGGCATTCCTGCTCGCCGCCCTGCTCTGGGATCCCGTGCACCAGGCCGCCGCGGCCCTGATGGAGGAAGGCGAGAACGAGATCGCCGCCCTGCAGCAGGCCGCAGACGCGGTGGTGGCGCAGCAGATCACCCGGGTCGCCATACCGAAGCGCATCGCCCTGCCCATGCGCGAGATCTGGTATCTGCAGCCGCGCCTGACCCGCACCAGCGGCAACCGCCCCATGCGGCTGCTGACCCACCCCCGCTTCCGCGCCGCCTACGACTTCCTGCTGCTGCGCGCCGCCGCCAACCCGGAGCTGGCCGAGCTGGCCGAGTGGTGGACCCGCTTCCAGGAAACGGACGAGGAACAGCGCCCGAGCCTGGTAACACCCGGCGGGAACGACAAGCGCCGCCGGCGCCGGCGCCGGCGGCCGCGCAAGCCGGACGCCCAATGAGCCCTGCGGGCCGCCCCGCCACACCGGCGCCGGTGACCGCGTTCATCGGACTGGGCAGCAACCTCGAGGACCCGGAGGCGCAACTGCGGGCCGCGCTCCTGGAGCTGGCGGAGTTGCCGGACACCCGCCTGATCGCACGCTCGCCATTCTACCGCAGCGCTCCCGTCGGCCCCCCGGGGCAGCCGGACTACATCAATGCCGTCGCGGCTCTCGATACCCGATTGCAGCCCCAGGAGCTGCTCGCCGGCCTGCAGGCCATCGAGCAGGCCCACGGCCGCCGCCGCGCGGGCCTGCGCTGGGGACCGAGAACCCTGGATCTGGACCTGCTGCTCCATGGCGATCAGGCGCTCTCCACCCCGGCGCTCACCCTCCCCCATCCCCGTCTGACCGAACGCGCCTTCGTCCTGCGCCCGCTGGCGGACATCGCCCCCGGCCTGGTCCTCCCCGACGGCACCACGGTCGAAACCCACCTGCGCCGCTGCCCCCAGGGCGGCCTCGTCCGGCTGGAGACATGAACATGGCACCGCGGCACATCGTGGTGGAGGGCCCCATCGGCGTGGGCAAGACCAGCCTGGCGCGAAGGCTGGCCGGGACCTTCGGCGCCGATCTGCTGCTGGAGGGGGCCGAGGAAAACCCCTTTCTCGAGCGCTTCTACCAGGATCCCCGCGCCGGCGCCCTGCCCACCCAGCTCTACTTCCTGTTCCAGCGCGCCCGGCAGATGTCCGAGCTGCGCCAGGGCGACCTGTTCCGACCGCGGCTGGTGGCCGATTTCCTGATGGACAAGGACCGGCTGTTCGCCGGACTGACCCTGGACAACGAGGAGTTCCGGCTCTACGAACAGGTCTATGAACGGCTCGCCGTGGAGACCCCGCAACCGGACCTGGTGATCTATCTGCAGGCGCCGGTCGAAGTGCTCCTTTCCCGCATCAGCCGCCGTGGACGGGATTACGAGCGGGGCCTGGACGCCGCCTACCTGGGGCGGCTCGCGGATGCCTACGCACAGTTTTTTCATTACTATGAGGCGGCACCGCTGCTCATCGTCAATGCCGCGAGCATCAATCTCGTGGATCAGGATGACGACTATAATGAGCTGACCGCGCGCCTGCGGGAGATCCGCAGTGGACGCCACTACTTCAACCCCATGCCCTGTTTCCCATGAGCAAAATCACACTGAAGACCCTGCAGGACAAGAAACAGGCCGGCGAGAAAATCGCCGTCCTCACCGCCTATGACGCCAGCTTCGCCGTCGCCGCGGACAGCGCCGGCGTGGAGGTCCTGCTGGTGGGCGACTCCCTCGGGATGGTGATGCAGGGCCGCGACAGCACCCTGCCGGTCACCCTGGAGGAGATGGTCTACCACACCCGCTGCGTGCGCACCGGCGCGAAGGAAGCCCTGGTGGTGGCCGATCTGCCGTTCATGACCTACCCCGACCCGGCCCACGCACTGGAGAGCGCCGCCGCGCTGATGCGCGCCGGCGCCCATGCGGTCAAGCTCGAGGGCGGCGCCTGGCTCGCCGACACGGTGCGCCGGCTGGCCCACAACGGCATTCCCGTCTGCGGCCATGTCGGCCTGCTGCCCCAGTCCGTCAACCTGGTGGGTGGCTACCGGGTCCAGGGCCGGAGCGCGGAGCAGGCCCATGAAATGCTCAACAGCGCCTTCGCCCTGCAGCAGGCCGGCGCCCTGATGCTGGTGGTGGAGTGCGTGCCGGCCGCGCTGGGCGAGGAGCTGTCACGGGCGCTGGACATCCCGGTCATCGGCATCGGCGCCGGTCCGGGTACCGACGGGCAGGTCCTGGTTCTGCAGGACATGCTGGGCATCACGCCGGGGCGTGCGCCCAAGTTCTCCCGCAACTTCCTCGCCGGCAACCCGGAGGGCGTGCAGGGCGCCATCTCGGCCTATGTCGGGGCGGTGAAGGACGGCAGCTTCCCGACGCCCGAACACTGCTTCTGAACCTAATCCGTTATCCTTTATCCGCTCCCCTTCATTCGCGCCGCCATGCAGACCCACTCCACCATCACCGCGCTGCGCAGCGCCCTCGCGCCCTGGCGCGAGCCGGGCAAACGCATCGCCCTGGTGCCCACCATGGGCAACCTGCACGACGGTCACCTGGCACTGGTGGACCGGGCCGCCCACCACGCCGACTGCGTGGTGGTGAGCATCTTCGTCAATCCCATCCAGTTCGGACCCGGCGAGGATTTTCTCAGCTACCCGCGGACCCTGGAGGAGGACAGCCTGAAGCTGGCCGAAGCCGGGGTCTGCCTGCTCTTCGCCCCCCCGGTCGAGGAGATGTACCCCGCTGGCGCCACCTGCCAGACCCAGGTGGAGGTGCCGGGGCTGTCCGACATTCTTTGCGGCGCAAGCCGCCCTGGCCATTTCCGCGGGGTCGCCACGGTGGTCTCCAAGCTGTTCAACATCGTCCAGCCCCACACGGCCGTCTTCGGCGAGAAGGATTACCAGCAGCTGATGGTGATCCGGCGCATGGTGGCCGACCTCTGCGTGCCGGTGGAGATCGTGGGCGCGCCCACCACCCGGGAACCCGACGGTCTGGCCATGAGCTCGCGCAACCGCTATCTCGATGCCGATGCCCGCGCCCGTGCACCGACGCTCTACCGCACCCTGGGCGAAGTCGCGGAGCGGCTGCGCTCGGGCCGGCGCGACTATGCCGCGCTTGAGAGCGAGGCCCTGCGGACACTGGAGGCCACCGGTTTCCGCCCCGACTATCTCAGCATCCGCCGCAGCGCCGATCTGGAGCCTCCCATCGGCGGCGACGAGGCGCTGGTGATACTCGCCGCCGCCCACCTCGGCGGCGCGCGCCTCATCGACAACCTGCAGGTGACCTTGCAGACAGCCTGAAATCGGCTACAATGTTGCGCCGCGGCAAAGACTTGCGCGACATTTGTCTGACTTAGATGCCGCCCGGCGCCGTGGGCCCGGGAGCGCGGTACACGAGAAGGAGGGAACAAGACATGCAGTGCACCATGCTCAAGTGCAAGCTGCACCAGGCCCGGGTAACCCACTCGGAGCTGGAATACGAGGGTTCCTGCGCCATCGACGGGCAGCTGCTGGACCGCGCCGGTATCCGGGAGTACGAACAGATTCACATCTACAATCTCGCCAACGGCGAGCGTTTCACCACCTACGCCATCCGCGCCGAGGACGGCTCCGGCGTCATCTCGGTGAACGGTGCGGCCGCCCACAAGGCCAACCCGGGCGACCGGGTCATCATCTGCGCCTACACCATCCTGGACGCCGCCGAGCTCGCCAGCCACAAGCCCTCGCTGGTCTACCTGGACGAGCACAACCACATCAAGCGCACCGGCGACAGCATCCCCGTCCAGGCCGCCTGAAAAAACTGAAAAAACCTTTCACCACGAAGGCACGAGGGACACGAAGAAAGACGAATAAACCGCAGATTAACGTTGATTGACGTTGATTTTCATGGAGTTGAACGAGAACAGGCGGGTCCGCGGAGGAATTGGCCGGCACTGTAATGACACCGCATTTCCCACGCGATGCAGTCAACCGCCCGCTCCGGCCGACACACCGAAGCCCCCACAGCCGCCGGACTCTCTTGTTTACAAATCAACTTAAATCTGCGGTTAACTTTATCTTTTTGCTTTTCTTCGTGCCCTTCGTGCCTTCGTGGTGAGATCTTTCTTTCTGCTTCCTTTCGCTGCGGCAGGTCACCCCCGCGCGGCGATGGCGCGCTCGTAGAGGGCGAGGTACTCCTCGGCGCTGCGGGCCCAGCTGAAGTCCCGCGCCATGCCGGCGTGCACCAGCCGCTCCCAGATCCGCGGCTGGCGGTAGCACAGCAGCGCCCAGCGCAGGGCGACCGCCAGCGCCTGGGCGGTGGCCGGGGTGAAGACGAAGCCGGTGGCCTCTTCCCGCTCCAGTGCGGCCCGCTCCACCGGCACCACCGTATCCGCAAGCCCCCCCGCCCGGTGGACCACCGGCACGGTGCCGTAACGCTGGCTGTACATCTGGTTGAGCCCGCAGGGCTCGAACCGGGAGGGCATCAGGAACAGGTCTGAGCCGGCCTCGATCAGGTGGGCCAGCGACTCGTCGTAGCCGATCTCCACGCCGATGCGGTGCGGGGACTCCGCGGCCGCATCCAGCAGCCGCTGCTCCAGCTTCGGATCGCCGCTGCCGAGCACCACCAGCTGCAGCGCCTCGCCCTCCAGCGCCGGCAGCGCATCGAGGATCAGGTCCACCCCCTTCTGGTCCACCAGCCGGCCGATGAAGCCCACCACGGGTACCTCGGCCTCCGCCGGCAGCCCGTAGCGCTGCTGCAGGGCATGCTTGTTCACTCGCTTGCCCCCCAGGCGCCCGGCGCCGTAATTCTCGGCGATGAGGGGATCGGTGGCGGGATCCCACACCCCGGTATCGATGCCGTTGAGGATACCGAGCAGGTTCTCCATGCGTTTGCCGAGCACGCCCTCGAGCCCCCAGCCGAACTCGGGCGTGAGAATCTCGCGGGCGTAGGTGGGGCTGACGGTGGTGATCCAGTCGCTGGCCAGCAGCCCGCCCTTGAGAAAGGAGAAATCGCCGTAGAACTCCAGCCCCTCCATGGACCAGAGCGATTCCGGCAGCCCCAGCCGGTCGAAATCGAGGCGGCTGAACAGCCCGCGGTAGGCGAGATTGTGAATGGTGAACACCGTGGCCGGCCGCGCGGGAAGGTCGGCCAGCAGCACCGGCACCAGGCCGCTCTGCCAGTCGTGACAATGCACCAGCTGCGGGCGCCAGTCCGCCACGAGCCCGTCGCTGAGCGCCACCGCGGCCCGCGCCAGGGTGGCGAAGCGCAAGGCGTTGTCGGGCCAGTCCGCGCCGGTTTCGTCCCCGTAGGGTCCGCCCGGCCGGTCGTAAAGCTCCGGGCAGTCCAGCAGCCACACCGGCACGCCGCTGCCGGGCAGCTCCGTGGCCAGGATCCCCGCCGGCCCCGTCACACCGGGCAGCGTCAACTCGGCGATACGTTCCGGCGACCCCGCATGTTCCAGCACGCTCCGATAGGCGGGCAGCAGCAGCCGCACATCGGCGCCCGCTCCCTTGAGGGCCGGCGGAAGACTGCCACTCACGTCGGCCAGCCCGCCGGTCTTGACGAACGGCACGGCCTCGCTGGTTACAAAGAGGATGCTGGGCATGAAAGGAATCCTTGGGTGTGCCGATCCGTTGGCAGAGACGTACGCTTCCCCCACAGGCAGAAGGTCCATGCCGGGGCGGATGCGTCCGGCAGACCAATTCCCCGCGGCTCTGAATGGTCCTGCCTCGGAGTAAGGGAGATTTCTTCGATGAATCTCCCACCCCGCACCCGGAGTGTCAAGATGACCTGTCTATACTGTTCCACTGTCGCGCGGCTCCCCGTGCACTGCGTCGCAATACCGCCATCGCCGCGGCAGCCCGCGGCGACCGGGACGGGGCGGGCGGGGCGCCTCCGTGGCGAAGCGTGCCGTGCGGAACACCGCCGGCCCGGGCGGGTCGGATACCAATAACAGCGCAACCGGAGCAACAGACATGCGGATGGCACTCGTGGGACTGGGCAAGATGGGCGGCAACATGGCCCGCCGGCTGCGCCGGGGCGGTATCGAAGTGGTGGGCTACAACCGCACGCCCGCGATCACCGCCGCACTGGCCGAGGAGATCGGGCTCCTGCCGGCCGCCTCCCTGGCCGAGGCGGTGACGGCCCTGCAACCCCCGCGGGTGGTCTGGCTGATGATTCCCGCCGGCGAGGCGACCGAGCAGACCCTGCAGGACCTGCTCTCACTGCTCGAGGCCGGTGATGTGGTGGTGGACGGCGGCAACGCCAACTACCACGACACCCTGCGCCGCGCCACCCTCCTGCGCGGCCACGATCTCGAGTTCGTCGATGCCGGCACCTCCGGCGGCGTCTGGGGGCTGGAGAACGGCTACTGCCTGATGGTGGGCGGGACCCCCGCGGCGGTGGCCCAGGTGGAGCCGGCGTTGCGGGTGCTGGCCCCGGCCCCCGACCGCGGCTGGGCCCATGTCGGCCCTGTGGGCGCCGGCCACTTCACCAAGATGGTCCACAACGGTATCGAGTACGGCATGATGCAGGCCCTGGCCGAGGGGCTGGCGCTGCTGGACAACAAGACCGAATTCGGCCTCGACCTGGCCCAGGTGACCGAGCTCTGGCGCCACAGCTCGGTGGTGCGCAGCTGGCTGCTGGACCTGACCGCGGGTGCCCTGGCGCAGGATACCGGCCTGCGGTCCATCGCCCCGGTGGTTTCCGATTCCGGCGAAGGGCGCTGGACCGCCATCGAGGCCATCGAACAGGGCGTCCCGGCGCCGGTCATGACCCTGGCGCTGCACAGCCGCTTCGCCAGCCAGGGCGGCGCCGACTACGCCAACCGCCTGCTCGCGGTCATGCGCAACGCCTTCGGCGGCCACACCTTACAGAAGACGGACGCCGACGGCGATTAAGGACTGAACCGCAGATTATCGTTGATTGGCGTTGATTTCATACTGCGCACCACCAACGCCGTGTCGCCGAATGACAGACCGCGCGCCTGCATCCTGGTTGACCTGGCCTTCTCTCCGCCGGGGTCGACATCCAGCGTTCCAATAACCTCAGCTGGCCTTGCGTGACAGAGTTGTCAGACTTCCGTGGTGTGCGATTCGCGGTGTCTGTATAAACATTCACGTCAATCAACGCTAATCTGCGGTTAACCAAGAACCGGACCTCTGCGGTCCTACAGAAAGAGCCTGAGCCCATGGAACCCTGCACGTTCGTAATCTTCGGCGCCACCGGCAACCTGGCACGCAACAAGCTGCTGCCGGCGCTCTACCACCTGGAGCAGGCCGGGCGGCTGCCGGGCGAGACGGCGCTGGTGGGCGTGGGGCGGCGCGAGTGGAGCGATGCGCAGTGGCGCGATGAGGTGACCGCGGGGCTGAGGGAGCGGCTGCGCGGGGAGCCCGACCCCGTGGCCCTCGAGGCGCTGCTGCGCCGGGTGCGCTTCTTCCGCGGCGATCTCGACCAGCCCGACACCTTCACCCGCCTGCGCGAAACCCTTGAGCATGATCCGGACCTGCCCCGCAACGTGGTCTTCTACATGGCCATCCGGCCGGCGGACTTCGCCCCGGTGAGTCACGCACTGGGGACTGCGGGCCTGTCGCGGGACGGGGAGGGCTGGCGCCGGCTGGTGGTGGAAAAGCCCTTCGGCTACGACCTGGAGAGCGCCCAGTCCCTGGAGCGCCACCTGCACCGGGATTTCGACGAGGAGCAGATCTACCGCATCGACCACTACCTCGGGAAGGGCACGGTGCAGAACATCCTGGTGTTCCGCTTCGCCAACCTGATGCTCGAGCCGCTCTGGAACCGCAACTACATCGACCACGTCCAGATCACCCACTCGGAGAGCGTGGGAGTGGGCGGCCGCGCCGACTACTACGACGGCGCCGGCGCCCTGCGCGACATGATCCAGAGCCACCTGCTGCAGATGCTGACCCTGGTGGCCATGGAGCCGCCGGCGTGCCTCGATGCCGAGAGCCTGCGCGACGAGAAGGTGAAGGTGCTGAAGTCGATCCGCCCCATCGCCCCGGGCGCGGTCCATGCGCAGGCCTTCCGCGCCCAGTACGCCGCCGGCCAGCTGAACGGTGACCGGCTGCCCGGCTACCTGGAGGAGGAGAGCGTGCCGACGGGCAGCACCACCGAGACCTTCGCCGCACTGAAGCTCTACATCGACAACTGGCGCTGGCGCAACGTCCCCTTCTTCCTGCGCACCGGCAAGCGCATGGCCCGCGACAGCTCGGTGGTCTCCATCCGCTTCAAGCACCCGCCCCAGCAGCTGTTCCGGGAGACCCCCATCGACCGGCTCAAGCCCAACTGGATCCTGATGTCCATCCAGCCCCACGAGTGCCTGCGCATGGAGCTGCAGGTCAAGGAGCCGGGGCTGGAACTGCGCACCCATACCACCACCCTCGACGCCAGCTACTGCCAGGCGGGCAGCGCCGACCTGGACGCCTACGAGGCGCTGCTGCTGGACGTGATCGAGGGCGACCGCTCGCTGTTCCTGCGCTACGACGAGGTGCGCTGGGCCTGGAACGTGGTGGATCCCGTGCTCAAGGTCTGGTCGGTGGAGCGGGACTACATCCACACCTACCCCTCCGGATCCTGGGGACCGCCGGAAGCCAACCGACTGTTCGATCGCGACGACCAGTACTGGCGCAGCACCATCGAACCGGACGAGTGAGTACGGCGCTGAACACCGCCCGAAGACGGCCGGGGGACGGGGCTGTCGTGATGGGCGCCGGGTAATGGGGCATAATCCCCATCACAAATCACCCATCACCCATTACACGTCACCCAAGACCGATGCCCAGCTACCGACCGACTGAGACCCCCGCCTGGAACGCCCTCGAACAACACTGCGCCGCCTTCCGCCACATCCACCTGCGGGAACTGTTCGAGCAGGATCCCGACCGCGCCGGACGCTTTTCCCTGGAGGCGGCGGGAATCTTCCTCGACTACTCCAAGAACCGCATCGACACCACCACCCTCGACCTGCTGCTCGGGCTGGCCCGGAGCGCGGATGTGGGCGGCTGGATCGGGCGCATGTTCAACGGCGAGGCCATCAACCTCACCGAGGGGCGCGCAGTGCTGCATACCGCCCTGCGCAACCGCTCCAACACGCCGGTGCGGGTGGACGGCGAGGACGTGATGCCGGCGGTCAACGCGGTGCTGGCGCAGATGCACGAGTTCTCCAAGTCGGTGCGCTCCCATACCTGGCGCGGCCACACCGGCCGCCCCATCACCGATGTGGTCAACATCGGCATCGGCGGATCCCACCTGGGGCCGGAGATGGCGACCCGGGCGCTCACGCCCTACACCCGCGACGACCTGCGGCTGCATTTTGTCTCCAACGTGGACGGCGCCGACATCGGCGCGGTGCTCCGGCGCCTGGACCCGGAGACGACGCTGTTCATCATCGCCTCCAAGACCTTCACCACCCAGGAGACCCTCACCAACGCGCGCACGGCGCGGGACTGGCTGGTGCAGCGCCTGGGCAGCGAGGCGGCGGTGGCGCTCCACTTCGTGGCGGTCTCCACCAACGCCCGCGAGGTGGCCGCCTTCGGCATCGACACCCGCAACATGTTCGGGTTCTGGGACTGGGTGGGGGGGCGCTATTCGCTGTGGTCGGCCATCGGCCTGCCCATCGCCGTGGCGGTGGGGATGGAGAACTTCGAGCGCCTGCTGGCCGGCGCCCACGCCATGGATCGCCACTTCCGCGACTCGCCCCTGGAGGCGAACATGCCGGTGCTCCTGGCCCTGCTCGGGGTCTGGTACCGCAACTTCCTCGGCGCTGCCAGCCATGCCGTGCTGCCCTACGACCAGTCCCTGCAGCGCCTGCCCGCCTACCTGCAACAGGCGGACATGGAGAGCAACGGCAAGGGCGTGACCCGCGCCGGCGAAACCGTGGCCTGGGACACCGGGCCGGTGCTCTGGGGCGAGCCCGGCACCAACGGCCAGCACGCCTTCTATCAGCTCATCCACCAGGGCACCCAGCTGGTGCCGGTGGACTTCATCGCTCCCGTCGAGAGCCACCACCCGGTGGGGGACCACCACCGTATCCTGCTGGCCAACTGTCTGGCCCAGGGCGAGGCGCTGATGCGCGGCAAGACCACGGCCGAGGTGCGCGCGGAGCTCGCGGCGGCCGGCCTATCGGGCGAGGCGCTGGAAAGCGCCGTTCCGCACCGGGTGTTCCCCGGCAACCGACCCAGCAACACGCTGCTGGTGGACCGCCTCACCCCGGAGCGCCTCGGCGCCCTGATCGCCCTCTACGAACACAAGATCTTCGTCCAGGGCGTGATCTGGAACGTCAACTCCTTCGACCAGTGGGGGGTGGAACTCGGCAAGCAGCTGGCCCGGGCCATCCTGCCGGAGCTCGAGCCGGGCGCGGCCGTGGGCGGGCACGACAGCTCCACCGCCGCCCTCATCCGCCGCTGCCGCGGCGGAAATTGACGGATCTCATCTCCCCGAGGACAGCGCCCCGCTAGACTTCCCCTCGTACCGGGTAGGCGGGCATGGTCCGGCGGTTCCGGACGTCACCGTGAGAGCGGTGACGTTCCAGAACCGTTGAGGAGCGAAGACCGGACACCGCGCCGATCCGGGCATGCGGATCCACCACCCGGTGGATCGCTTTTCAGGAGGTATCCCCTTCATGTCTGGCGGTCTGCAGAAGTTCCTTGCCCTGCTGCTCATCCATGTCGGCGCCATCATCATGTTCGTCAGCAGCATGAGCTTCGCCGGCGAGAGCCTCGTCGGCCTCGCCCTGTTCATCGGCGGCTTCGTCTGGCTGCCCCTCATCGGGCGCCGGCGCGGCCGACTCGCGCGGGGGCACGGGTGAAAAGTAGCCCACCAGCAGCAACAGCAGGCCCGCGCCGATAAAGGAGAAGATCCGGGCCAGGGTGCCGCTGCCGGCCAGATCCACCAGGAACAGCTTGATCACCACCACGGCCATCAGGCCGGCGCCGGCGAACCAGGCCACGCGCCGGCCCCGGCGCGTGGCCTGCACCATGGTGGCCATGGCGAGGGCCGCCCAGGTCACGGACAGCGAGGCCTGGAGCTCCACCGAGGCGCCGAGCGCCCCCAGAGTGTAGGGAATTCCGAGCCAGTGGTGCACGGTGCGGGCCACCGCGCCGGTCACCCATGCCAGCAGCAGCAATGGCGGGAGCGCCTCGCTCCAGGAGGTCCGGCGCCGCCACGGCGCCCCGCTGGCGTCATCACTGCGCCACCAGTCCCACAACGTCCCCAACACCACCAGAACAGCGAGATCGAGGGGATTCAGCACCGGCTGCCAGGGCAGGGGCGCGGAAGCGCCGGCGCTGCCCAGCCCGGCATCCACGACCCAGACCGCCCCCGCCGCCGCCACCGGCAGCACCACCCAGGTCCGGTACTCCCCCTGCCAGCGCCCGAGCGGCCAGGCCGGCCGCCCGCCGCCGTGGTGGATCCAGAACAGCAGCAGCGCCGGCACCAGTCCCCAGGCCAGCAGCGGCCAGGGCGGCCCCTCCCCGGGCAGGGACGCCAACCAACCGGCCAACTCCCACGCCAGCAGAAAGCCGAGCAGTGCCAGCGCCAGCGCGTGCAGCCCCCGCCGCAGGGGGGCGGAGAGCCCAGGCTCCTGGCCGTGCAACGCCGCGTAGAACGCCGCCACCGCCAGTGGCCAGCACACGCTGCCCCACCCCCGCAGCGGACCCCTGCTGCCCACCTCGAGGTAGCGCACCACCGACACCGCAGCCACCAGCACCAGGCTGACCACGACCAGGCTGCGCAGGCGCGGCCAGTCGAGCCGCCGCTGCGCCACCGTGAACAGCCAGGCGCCGCCGGCCAGGAACAGGGCGAAGGCGGGGGAGCGCTCGGCATAGGGCACGAACTCACCGATCTCGGCGCTGCCGGTCCACAGCCACCACAACGCGCCCCACACCAGCACCAGCGCCTCGACGGGTTCCTCCCACTCCCGCAACACCCCGCGCCGGCGATAGAGCTGCCAGGCCGAGAACAGGCCCGCCAGGGCCAGTGCCGCTCCACCCAGGAACGGGCCATTGAGCAGCGGTACCGTGGCGGAGTCGCCCGGCATCCCCACCAGGTAGTAGCCACCGGCGCCCAGGAACAGCAGCAGTCCGAAGTGCCGCGCCAGCAGGCGCTCCTAGCGCAGGCCCACCCAGACCAGCGCGGCGCCCTCCAGCGCCCAGCCCACCACCGTCCAGCGGGCATCCACCGCGAGCGGCAGGGTCACGCTGGCGAACACCAGCGCCAGGCCCAGGCAGGACTCCTGCAGCATGCGGACGCTGTCCCGTCCGCGCAGCGCCAGCACCAGCGCCAGGTAGAACAGCGCCAGGGCGCCGGCACTCCACGCCAGCCCGTAGCGGGTGTCCGCCACCAGCCAGGCCTGGTGGGCAAAGGCGATGATGGGGGTGCCGAACACCAGGGTGCCGTCCAGGTAGCGCCGCGGATCGAAGCTCCGCCGCAGGGCGTAGAGCACCGCCAGGGCGTTGAAGAGCAGGAAGAACAGGACCAGGAACGGCTCCACCGTGGCGAAGTGCTCGGGACGGTAGTAGCGCCAGCCCCAGAGGGTGCCGATGACGAAAGTGAAGGCGAACCCCACCAGGTTGAGGGACCGCCAGGCCTTGAACCAGGCCACCGCCAGGATGCCCACATCGAGCACCGCATAGTAGCCGAACAGGGCCACGTGGCTGCCGGCGCCGGTGGAGGCCAGCAGGGGGGCGAGAAAACCGCCGGTGGCGGAAACCAGCATCAGCGAGCGGGCGTCCTGGACCACCGCCAGTATCGCCGCGGCAATGGCCAGCAGGGCCAGCAGCGCGAAGGCCGTGCCCTCGCCGATCAGCGCATACAGGCGCAGGGCGGCGAACACCGTCAGGTAGAGGGTGCCCAGGCCGCCGCCCTGCAGCACCAGGGCATACTCGATCCGGCGCCGCCGCAGTCTCCACCCCAGGCCCCACAGCACCACACCGCCGACCGCGGCCGCGGCCAGGCGCACCTCCACGCTGAGCCAGCCGCTGTCGGCGGCATACTTGAGCAGAAAGGCGACGCCGATGAACAGCACGGTGATGCCGACCCACACGGCCAGGCGCCCGGAGGCCACGAGGCGGCCGAGCAGGCCATCCCCGGCGGTGGCGCCTACACGGTCCGCGGCGCCGAGCGCCGAGCCGCTCCAGGGTTCCGGTTCCAGCTCCGGCTCCGGCCCGGCCCGGCCCGTCGGGACGGCAGGCCTCCCGAGGGCGGACTCCGGCGCCGCCTCCGCCTGGGCGACGTCCGGCACGGCGAACTCGGCTGAGGCCCGCGCCTCACCGGGGGCAACCCTGTCCTCGGTCTCGATCTCGGCCTCGGTTGCCGGCCGCGCGCCCGCTTCCGCTCCGGCGGCGACCTCCCGGCGCCACTCCGCCAGCGTGGCCTCCAGCCGCCGCAACCGCTCTCCCTGCCGGCTGACGGCGGTCACCAGGCCGATCAGGACCCCGCCCAGCAGCGCACCCTCCAATCCCGCCAGCACAGCGCCGATGGCCGCCCCGAGCAGCACCATCACCCACAGAGACGAATCCATGCTGTTCTCCACCGTCCCGTCCGAATTCCTACCACAATAGCAGAGGCCCGGCCGGGTCGGCCCGGCCGCCGGAAACGGGCGGGCATTGACAATGTCGCTCTGCAACACAAAAATGCGGTTTTACCGACGGAATGGGCGGGTATTCGGTTTCCGGCCCGGCCGCCGCCACGCAGGATGGGAGAAATGACCCTGCGCGCCGACACGAACCGACCGTCAGCGGCACCGGGCGCGGGAACGGAGAGGGGCCGGGCCACAGCGCGCCCTTCCTTTCACCGTCTCTTCTCCTGCGTCCCGCTATTCGGGCACCGTCCGGACACAGCACGGGCTCCGTACGGATTCGTGGCGCGGCCCGGTCCACTGCCACCCGCGTGACTGGATTCCGGCACTGCGCGACCGCACGGGACACTGCGGTCCACACCCGCCGGTTGCCGCCCCGGGTTTGCATGCGGCCGGGAAATGATGAAGCTGCCACGGCAGTCGCCCGGTACCCGGCCGGACCACAAGACAGATAATGAATCGGGGTTTGCGCCGGCCGGCGAGCCGGGCCCCACAACCAAAGGAGAGCGTTCCATGTCCGAGGTCAAGACCTACGATGTGCCGGCTGGGTTCGCAGCCAACGCCCACATCAACACTGAGCGGTACCGGGCGATGTACCAGCGTTCCGTGGACGATCCCGAGGGCTTCTGGGCGGAACAGGCCGAACAGTTCCTCACCTGGGACAAGCCCTGGGACAAGGTGCTGGACTGGGACTACCACAAGGCCCACATCCGCTGGTTCGACGGCGCGAAGCTCAACGTCAGCTACAACTGCCTCGATCGTCACCTGGAGACCCGTGGCGACCAGGTAGCCATCATCTTCGAGGGCGACGATCCCAGCGACGACCGCCGGATCACCTACCGTGAGCTCCACGGGGAGGTGAGCCGGTTCGCCAATGTCCTCAGGTCGCGCGGGGTGAAGAAGGGCGACCGGGTCTCCATCTACATGCCCATGATCCCCGAGGTGGCGGTGGCCATGCTCGCCTGCGCCCGCATCGGCGCCATCCACTCGGTGGTCTTCGGCGGCTTCTCCCCCGAGGCGCTCAAGGACCGCATCCTCGACTCCGACTGCCGCGTGGTGGTGACCTCCGACGAGGGTCTGCGCGGCGGCAAGAAGGTGCCGCTCAAGAACAACGTGGACAAGGCCCTGCTCGAGTGCCCCAACGTCCACTCGGTGCTCGTGGTGAAGCGCACCGGCGGCGATATTCCCTGGCACGACGAACGGGATGTCTGGTATCACGAGGCCATGGCGAGCGCCGAGGCCGTCTGCGAGCCCGAGCAGGTCGACGCCGAGGATCCCCTGTTCGTGCTCTACACCTCCGGCTCCACCGGCAAGCCGAAGGGCGTGCTGCACACCTCCGGCGGCTACCTGCTCTATGCCGCCATGACCCACAAGTACGTCTTCGACTACCACGACGGCGACATCTACTGGTGCACCGCCGACGTGGGCTGGGTCACCGGACACTCCTACATCCTCTACGGACCGCTGGCCAACGGCGCCACCACCCTGATGTTCGAGGGAGTGCCCAACTACCCCGACGGCAGCCGCTTCTGGCAGGTGGTCGACAAACACAAGGTGAACATCTTCTACACTGCGCCCACCGCCATCCGCGCCCTGATGCGCCTGGGCGACGAGCCGCTGGAGAAGACCAGCCGCGAGAGCCTGCGCCTGCTCGGCTCGGTGGGCGAACCCATCAATCCTGAAGCCTGGGAGTGGTACTACCACAAGGTGGGCAAGGACAGCTGCCCCATCGTGGACACCTGGTGGCAGACCGAGACCGGCGGCATCCTCATCACCCCGCTGCCCGGCGCCATCCCCCTCAAGCCCGGCTCCGCCACCCTCCCCTTCTTCGGCGTGGTGCCGGCACTGATGGACGCCGAGGGCAACGTGCTGGAGGGCGCCAACGAGGGCAACCTGGTGATTACCCGGCCCTGGCCGGGCCAGATGCGCACCGTCTACGGTGACCACCAGCGCTTCATCGATACCTATTTCAAGACCTATCCCGGCACCTACTTCACCGGTGACGGCGCCCGTCGCGACGAGGACGGCTTCTACTGGATCACCGGCCGCGTGGACGATGTCATCAACGTCTCCGGCCACCGCATGGGCACCGCCGAGGTGGAGAGCGCCCTGGTGCTGCACGAAGATGTCGCCGAGGCCGCGGTGGTGGGCTTCCCCCACGACATCAAGGGCCAGGGCATCTACGCCTACGTCACCCTGATGGCCGGCGTGGAGCCGACCAACGAGCTCAAGCACGAGCTCGTCACCCTGGTGCGCAGCGAAATCGGCCCCATCGCCACGCCGGACATCATCCAATGGGCGCCGAGCCTGCCGAAGACCCGCTCGGGCAAGATCATGCGCCGCATCCTGCGCAAGATCGCCGCCAACGAGCTGGACACCATCGGCGATACCAGCACCCTGGCGGATCCCGCCGTGGTCAACGACCTCATCGACAACCGCGGCTCGCGCTGAGCCATCACCCCGCCACACGAGCAAGGGGCCCGCGGGCCCCTTGCTCGTTTAGTGCCCGGCTGCGGCCACTTACACGGGCCACATGCAATCCCCCCAGTTGGTGCGCGCCATGCTGGCGCAACGGGCCCGGCCCCGGTCCGGGTTCGGGGCTGGAAGCCGCTCCTGCAAAGGGTTGGCCCACGCAACGCACAGTCAAGTCCTGACCTCCGCAAGAGCGCCATCCTGGCGCGACGGGCGCCGCCTTTCCCGGAAATGCCCAATGAAGCAAAAAAAACCGCCAACCCGATATCCGGGCCAGCGGTGATGGAAAGGGAACGGGGCGTAAGTCGCCCCGATTCATCCTCGCGTCAGCCCTCCCGCTTGAGCTCCGTCACCGTCACCACCGCGCGAATCTCCACGCGACGGTTCTCGGCACGCCCGGCGGCGCTGGCGTTGCTGGCGATGGGCTTGTGGAAGGAGTACCCCTTGGCCATGATGCGGTCGGGCTCCACACCCTTGGACTCGAGGTAGCGCTTCACCGCCTCGGCCCGGGCCTCGGAGAGGCGCTGGTTGTAGGCGTCCGATCCGATATTGTCGGTATGGCCGGAGATATCGAGCTTGGCCTTCGGGAAGTCCCGGGCAAACTTCACCACCTCGTCCAGGACCTGGAAGGACGAGGGACGCAGACGGGCGGAGTCGAAGTCGAACACCGTCCCCTGCAGGGTCACCGGCTTGTTCTGCATCAGGGCCTGGACCACCGGCGAGGCTTCCTGCACCGCCGGCTGGACGATCGGTTCGGGCTTCGGCTCCGGCTTCTTCGCGCCGGGGTAGTAGTTGAGGCCCAGGAGCAGGTTGCGGTTGACGAGGTCGGTACTCTCATCCTTCGCCTTGGTGTAGCTCCACTCCACGCCCACACTGGCCTGGGGGTGGAACAGGTACTCCATCCCGACGCCCGCCCGGAACCCCGTGGCATCGTGGCCGTCTGCGTCATCGCTGCCCATCACCTGGGCGACCCCGAGCTTGGCATAGGGCAGGAACCTGCCTGCATCCAGACCCAGCTTCACCCCCGCACCGACGACGTTCGTGCCGTAGCAATGGGCATTGGAACTCTTCTTGTAATCGCGGCAGGCGCTGCCGTTGTTCTCGAAGAAGCCCTCAACGCCAACTCGCCCCGATTCGCCGATGCGCCAGTCGTAGCCGGCTTCCAGGCCCAGGCTGCGGGCGGTTTCCGATTCAGTGGCATGCTCGCCGTCGAGATTGGAGCTGTTCACCCCACCCTTGACCCCCACGTGGAAGCCCATGGGAAACGTCTCTTCCCCGGACTCGGCCGCCACACCCATCGCCGGGACTAATGCCGCGGCGAGCAGCACTGTCAACAACCTCTTCCGACCCTTCATATCCAGGCACCTCGTCAGTTTTCAAGAAATTCCTTGCCGATTCCCCCACCCGGAAGCCTATGCCGCGGCGGCAGGGGAAAGTGTTCTCATGTCGATGGTGGATCAGAACGTCTCGCCGGTACCCCAGCCATTCCCGTCGCCACCGTCGTTGCCGTCATCGCCGCCGTCACCGCCGTCACCGCCGTCACCGCCGTCCCCGCCGTCACCGCCATCGCCGCCATCGCCGCCGTCACCGCCATCACCGCCGTCACCGCCATCACCGCCGTCACCGCCATCACCGCC
>ENA-OSEO01000723-OSEO01000723.1-sediment-metagenome-genome-assembly--contig:-NODE-723-length-76655-cov-6.173731_pt1 | contig 76655 bp, 61 predicted proteins | sample MGYA00237883_ERZ534232 | MGnify/ENA metagenome assembly ERZ534232
AGGACTCTTTGCGTGTCTTTGAGTCCCTCTTCGATACCTCAGGACAGGCTTCGCGCCTTTGTGGTGAACGATTACCATCAAAACAGCCAACCGCCCATTGACACTAGTCAGAATTCTTTTGAGCAGCGTGGTCTTGCCGCTGCCAAGCGAGCCGGTAATGAGCATGATCGGGGTTCTTGGCTGCATCGGCGGTGCTTTATCCTTTCACGTTTCCAACAGGGATGAAGCGCACCACCGGTTTGCTGATCCCGGCCCGCTCCGTTGCCTCAACCACATCATCAATATTCTTGTACGCCGGTCCAGCCTCCTCCGCCAGGCCTGAAAAAGAGACGGTGCGCACGTAGATTCCCCGCCGTTCCATGTCCTCCTGCAGCGCTTTGCCGTGGAACTTCTTCTTGGCCTGTCGCCGGCTCATGGACCGACCGCTGCCGTGGGCGGTGCTGAAGAAGGTTTCAGCACCGCCTTCAACGCCTGCCAGCAAATATGAGCCGGTTTCCATGCTGCCGCCCAAAATGACGGGCTGCCCGGTTTTTCTATAAATTTCTGGCAATTCAGGATTGCCTGGACCGAAAGCACGGGTGGCGCCCTTGCGGTGTACCAGCACCTCCCGCATCTGTCCGCCCACCAGATGCCTTTCCAGTTTGGCGGTGTTGTGGGCAACGTCGTAAACCTGATGCAGTCCCAGTTCCACAGGATCCTTATGGAAAAATTCCGAAAACACCTCTCGCACACGATGCAGGATGACCTGCCGATTGGCAAAAGACATGTTGATGGCGCATTTCATGGCGGCGAAATAATCCTGCCCTTCTTTCGAGAGAAACGGAGCGCAGGCAAGCTCCCGGTCGAGAATCTTGATGCCGTATTTTTTTTCCATGACTTTCAAGAAAAGCTGCAGATAATCCGTCGCCACCTGATGCCCGAAACCGCGACTGCCGCAGTGGAACATGAGCACCACCTGGTTGGGCAGCGTGATTCCAAAAGCCCTGGCAAGCTCGGCATCATAAATGTTTTCGGGTTTGGCCACTTGAATCTCCAGGTAGTGGTTTCCCGAGCCCAGGGTGCCGATCTGCTTGAATCCGCGCTCGACGGCTTTATTGCTGACCTTGCTGGAATCCGCGCCGGCGATGCAGCCGTTTTCTTCAGTGCGATCCAAATCCTCTTGCCAGCCATACCCGTTTTCAATGCACCAGCGGGCACCGAGCTCCACAGCACGGCGAAATTCCGACTGCGAGATTTTAACAAAACCGGTGCTGCCCACCCCCGCGGGGACTCTTTGAAAGAGTCTGTCCACCAGACCCTTCAGATGGGGCTTCACCTCTTCAAAGGTGAGATTGGTGAGCACCAGGCGCATTCCGCAGTTCACGTCGAATCCGATGCCCCCCGGGGAAATGACCCCGGACCTGGGATCCATGGCCGCGACTCCGCCGATCGGGAAGCCATACCCCCAGTGGCCGTCGGGCATACAATAGGCGTAGTTCAAAATTCCCGGCAGGGTTGCGACATTAGTGACCTGCTCGATCACTCCGTCGTCCATCTCCTGGAGCAGCTTTTCTGTTGCATAAATACGCGCCGGTACTCGCATCCCCTCCTTGTAGCTGGTGGGGATTTCCCAGACCGTGTCGGATATTCGAATAAAGTTACTCAGTATTGCCATGATTTTGCACCTGTCATTGAGATCTTGATTGGTTGAAGATGATTTCTTTCTTAATCAAGATAACAACATGCCACTCGCAAGTCACCTTGGAAGCCGGCCTTCTATACGATTCGTCGCAGCACCTGCCCATGTGCTGGAAAACAGCGGGGCGTCACACGGTTAAAATTTAGCTGAACAAGAAATCGAATCAGCGAAATGAGAGTTTCCGGAAAAAAAACATATGGGACTCTGGTGCAACACCTGCAATGGATTCGCAAGCTTTACAAAAGGTCTCCACCAAGAACCCGGGTATAAAAGACTTATGGCCGGTTCCGGGAAGCGCTGCAGATCAGAGAGTGAACGATGTTAGATTGCCGTATTGCAAGACTAAACGCATTATCTCTTACGTAGCTGCTTCCGACAAATGTGATCGGAAGAGAACTATGAGGCCGCATAGGCGGAATTCGAGCGACGATTTGGGCGAATGGGATTAAAATGATTGGGGGCAGGCAGAGTATGTGCCCGGTGGAGAGCACGCCCGACTGTTTCAAAAGATTAGGAAAAGGATGAGCCTCGGCACATAGGAATAGTGCGATATTTCCAATACACATGTAATGTACAGATTGCAACATCTATGTGAAAGGAGTCAAAACCCATGCAGACCACTTACCGTCTTAATGCCAATGAACTGGATGAGAAATTCATTCAATCCTTGAAAGCACTCTTTAAGGACAAGGACATCGAAATCATGGTGAGTGAAGTTGACGAGACAGCTTACCTGTTGCGGTCGCAAGCGAATAAGGAGCGATTGTTGAAGGCCATCGAGAATGTGGAAAGAGGAGAGAATCTGGTTGAAGTCAAGATAGGTGATTTACAGTGAAACGAGTTATCTTCGAATCCGGAGCCTTCGAAGACTTCACGGCCTGGGCTGCGCAGGACAAAAAACTTTACGCCAGAATTATCGAGCTCATTCGAGACATAGACAGAAACCCCTTCACCGGCCTGGGCAAACCCGAACCCCTACGACACCAGATGAGGGGGTGGTGGTCACGACGTATCAATGACGTTCATCGTCTGGTATACAAGGTCACCGATGAGGCAATCATCATTGTCTCGTGCAAGTATCATTACAATTCATGAGGTTTTTCCAGGCTGAATCTTCCACGCTGGTCCATCAGGTTGAACAGAGCATCAAAGAGCAAAGACTTCCTGCGCTCCACCTTGCCTATACATCAGGTACTTTCGCCCGGTCGCACTAGGGATGTGTTCTTTTGGCTGTCGCATAATGTGCTTGACTTTTTCGCCGAAGGGCTTTTATGGTGACGCTACTTTTGGAGAAGGGAGCTCACTCTTGCTGACGGGTCGAAAATTTTATCGCTTTTATTTTTATTATCGCTGTGCAGAGCTCAGGCTGCCGACCCGTTTGTGAGCGTCTCAAAGGTGTGTAAGGAAGTTGCAAGCCGCGGGTTCAGCCCGCGGCTTTTTTTATCCCCGAGTCATGAAGTGAGTTGCCAAATGGGAATGGAAGACGATCTTAAAGGGCTAAGGGAAGCCATCGACCAGGTGGACCTCGATCTTCTCAAGCTTTTCAACCGACGCATGGAGCTCGCCCGGGAGGTCGGCCGCGTGAAAGCCTCAAACGGCTTGGAGCTGTTTGTCCCCGGCCGCGAAGAGGTGATCATTAAGAGACTCTTGGAGATAAATAGCGGGCCCATGAACGAGGCTTCGCTGCGTGCCGTCTATAGAGAGATTTTTGCCGCCTCCCGGCTTCTCCAGTATGTGCTGCAAGTTTCCTATCTGGGACCCGAGTGGACCTACTCGCATCTTGCGGCCCTTTCTCTTTTCGGCCACTCTGCGCACTATATCCCTTGTTCAACCCTCGAGGATGTCTTCGATGCCCTTTTGAAAGGCAAAGTCCACGTGGCGGTGGCACCGGTGGAAAATTCTCTGCAGGGCGGAGTGGGGCGCACCATGGACTTGCTGTATGAGAAAGATGTGCGGGTGGTGAGCGAATGTTACATCGAGATCGCCAATTGCCTGGCCAGCCACCTGGAATCCACCCGCGCAGTGAAACACTTTTACGCCCATCCACAAGCCATGGAGCAATGTCGGCGTTGGGTCTACGAGAACCTGCACGATGTTGCGTGGTATGAATGCACATCGACTGCGCAAGCGGCTCAACTGGCGCAAAAAGACGCAGCCGGAGGCGCCATTTGCAATCTTTATGCAGCTCATCACTACGGTCTTCGCATTCTGGCCGAGCGCATCGAAGACCATGCCGGAAACACCACGCGCTTTTTCGCGCTGGCCAACCACTTGAATCCAAGCACAGGCAACGACAAGACATCCATCCTGTTTGCCGTCTCCGATGAGCCGGGCGCCCTCCATACAGCGCTGGAGGCCTTCGCCCGGTCGGGCGTCAATATGACCCGCATCGAGTCGCGGCCAAATCGTCTTTTTCCGTGGCAGTATCTTTTTTACGCGGATGTAGAGGGGCATCACGATGACCACGAGGTCCGTGCGGCTCTGCAGGCCCTCAAGGGGCGCGTCACTTTCTTGAAGATTTTGGGATCGTATGTCAAAAACGATCCCACCCGTCCCATCCGTTTGGAGAAAGAGAAAATCAGGCAGGCGGTGTCGGCAGCGGGAGCATGACAGCACCGGCCCGGACAGAGCTCTCCAAAATGGGCAAAAGAGAGGGCTAACCTGCTCGTTTCAAAATAATTTGCTGAGGGAGCCTTTTCCATGGGCGAAATCATTAAACAAATCCAGCCGATCAAGGGCATCAATTGCCGAATCAGACTGCCGGGGTCCAAGTCCATAACGCACAGAGCGCTCTTGATGGCCGCCCTGGCTGAAGGCAAAAGCGTTATAAAGAATCCTCTCAAGGCAGAGGATACTCTGCTCACTGCAGGAGCACTGCAGCAGTTGGGTGTCGAGATCGATTGGGACGATCGGGCGGAGCGCATCCTTGTCGTTCCCCCTAAAAGGCGCTGGAGTCAGCCACAAGGCGCCATTTTGTTGGGCAACAGCGGAACCAGTATGAGGCTTTTGCTCGGACTGGTGGCAACCGGAACGGGCAAGTTCATCCTTGACGGCACGCCCCGGCTGCGCGAGCGTCCCATCGGACCCGTGCTCGATGCCCTCAAGGAAGTCGGCGTCAACTCCCGTTGTCTCATAAATCAGGGTTTCCCGCCGGTGGAGCTTGACAGCACCGGTCTTAAGGGCGGGGAAGCTTGGGTGGACGCCACTCAGAGCAGCCAGTTTCTGTCTGCTCTCCTGATCGCCTCGCCTTGTGCGAAGAGCGAGATGCGAGTGGGCTGGCAGCAACCCGTGGCATCTTTTCCCTATGTACGCCTCACCCTCGCCATGATGGAACAATTTGGCATAGAATACCGCTGGATAACGCCTCGACAAATCGCCATCAAGGCACCTCAAACCTACCCGCAGCTGGACTATCAAGTGGAGGCGGACTGTTCATCGGCGTCTTATTTTTGGGCTGCGGCGGCCCTCACTCGGGGAGAGGTGCTTACTTATCCATTGTCGCCGAACAGCAGCCAGGGGGACTGCCGTTTGCTGGAAGTGCTGCAGCGCATGGGATGTGGCATCCAGTGGGCGCAGGAGGGCGCTCGAGTTACAGGCGCCGGGCCGCTCAAGGCAATCGATCTGGACATGAACGAAATGCCGGATATGGTGCCAACCCTGGCAATAATTGCGGCTTGTGCTGATGGACGCAGCCGCATCCGAAATGTCGCGCATCTGCGGGTTAAAGAATCGGACCGACTGCATGTGATTGCGACAGAACTGAGCAAATTTGGGGTGCCGGTTGAAGAGCTTCCCGACGGGCTGGTGATTGAAGGGGGAAAGGTCGGCCCGCCGCAGGCGCCCATCGAATCCCACAACGATCACCGAATTGCAATGGCTTTTGCCATATTGGGGCTTTTTGTACAGGGGGTGGAAATCAGAGGCGCGGAGGCCGTCGGAAAATCCTTTCCAGCCTTTTGGGAGAAGTTGGACCGTTTGATGCGGACGGACGGGCACGGGACAAGGATTTGTGCGGATTAACACGGATGCTCTTAATCGTTACGGCATCGTCCGTTTTAACCAGCTAAACGCCATGACGTAACCGTTCACCATACATCCTTTTATGAACCGCAAAGGCGCAAAGAACGCCAAGATTCGCAAAGGTTGTATCCTTTAGAGAGGACTCTTTGCGTGTCTTTGAGTCCTTCGCGTCTTTGTGGTGAACGATTACGCCATGACCAAGCGGGCACAACGAAGCTTGAAAAAAGCTGCGGGCTACAGACTATGGATGGGGCACTTTCGGGCTTTGTCCTGTAGCCTGAGCCTGCAGTCGGAAGCCGCTTTTCCATGTAAAAGGCATTACAGACCATTATGAGACGTTCGTTTTTTTTGTTGACAGCCGGCGTTCCCATAATTTGTTTTGCGCTGTTGTGTCAACCAGCCGGAGCCGTTCAAAAAACGATTCCAGCCTTTCAATCGCACCTGAGCAATCTGCAGAAGTACGCCGACAACGCCGGCATCCAGGTGGTCGAGCTACCTTCGGGCCGCCCGGTTTGGGAGTACCAAGCAGACGTGCCGCTGGTTCCGGCATCACTGGTGAAGATTCTGACCAGCTATGCGGCATTGAAGCACCTGGGGCCTTTTCATCACTTTGAAACGAGTGTGTGGGCCCTTCATAGCCCCGGGGACGGGATCGTGCAAGGCGACATTTGGATCAAGAGCGAAGGCGATTTTTACCTGGTCGGCGAGAAGCTGTGGGACCTGGCAAACCAGCTGCAACTGCAGGGCATTCGGGTGGTGCGTGGGGGCATATGCATCGATAATAGTTTTTTTGAACCGGCTACGGAGCAAATATGCATTGATGGAAAGTGTGGAAGTCCTTACAATCCGATCATTTCAGCAACGGCGGTGGACTTCAACACAATAAATTTCGTAGTACTGCCGGGAGACGGTGTTGGCAGTCCAGCTCGGGTAAAATGGCTTCCTCCCGGGGATTATCCGCATGTCATCAATCAAGCCACAACTGCTGCCAAGGCAGGCAGCACTCCTCTTAAATTCGTATCGCTGGGAACGAATCAAGCAGGCCGGGAAAAGTTCCAACTTTCCGGCAAAATCCCGATCCGACCCGATCGCAGCTACAAATATCGTTTCAATATTGGTGATCCCGTCAACTTCGCCGGCTATTCCTTCCGAGGGGCTTTCGAACAAGCAGGCATCAGGTTTGAAAAGAAGATCGTGAAATCCTCTCAGGCGCCGCCGGGGGCGGTTAAGCTGCTCAGTTACGAATCCGCACCCCTGGGCGACTTATTGTACGGCTTGAACCGGTACAGTAATAATTTCATGGCGGAAATGCTGCTGAGAAGCCTTGGTGCTTGGGTCGTTTCCCCTCCCGGCACGGTTTCAAAGGGTATCGCCGTTGTCCATCAAACCCTTCGCGAACTGGGAATTCCGGAACGGGAAGTGGTGCTCGACTCAGGCTCGGGCCTGAGTCGCATTTGCCGGGTGAGCCCGCGGGCTTTTACCCGGGTTTTATCCAGCGCTTATAACGATTTTAGCCTCGCACCCGAATTGTTGTCATCCCTGGCCGTGAACGCTGAGGAAGGCACGTTACGAAAGAGATTGCGCAAGTCGGCGGTCACGGTGCGGGGCAAGACCGGTACGCTAAAAAATGTCATCGGTTTTGCAGGCTACGTCTCCTACCCCGGCAAAGACGTTTACGCTGTTACGATCTTGCTGAATAGTGTAAAGAATCTCCGGGAAGCCCAAAAAGCCGTTTACGACCTCGTGGAAGAGATCCCCACCATGGCGCCATAGCAATTCAACGTTATGGCATGACAAGTGTTGTCGATGGGTTTCGCTCCGCTCCACCCATCCTACTTCCTCATCAACGAAGGGAGCAAGCGACTGCGTAGGATGGGTGGAGCGGAGCGAAACCCATCAGAATCTGCATCCACGAACATGAAGATTCTGATCCTTAACGGGTATAGCCCCACCGAGGGGGCCACGATTCTTCTCTCCATTTACGATGTGCTATAAATGGATCGTCACATCTGCCCCCAAAGCGTTCAGCTGAGCTCACGCCGAAGCCTTTACCAAGATTTCACAACAGCCGATAGACATATCCGGAACCGCAGTGCTATTATTCCGGAACCGTTGCCCTGCATTTAGCGATAAATCTGTCTGACGGCATCCGGCTGGATCGCTCGGGGTAGCACTAAAGACCGGAACCTCACCGGCGGACCGGCGACTTCATGCTAGAAAGGTACTGGAATGGGCGGTTTGTTTGGCATTGTGTCCAAAAATGAATGTGTTTTTGAATTGTTTTATGGCACCGACTATCACTCCCACCTCGGCACCCGGCGCGGTGGAATGGCGGTCTGCAACGCCCGGGGCATCCAGCGCTCCATCCACAATATAGAAAACAGCTACTTTCGAACCAAATTCGAGCCCGAGCTGGCCAGTTTCCGGGGCAACAACGGCATCGGGGTGATCAGCGACACGGACCCTCAGCCGCTGATCGTCGGTTCTCATCTGGGCACCTTCGGCATCGTCACCGTGGGCAAGATAAGCAACCTCAACGACCTGGTACTCAAAGCCTTCGATCGGAGACACTATTTTTCCGACACCACCGAGGGGATTATCAATCCCACCGAAGTGGCGGCCATGTTGATCTGCGAAGAAGGGAATTTCGAAGACGGCATCCGCAAAGCACAGGCTTCAATCCGAGGATCGTGCTCGTTTTTACTGCTCACCGAAAAAGGCATCTACGCGGCCCGGGACCGCCTGGGGCGGACTCCCCTGGTCGTCGGCCGCCGCGAAGGTGCGCTGGCGGTGAGCTCGGAATCCTGCGCCTTCCCAAACCTGAATTTCAAAACAGAACGGTTCCTGGGTCCCGGTGAAGTCGTTTTCATGACCGCGGACGGTTGGGAACAGCGGGTGGAGCCGGGGCCGCAGATGCAGATCTGTGCTTTTCTCTGGGTGTATTACGGCTACCCCGCCTCCGAGTACGAAGGCATCAACGTGGAGTTTGTTCGCAACGCGTGCGGCGCGGCACTGGCCCGCAATGACGATGTGATCGTCGACTGCGTAGCAGGTATTCCCGACTCGGGCATCGGCCACGCTGTCGGTTACGCCAACGAAAGGAAGATACCCTACCGGCGCCCTTTTGTGAAGTACACTCCCACCTGGCCGCGCAGCTTCATGCCCCAAAATCAGGAGCTGAGGGATCTGGTGGCCAGGATGAAGTTGATTCCAATACAAAGATTGATCGAAGGCGAGCGCCTTTTGTTTTGTGAAGATTCAATCGTGCGCGGCACCCAGCTCAAGGAAAACATCCAGATCCTGTTTGATTACGGAGCGAGAGAAGTGCACATGCGCACGGCGTGCCCGACCTTGATTTTCCCCTGCGAGTTTCTCAACTTTTCTACTTCCCGCTCCAATCTCGACTTGATTGGCCGTAAGGTCATTCGCGAACTGGAAGGCGCCGAAGACGAGGACCCGGGGGCCTACGGGCAGGCTGGATCGCAGAAAAACCTGGCAATGGTCGATGATATTCGTCGAAGGCTGCACCTGACCACCTTGAAGTATCAAAGATTGGAGGATCTGGTGGCATCCATCGGACTGCCCAAGAAGAGTCTATGCACTCACTGCTGGGACGGATCGAGTTACTACTGAGCCGCTATCGACTCTTTTTGTTTCAGATTGTTGCAACTTTTGCATCTTGTGCCCGGCCTCCCGGCCTCGAAAGGAGGGTGACATGATGATCGGCAATGGCAAATACCGCAGCGCATGTCAGCGAATCCTGATATTAGGGTGCGTGTTGCCGTGTCTTTTGCTGGCGGTAAAAAGCGAAGCCTTCGGCGCACAAAAATATCTTTCGCTGAGCTATGTCGGCGAGGGTTCGACCAACCCGGCCGTGGGAGTCCACAACTACTCCGAGGACAGTATGGCGGCAATCACGGCCATTCCGGCTGCAGGCTGGTATTTCGATCATTGGGAGGGAGACCTGGGCGGCTCGACAAATCCGGCGGTGCTTCAAATGAATGACGACAGGCGCGTTTCGGCGGTGTTCATGCCCGTTCAGCCAACTGCCGAAAATGCTCTGGCGCGCTATGTCGGCAAGCTCGACCCGAATTATTCATGGTACGAGCACTCCAGTGAGGCAGGTTTCGGCTGGACCAGGTACACCCTGCGCATGACTTCACAGCAATGGCGAAATCCCGGCGAAGTGGACCGCATTCTGTGGGAACACGACCTTGGCATCATCAGACCCTGGTTCAGCACCGATCAGGTGCTGCTGGTGGTCAACGGCGGCGATAACGGCAAGCCGCCGCAGGATGTCATAGGCGAAATCGGCTTCGCCAGCCTGGCTCTTGGAATGAATTACGCCCAGCTGGACCAGGTGCCAAATCAGCCTCTAACGTTTACCGACGACAACAGCAACGACCGGAAGGAAGATGAGATCTTGGCCTACTCACTGGATAAGGCCTTGACCACCGGCGACCTGGAGTGGATCGCCCACCTGGCCATGACCAAAGCAGTGGTTCGCGCCATGGATGCCGTTCAGGAGAAACTTGGCAATGCCGAAGAGTTTCTGCTTGCCGGCGCTTCCAAGCGCGGTTGGACCACATACCTTGCGTCTGCCATCGATCCGCGCGTGAAAGCCATGCTGCCGATCTCCATCGATATCGCCAACATTTCCGAAAGCATGAAGCACCATTGGGAAGCTTACGGTTTTTACGCGCCTGCCGTACGCGACTATGCGGATTACGATCTGTTCTGCCGGATGGAAGATCCGGCCGAACCCTATGCCGAGGATGTCTTGAAGATTGTCGATCCTCTGACCTATTTCGCTAAATACAAAATGCCCAAACTTATTCTGGTATCGGCGGGCGACCAGTTCTTCCTTCCCGATTCAAGCCGCTTCTACTACTCGCAGCTGCCCGCAGCAAAGAACCTGCGCTATACGGTCAACACCGATCACTCGCAACTGCAGAACCTGGTGCAGGTGCTCATTTCTGCTTTGTCCTGGGGTCAAAAAGCCATGAACAACCAGGCGTTGCCGCAGTTCAACTGGACGTTCGAGCCGGACGGCTCAATTCGCGTCCAAACACAGACGACCCCGCGAGCAGTGCGATTGTGGCAGGCTCACAACCCGAATGCGCGCGATTTCCGTCTGGAAGCCATTGGAGCCGTATGGACCAGTACGCCCCTGATGGGCCAGGGAAGTGGCACATACGTAGGTTATGTCCCTGAACCGCAAACGGGTTGGACCGCATTCCTGGTGGAGCTCGATTTTGACGATGCCATTACATTGACCACCGAAGTTGCCGTGACACCCGATACCCTCCCTTTTGAAGGTACCCACTGCAGCGGCTCGGGGCGCGTTTCACCCCGGCTGGTGTCTGCAGACCTGAGCGGTGGTGGGTGTGAAAACCTGGTTTACTTGAACGAAATGGGGCAAATTTTTCACGATATCGCGCTCACCTCATGGCAACAAATACCAGGTACATTGAACGACATCTCCAGCGGCGACCTGAACGGGGACGGCAAAGAGGACCTGGTCGGGCTCACTGCATCAGGACACATCTACTACACCACCGATCTCTCAAACTGGTCATGGCTACCCGGCATACTCAGCCAGGTCGCGACCGGTGATTTCAACAGAGACGGGGTGGACGATCTTGCGGGGGTCACCGGCTCCGGCCAGATCTACTACACCGTTGATCTGTCCAACTGGCAATGGCTGCCGGGAGCTCTGGAGAAGGTGACGGCCGGTGATTTCAACGGGGACGGTAGAGACGATTTGGCCGGACTCACCGCTTCGGGTCATATTTACTATTCGTTTGATCTTTTCAACTGGCAATACCTTCCCGGAATGCTGAGCCGGATAAGCGCGGGTGAAATCAATGGCGACGGCAAGGACGATCTCATTGGAGTCACCTCGGGCGGGCAAATCTACCTCACTACCGATCTCTCATCCTGGCAGCTCATGCCAGGCATTTTGAACCAGGTGACAACCTTTAACTGCGGCAGTTCAAACTGGATTGCCGGCCTGGCCGGTTCCGGGGACATCTATGTGTCCCATGACCGCTTCAACTGGGTGTTCGTTTCCAGACCGTAAACCGGTTTGTTATTTTTGATTGCTACGCTCCTTCAACGGACCCAAAATGGCAGGGGACGAGGCGGAATGAAACATAAAGGCATCATCGTCATCGGGTTATTGTCGCTCGCCGTGGGTTTGGCCATCCGGAGTACGAACTTGCCGACACCTTCCAACCGCGAAAAACCTCTGCACACCCCAGCGCCGCGCGACCCGCGGGCAGAGCAGCAGGCAGGAGCGGAACCAGTTAAACAGATCCCTGCTTCGAGGGACTCGCAGCAGAATAACGGCGCCGGGCCGCAATTGCAGCCTGCTCCCGCTGACACCAAAGCCGGCGAGCAAGTTCTTGACGAGCTCACTGAAATCAACGAACAGACAATCGTTGGGACGGAATGGGGCGATGATAAGCTCAAGCTCGAATTCGGCCCTCGGGGCAAACTCCTCATCGGCGGTAACGTGCGCGCCAACTGGCGCATCGAGAGCGGCCGGGTAAAGCTTTACAGCGACGACGGACGCGAAGTCCACTGGCTTGACATTGACGGGAACAGGCTCACCTGGAATGGCGAACCGGTCGGGAGGTTCAGGTAGGCAGTTCGTCGATTTGCGCTTATCTCTTCAGGAGACCCGATTTAGAATTTGAAGTCGAGGGCAAGATAAGCCCGATCGAACAGGTCTCTTTTGACTTTCAGGTTCCACTTCTTCGCTGCGTTGGCAGAACCATAGATGTTTCCCAGGTAGAAAGGCAGCCCGACGCCGACCAAAACTCCGGATACTGCATAGTACTCAGCCTGAATGCCGGTGACAGCTCCGGCAATCCAAAGGCCGTTGATCAAAAAAGCCGTAATCCCATCGCCGTAATGGCCTGCGTATAGATAACCGGTGCCGGGAATGACCGCGGAGAGGATCGCTGCCAGCGCTTCCGATTTCTGTGGAAGATTCTTATATCGGCTAATCAGAGGAACAGCCTGCTGTGCATTCCTGGCGGCCGGATCGTCAGGGTATCGGCTGATCAGCTGCTCCAATCGGCTGCGGCTTTCTGCAATGTTCTCTTCATCAAGGGCCACCAGAGAAGCCGCCATCAGCGACAGGGGTGCGTAAGGCGATCGGGGATAAGCCGTTGCAAGATCATCGAAGGTCACTCTTGCCGGCTCGAACTGCTTGAGCTTCCAAAAGCTGAGGCCCTGGAGGTACTGAGCCTCCGCAAGGTGCTCGCTTGCCTTGTACTTCGCCCTGAGAGAAGAGAAAGACTGAATGCATGGCTCATACTCTTCGCCTTTGTAGTAAGCCATGCCAATTTTGAAGAGGGCGTAGTCCGCCTTTTCAGAATCGGGGAACAGGATCAGAAGCTTTTTGTATTCTGTGATGGCCCGGTAATATTCTCCTTCTTCCATAAAGGCATCCCCGAGCTTCAACTGCACCTGGTCGGTCAGCCAAATGCCCTTTTCTGCGGCGCAAGCCATGAAACTATAGAAAAGAAGAAGAGAAAAAGAGCACCCGAATAAGAAACGGACCTTAGGGGGTCTCATGCAGAACATTTTTGGATGGAGGGTCATAGAGCTTCCCATTCGGAAGCAAGGTGTAATCCGGTCCGGGCTCCTTCCAGATATTGCAGCGGGTAAGACGGTCTCCGATCATCATAAGTCCAATCACCGGCCCATACTCTGAAATGGCCTGGTATCCGTAAGCCGAGCAGGAAGGCCGAAATCCGCAACGGTCCAGACCACCGACGGGTGAGATCTTTTTTTGATAGACGCGGATGGCAGTCGCGAAAGCGAGCTTCACGCAAGAGGTTTCAACCGCTCGCTGTACGGTCCGGTCAGGCTTTTTGGGTTTTGGCCCCTTCAACAAAAAATCCAATGCGAGAACAGAAGGGTCGGCAATGACAAGAAACAAGAAACCGACGCCAATAAGGACCTTCAGTCCGGACCGAAAGCACATGCCAACATCTCACCCCGATAATAGTGCGCTCTCCCTGCTGTTTTTACTGCCCCAAGAGCCTCCTCTTGCCCGCTTCGTACTCTTGCTGGGAGATTGCACCCTTCCTATAAGCATCTTTGAGATCTTCCAGCTGTTTTCCCAAGGTAGGTGTTGTTTCTCCTTTCGGAACAACAACCGTCTCTTTCTCTATCACCTTTTCTTTACTGCCACAACACCCGACCAGATAGAAGCTGACCGTAAATAGCAAAACGAATGCGCATGTCCTCAATAAATACATCTCCCTGTTCTCCTCTTTTGGGTTTTTGGGCAAAGCATTAATAGCTTAGGAACCCGTTCGCTGACAACTCAAAAAAGGAGCCCTTCAATTACGGTAGACAAAGGTTTTCAGATTCTAACGAGCTTAGACGAATTGCCCCGCTGCATGCCCGGACACCCAGGCCCAATGAAGATTATATCCGCCCAGATGCCCTGTCACGTCAATAACTTCACCCACGAAGTACAAGCCTGAAACCTTCTTCGACTCCATCGTCTTGGATGACAGCTCGCTTGTATCGACACCGCCGGCAGTCACCTCCGCCTTGTTGAAGCCCTCCGCGCCTGCGGGTCGTACCTGCCAGTCGTGCAGGCTGCGGGCGATGGAATCGAGCTCTTTTGATGAATACTGGTTGAGGGGCTTGGATTGGCAGTGGAGATCGCACCATATCTTCACAAAACGGCCGGGCAGATAGCGACCGAGCAAGGTGGCCAAACGCATTTTTTTGTGGTGGTTTTCCACAAGCACACGTTGAATATCGACATCGGGCAGAAGATCGATAGAGATGCTGCCTTCATCCCAATAAGAGGAGACTTGAAGAATAGCGGGGCCGCTGAGCCCGTTGTGGGTGAAGAGGATATTGCCTCGAAACGCCGACGTCTTATAGCGCACAGCCGAAGGGATTGAGATGCCGGCCAAAACGCCTAGCAGTTCCGCGTCCGTTGGAGCGAGCTTGAGGGGGGTGAGTGCGGGCCTCAGTGCGGTGACTTTCATTCCAAACCGCTTGGCTACTGCGTAGCCGAAGTTGGTTGCACCTATATTGGGTAGGGAGAGGCCTCCTGTTGCGATGACGAGGGACTCGGAGTCAAAAGTACCACGGTTTGTTGAAACCGAAAAACCTGCTTTTTTTTCTACTCCAAGAATTTCACAGTTCAGCAGGAATTGGACCGATACCTTTTCGCACTCCCCTCTAAGCAAATCGATGACCTGTTGGGAGCTTCCATCGCAGAAGAGTTGGCCCGCCTCTTTTTCATGAAAGCCGATTCCATGTCTTTCCAGCAGAGAGGTGAAATCCGCTGGAGTGAAGCGCGACAGGGCGGAGCTGGAAAAGTGCGGGTTGTTGGATAGATAGTTATCGGGGCTGACGCTTCGATTTGTGAAGTTGCATCGACCTCCCCCGGAAATGCGAATCTTGCTGCCTATCCTGTCGGTATGTTCCAGAATAAGGACCGCGCGGCCTCGCCTTCCGGCCTCCATCGCGCACATCAGTCCCGATGCACCCGCTCCGATCACAATAACGTCTACTTTCACCGGTCGCCTCCGAGCCGAACCTGCCAGCAAGGTTGCAGGCCATGGGTGAGAAGAGCCTCATTCCTTTTGAGCCATTTCTCAAGAAAAAGGATTTCGGATACTCCCTTAGTTGCTGCTCGAAAGCATGGCACAATAGCGGGCCAATGACTTCCAAAGCAGAAGCTAAGCAGAGGGGAGCTGAGATTTGGATGGTTGTTATTGACGATGTGTTTGCGCCACAGAAGCGGGCTGGCTTGATTCCAAAAGACAAAGCTTCATTCCCGGCATGACTTTGTTTCGACCGCTCGCCTTGGCTCGATAAAGCATCGTATCGGCCTCATTAAACAGACTCTCCGCATCCGAATGCTCCGACAGAGCCGCCACACCAAAGCTCGCCGTTACAGAGACTTGTCTCCCGTTCGCTACCTGAACGGACGAGCTCTCAATCAACCTTCTTAGTCTCTCCGCCAATTCCAGGGCCTTGGCCAGCCTGGTTTCAGGCAGCACCACTACAAACTCCTCACCACCGTAGCGGACGGCGTAGTCGCTTTTCCTGATCGCCGAAAGGATGAGTCGAGCGACTTCGACGAGGACTTTATCTCCCGCCGGATGCCCGTAGAGATCGTTTACGCTCTTGAAACGATCGAGATCCAACATGATGACTGAAAGATCTCTATTATACCGATGTGCATTATGGATGTTATGCTGGATCATCCGATCGAATGCGCGCCGGTTATAGCAGTCCGTCATGGGGTCAATTGCTGCATCGTTTTCGAGGCGCTTCATGTTCAGATAATTAGAAACCGCAACACCTAAGGATTTGACGATAATTCCAATGATTTCTTTATGATAGTCGAGCATTGCTCTTTCGGGCAGAACGTAGAGCTTGGCAAAGTAGCCGTCGTCCATTAAGGCGAAGGAAAGCATTTGCTCCTCTTGAAATGAGATCATGCCAGGGCTTTCGCCGTAATCGGGATTCATGGGATAAGTATTGAATGCTCCGTCGGTGGCAAAATCGTCCTGCACGATCTGCTTCAAAGCTGCTTCGCTAATCCTCGGATCGACCCACACATCCAATTGGCCACCGGCCTTAACGACAAATGCGAACAATTTGTAATTCAATATCTCTTTCATGCATTTCGACGTCTCATGCATGATGCTTGGAAGGTCTTGCATCTGATTGAAATGGAGCATGTAGCGGCTCAGTGTCTCATAATCGATCCGCCTCGCCACCCCGAACAGAACACGGCCGAAGGTTGAAACTCTGCGAATAAATCTTCCAAACAAACACTGCATGTGTGGTGCCCTTCATCCAAGAGTTACCATTCCAGCATGTGATTTTGTTTGCAACCTTGATGCCAGAGCCTCACGCCTTGATGCATGGGCATTTGGGAGGCCAGCTGCGAATCTTCCATGAAAATTCTTCCAGCCCCCTGCTCAATTTTTTCCCTGCGAATCAGGATTGCAAAGAGTTGAGGCATCTGGCACTCGACTTCTTGATCGGTTGCGAGAATCTATTCCCGATTTATCGAGTGGATAGTCAAAAACTTGACTGTTTTTTTCGGATTTTTTCTTGAGCGAAAAGTCAAAAATATGACGGATTGGGATGCGGGCGGGAGCACCAACAGGCGTCTCAGTACATGCACTCACGTTGTTTGACCCGCAAACGAGCTGCACGATGAGCTAGGCTTCACATCTTCGGGGATCAATGCAAGGCAAAGGTAAGGTTGCTCGCCAAGCCTGCCGGGCAGACTGGGATAAGTGCACTGGTCATCGTCTCGGCCGGACCGTGTCCGTTCGTGCTGAGGTATCGAAGCACGAACGAGGTGTTCACCCTTCGATACCGCAGGGCGCTTCGATACCTCAGCGCGAACAGAAATACATTGGCGGGTGGGCGAAACGACGATCGAGACCGAAGATAATAACAGTTCTATTGGGCAAGTCCCATCTGGCAAACCTTATCCGTAACCTCTTCCTTGCACGGAAGGCCGAAATATTGTTTTTCGAAAGAAGCCTTCCCCTTGTTCAAGGTTTTGGAAAGCACCGCCACCGTCAATGCGCTGGCGGAAAGCGCACCGCTTGCCATGTGGCTCTTGGCTATCAGTTCCTCTGTGCGCAGGGGATTGTCACTTCCCCAATAACCGATGCAAAACAACATCTCCTTGCCCAACAGCCCGATTTTTTCAGCCCTTCTGATAGCTCGCAGATAAGGGACCCCCTCCATCTCCAGTCCTTGGATATTGTATTTGCGAATCAGATATCGCAGCACCAGTTCATTTTGAATCGCAATACCGGGCACAGTGAGCATCGGTCCACCCGTGTGGACTCGGCAGTTCACCAGACCTTCGAAATCCCCCCGGATCAGTTGATTGCCGTTGGGAAAATCATGAACCCCGCCTTCCAGCTCCTGGGGAATGAGGTAGGTCGGCAGCATGATGTCGAACCGATCTCCGCAGACAATTCCAGCCTTGCCGATAATGGAAATGCTTTCAATCCTGTTGGAAAAAGCCTCGGTCAGCTCGCGCATGATTTCCGTGGCCTGCAGCCCGAAGGCGTAATGCAGATTGACGATGCAGGGAGCTCTTTCTTTGATTTTCGGCCAATCGTCAATTTTTATGCGTTTGTCCATTTTGGCAGGATCGATTCTGAAGGTGTCAATCACCTGGACATCTATTCCCGTGTTGTGGATGTCCGGAATGAAGCGAATTCCGAAGCTTTCTTCATATTCGAGCTTCTCTTGGAATAAATCCGCGTGCAGCTGGCATAACTTGTACAGGGCAAAATGGAGATTGCCCGGCTGTTCCAGGTCCAATTCGGCCAGCTCGCTATGATCAGCGGCCATCCGCTTGATTCTTTCGTTATAAATTTCCGCAAAGTCAGTCAAGCAACCGACGACGTTGTGCAAATCGCTGGAAATGATTATGAGGGGCCTGATCCTGTGCAGTTGACCGCATTTTTCAAGGTTTTCACGCCACAGGCGCGCTTTGGTGGAGTAGTTGGTTTCGGCGAATTCGCTGGCGAATTCTATCTCGAGCTCATCAAGATCGTTTCGCATGATGTTTGTGATCAGATCGAACAAGCCGTATCGCAGAAAGGCATCCAGGCCTTTCAATTCGTCATAGCCGACGCTGAATCTGCTTGCTATTTTACACAGAATCTGATTCTTCTCCGGGGACTCCTTGTTGGTGCGCAGCCTCTCTATATCAGTAAGCAAAGGATTCCCTGCGAGCAGCTGTTTGATCTTTCCCGACTCGATGCCATACATTATGAAAGATGTGATGATATCAAAAATATCGGTCTTGCCTTCCAGAGCTATGCATTTGAAAAAACCCTCTCCCATTTCATAAATGGTTCTTACTCTCGCCCCCTTGGCCCCACTTTCCAATAGGTAAACGCCGGTTACCGACGCAAGGTTTTCCGGCTTCTTCTGAATATGAAAATATTTGGCTCTGGAAATCTCGTAAGGCAGTCTTTGCAACGCGCACATCAAGGCATTGACGTCAACCCTTCTATTCTCGTTGCAATACGCATGAATGCAGGGCTCCATCCGCTTATATCTCTCATAAAGGCTACCGAGAACGATTCTCCCGGAAATGATCGCGTGACTGACGGTGATGCAGAAATTAGATAGCGCTTGAAGAATCCTATGGGCTCGATATTCATCATTTTCCCACCAGCTGTCTTCCCTAAGGGCGTCCATTTCATTCTCCTTATCTTTATCTCGGCGCTTTTGCAGAAATTGTTCAATACTATATTATACAACTTCACGACAGCTCCAAGCCAAATCGATAGCGAAGTTGGAAAATACCTTCAGACTCAATAGGTTAAGGGTCGTGTGCGTGCGCCCGTAGGATCATTATTTCTTCGGCAGTGAAACAGTAAAAACGGCATGATCCCCATCCTCTGAAAAAGAAAGCACACCGCCCATGTACTTGAGCAGACGATGGCAGAGCGGCAACCCGATACTTTCGCCACCTTCATCGAAGGGAAGGAAAACGAGCTCGGGATTTTTTGTCCTTGTACCCCGATGAGGGTGCTTGAAGTCGGCGTGTACACTCTGGTCGCTTTGAAAGCTTTTGACGGCGAGAAATCCCCCTTCGTCGACGGATTCGATGGCATTTCGGATCAGATTGATACAGACCTGGCTTAGGATTTCCCGGTCCGCAACGACCACCGGCAGCGCCGGTTCCAGATCTAATCGGCATTCCAGCAAGCGTTGTTCGATTTCGGGAGCAAGCAGATCAATGCTGTTGTTAATAATCTCATTAATAGAGCATTCCTCGGCAAAGACCTCCACCGGCTTGAGATAATTTTTTATCCTGCCCAGGATCTTTTCCAGGCGCTCGGATTCGCGCACAATGATGTTCGCCTCGGGCAGATCAGGGTATTTGCTCCGGAGACGTCGAGCAAACCCTCCAATCGAAACCAGGGGATTGCGGATTTCATGGGCGACTTCCGCAGAGATAGCGCCAAGTGTCTTGAGCTTTTCCTTTTGAACCAAAGCCTTTTCCAGAAAAACACGGTCCGTGATGTCCACAATGATGCCCTCCAGCAGCACGCATGCGAGCTGCTCAGGGTCCCCGTAAGGCGGGATCGACTTGATAATAGTATTGATCACATGACCTTTCTTGTGAATGAAACGACATTCTGCAGAAAAAGGTGCTCCACCGGATTCGAATGTCGCTTGAAAAAGCCTGATGATGCGGTCTCGATCCTCGTAATGGATTCGCTCAACAAACCAATTGGGAGTATTAACAGCCTCTTCGGGTGTGTAGCCTAAAATCGAAAAACAGGCCTGATTGACAAAATCGAGCTGCATATCTCTTAGCAGGGCGTAGATAAGCAGGGGAACATTTTGCACCAGATCAAAATAGCGCCGCTCCGCCCGCATGACCTGTTTTTTGAGGGCTTTCCGTTCTTGAAAGCGCTTCAAACAGAGCGTGAGCTCGGTAATGCTGAAAGGTTTTCGCAGGTAATCATTTGCGCCGATCTTAATCGCTTGGACGGCATCGTCGATTGCACCGGAGCCCGTGATGAAAACCACCTCAATGCGGGGATCGTTTTTCTTAAGCTTTGCGGCAAGATCCAGACCGGTGATGGTCGGCAGGTTTATGTCCACAAAAGCCAAACTAAAAATATTCTGTTCGGCAATGTTTAAGGCGTCTTGAGGGTCCGTACAAACATCGCCCCGGTATCCTTCCTTTTCGAGTACTTCGGCCAGCATCTGGCACATAATTGCATCATCATCTATCACCAGTATCCGTTCTCCGGCAGTCTCCTTACCTCCGGCCATGTATGGCTCCTCCCTGGTTGGTGCTGATGTCGGATGATAATGTGGAATATTCACAACTTAATTCTTGTAACCTGAAACCGCAAAAGGGACCAGTTCTGTTTTTCATGTGTCAACGGCACAGCTTTCGAGTGCGCAACGGCGACCCGCTGCACGGACAGTTGATCGTTACCCGGTTTGACTGCGGTATTAGGAGCTTGCGAAACCAATTGAGTCTGCCCGGATTGCATTAAGAAGCTTTATCCAGAATTCGCCGAAAAGATCTTGTCAAAGCAAAGTGAGCGATCGACATGTAAGGCTCCGCCCCATTCCTCTCAGCCCGGCTTAATACGCTTGCATCGATTGTAAGAGAATTCTTGACAGCGAAAGGCAATTTTTTCTGACACCAAAATCAGCAACTCTCCGATATACAATTCCTTTTCCATGATTATGCTGTATGCTCAGGCAAGGATGGCGAAATGAACGATAACCACAAGAGTAGACAAGAGCTTCTGCACGAGCTCGCTCTGCTTCGGCAGAGAGTGCAGGAGCTGGAAGCGGCGCAAACCGGGGATACAAAAGTGGAGAAGGGTTTGTCAGTAGATCCCGGTTCTGCTCTGAGCGCCCCTGCGCGAAGTGCTCCAAGGTCCGATATGCCCGATTATCCGTCACTCTCGCTGGAACATTCTGATGCCAATACGCAGCGGATCTATCTTGAGCTCGAACGATGCATTGAACAGCGCACACAAGAATTGAAACGGACAAACCTCCAACTGAAGCGGGAGATCGAAGAACGTGCACGAACAGAAGAGGAGCTAAAGCGCACTAAGGAATATCTGGAAAACGTCATCGAAAATTCCGTGGATGCCATTGGCATTGTGGACCGGCAAGGCAAGTTCATCCTCTGGAACAGGAGAGCGGAAGAAATCTACGGCTACCCATTCGATGAGCTGGCCGGGAAAACTGCTTTTGAGCTGTACACAGACGCCGACGAGCTCGGGGAGCTGCTAACACGACTTCGCCGCGACGAAGTGGTGAGAGAGTACGAGATCAGGATGAAGAAGCGGGATGGCAGCATCGTGCCAATGGATATCTCCATTAGCCTGCTTAAGGATGAGCTCGGCCGCACCATCGGCAGTGTCTGCGTAGCGAGGGACCTGTCGGAGCGGAAGCGGACTGAAATGGAGCTCAAGCGTGCAAAAGACGATCTGGCCTGCTACTCCAAGGATCTCGAACGCCAGGTGAAGGAAAGAACACGCGAGATCACCAGTATTCTCAAATACACGCCGGCTGTCATCTACATCAAAGACCAGGACGGGCGCTACCGTCTGGTCAATTCCCGCTACGAGGAGCTCTTTGGCATCAAGAACGAGGAAATCCAAGGGAAAACGGATAAGGACATCTTTCCCCGCGACGTTGTCGAGCACATCCGAGCCAGTGATCGCCGGGTGTTTGCCGGAATGCGCTCGTGTCAGGTTGAGGAGCACATACCCCAGCATGACGGCACGCACACGTACCTCTCGGTGAAATTTCCACTGTACGATCAAGAGGGCGGCGCGACCGGGTTGTGCGCCATTCTGACGGATATTACCGAGCTTAAGAAGGCGCAAAATCAGTTGCGGCGACTTTCCGCAAGAATCATGGCAGGTCAGGAAATGGAACGGGCCGCCATTGCCCGGGAGCTTCATGACGAGCTGGGCCAGGTGCTCACCGCCCTGCGCATGGATGCCGTGTGGCTGCAAAAACGCCTCGAATATAACGATCCCCAAGCCGCCGAGCGGGCATTGACATTGTGTGATCTGATCGATAAGACCATTGACGAGGTGCGCGCCATCGCGCTTCGGCTGCGCCCAAGTGTGCTGGATGATTTGGGCTTGATTCCCGCCCTGGAATGGTACACCACGGATCTGGAGAAGCGTAGCGGTATCGCCTGCATTCACAAGCATCGCAATGTGCCCAAAGTGCACAATCTGGTGGCGACAGCCGCCTATCGCATTGCTCAGGAGGCTCTCACCAACGTCGTGCGCCATTCGAAGGCAACTCATGTGGAAGTGACACTGGAGGCTGAAGCCGGATTATTGAAGCTCTCCGTGGTGGACAATGGCTGCGGTTTTGACCCGATGGCATTGTCGGAAGCCGACGTCCTCGGCCTGGCGGGGATGCATGAGCGGGCCGGCCTTGCGGGTGGAACCCTTGAAATCGAATCCCGGCTGGGCAAGGGCACCCGGGTTTGCTGCCGGCTGCCCTTGGCAGGTAGAAACGGAGAGGATAATTGATCAAGGTACTGTTGGCGGACGACCACAGTATTGTGCGAGCCGGACTTCGCCGTATTATCGAGGAAAGCGGAGATATGATCGTGATCGCCGAAGCTGCAGACGGCCGGGAAGCGATTCAACGGGTTCACGAGACTATGCCCGATGTGGCGGTGATCGATGTCTCCATGCCGGGACTGGACGGCTTGGAAGTGATCAGTCAGCTGCGCAACTACTACCCAAAGATGCCGATCTTGGTTTTGACCATGCATGAGGAAGAACAATATGTGGTTCGGGCGATCTGTGCCGGAGCAATGGGATATATCACCAAACGCTCCGCGCCGGAGCAGTTGGTGAAAGCCATCGGAAAAGTATATGCAGGCGGACGGTATCTGAGTGACGCGGCCGCCGAACTGTTAGCCGTCGGAGTGGCAAAGGGAGCCCCTGGACGTTCCCTGCTGGATTCCCTCTCCAACAGAGAAATCCAGGTGCTCAGACGTCTGGCCCTGGGCCAAACCGGCCGCGAAATTGCCGAAGCTTACAACATCAGTACAAAAACGGTGGATACTTACCGCTTCCGGCTCCTTAAAAAGCTAAATCTGCGCAACAATGCCGACCTCTCCCGGTTCGCCATCCAAAACGGGCTGATAGAGATTTGACCGACTTCGAGGGAAGTAAATAGAGAAGAGGGAGTAGGGAAATTTCTTAACAAGGAATCTCGTCTCGCCAATCTGTGTCCTTTGAACAGCCAACTCATGAGAGGTGACGCGATGGCAAGAACCGCACTTGTTGGGCAATCACCTTATTCTCCGCTGCAGCTCTGGGGGTGCCGGCGCCTGGCTGCAAGGAGGATAACAAATCGATGAGATGTTACCATCGAATCAAGTAGTTGTATACAAATCACGGTGGTAATTGTAAGTTCGCAACTCGTGCAAGTTCTTGAGCTTTTGCTATTCGCTCATCTTTGGAGTCTGGCCAATTGACGATATTTGCATGGTTTGGTGGGGTATTATCAATATCGACAAATAGTTGAGTGCACTCAATCGCTGCAATTGACAAATCAGCTCTTGCTAGCAGTGGTAAATTTCGTCCCCTACCAGCTATCTTTCCCATGGCCCAAATCTTTATTTCATTTTGATTTCGAATTATAAAAATGGAAGTGCTACCTTCGGAATTTGGCATAAATGCATTATGTTTAATCCGCCCATTATTGGCGTTGAAATGACCACTTTGAAAGAGGAAGCGGGTCACCATTATTAACCCTAGATAGACGTTGTGCTTGATCCACTAAAATGCTTTGATAATGGCTTTAGTATCGCCTGCGGAATTTCTAAACCGAAATTTTCAATTCCCAGAACTGATTCAGAATGGAAGGTTCCGGCAAAGGATAACTTAAGACTTGAACTTATACTGACTGCGAAAATGACATCATTGCTTTTAAACCATTCAAATGAGATCTCTCCATCTGGATCTGCTGAAACTTCAGGATTTGCTATGAAGTTTGGAAGTTGTTCCAAGAATTCCCGAGCAACCTCGTACCCTTCCTTGCTAACACCAATGGCACCATACCCATCCCAATCATCTACTTTGCAGTCGTCATACACTTTCCAGAGCTCCAATTCTACACGCCAACGCTGATTCCCTGTGTAGCGACTAGACCTCATGCACTACCTGAAGTGGCACTCTTGGCTCAGCAGATGGAGTCATAGAGTACATGGTCGCACTTTCTTCCAGGACTGCATTTGAATAGTTCATTTAAACAGCTCCACTGTTTTGTCGGTTACACTTCCAAAAAATATCTCATTCTTTACTTCTCTTAATTTATCCAGAATGTTGAATAACTCCCCATTGATTCGAAATTCTCCCATTCTATAAACATCAATGTCCAAAATCAATATTGACGTGTCTGGATTATCACTGGATTCAGATGCTTGAATGATATTTGCATTGTTTCCATAGTGGTCTTTAATTACAATTCGCTGGAAGAAACTCACCATCATGGGAGAAAACGAGAGGTTTGGTGCAATATCCGGTGGTGCTGTCATATAGTCTGAGATCTCAAACTGCCCCTCTGGAATCTCCATACGATTAATATATCGAACCGCTATCCTATTGACTTGCAGGGGAGAACAAGTATCCAGATAAATACTCCATAAATCCTTCGCTTTTTCTCGAACCTCCTCCCACCTCGTATATGGTTTAAGTTCGCTAAAAGCAAAACCATCAATGCGAAACTGGGCTATATGTCTTTTGTCGGATGATTTTAAGAATAAACCGGCGAACTTTGGAGCCCCGGTTGAAATTTTAGATTCGGCAGGTTTTAGTTGAAATGTCGCATGGAAGGTGCCCTTTTCCTCCACAGTAGGATATTCGGCCTTAAGTCTTGATCTGACTGTACGTAGTTGCAGAGGATCGAAAGATCCCGGCAGCTTAACTCTAAAATCAATAACAGCCTCAACGATCGGTGCTCTTCTCAAATGGGTATACTGGACCATAGCAGTTTAACTCTCCGATCACATTTCAACATAAGTATCGCAAAAGGAATTTACACTGTAAAGTGTTAATCCCTGGCAGATCAGAGTTGGTTTTGTCGGAAATGTACTCTTTTAGCCGGCATGGGTAGCGAATGCAAGCTTCATTGTGACCCGCCTGTCAAAAAGTTTGTAAGAAAAACTACCACAAGAAATATAAAGAATTTCTGACAGCAAAATCAGAACCCCCCCGATATTCAAGCTTTCTCCTATCCTGTAAATGCAGCATGGCACAGGTTTCATCGATCTGCGTGCGGTCTGCAAATTCGCATAGCGAGCTGCGGTGATTCCCTTTTTTCATATTCATTCAGCCTAACATTTCATCCAAGGAGAACAGTCATGGTGTTGAAGAGGAAAAAGATCACGGTTGTCGGAGCGGGTTTTGTGGGTGCTACTGCTGCACACTGGATTGCGGCCAAAGAACTTGCGGATGTGGTTTTGACCGATATCATCGAAGGCATGCCCCAGGGAAAAGGCTTGGATCTTCTTGAAGCCGGTCCGGTGGAGGGTTTTGACGTCAATGTTGTCGGCACAAACGATTATGCTGACAGCGCCGATTCCGATGTGGTGATCATCACTGCAGGGCTTCCGCGCAAGCCGGGAATGAGCCGCGATGATCTGCTGGCAAAAAATGCCGGAATCGTCAAGGCGGTCACCGAGCAGATTGCAAAATATTCGCCCAACGCCTTCCTGATCGTAGTATCCAATCCTTTGGACGCCATGGTGTATGTGACCCATAAAGTAAGCGGCTTCCCTACCAATAGGGTCATGGGCATGGCGGGAGTTCTGGACGCCGCCCGTTTTTCGGCTTTCATTTCACTTGAGCTGGGTGTTTCCGTCAAAGACATCAACGCCTTCGTGCTTGGCGGCCACGGCGACACCATGGTGCCACTGCCGCGCTATACAACCGTCTCCGGTATTCCTATCACCGACCTCCTCAGCAAGGAGCGCATCGATGCCCTGGTGGAACGGACTCGCAGCGGCGGCGGCGAAATCGTCGGCCTGTTGAAAACAGGCAGCGCATTCTTCGCCCCTTCCGCATCGGCTGTGCAAATGGCCGAATCCATTCTTAAGGATCAAAAACGGATTCTCCCCTGTGCAGCCTACTGCGACAAGGAATACGGTGTGGGTGGATATTTTGTTGGAGCTCCCGCCATGTTAGGCGCAAACGGGGTGGAGAAGGTTATCGAAATTCAACTCACAGCCGAAGAAAAGACTCTGTTCGACAAGTCCGTCACAGCTGTCCGTGAACTGGTCAAGAAAATCGGGTAGGTGCATTCGTTCACCGCAATAGAGGGGATGGGCTGGAATGGGAAGAGTTGCTGATAAGATCAATCAGTTCAGGGAAAAAGAAGCAAAGCTCAAGGAAATGGGAGGACTCAAGGCGGTTGACACCCAGCACGAGCGCGGCAAGCTCACGGCCAGAGAACGAATCGATCTGCTTTTTGATCCCGGCACTTTCCGCGAAACCGACATATTCATGAAGCATCGCGGAAGCCTGTTCGGTCTCGATAAGATGGACATCCCGGCAGACGGTGTGGTGACCGGATTCGGACAGGTTAGCGGCCGTCCGGTGTGCGCCTTTTCGCAGGATTTCACCGCCCGTGCCGGAACACTCGGCGAGATGCATGCCAAGAAAATCTGCAAGGTGCTCGACATGGCCATTAAATCCGGCATTCCGGTTGTCGGGTTCAACGATTCCGGCGGGGCACGAATCCAGGAGGGCGTGGATTCGCTTTCCGGCTATGGCCAGATCTTCTACCGGAATGCCATCAGCTCCGGAGTCGTTCCTCAGATTTCGGCCATTATGGGACCCTGCGCGGGCGGCGCCGTGTACTCACCTGCCATGACTGATTTCATCTTCATGGTGAAACATACCAGTTACATGTTTATTACCGGTCCGGACGTGGTTAAGTCGGTCCTGGGCGAACAGGTTAGCTTCGAAGACCTGGGCGGGGCCGTCACTCATTGCAGCAAGAGCGGAGTGTCACATTTCGCCTGTGAAAACGATGCGGAAGCGATCGAGCAGATCAAGAAACTGCTGAGTTATCTGCCCGGAAATAACTCGGAAGACCCTCCACTCGTTCCCGCCGGCGACAGCCCGAACCGCACTGACCCGGTTCTTGACGGCATCATCCCCGACAATCCCATGGGCTCCTACGATATGAAAGAGGTGATCCGTTCCGTGGTGGACAATGGGGACTTCCTGGAAATCCACGAGTTGTACGCACAGAATATTATTGTCGGATTTGCACGCCTGAACGGCAGATCCGTCGGCATCATTGCCAATCAGCCCAAGGTGCTGGCCGGCTGCCTGGATGTGGACTCTTCAGATAAGGCCACTCGCTTCATCCGCTTTTGCGACTGTTTCAACGTTCCTTTGCTCACCATCGTGGACGTTCCCGGCTACCTGCCCGGTGCCCGACAGGAATGGAACGGCATTATTCGCCACGGGGCAAAGCTTTTGTGGTGCTACTCGGAAGCCACCGTGCCCAAGATTACCCTCATTGTCCGCAAGGACTACGGTGGGGCCTATCTCGCCATGTGCTCCAGAGACCTGGGCTCCGATCTGGTACTCGCCTGGCCGACGGCGGAAATTGCCGTCATGGGAGCCGAGGGAGCGGCAAATATCATCTTCCGGCGGGAAATCAAAGAAGCGGAAAAACCAACCGAAAAGCGCATGGAGAAAATCGAGGAATATCGAAATCTCCTTTACAACCCGTACATCGCAGCATCCCGCGGCTACATTGATGGTGTCATCGTGCCAAGCGAAACGAGACCGCACCTTATTCAGGCCCTGGATCTGCTGTGTACCAAGCGGCAGCTGCTGCCACCCAAAAAACACGGCAACATCCCCATGTAAATGTAGAGTGCGTTCCCCGAACGCGCTTGGCTCGGCTCGTTCGGGGGAACGAGCCCTACACAATTTTCATGACTCGTTGTGACCCACAGGGTCATGGAAGTTCGCATCTGAAAGGAGCGATTCAAATGGTTGAGATACGCTTTCATGGACGCGGCGGGCAGGGGGCGGTGACATCTGCGGAGCTCACGGCGCTGGCGGCCATTGAAGAGGGAAGATTCGCACAGGCCTTTCCGAGCTTCGGCCCTGAGCGTCGGGGCGCCCCGGTTATGGCGTATGTGCGGGTGAGCGAAAAGCAGATTCGCACCCGTGAGAAGATTTATGAACCGGACATTGTGGTGGTGCTTGATCCCTCACTTTTGCAGATCGTCAACGTAGAAGCGGGACTCAAAGAGGCCGGTTTGGTGGTGATAAACTCCACCAAGAGTGAAGAGGAGCTGCGTCGGGAAACGGGTATAAAGGCCAGACTTGCCATCGTGGATGCGACCAGGATCGCCGTTGAGACGATGCGTCTTCCGATCACCAATACGACCATGCTGGGGGCTTTGCTGAAGGCCTCCGGGCTGATGCCCGTAGAGGCATTGCGAGGTCCCGTCCAGCATCGGTTCGGTCCCATTGCCGCGAAGAATCTCACCGCGTGCATGCGCGCCTATGACGAAACCAGTGTGGAGGGTTGACCGTGCCTAAGGAAACCGGAATTTGCAGTTGGAGAGAATTGGAGTTGGGGACCGCCATTTTAGAGGCGGGCAGTGCGTCGCGGTTGAAGACCGGCGATTGGCGCTCGATGCACCCGGTCACCGATTTTGATACCTGTATCAAATGCGGCCGCTGCTACATTTATTGCCCCGATATGGTCTATGCCAGAAACGAAGAAGGCTATTACGAGCAAAACTACTACTATTGCAAAGGCTGCGGGATTTGTGCCCACGAATGCCCTGTGGATGCAATCAAAATGGTACAGGAGGGCGACTGAGATGGCCAAGCGAATCGGAATGGAAGTCTCCATAGCTGCTGCCGAGGCCGTAGCTCTGGCTGATGTGGATGTGATTGCCGCCTACCCTATCACCCCGCAGACTCATATCGTCGAGCATCTGGCGGAGCTGGTCGCAGACGGCCATCTGGATGCCGAGTTCATCCCGGTGGAATCGGAGCACAGCGCCATGAGCTGCTGTGTGGGATCGTCAGCGGCGGGAGCCCGCACCTTTACTTCAACCAGCTCGCAGGGCTATGCGCTGATGTCCGAGATCTGCTATATCGCCGCAGGGCTGCGTCTGCCCATCGTGATGCTCACGGCCAATCGAGCCTTGAGCGCTCCCATCAGCATCTGGAACGATCATGCCGATATGATGATGAGCCGCGATACGGGCTGGATACAGACCGTGGCCGAAAATGGCCAGGAGGTCGTCGACCTGGTCTTTCACGCCTTTCGGGTGGCCGAAGACGAGCGGGTGTTGCTGCCGGTCGTCGTCAATTTGGACGGGTTTATCCTGAGCCACATGATCGAGCCGATGATTCTCCTCGACAAGGAAGAGGTCGACCGGTATCTGCCCCCCTACAAGCCCAAGCTTCGTCTCGACCCCGCAGAGCCTGTCACGATGGGACCGGTTGGAATGCCGGAAGTATTCACCGAGTCCAAAAAGGCCCATGATGAAGCGATCAAGGATTCCAAGGCGGTCATTATCGAAGCCTGGAAGGAATTCGGCGATCTTTTCGGACGCTATTACCAGCCGGTTGAAACGTACAAGACGGAAGGTGCGGAAACCATTCTGATCACCATGGGAAGTATTTCCGAGACAGCCATGACGGCCGTTGACGCCATGCGCTCGGATGGAAAGAGCGTGGGACTGGCTCGGCTTCGGCTGTGGCGCCCGTTTCCGACCGAAGAGCTGATTGGCGCCGTGAAGGGAGCCAGGCAGCTGGCGGTAGTGGATCGAGCCATGACCTTGAACGGGGTGTGCGGGCCGGTCTGTGGTGAAATCAAATCGGTTCTCTACGATCGCGGCCTGCACCCGTACCTGCAAAACTACATTGCGGGTTTGGGCGGGCGCGATGTGACGGTTCAAAACTTCATCGAAATGGCTGACGGGGTGGCTGAGGCGGCCAAGGGCGGTGCGCCGATGGGCTATGAGATTATCAATGTGCGAGAATAGCCGGGGAGGAGCGGTGGCGATGGCCCCGGCTGCGGCCTTCGGGCCGGCAGATGTGCGCCCTCGCTTCCAGCCCCCGAAAACAGAGGATCTGATATGGCAGAACAATTGAAGGAATTCAAGGGCTTCCGCATGAGCCGGATGCCGGTGGAAGAGCCGCTTTCGGCAGGGCATCGGGCCTGCCAGGGATGCGGCGAGGTTTTGGCGCTGCGGCAGGTGATGAAAGCCATTGGCAAGGAAGTGATCGTGGTGAGTGCAACCGGGTGCATGGAAATTGTCACCTCGCCCTATCCGCAAACGGCGTGGAATGTTCCGTGGCTGCACGTGGCTTTCGAGAATGCCTCGGCGGTGGTGAGCGGGGTGGAGGCAGCCTGTAAGGCACTGAGCCGCAAGGGGAAGATCGAGCAAAAAGATATCGTCTTTTTGGCTTACGGGGGTGACGGCGCCACCGCCGACATCGGCCTGCAGTCCTTGAGCGGCGCCCTGGAGCGAGGCCATAACTTCGTTTATGTGTGCCTGGACAATGAAGCCTACATGAATACCGGTATTCAGCGCTCTTCGTCGACCCCGTATGGAGCCATGACCACCACTTCGCCGCCGGGGAAAAAGAGCATCGGCCAGTCGACCTGGAAGAAGAACCTGCCGGCCATCGTTGCGGCCCACAACATTCCCTATGTGGCCACCGCATCGCCGGCGTTCCCGGTGGATCTGATGAACAAGGTGAAAAAAGCGGCGATGATGCCGGGACCGGCTTATATCCACATCTATTCGCCCTGTCCGACCGGCTGGAGAAGCTCTCCGGAGACCAGCGTGGAGGTGGCCAGACAGGCTGTCTTAAGCAATGTCTTCCCGCTTTATGAAGTGATCGACGGCAAATGGATCCTGTCTCGGGCCGAGAAGGCCTCGTGCGGCGCAGCCTGCCCTGCCGGGATCGATGTGCAGGGATTCATCTCGCTGATCGCCCACGGGAAATTCCAGGACGCCCTGCAGCTCATAAAACGGGACAATCCGCTGCCGGCGGTTTGCGGCAGGGTGTGTCATCACCCCTGCGAGTTTGCCTGCGGCCGCTGCGAGACCGATGGTGCGGTGGCGATTGAATTTTTGAAGCGCTTTGTGGCCGACCTGGACCTCAATAAGGAAACGGCTTACATCCCCGCCAAGAAAGGCACCAAGAAAGATAAGGTGGCGGTTATAGGCGCCGGTCCCGCGGGGCTGACGGCGGCCTACTTTCTGGCGGTGGAAGGGTATCCGGTGACGATTTTTGAAGCGATGCCCGAGCCGGGGGGCTGGCTGACCTATGGTATTCCGGCGTTTCGGCTGCCGCGGGACATCATGAAAGCAGAATTCGAGACCATCCTAAAGCTCGGCGTGGAGCTTCGAACCGGCATTGAAGTGGGGGTCGATACGACTCTGGAAGAGCTTGGAAAAGAAGGGTTTCAAGCGTTTTTTATCGCAGTCGGGACGCAAAAGAGCCTCAAGCTGAATGTGGCCGGGGAAGAGCTCGACGGGGTCTTTGCCGGCGGCGATTTCCTCAAGCAGGCCAATACGGGCAAGGTCTCCGGTCTGGGGCGCCGCGTGGTGGTGGTCGGCGGCGGCAATGTCGCCATGGATTCGGCGCGCATGGCGCTAAGGCTTGGAGCCGAAGAGGTGTGTGTGCTCTATCGCAGAAGCCGCCAGGAGATGCCGGCCGGCGAAGAAGAGATCATGGAGGCCGAAGAAGAGGGGATCTCGTTTCATTTTCTGGCCGCTCCGGTGGAGCTTGAAGGAGACTCGAAGGGGCGGGTAAAAGAGATAAGATGCATCAGGATGCAGCTTTGCGAGCCCGATGAGAGCGGCAGATGCCGGCCGGAGCCGATCCAGGGCACTGAATACAGCATCGAGGCGGACACGGTGGTTGCCGCTATCGGTCTTGCAACGGACCTGTCGGTTCTTGGAAACGGCGCTGAAGAAAAGCCAAAAACCACCCGCTGGGAGACCTTGGAAGTCGATCCGACCACCTATGAAACCTCCATTCCCGGGGTTTTTGCCGGAGGCGATGTGGTGAGCGGAGCGGCAACGGTTGTGGGTGCGATTGAGGCGGGCAAGGAAGCGGCGATTTCAATCGATCGGTACTTGAGCAGAAAGGATCTGGCCGCAGGCCGGGCCGGGACCCGCGAGCGGGAGGATCTGCCGGCGCCGGTGACCCCGGTTTCGGGCAGGAGAGCGGCCATGCCGAGGCTTTCCGGGGAGGAGCGCAGGAGGTCTTTTGAGGAAGTGCATGTCGGCTTTAGCGAAGAGCAGGCGGTGAAGGAATCCCAGTGCTGCCTGCACTGCGGTGTGAGCCGCCCCGATGGAGGGCGCATGCCGGTTTCGGAATATCTGGCGGCGCAAAGGCGCTTTCGGCATCTTACCGAAGTCGAGATTCAGAAGATCCAGAAGCGGGTCGATGCCGACTACGACGCCCTGCTGAAGCGCTGCGGAGTCCAGGTGTGAATGATAAGTGTCTAAAGACGTGCAACTTCCAGCGAAGAGTAAGCTCAGGGTGATTCATCCGACAAGAGGAGCTCGCGGCTATGCCGATAAGCAATAAAATGGTTGCGGCCATGGCATCCGCCATTGGCCTCTACATGGAAGCCGAAGCGCAGTTGGCTGCTTCCAATGTGCTGGAAACCGGCGGTCTTACCGATGTGCCCAAGACTCTTTTTAGTCCATGGGCGATGGCCGGCCGACAAGCGATGATGGACCTGAGGCGGCTCTATCAGATGCGCCTGGTGAGATAGACAACCGGCTAGGACAGCCCTTTACCCATATCTTTATGACAGGGTCTCCGCAGGAAGCAAGTCCACTCCTCGTGCCCAAACTCCGTTTGGACACGCAATCGACCGGGAAACTCCGTTTCTTGCTGTTTCCTTTATCAGTGAACTGCAAACCGAGTTTGCCACCCGAATACGTTCCCAAACAGAGTTTGGGAACGAGGGGAACGGAGGTTGGGAACGAGGGGAACAGAGTTTGGGAACGGGAAGGATTCTCGCTGAGAGGCGGCTAAACTGTCCCGGCAAGAATCATGTGTAAAGGGCAAGGCTAGGAAGATTACCGGCTCTTTTTTGAGAAAATGCTCAGCCAAGAATGAAGGAGTAGCAGATGGCAGTCAAACAGCATGGAGAATTGCTTTCCGGGTTACTTGAGGAATCCGTGCAGGTGGTCAACCCGGTCAAGATTCAGGATCTCACCTTCCGCGACGGACACCAGTCGTTGTTTGCCACCCGCGGCAGAACCGAAGACTTTCTTCCCATTGCCGAAGAAATTGACAAGGTCGGCTTTTATTCCATGGAAGTATGGGGTGGCGCCACTTTTGACACAATGCATCGATTCCTCGGAGAAGATCCGTGGGAACGCATCAGGACAATGAAGAAATATATCAAGAACACCCCTTTTTCCATGCTTTTGCGGGGACAGAACCTGGTGGGCTACCGCAATTATGCGGATGACGTAGCGGAAGCTTTCGTCGAACGGTCCTGTGTCAACGGTATCGATATTTTCCGGGTGTTCGATGCACTCAATGATTTCCGCAATTTTGAAACGGTTGTTAAAATCATCAAAAAGCACGACAAGCATTTCCAGGGAGCCATCTGCTATTCTCTCACCGAATCGCGCATGGGCGGCCCTGTGTACAACCTTGCCTACTATGTCGACAAAGCCAGGCAGCTCGAAGATATGGGCGCCGACACCATCTGCATCAAAGACATGGCCGGTCTCATCGCCCCATACGACGCTTACATTCTGGTGCAAACACTGAAAGAGTCAACCAAAGCGCCCATCCATCTGCACAGCCATTTCACCTCGGGCATGGCCGATATGTCATTGCTGAAAGCCATCGAGGCGGGTGTCGATATCGTGGATACCTGTCTGTCGCCCTGGGCGTACCGGACCTCACACCCGGCCATCGAGCCTCTGGCGGTCACACTTCAAGGCACCAGCCGAGACACGGGATTCGACCTCAAAGTGCTTGCCAGGTGCAGCGAGCACATGGAAAAAATCTCGCCAAAATACAAACACCTGCTCGATGACCGCATGTCGATTATCGACATCAACGTACTGCTGCACCAGACACCCGGCGGCATGCTCTCCAATCTGGTAAATCAGTTGCGGGACATGGATTCCCTCGACAAACTGGATGAAGTGTTCCGCCAGCTCCCCATCGTTCGGCGTGAACTGGGCCAGGTTCCTCTGGTAACCCCGACCAGTCAGATTGTGGGTATCCAGACGGTCAACAACGTACTCTTCGATTCGCCCGAAGAACGCTACAAGATGACCACGGCACAGGTAAAGGATCTGTGCTACGGGCTCTATGGTGAAACCCCCGTGCCCATCGATCCGGTGGTGCAGAAAAAAACACTCAAAGGCTATACGCGTGGCGAGGAACCCATCACCTGCCGTCCCGCGGATGTGCTGGAACCGGAGCTGGAGGCGGCTGAAAGAGGTGTTGCCGGACTTGCCAAGGACCTCGACGACACCCTCACCTACGCACTCTACCCGACGACCGGAAAGCGCTTCCTGCAATGGAAGCACGGCCACGAGGAAGTACCGCAGGAAGTGAAGCCGAAGACTATCGATCAGGTGAAGGCTGAGGACGAACTGGTCAAGAAAGCCAAGGCTGGACTTCTAGTCGAAAAAGCTGCCAAAGAGGCACCCTCCAAAGGGCCTGACGCCCGCACTTTCAATGTGTTCGTGGACGGCGAATTCTTCGAAGTCGATGTGGAGCCGGTCGGCGGTAGTCCGTCGATCAGTGCTGTCACTCCTGTGCAGCAAGCCTTCGCAGCACCGCAGCCAGTTGTGGCCGCAACTGCTCCTCCTCTGCAGCCCCCAAGACCTGTTGCGCCGGCCGCAAAGACAGCTCCGGAAATCAAGCAAGCCGCCGCTCCACTGAACGGCACCAATATCGAAGCCCCCATGCCCGGCATGATCATCCGTTACGAAGTGAAAGCAGGGGATACGGTCGGGGAAGGGGACGTGGTGTTGATCCTCGAAGCCATGAAAATGGAGAACTCCATCTGCTCACCATGCTCGGGCACGGTCAAACAGATTCTGTTCAAGGAGAGTGACAGCGTCCAGAAATCCGATGTACTGGCTGTGATCTGCTGACAGCGTCAGTGGTTTTCGCGACCAAGCTCGCCTCTACACCATTTTTCCAGGGGCTTGTCTCAGGAGCGAGCTTGCTCGCGAGCCATGGGCTTTAAAGGCTCCGTTATTCCCGCAAGTTTCCGGCTGGAATCCACAAAGGGGCGCCGGGCCGGACCTGCCGCGACGGACTTTCGGCGTGCCGAAGCATGCTTCTCCCCACCTATGAACCTCACACATTTCACCCCGCCTTGACTTTACTTGTATTTCCCCCTAGGTTAATTGAAATAAAGATGCAACATTATCGTTCATTAAAAAATCTCCGGAAAATCCAATGGACCGATTTTTCGACATATTCTGATAATGTTGAAGCCAAAATTTCTTATTTTCTACAATGCTGAGGAGAACAGAATGAACAAAGTGGAAAAAGGCAAATTTGTGAAACTGCATTACACTGGAAAATATGAAGATGGAGAGGTTTTTGATTCCAGTTCGGGCAGCGAGCCCCTTGAAATTCACATGGGCTCCAATCAGGTAATACCCGCTTTTGAACAAGCGTTGGAAGGTATGGCCGCAACTGAAAAGAAGAGCTTCACCCTGCAGCCTTCCGAAGCCTACGGAGAACGGCAAGATGAATTGGAGCGGCCCTTCAATCTTTCTGACTTCCCCCCGGATTTTGCTCCCGAAATCGGGCAGGTGCTCATACTTCAAACCGCCGAGCAGGGGCAGTTTCCAGCCACAGTAAAGGCATTACAGGAAGACAGTGTTCTCCTGGATCTGAATCATCCGCTGGCAGGCAGGACTTTAACTTTCGATATCGAGGTGGTGGAGATAAATGACCAGGCATCGGCGACCGGCTGCGGATGCGGGTGTTCCTGCTCTTGATCGGCTTGCTCATCAGCCATGAGCTTGTTCAATCAAGCAGAAAGAGCCGGCCGATGAAGCGCCGGCTTTTTTTCTGCTTGCAACGGTCGTTCACAGCCCTTCGAGTGCAAGGTTAGCCTGCATCGAAGCTTCTTCTTTCAAAGGCAAGACAAAGTAGAATGTATTGCCGTATCTTTGGGGCTCGCAGCCCACCACGCCCCCGTGGATTTCCACCACATTGCGCACAAAATGCAAGCCATGTCCCCCACCCCTTTCTTGGCCGGCACTTTTAGCCCTGTAACCTTCTTCAAAGACCTTCTCCACTTCCTCTTGTGAGAGAGGTTTCCCGGTTGTGAAGAAATTGAATCGAACTCCGTTGGTATTCTCGCCGAAAAAATTCTTCAGCATTTGCCGGTTGCAGGAAACCAGCTTGACCTTGTTTCCCAGCTGGTCTTCCATCTTTTGGGTGTACTTCATGGCATTGGAAAATAGATTGTCGAACACCTGTGAGATCAGACCCTTATCAACAAACAGTGTCACTTCCTCATCGGGAACATCCTCAAAACGATTATCAACCGCAATGCCCTTTTTTTCCAACATCGGGATGTAGCGTTCCAGGAGCGGCTCGATGATTTCTGTTCTGAAATTGCAGGGCTGCTTTCTCAATACATAAGTCCCTTTTTCGAAGTGATCGCGGCGCATCAGAGTTTCCAGAAAAAGACTGGTATGCTCATAGTGCTTCGCCAGGGCCCTGGATTCCTCCTCGAGCTTCTCGTTGTTCTTCATTAGACCGCGATACACTTTACGTATCTCGTTTATCATCGATTCGTCGCGGCCCAGAAATTGGATCAGATCGCTCATCTGCTGCTGGAGCTGTTTATAGCCATTGATGAGTCTGTTCAGACGTATGAGAAACAACCGGTAATACAGATTAGGCGAGATGACATTGTGTTCAATATCGGCAACCAGTTGGTTGATAAACTTGATATGGTTGATGTTCTGTTCTATGAGCAGCTTCTGGTGGAGATTGTAGCCGATCCGGTTGGTGAATTTCTCCAGGAAAAAGTGCTCCTTAGTATCAACCTTTGTTTTGGGAAAGATTTCAAACATTCCGAGAATGCTACCCTGCCTGTGGAAAGGAATCCACCTGGTGAGCGCTTCGTTCCCGTGAATAGGAAATATCCATGCATCCTCGGTTTCGCAAGGGAGTGTACAGAGGCTGAGAGCCGATAAGGTACGATCCTTCTCCGGGATCAACCCGTCTTTGCTTGTACAGACTTTTTCCAGACGCGATGATTGATGATTGATAACATGTAAACGGCTTTCGAGCTCAAAGAAAACCTTCGGCACTGCTACGCTGATTTGATAAAGATATTCTAGAGCAGTGTATTCCTGCGCCAGATCAAAGAAAGTGGCAAAAGCCTCCTCCTGAAGTCGTTCGAAGTTGTAGCGCTCATAGCTCTCTTTCTTTTCTTCCACCCGCCGGTATATGTCCAGATGCGAATTTTGGTGCATGGCCTAAACCATAGCTTTCACTCGTAACAGGTAATTTTCACTGGTTTGCGAAGCCGCCTTTCGGAACATCGCACACCATTTCCCAAGAGACTTCCAGCTCATGTTTTAGATTGCGCTCCATCAGCTCCCTTACAGCGAGCACTGGTTCTTTGTCTTCGAACAGGACCTGGTAAACCAGCTCGGAAATCGGCATGTCCACTTCCATACGTTGGGCCAGAAAATGAACCGATCGGGCAGTTTTCACTCCTTCGGCCACCATGCGCATTTCACCCAGGATGTCCGCAAGCTTTCTTCCCTGACCCAGCTGAAACCCGACTGTACGATTTCTGCTCAGGTCGCCGGTGCAGGTCAGAACCAGATCACCAACTCCCGACAGTCCTGAAAAAGTCAAAGGATGAGCTCCCATCTTCACTCCCAACCGAGACATCTCCGCCAGTCCTCGCGTGATCAGAGCCGCACGGCTATTATGCCCGAACCCCAATCCGTCACTCGCGCCGGCCGCCAATGCAATCACGTTTTTTAGAGCACCGGCCAGCTCCAATCCGATCTTATCCAGGCTCGTGTAGACTCTAAAATGAGCGGTGGAAAAGACCTCTTGCACTATCTTGGCAGTATCCAGATTATCGGCGGCTGCGGTTATAGCCGTTGGAATTGCCTGGATCACTTCACGGGCAAAAGACGGACCTCCCAAACAAGCCAGTTCAACGAGATTCGCGGCAGGCAAAATCTCTCCCCATATTCCCGACATGGTGAGAAGAGTCTCATTCTCGATTCCCTTGGTGGCGCTCACGATGATCGCATTCCTTTCGAGAAAAGGAAGCATCCGGGTTGCCACTTGACGGTAGACATGCGATGGAACAACCATCACTAGTAGAGAGTGGTCGGCCACAACACTTTCCAGATCGTTATGTGGAGAAAGGTTCTCAGCCAGTCGGAAGCCGGGCAGATAAAGTGTGTTCTCTCGAGTCTCGGCGATAATAGTGCACAGTTCTTTTTCATAAACCCAAAGATCAACCGGGTACCCCTGAGCAGCAAGAAGCTGTGCCAGTGTTGTGCCCCAGCTTCCGGCACCAATGACCCCAATAGGACCAGCGTGTCTCATCAGTCTTGCACATCCTCCTCCCTGTTTTCTTCGGACTCTTCCAACACGGCCAGATCCGAAACCTTTTCCCCTTCGTCTAATCCTATCAGTTTCACTCCTTGGGTGACTCGACCTATCTTGCTGACCTGGGCCACGGGTGATCGAATCAACCTGCCCCGGTCGGTAATCAGCAGTATTCCGTCCTCTTCACCTACCTGGCTGAAGCCAATGACCTTACCATTGCGCTGCGTAACCCGGATATTCAGGACTCCTTTTCCAGCCCGTCCTTGCGGCCGATAGGCTTCGTTCGGGGTGCGTTTGCCGAAGCCGTTTTCCGTTACCACGAGAATAGATTTGCCTTCGTCAATAACGTCCATGCCCACCAGCTCGCTGCCGTCCAAATTCATTCCGCGCACACCGCGGCTGACCCGCCCGAGAGGTCGAAAGTCCTTTTCATCTGCTCGTAGCGACTTACCGGCTTTGGACATCAGAAACAGGTGTTGGTTTCCGTCGGTGATCCGGGCACATATCAATTCATCATCTTCATCCAAGACAATTGCCCTGATGCCGGTAGAACGAGGGTTTCCATAGGCCGTCAATTGCGTTTTCTTGACGATCCCATTCTTGGTGGCCATCACCGCATAGTGGTCTTCCTTGAATTCTTTAACAGGGAGAATGGTCTGTACTTTTTCTCCCTGCTGCAAGGGCAGAAGGTTGACAATTGCTTTGCCGATGGCACTCGGCCCCACTTCGGGGATTTCGTAGACTTTGAGCCAGAAGACCTGTCCCCGGTTGGTAAAAACCAGCAAATAATCATGGGTGGAGGCCGTGAAAACGATCGTCACCACGTCTTCTTCCCTGGTGCTCATGCCGCTTCGGCCTCTACCTCCGCGCCTCTGACTACGGTAGATGGAAAGAGGGGTTCTTTTCACGTAACCGGCCCGGGAAATGGTTACCACCATCTCTTCCTCGGCAATCAGGTCTTCAAGACAAATCTCACCGGTTTCAGCGACGATTTCCGTTCTTCTCTTGTCGCCATACTGACCCAACAATTCTTCGATCTCTTCTCGAACGACCTGATCGACCAATGCGGGAGAAGCCAGGATCTGGCGAAGTCTTTCAATATCTTTTATCACCTGCTGGTATTCTTCCAGGATTTTTTCTCGCTCCAACCCTGTCAAACGCTGCAAACGCATATCCAAAATGGCCTGTGCCTGCACATCGCTGAACTTGAAGCGCTCGATCAGTCCGGATCTGGCTTCCGATGGATTTGCGGCCGATCGAATCAACTGGATGACTTCATCAAGATGCTCAAGGGCTTTCTTCAGCCCTTCCAAAATGTGGGCACGTTTTTCAGCCTGTTTGAGCTCGAACTGGGTGCGCTTGACAACCACCTCACGCCTGAAATCGAGAAATTTCTGCAGCACGCTTCGAAGGTTCAACACTTCAGGCTTGTTGTCCACCACCGCCAGCATGATCACACCGAAGCTGCTTTCCAGAGCAGTGTGCTTGAACAGTTGATTTTCAATCACTTTTGGCTCTTCGCCCTGGCGCAAAGTGAGCACCATGCGCATGCCTTTGCGATCGGATTCATCGCGGAGATCCGTAATCCCCTCAATCTTCTTTTGCTTTACCAGCTCTGCGATACGTTCCAGAAGCCTCGCCTTGTTGACCTGATAAGGGAGCTCCGTCACGATGAGATGCTGCCTCTTGGCGCGTTCTTCCACTTCGATGCGCGCCCGCATCTTAATCACGCCCCTACCGGTCTCATAGGCCTCTTTAATCCCCCGAAATCCGTAAATAAACCCGGCTGTCGGGAAGTCCGGCCCGGGGATGTACTTCATCAACTCACTGATCTCGATGTCCCAGTTGTCCAAACAAGCCAGGAGTCCTTTACAGAGCTCGTTAATATTGTGGGGAGGAACGTTGGTGGCCATTCCGACCGCAATTCCCGCCGAGCCATTTAACAAAAGGTTGGGCACCCGAGTGGGCAGTACGGTGGGCTCTAGAATGGTGTTGTCATAGTTGGGCTGAAATAATACGGTTTCTTTTTCAATGTCGCGCATGAATTCATGACCCAGCCTCGCCATTCGAACTTCAGTGTAGCGCATGGCCGCGGGAGGGTCGCCGTCCACGGAGCCGAAATTGCCTTGCCCGTCAACGATAGGGTAGCGCATGGAAAAATCCTGCGCCATTCTTACCAATGCATCGTAAACAGCCGTGTCCCCGTGTGGGTGATATTTACCGATTACGTCTCCGACGATGCGGGCCGATTTTTTATAGGGTTTATTGAAATCGTTTTTTAATTCATGCATTGCGAATAAAATGCGCCGATGGACCGGTTTTAAGCCGTCGCGCACATCCGGGATGGCTCGGCCGATGATGACGCTCATCGCATAATCAAGATAAGAAAGCTTAATTTCGTCTTCGATATTGATTGTTTTATGTTCCATATTCAGGCGCCTATATTCCTAAAATTGCTAAATGTCGAGCTCCCTGAAATCCAGGGCGTTAATTTGGATGAAGTCGCGGCGGGGCTCCACCTTGTCGCCCATCAATGTTGTGAAGAGCTCATCGGCCAGATACAAATCCTCAACCCTCACCTGCAGAAATGTTCGCTTCTCCGGGTCCATAGTTGTCTCCCACAGCTGATCAGGATTCATTTCACCCAGACCTTTATAGCGCTGGATGCTGGTTCCTTTTCTGGCCTCGTCCATGAGAAATTGGAAAAGTAGCCGCGGATCTTCGAAGCTCTGTTCGCCTTGAGAGTCACTGACAGTATAGGGCTTTTTATGAAGCATTCCGAGTTGCTCATAAAGCTCCAAAAGCTTCTTGAATTCGATGGATTGCAGAAATTCATACTTCAGTCGGACTCTTTCCTGTCCGTTGCTGGGCTGCCAGATTTCCAGATCGTAACCCCGGTGCTCTTCTTCAATTTCGATGGAAGAAACTTCGTAACCTACCTGTTCGAGCTCCGCCCGCAAAATCGCCATGCTCTCATGATCGCTCGGGGATAGATGCTTGTCACTGAACGTTTGAATGACCTTTTCCAGCAACCCCTTATTGACTCCCTTTTTACTCTGACGCTCAAGCCAATCTTCGTAACGGGAAAAAGTTTTCATTAATTCGACCAGCAGATCCGGGGGAAGAGGTTCCGGTCGATCCGGAAGCATCACCTGTTTCCTATCTGTTGCCCTTTTCAGCAGCAATGCGTTGAGCTCTTCGTCATCCTTCAGAAAATATTCCTGTTTTCCTACGGCAAATCTATATAGAGGCGGCTGAGCAATGTAGAGGTTGCCCCTTTCAATCAATTCAGGCATCATACGGAAAAAGAAAGTCAACAGCAGGGTGCGGATGTGTGCTCCATCGACGTCCGCATCGGTCATGATGACAGTTTTATGGTAGCGTAGCTTGTTGGGGTCATATTCGTCTTTGCCGATACCCGTTCCCAGCGCCGAAATCATATTCCTTATTTCCTGGTTTTCGAGCATTTTGTCAAACCGCGCCTTTTCAACGTTAAGTATTTTTCCGCGAAGTGGAAGAATCGCTTGAAACCGGCGGTCACGCCCTTGTTTTGCCGAACCGCCGGCCGAATCGCCCTCCACTATAAATATTTCGCTTTTGGCTGGATCGCGCTCCTGACAATCAGCCAGTTTGCCCGGCAGCGAGTGGTCGCTCAATATCCCTTTGCGGCGCGTCAATTCTCTAGCCCGGCGTGCTGCTTCTCGAGCCCGCGCTGCCTCCAGGATCTTTTCCAGTATTATTCTTATTTCCTTCGGGTTTTCCTCAAAAAAGATGGACAGCTTTTCATAAACCAGATTCTCAACCAGCCCTTTGACTTCGCTGTTGCCAAGCTTCGTTTTGGTTTGTCCTTCGAATTGAGGTTGAGGTAGCTTGACGCTGACGATCGCCGACAGACCTTCACGGACATCATCTCCGGTGAGCTTGTCCAAATCGGCTTTCTGCATTTTGGTTTGTGTCGCATATTGTTTGATCGCTCTGGTTAAACCGGTTTTAAAACCCACCAGATGGGCTCCGCCTTCGCGCGTATTGATATTGTTGGCAAATGTAAAAATCTTTTCATTGTAAGTTCTATTGTATTGGATCGCGATATCAACTGCAACGTCTTGCCTTTCGCCGCTGACTTCAATTATTTCCGGGTGTAGCGGTTCTTTATTCTTGTTCAGATACTCGATGAATGATTTCAGTCCTCCCTCGTAGCAGTAACTGCTTTCCTTGGGAATTGATTCGTCTGATAAATCGATCCGCACTCCACGGTTCAGAAACGCAAGCTCGCGCATTCTTTGCGCGATAATATCGAAGCTGATCTGGGTATCTGAAAAAATAAGAGGATCCGGCTTAAACGTAATCCTAGTGCCCCGCCGGCTGGTCTCGCCTTTAATGGTGAGGGGAGTCGCTGTTATTCCACGCTCGAAGCGCTGGCTGTAGACCTTGCCATCACGGCGTATTTCGACCTCAAGATATTCACTCAGCGCATTTACAACAGATACGCCTACGCCGTGTAATCCACCCGATACCTTGTAGCTAAGAGCGTCAAATTTTCCCCCCGCGTGCAATTTGGTCATGACCACTTCAACAGCCGGCAGATTTTCCTTTTCATGGAGGTCGACTGGAATACCACGTCCGTTGTCTTCTACTGTAACGCTCCCATCCAGATGAATTTGTACTCGAATTTGGTCACAATATCCGCCCAGGGCTTCATCGATGCTGTTATCAACAACCTCGTAAACAAGATGATGCAATCCTTCCGTCGACACATTGCCGATATACATCGAAGGCCGCTTGCGGACTGCGGTCAGTCCTTCCAAAACGGTGATCTGCTCCGCCGTGTAATCGTTCTGAGAACCTGTTTCACTTCTGTTCAATTCTGTCATAAAGACCTCATCCGGGTAGAGATAGGTGCAAATTGAAAAGCTTGCTATTCCGAGCTCTGGATTTTGGATGTTTTTTACGCAGATGGGTGTTTTCACTGCAAGCTAACCGCGCAGCAGCTGAAAAATCCTAATATATCAAGCCTGGAACCCCCGTACCACGGCTCTGACCCAAAGTATGCTTTATTGGCTCGAAAACAAATTATTATAGCTCTTCTTCGCGTCTTTTTCAATTTCGTTTTAAGATAGAGGATTTGGCGGGAAGGCATTTTGATCGTTACACCCGCGAGCTTAACTCTCACGGGCGGAAGAGGTATATTAAACAATAAGAGCCTAGACGACCATGGGCATGATTAAACTAAAATATTCCGGATCCTCGGGAGCCAAAAAAACTCCGCCGTGAAACTGATCCACCCATTCGAAACGTACCTGGTTGCTTTCCATGGCCTGGACGGTGTCAAGCACGTAGCGAATGTTAAACGCAACAGTGAAGTCCTCACCCTGATAATCGATATCCAAAACGTCCTTGCCGGCCCCGATTTCCTGGCTGCCGGTTTCCATTTCCAGGCTTCCTGCGTTGATGAAAAATCGAACATGGCGCCATTTTGGATCGGTAAAGACCGCCATCCGTTTGAGAGCATGGTAGAGACTTTCCCAGCCAACCTCAAAAGCAAAAGGTCTTTCTTCAGGAATGATGAGTTGATACTCGGGGAACACAGCTTCCAGCAGTTGAATGCTGAGCATGCTGGCTTCGGTTTTCAACATCAGACAGTTTTCATAGATACCCAACGATGCTTCCTGTTCTTTTTCAAGAAAGCGAAGCATCTCTTGCACACCTTTGCGAGGAATGATAACCCCGTCTGCAAGATTCAAATTGCCAAAATGCTCATCGGTAATCTCGTAGTAGGTCAACCGGTGCCCATCGGATGAGACAAACCGGAAGCCGCCCGACCCTAGAGGATGCCAAAGAAGACCGGCAACACTGAAGGGGTCGTCCTCCATCGGAATACCATAAAATGTCTTTTCCAGGGCCCCTTTGAGCACAGCCGCATCAGATGCCAGATAGTCTATATCTTGATAGAAATTCATGTGGGGGAAATCTTCCCAGGGAATCGTGGCCAATTCAAAGCGCGATCGGCCGGCCAGTACCGTCAACCTTTCGTTGGGCGACATTTCCAAAACTACCTGCTCCTGCGGCAGCTCTTTGACAATTTCCAATAGCTTACGGGCGGATACACTGATATTTCCGGGTCTTTCAACTTGGGCACCGATCTGCGTCCAGAAACTTAACTCGAGATCCGTTGCCGAGATTTCAATAGTCTGCTGCTCGCTTGCCTTGAGCAGCAGGTTGGCCAATACCGGCATATTGGTTTTCTTCTCGGTAATATTCTGAATTTTTTGGAGTGTCTGCACCAGCGCAGACGTTTGAATCTTTATTTTCATTTTAGTTCCTCGATTGGGATTTAGCCTTTGACCCTCTTGTCGGTAGACCATGTCGTAGTTGGTTTATTATGATATTTTTCTATTTATAAAGGTTCATCATCTTATTTATGCCCTGTTCAAATGTCAAAAAATTTATCATCACACTGATTTAATTAATAAAATAATTGCACAGCAAGTGCCGATAACGCCAACATGTACAAAACGGCATCCTCTCTTTCAGAGCTTCTGCACAATTTCCACACCGACCCTGAACAGAAATAAACATGTTTTAAACAGAGTTTCGTACAATAAGTTCAGCTTACACCCTTGTTTATAAATTTGCTGATAAAATCATGGGACTTGAACTTCCCTTCAATTGTATAATGCTCCGGTCTTTTCCCCTTGACAAAAAGACCGGGCTCAAGTACGGTTGCCCCGTATTGTGAAAAAAATATCTTGAAAAAAATTTGTGGGCGAGGCATAAAAAATTTGATAATAGCCCGACCTCTTGACTTTAAAACCGGCCTAGTCTCTCCATCTCGCTTATCATCTTATAGTAACAAATAGTTCGTTGCGGTATCTATTTGCTTTACGACAGGCCGTCATGACCGAGAAAAGGGAGGTGAAAAAAGCTCAGTGTGTGTAGTTCGGTTTTTGTCTTAGTGGCGATGAAAAAGACCGTGTGACCAGTTCCCCAAAAGGAGGAGATGTAAGATGCCCTACAATGCGGTAGAAATGAAAGACTGGCAGATTTCCGAAGCAGCTGAAAAGAACATGCCAACCCCCAAGGACTGGCAGGAAAAACTGGGCCTTCTCGATGACGAAGTTATTCCTGCCGGTAGACTATGCCGGCTCGACTTCATTAAAATCATGGAGCGTATGAAAAGCAAACCCGATGGCAAATACATCGAAGTTACCGCCATCACGCCTACTCCCTTGGGGGAAGGAAAAAGTACCACTTCCTGCGGCCTTATGGAAGGCTTGGGGAAACGTGGAGTGAACGTAGGCGGTTGTCTGCGTCAGCCTTCGGGCGGCCCGACCATGAATATCAAAGGTACGGCAGCCGGCGGCGGTAATTCCCTGTTGATCCCCATGACCGAGTTCTCGATGGGACTTACCGGCGACATCAACGATATCATGAATGCTCACAACCTGGCCATGGTTGCGCTCACTTCCCGTATGCAACATGAAAGAAACTACAACGACGAGCAATTGCAGCGACTGACTAAAATGCGTCGTTTGGACGTCGACCCGACCCGTATCGAAATGGGCTGGATCATGGATTTTTGCGCCCAGTCCCTGCGAAACATCGTGATCGGCTTGGGCGGACGTTTTGACGGTTACACGATGCAATCGAGATTCGGAATTGCCGTTAGCTCCGAATTGATGGCCATTCTCTCGATCGTGAGAGACCTGCCGGACTTGAGAGAGAGACTGGACAACATCACGGTGGCTTTCGACAAGTCGGGTAAACCGATTTACACCAAGGACCTGGAAGTTGGCGGCGCTATGACGGCATGGATGCGCAACACCATTAATCCGACCCTGATGAGCACCGCCGAATATCAACCCTGCATGGTGCACGCAGGTCCTTTTGCCAACATCGCCGTCGGTCAATCGTCCATCATTGCCGACCGTGTCGGTCTCAAGCTGTTTGATTATCACGTGACCGAAAGTGGCTTTGCAGCCGATATCGGGTTTGAAAAATTCTGGAACGTGAAATGCCGTTTCAGTGGCCTGAAACCGCATGTCTCCGTACTGACCACGACCATTCGTGCGCTCAAGATGCATGGCGGCGGACCCAAAGTTGTTGCCGGTCTTCCGTTACCAAATGAATACACTAAGGAAAATCTGGAGCTGCTGGAAAAAGGCATTCCCAACATGGTGCACCACATCAATACCATCCGCAAAGCAGGGATAAATCCGGTAGTCTGCATCAATGCGTTCCATACCGACACCAAAGAAGAAATCGCTCTGGTGAGAAAGCATGCAGAGCAGGCCGGTGCACGTTGTGCCATGTCGGAACACTGGGCCAAAGGCGGGGAAGGTGCGTTGGAATTTGCCGATGCGGTCATCGATGCGTGTAAAGAAAAGAACGAATTTAAGTTCCTCTACCCGATGGAAATGAAGCTGCGGGACCGTGTAGCACTGATCGCCAAAGAGGTTTATGGAGCCGATTCTGTTTCTTGGACGCCTGAAGCCGAAGCCAAGGCCAAAATGCTGGAAGCCGATCCGAAATATGATGAATTTCCGACGATGATGGTGAAGACCCATTTGAGCCTCACTCATGACCCGGCAGTCAAAGGAACGCCTAAAGGATGGTCGCTCCCCATTCGCGACGTGTTGATTTACTCGGGCGCCAAGTTCCTCTGCCCCTGTGCAGGTGCCATCAGCCTGATGCCCGGAACCTCCTCAGATCCTGCGTTCCGTCGTGTGGATGTGGATACCAAAACGGGTAGGGTCACTGGATTGTTCTAGTCCCTTTAACAATCCAGCGGTCTGTTGAGCGAAAAACTGCAAAGGGCAGGGCATACCATGCTCTGCCCTTTAATTTTCAAGGAGGAAAAAACATGCCGGCCAAGTTATTAAAAGGTGCCGAAGTAGCAAAAGAAATCCGAGCCGAGCTGAAGGTGGAAGTAGAGGGCCTGCAGGCAAAACACGGTGTAGTTCCCGGCCTGGTGACCATTCTGGTGGGGGAAAACCCTGCCTCCCAGAGCTACGTGAGGGCCAAGCAAAAAACCGCTCATGAACTGGGTTTCTATTCCATTCAGGACAGCCAGCCGGCCGACTTGGACGAGGAAAAGCTGCTGGCATTGATCGACAAATATAACAAGGACCCCAAGATTGATGGAATTCTGGTCCAGTTACCGTTACCTAAACATGTCAATGAGAATAGGATCCTTCTGGCCATCGATCCGAGCAAAGACGTGGATGCATTCCATCCGGTCAACGTCGGTAAATTGATGATCGGCGAGCCCGACTACTTGCCTTGTACGCCGGCGGGAATCCAGGAGCTGCTGATCCGCTCGGGAACAGAAATATCCGGTGCTGAAGTTGCAGTGGTTGGGCGGTCCAACATTGTCGGCAAGCCCATCGCCATGATGCTCATGCAAAAGGGCAAAGGCGCCAACGCAACGGTCACCGTTTGTCACACCCGGACTAAAGATGTCAAATTTCACACCAAGCGCGCTGACATCATCATCGCAGCCGCAGGCGTGACGGAGTATGTTAAAGGCGATATGATCAAACCGGGCGCGGTGGTTATCGATGTCGGCGTGAACGAAGTCGGCAAGACCGCAGACGGCAAGAGGATTCTAAAAGGGGATGTTGCCTTTGACGAAGCGGTGGAAATTGCCAGTGCCATAACTCCCGTTCCGGGTGGGGTAGGACCGATGACCATTACCATGCTTATGAAAAACACGGTTCGCGGCTGCAAATTGCATCACAACATCAAAGATTAATTTTCACTTTCTGTTGCCGCGATGAGTATCGACCCGTGGAAGCGTCCTTCCACGGGTCTTTTGTTTGGAGTGGAAAGAATGGCTCACACCGATTGGAAGATTTTGCTCATTGACGACGATCCGGGAATCCGCAAGGTGATGTCCATCACCCTTGAGGATGCCGGCTATCAGGTTGCGACTGCAGCGACGGGTGAAGAGGGTGTCGATTTGTGCCAAAGGGAATCGCCACACATTGTCATCACTGACATCCGTATGCCCGGCATCGATGGGATTGAAGTTCTCAAAAGAGTCAAACAGCTGGACGCAGACGCAGAGGTCATTGTGGTGACAGCGTTCAGTGAGCTTGAATTCGCTATCAAAGCCCTTCAGCTCGATGCTTCGGATTTCATCACCAAGCCCATCAATGATGACGCCCTGTGGGTAGCATTAAAAAGGGCCAAAGAACGCTATAAGACCCGAAAAGATCTGAAAGACTACACGGCTATCATTGAAGAGCGGTGGATGGAAACCGCCGAGGAGCTTGCCAAAACCTTTCATTTTCAAAAAAACCTCATTGAAAGCTCCATCGACGGCATCATTGCATGCGACCGGGAGGGAAAGGTCATTATTTTCAACAAAAGTATGGAGCAAATGCTTGGTTACGCTAAAGACAAAGTAGTTGAAAAGATGTCTTTGTATCAGTTTTTCTCTCTGGGAGAGGCGGAAAAATTTTACAGCAAATTGCATTCGGAAGAATTTGGCGGCAAAAACAGACTGAATCTTTTTGAGAGTACTCTAATCTCCAAAGCAGGCAACAAAATTCCGGTACAGCTCTCTGCTACGGTCCTGTTTCAGGAACAGGAAGAAATTGGTGTGGTCGGGTTCTTCCGCGACCTGAGGGACATCAGAAAAATGGCACAGCAGTTTGCCGACCAAGCCAGATTGCTGCATCAAGACAAGATGATCTCTCTGGGTAAGCTTGCCGCCAGCGTCGTTCATGAAATCAACAATCCCTTGTCGGGAATACTCAATTATACCCGCCTGATGATCAAGATCCTCAGCAGGGGCGCTCTGAGTCAGGATAATGTGCAAAAGTTCCAGAGTTATCTCACCTTGATGGAGAGCGAAATCAGTCGTTGCTCCAAGATCGTATCCAACTTGCTCGCTTTTTCCCGCAAGTCCAAGCTCGAATTCAGTGAAGTAGATATCACCGAGCTATTGAAGAAATGCATCTTACTCAGTGAGCATAAGCTCACGCTGCAAAATATTCACATTGAGACGCGTCTTCAACTTGACATGCCCGCTGTACTCGGAGACTTCAACCAATTGCAGCAGTGTGTGATCAATTTGATTTTTAATGCGATCGATGCCATGCCGAATGGCGGTATTTTGAGCATCGAGAGCTGCTTCAATCCTGAAAAGAGGGTGATTCAAATAACGATAGGAGATAGCGGCAGCGGCATTCCAAAAGAGGACCTCAACTACATATTCGATCCGTTCTTTACCACCAAAATAGAAGGCAAGGGACTGGGTTTGGGCCTGTCGACGGTTTACGGCATTATCGACCGTCATAAGGGAACCATCAGTGTAGAGAGTGAAGTGGGCAAGGGAACAACATTCACCCTCAAGCTCCCACTCAAGCGAGACGCAGGCAAGAGATTCGAGGATTGAATAAGCAGCCGCCAGACAGGGTCGCCGCTTCTGCCTTGACCCTGCTCCTTTTTTAAGCTACATTTTTCTTGTAAATGTAAATTGTTACAGCGATTTAGTCTGTTCTTGCAGGTTCCGCGGATTGAAAAAAAATATCATGGCGAGTCCTTTTTAAATATGCCTAAGAGAATAAAGACCATCTCTCAAAGCCTGATCCTGCGGCTGATATTGCTGGTGGGGTTGGTGCTCTTGATCAGTATTTCCACCTGGGCGTATTTCAACATAAAGTATCAAAAACAGGACACCCTTGAAAAAATCGTGCTGGAAGTAGACAGATTGGGCAACACGATAAAGCTCGGCACCCATTACGCCATGATGTTGAATTCGCGCGAGGATATCAATGAGACAATCAAGAATATCGGAAGGCAGGAAGGCATTGAAAACATAAGAATTTTTAATAAGCAAGGACAGATCAAATTTTCCAATATACCCGAAGAAGTAGATCGGGTAACCAATATCAAGGCGGACGCCTGCGATATATGCCACCGCACCGATCCTCCCCTGGAAGAGGTCGACATTGCCAAAAGGACTCGAATCTTCGATTCTCCCTCATCGTATCGGTTACTGGGAGTCATTAGTCCCATCTACAACGAACCGAGTTGTGCCACAGACGCCTGCCATGTCCATCCTTCCGGAAAGAAGGTCCTGGGCGCTCTCGATGTGGTGGTGTCTCTGGCGGCCACAGATAAGGAAATTAGCTCATACGAGAGCTGGATCATTGTCCTGGCTATCTTCAGCTTCCTGGGCACTTCGGCCATAATTGGCTCTTTTTTGTGGATGTTCGTGAATCGTCCGATAAAGAAACTGATCACCTGCACTCGCCTCATCGGGCAAGGCAAATACGACCAACGAATTGAGACCGGTTGCGAGGGGGAAATAGGCCAGTTGGCCCACGCTATCAGTCACATGGGCATGAAAATCAGCGAAAAGCAGGAGGAGTTGAACAAGCAACGGCATGAATATCAAGAGCTCTTTGAACAGGTTCCCTGTTACATCACGGTTCAGGACACGAACCTGAGATTATTGAGGTACAATCGGGAATTCACCCGGCATTTTGCGCCAAATCCCGGGGACTATTGTTTTGAGGTGTACAAAGGACGATCAGAGCCGTGCGAAATATGTCCTGTCATGATGACTTTTGCGGATGGTGAGCCGCATTCCAGCGAGGAGATGGGCTTTACCAAGGACGGTAGTGTATCCCATTGGATTGTTTGGACTTCTCCTGTCAGGGACTATTCGGGTGAAATCACTGCGGTCATGGAGGTCAGCCTCGATGTCACTCAGATGAAGCGGCTTGAGGAAGAGATCCGCCGATCTGAGCAAAAGTATCGTGATATTTTCAATAACATCCCCAATCCGCTTTTTGTGCTGGATAGCAAGAGCTTGACAATACTGGACTGCAACGATGTGGTCAAAGCCGTCTATGGTTTTGACAAAGAGGAAATGCTGAAGCACTCTTTTTTGCAGCTCTTCGAGGAATCGGAGCGTCAAAATTATGCTCTGGACGTTAGAAGCTCGGATACTCTAAATCACGTGAGGCAACTGACTAAAGACGGAAGACTGATATATGTCAATATCCGCATCTCTCCTTCTGAGTACCTGGGACGGGATGCTCTTCTGGTTACAACCAGCGATGTCACGAAAAGGCTGCTTGCCGAGCAACAACTGATACAAGCAAGCAAGATGGCGACGTTGGGAGAAATGGCCACCGGCATTGCTCACGAATTAAACCAGCCTTTATCCGTTATCAAGACGGCCAGCAATTTTCTGATCAAAAAAGTTGTTAAGGGTGAACCGATTAGGGACGCCATTCTTCGGACTATGGCGGAAGAAATCGACAGCCACGTAGATCGCGCCTCTAAAATCATCAACCATCTGCGGGAATTCGGCCGTAAATCGGAAGTTAAGAAAGAAGCCGTTTATGTTAATGAAGCGCTGCAAAAAGCTCTGGATATTTTCAGTCAGCAATTAAAGTTGAGAGAAATCGAGGTAGTGAAACAGCTCACTGCGGATCTGCCGCCGGTGTTAGCTAATTCTAATCGGCTTGAACAGGTCTTCGTAAACCTGTTGATCAACGCCCGTGACGCCATAGAAGAAAAAATCGAGAAGTCAGTATCAAAAGATGTTGTCAAAAAAATATATCTGACAACCACCGCTCGAAATGGAGTAGTGACCATCTCCGTTAAAGACACCGGGCTGGGCATCCCGCAGTCGGTGCTTGACAAGATTTTCGAACCGTTTTTCACCACTAAGAGAGTGGGCAAAGGCACCGGGCTGGGACTTTCTATCAGCTACGGGATCGTGCAGGATTATGAAGGAACAATTCGGGTTGAGACGGCGGAGAATGAGGGATCTGAGTTTATCGTCCAATTTCCGGTGGCGGGGACTTCCTGATGCATGAGAAGATTCTGCTTGTGGATGATGAAGAGGGGATCCGCAAGGTTTTGGGTATATCCTTGGCTGACAGTGGGTTCGAAGTGTTCACCGCGGGCAGCGGTGAGGAAGCTCTGGGTATTTTCAGAGAAGAGCGTCCGCCGATTGTTTTAACGGACATCAAGATGCCGGGCATGGATGGAGTGGAGCTCCTGCGAAAAATCAAGCTGGAAAGCCCCGATACGGAAGTCATTATGATCTCGGGCCACGGGGACATGGACCTGGCGATAGGCAGTTTGCAAGCCGATGCTGCTGATTTTGTAACCAAGCCCATTAAAGATGAAGCGCTTGAGATTGCTCTCAAACGAGCGCATGAGAGAATCTGGATGAGAGAGAAGCTCAGAGAATACACTGAGAATCTCGAACGGTTGGTCTCTGAAAAAGCTCAGAAATTGCTGGAAGCGGAAAGGTTGGCCGCCATCGGCCAGACTGTGGCCGTGCTCGCCCATACCATAAAAAATATTACCGGAGGGCTCAAAGGCGGCATGTTTGTGCTTGAAAAGGGAATAGAGCTGGACGATAAAAAATACCTCGGCCAGGGCTGGGAGATGATCAGGGGCAATGTGGATAAAATCGCAAATCTGGCTCTGGACATGCTGAGCTACGCCAAGGAAAGGGCCCCTAATTACCAGCTGTGCGATCCCAACCAGCCCGTCAAGGAAGTCTGTGATTTGATGCATTCCCGGGCGCAAAAACGTGGCGTTGAGGTGGAGGTCGATATTGATCCGGATTTACAGAAAATGAAGTTCGATGTAGAAGGTATTCACTGTTGCCTGATGAATTTGGTGACCAATGCCATTGATGCCTGTACGGATGTGGAATGCATCAATAAACCCGGACAGGTTGTGGTAAGGTCTAGAGCCAACACTCACGGGGGTGTTGAATATCAGGTGATTGACAATGGCTGTGGTATGGACGAAGCAACCAGAGAGCAGATATTTCGGATGTTTTTCAGCAGTAAAGGAACCAAGGGGACCGGCCTGGGGTTAATGATCACAAAAAAAATCATACAAGAACACGGGGGTACTATCGAATGTGAATCCGAGAGAGGAAAAGGGACTCGATTTGTTATCAGATTGCCTAAAGGTGACAACTCTTGTTCTTGACATCACAGAGTCAACCTCACTGATTTGTGAACATCGGTTTACGGTCAACGGTCAAAAGCACTCTAAGTCATAAGAAGGAAGCTACTATGGTGGAGTACAAAAACATATTGATTAGCACCGATTTTTCCGAAGATGCCAATATTGCTTTTTTGCACGCCCTAAACCTGGCCAAGAAGTATGGCGCCAAACTGCATATCCTCCATGTACCCCACTCTCCGTTCACCTATTCCAGGCACATTGTCGATGAGCATGTCCCCGAAGAAAAGGCGCAAGACGGACAGTCGTTTTTTGATGAAGACGTGGTGAAAAAGGCCGAACATATGCTGAGGGAAACCTACGAGAAGCGACTGGGAGATTTCACTTCTTTTGTGTTTGTCGTAAAATGCGGAGCACCGGACGTTGAGATCATTCGCTATGCCAAGCATAATGCTATTGATTTGATCGTAATGGGAGCTTTGGGAAAATCAGAAAAGGATAGAAGCTCGGACCGCGGCAGTACTGTGGCAAGCGTATCCAAATATGCTCACTGTCATGTTATGGCAATCAGAAATCCAGCGAAACAGTTTACCCTGCCTGGTAAGATGAGCAGTTGAGCGGGCTATTGTGCCGAAAGAGTGTCCTTTGAACCGGCTGGAGGGAGTGAATAATGGCAAAAAAAGTCCTTGTAGTTGATGACGAGCTGGATATTCGGGTTTTTGTGACGACGTTGCTTGAGACCAGTGGTTACAAACCGATAGCGGCCGAAGACGGGCAGCAGGGTCTGGAGGCTGCACGTAAGCACAAGCCCGCTCTGATCATTATGGATATCATGATGCCCAAAGAGAGCGGGATCTACATGTATCGCGAACTGAAGAAAGATCCCGAGCTCAAAGACAAGCCCGTCATAATCGTTTCAGCTCTCTCCAAAAAGACTTTTTTCCACTCCCAAAAGATGCTGGACGAATACGAAGGGGGCGAGATCCCCGAACCCACAGCGTATATCGAGAAGCCTCCGGAGGCTGATGAGCTCCTGGAAACAGTCCAGCAAGTTCTGGGATAATTTGAAGCGTTTTGCGACGCCGGATTTGAAAACGGTGCCGGCAGGGTTAGATCTCAGCCGAATCCTCGTCATCCACTGTGACCCGGTAGACTTCCTCCATCGTGGTGAGTCCCCGCAGCACCTTTTTGATTCCGTCATAACGCATAGTTTGAAAACCGATTTTACGGGCATTTTGCTGAATTTCTGGAACAGTGGCTGCTCGGGCAATCAGGCTGCGGATTTCATTGTCGAGAAAAATGATTTCATGTATGGCTATCCTTCCTGAGTAGCCTGTATTGTTGCAGTACTTGCAGCCCCTTCCCCGATAGAAGAATATATCACTCCCTTCCCAAATGAAGAGCTTTTTGATCTCCTCGTCAGGAGCCGGGTATTTTTCTCCACACCGATCGCAGATCTTTCGGACCAGTCGCTGACACAAAACTCCGATGAGCGAGGGGGCTACGATGAAAGGCTGCACACCAATGTCCATCAATCTTGTGACCGCCTGAACGGCAGTGTTTGTGTGCATCGTCGCCAGCACCAGGTGCCCGGTCAAAGCGGCCTGGCAGGCTATGTGCGCGGTTTCCATATCACGGATTTCGCCCACCAGGATCACATCGGGGTCCTGCCGCAGGAAGCTCCGCAGTGCTGATGAAAAACCCACCTCCACCGCCTGGCTCACCGGCACCTGATTGATTCCCGGCAGTTTATATTCAACCGGCTCTTCAATGGTAGTGATATTGATTCCAGGCTTGTTCAGGTACTTGAGCATAGCAAACAGCGTGGTGGTTTTGCCGGAGCCGGTGGGGCCGGTGACGAAGAAGATGCCGTGAGGTACATTAAGAACGCGCTTGAGAGCGTCCATGGTATGCTTGGCCAGGTTCAACTCGGACAAATCAGGAATGTCCCGTCCCTGGCTAAGGCTCAGTATACGCAGGACGATTTTTTCACCGAAGATAGTGGGAATACTGGAAAACCTCAGGTCGATATTTCTATTCGGAAGTTTGAGGTTGATTCGTCCATCTTGCGGTCGCCGCCGCTCGGTGATGTCCAGGTCGGCCAAGATCTTTAATCTTGAGACTATCGGGGGCAGCAGGGATTTTTCGAGCCTGCTCCTCTCTTGCAGTAAGCCGTCAATCCTGAAGCGGACCCTTACTTTTTCTTCCTCCGGCTCGATGTGGATATCGCTTGCTCCTTCCCTTACCGCCAAAAGCATCAGACCATGCACGAATTCTATGACCGACTGGCTGCCGGCGACTTCCTGCAGTCTATCCTTGGTCAGCTCACTGATGTCTTCGATCAGTATGTTGGCTGTCACGACCTTTTTGGAAAGATCGTTCAAGAAGTCTTCCGCCTTGTATTCGATTTCGATGGCGTCTTCGATTTCATCGGGAAAGGCAAAAACGGGGCTGATAGGCTTGCCTATGGTTTTTTCGGCTTCTTTGACGAGGAAATGGGCTTGAGGATTCGCGAGAGCGGCTGTTACAACCTCTCCGAATTGATACAATAAAATGATTCGATTGCGGCGCGAGAAATCCTCCGGCAGCTGCTGTACCACAGAGTGCTGAAAAAGAGTGGTCTTGAGGTCCACGTAGGATATGTTGAGTGAATCGCTCCAGAGTCTTCCGAGCTTGGTTCTTTGCGAGGGGGTCGTGTGCACCAGGTGCATCAAAATGGCGAAAGCGTCCTCTTGATGCTTCTCAGTTAAGCGCTGACATGCATCTTCGCTCAGAATATTGTTGGAGACGAGAAGCTTCAAAAACGCTGGATTCTTGATCATGTAAGCCCTTGTCGGAGTGGAAGCCCGGCATTCACATTCCCTGAAGCATCTATGCTGGATTGTCGCGGTTGCTTCTTTTACGCACGAATTCCTGGAACGTTTGTTTAATAATGGCTTTTAGCTCGGCCGGCGGAGTGTCTTTGCGAATGTAGTGAGCGGCGCCAAGTCCCAGGCATTTTTCTACACTCTCCATATCCGCAACTGAGGTCAGCATGATCACGAAGGCATTGGGGAATCGAGCCATGATTTCCCTCAATACCTCGTCTCCCGTCTTCAGCGGCATGTTTATATCCAGCAGCAGCATATGAGGTTTTATTTTCTCAAATAGCTCCACTGCTTCGGCGCCATTGGCTGCTTCCCCAACCACGTCACAATTCATGGATTTCAGCAGGGCCCGCAAAAGCACTCGAACATGGGCCTCGTCATCGGCAATCATTACTCTTGGTCTTATTGTTGCTGCCATTTTAGAGCTCTATGGGTAGAGTGAAACTGAAACTGGCTCCGGCGCTCTGGTGGCTTTCAACATAAAGGCTGCCGCCATGAGCCTCGACAATCCTTTTGGCGATAGCAAGACCGAGGCCCGTACTCTTTTCTCCTCCGGTTGTTTTGGTCCCGAGTTTGTTGAATTCACCAAATATTGACTTTTGGCCCTCTGCGGGAATACCGGGTCCCTGGTCTCGAACAGTAACGACTGCCGTGTTGTTTTCCCGTTCAAGCATGATGTGAATCTTTGAGCCCAATGGAGAAAACTTGATGGCATTGCCGAGCAGATTATCCACAACCTGTGCGATTTTGCTGGCGTCAAATTTTTGCCGTCCGATATCCGATGACCGTTCAGTCAATGTAATTTTCTTCTCATTCGCCACTACTCTGTGGATGCGAATGCGCTCTTCTATGAGAGAGCTCAACGAGCCGGTGCTCATGTCCAACTCCAGTTTGCCGCTCTCTATCACAGATACGTCCAATAAGTTGTTGACCAGAGCCAACATTCCGCTGCTGGCTGAATGGATGACAGCGAGATATTCTTTTTGCTCCTCAGTGAGCGGGCCTGTGGCTTCGGTAAGAAGGATCTCGCTCAGGCCTCTTATTGAAGTGAGAGGGTTCCTGAGATCGTGTGCGGCGATCCCCAAGAATCGGTTTTTTTGTTGATTAAGCTCCACCATTTTTCTGGTGGATGAGGCATGTTTAGTGATCAAGCTGCTAAGGAGCTGGTTTTTCAGCTCATAATCCTTTTCCGTCGCCCAGTATTCCAAAAGTACGGACAGCAACCTGACCCCGAGCGTTCTTTCGCTATGTGACTTGTTGAAGAATTCAGCGATCAATTCATTGAAATTCATCTTTTGGAATTTCCATTGTGTGGCTTGGAGCTACTGGATAGAAGAAAAATAAGGCTCACCTTTCAATCCCTAGTTATTCAAGGTGGGCTCGGCCGGCAAGGATCTCCCCAGTCGCTTCTTAATTGAGCTCGTATCACCCAAATTGAAAAAGGAGCGATCCCCGACAACACTATCGATGCCTACCCCTCTCAGGTGTGACAACAGCTCGCAGATCAAAATGATGTCGTCGGCGTCGTGGATGATGCCGCCATGCTGGGGGGCAATGGTTACGAAAGGGACCTTCGCTATTTGTTCCAGAGCGTATTTTAGGGCGCGCTCCGAAGCCATGATATTCTGATGAAAGCGCAATATGTCATAGATAGGGCAATATTCCGATTTTTCGGGGCAATCCGGATAGTCCTCACAGGTCTTGCATCTGGCACTGAACTTAAGGAACAAATTGACCTCAGCACCGTAACCGCTAAAAAGGTCGTTGGTGAAAAGTATGCCGCTCTTTTCATCAAAGGTGACGAAGCTTCCGGCCGAATGTGCAAAAGGTGTATTTATGAAGTGAAGACGCCGTCCGCTCGGAAAAACATACTGGTGGCCAAGATCCTCCAAAGGAATAAGAGTGGCTGACTCCGAGTAATGCTGAATGAACATGTGGTTTGCCCGGTCAGTAATAATCTTTAAATGTTTCGTGCCTATGATGACTTCCATATGGGGCAGGCTGCCACAGAGTCTAGGCGTATAGTTCTGGTAGATCAGCCCAACGATGGAAGAGGGAGTAAGGCCAATTTCCATAATCTTCATCATGACGGAGGGGAAATCAGCGCGGCTTCCGCCGTCAATCAAAATGGCTTCATCCTTTTCGACAATGATAAACGGATTGGAATAGGAGCCGGAGTGTGCATCGTAGGCTCCAACCCAGTACACATCTTCAGACAATTTGATGGGGCGATCATAGTCGAGATTTAGGTTGGTTATGTCTGGCATGCAAATCCTCTCGTCACCCGTAGCTAAATGATCCGGTAGCAGGAAATCGATTGATTGTCTTGGCTGCTTTTGGCAGTGAGATTAGAAATATACACAACTCGTAATATTCTTTGAAGTCTTTTATCCCGCTACCTTAGCCAGGTACTCGGGACTGTCCGCGAGTAACAATGCGTCTTTCATGAATATTTTTCCTTCTTTGAGGAGCCTGACCAGGCACACGTCAAGTGAGGCAAAGTCATCCGCTTCTCCTTGAATCTGGCTCCTGATCTGATGGACTTTATTTTCTCGTATGAAGTTTCGAATTCTAAAACTGTTGATCAATTTTTCATAGGCGAGGACAAGGGAGTCGCGTCTAGTGCCCGGCAACAGCCTTTGGGAGAATACCAGCAACAGGGCGTCCGCGAGCTGCTGCCGGACCTGCCCTTGAAGATGTTGCGGGAAACGATTCACCATGCTGTCGATTGCTGCGGTGGCGTTGCTCGAGTGCATGGTGCTGAGCACCAGATGACCTGTGGAAGCGGCCCGCAGGGCAATTTCAAAGGTCTCTTGATCGCGCAATTCGCCAATCACGATCACATCCGGGGCTTGTCTGAATATTCTGCGCAAGCCCTCAGAAAAAGAATCTGTGTCAGCGCCCACTTCTCTCTGGTTGATGTTGCTTTTCTGTGGCTGATAAACATATTCGATCGGATCTTCAAGGGTGACGATATTGCACCTTCTCTTCCGGTTAATTCGCTCAACGAGCGCGGCCGCTGTTGTGGTCTTGCCATGACCGGTCGGTGCCGTAACGAGGATGAGGCCTTGCGGCTTGAGAACAGATTCCTCAAGCCAATCGGGCAAACCGAGCGTTTCGAATGAGAGAATGGTGCTCACAATGCGCCGTATCGCCAGTGAAACCGTATCTTTTTGCCTGTATGCGTTGATTCTGAATCGACCTATGTTTTCAAAATCAACCGCAAAATCGATCTCCTTGTTTTTCAGGAAATCCTCCCACTGCCTCTCATTCATGAGTGTTTTTGCATATACCACACATTGGTCGGGCGTGAGCACCGACATATTGGAGCGTCTGAGAGAATTACTCACCTTGACCGAGGGGGGCACCCCGGCGGTGATCAGCATGTCTGAGCCGTTAGCCGAGACCAGGTATTGCAGCAGGCCGGCAACGGTCATGGGGCGTTCTTCTCTAGCCTGCTGAAGATCCGCCCCTGAAAAGCCCATGGCTTTCTTTTCTTCCAGGCATTTTAGGGCAAGATCCATTTGATAGGATGGCACGATAACCGGGTGCACCCTTTTGCCTGTAAAGAACTCAACTTCACGAATCGCCGTAAAATCGTTCGGAGATTCCATGGCCAGGTGGATGGAGCGGCTCTCAACTTTGAGCGGGAGGACCTTGTGCTTGAGGATGATGCTTGACGGAACGACCGTCATAACGTCTTCATTGATGCACACATCCAATAGACTGGTACCCTCGATCCCATATTGTCGGCCCAGAAAGCTCAGCAGGGCTTCGTCGGTGATGTAGCCTAAGCTGACGAGTATCGAGCCAAGTTTTTGACCCTTTTGTGACTGCACCTTTAAAGCTTTTTGCAGTTGACTCTGGGTCAACAGGCCTTCCAGAATCAGCGCTTCTCCCAATGGGAGTTTTGATCCGTCGCCCGTCCGGACAGTCCTTGTTTTCTGCAGTAGGATAGTATTGATTTCTTCTTGTGAAACCTTACGGTTTCTGGAGGAATCAACCTTTTCGTCCTCGATGATTTCTCCAAGCATCTTGGCAAGATCATAGGTTTCCGGCATATTGAGGCCCCTACTCTGTCGGCAAGTTTCATATATCAGGCTGCATGGAAGCCCAATCCAATCTCATGCAAAGAGAAGGTTTTTGCTCCAAATCCTTATTTAAGCAAATTCCATGCCGCGCTCACACGGTCAGCCAAACTGCAATCAGCCTGGCAACAGTTTGGCCTGTTCAATCGCGTATCCATTATTGAGAATTCAAGGCCCGCTTGTTCGAAGCGTTCTCAGCCCTTTGGGGGACTCACCGTTGCCTGGCCGTCGAGGACAAGTATACCGTCTTGGTTGAAACACGTAGTTTTTAGCTTAACCCTTTTCTTTTCAGTAAGGATTTCAGTCACCTCAACCCGAGCGGTAATGGTGTCTCCGATGCGAGCCGGGGCCAGAAAAGCGAGCTCCTGCTTGAGATAGATTGTTCCAGGGCCGGGCAGCTGCATACCTAGAACCGCAGAGATAAAGCCGGCTGTCAGCATGCCATGAGCGATCCTGGTTTTGAACATGGTCTTTGACGCATAGACCTCGTTGATGTGGGCCGGATTCAAGTCCCCGGTCACACCGGCAAACAGATAGATATCGGATTCAGAAACCGTCTTCACAAATTCTGCACTGTCGCCGACTTTGATTTCGCTGATCGTCTTTCCTTGCATGGTATCCTCCTTGTTCGCCTTTGGCAGTCAGGCTAGCATTATCTCAGCGGCCAACACAAGGAGCATCGAAAATCATCGCAAGATCGCCTTACAGTCAAATATATGTGTTAAATCTGGTGCCAAGCTGGTGGACAGGAAATCGAATTTGAGGAATACTAGGAGACCTATGAGGATATGAGACAATTGCTTGGATGCAGAAATCCGGAGAATGGTGAAGGGAATACTGTCTTGAGTCAGAGTTTGAAGATCGATTCTTGTGGGTGAACCGAAAGGAGGATTTCATGGCAAGTCGTTTGCGAGTTCTGGTCATCGGTGGTGTGGCTTGCGGACCAAAGACCGCTTCGAGATTGAAGAGGCTGTTGCCCGATGCCGATGTGACGATGATTGAAAAAGGTGCAATCGTTTCCTATGGTGCGTGTGGGCTTCCCTATTATGTGGAAGGGCTCTTCCCCGATGTCAACATGCTGACCGAAACCCCTGTAGGAGTCTCCAGGACGCCGATATTTTTTGAAAAGGCTAAAGGCTTTCGCGTGCTCACCAGAACTGAAGCCCTTCGTATCGACAGTCGCGGAAAGACGATAAGGGTTCGCGATTTGGACACACATGGTGAAAATGATATGCCTTATGACAAGCTGGTGATCGCGACCGGAGGCTCCCCACTGAGGCCGCCTATTGATGGGATCGATCTGAACAACGTCTGGTACGTGCGAGAGCTCCAGGATGCAGCCAGCCTGGTCGAATCAATTGGGAAGCTGGGTCTTAGGAAAGCTGTTCTGATCGGGGCCGGCTACATTAATATGGAAATGGCCGAGGCCCTGGTGAAGAAAGGGCTCGATGTCACCGTGGTGGAAATGTTCGATCAGATCATGCCCCAGTTCCTCGACCCGGACATGGCGATGCTTGTGCAAAAACATTTGCAGGCCAAAGGTGTAAGGCTGGCATTGGGCGAGGCGGTGACTGCAGTCACCGGGAATGGGAAAGTCGAATCGATCAAGACAGACAAGCAGGCCATCCCCGCCGATCTGGCAATCGTTGCGGTGGGAGTGCGGCCAAATGATCGACTGGCCCGAGATGCGGGGCTGTTATGTGCCCCCAAAGGCGGCATCGTCATCAACAGTTATTGTCAGACCAGCGACCCGCATATCTATGCGGGAGGCGACTGCGTTGTGAATCACTATGTGCATCCGATCACCGGAGCTCCGCTATATGTTCCGCTCGGGTCCACCGCGAATAAACACGGACGGACCATTGCCAATCACATTGCCGGATTGACTTCCCCTTTTTGCGGAATAACAGGGACCGGCGTCTGCAAAGTATTCGATTTCACGGTGGGCCGCACGGGTATGAGTGAAAGGCTTGCCCAGGAGCTGAACCTGGATGTGGAGACAGCTGTCTGGTCGGGGCCGGACATGCCCCACTATTTGCCGGGCAGCAAGCCTTTGATCATTAAAATGGTGGCATCCAAACGTTACAGAAAACTGCTGGGAGTACAAATCGTCGGCATGGGCGACGGCTCCAAACGTCTCGACGTAGCAGCCAGCGCGATATTCTTTGGCGCCACTTTGGACCAGATCGGGGCAATCGACCTGGGATACGCGCCTCCTTACAGCCCGCCCATCGATCCCCTTGCAACGACAGCTCATGTCTTGCTGAATAAGATGAACGGAATTGCCAAGGGAATACCTCCTCTTGCAGCCAAACAAATCATGGATCAACAGAAAGACGTCATCCTGCTGGATGTCAGGACACCCAAAGAATACGACGAGATGCGCCTGCCGGATGACAGAGTCGTTCACATCCCCCTGGGGGCCCTGCGCGAAAGAATCCAGGACCTTCCCAAAGACAGAGACATTTTGGCCTTTTGCAAAGTGAGCATGCGCGGTTACGAGGCCCAGCGGATTCTTAATGCCGCAGGGTTTGAGCGCGTTTGGTTTATTGAGGGAGGACTGGTGGCATGGCCTTTTAATGTCTGGACGAAGAACTGATCGATGAAGACGCGGAGACGAGGAGTAGGGGAGACGCGGGGACATTGCAGGTCAGGGTGAGCGACGCACCTGCTGCTGCGAGTGCGTCAGGGAGCTCCCGCCTGCGTGGCTGGAGCCTCGGCCCACGCACAAGTTATGTGTACAGTTCGGCGCGGCATAGGCCCGTTGACGGCAGCCTGACTTACGATGGTCGATCCCCGTGTCACCGCGTTGCCCCTCTCCGTGTCGCGCCTATGGGGGTCGAGTATGGACAATGGAAAAAGGAAGGTACTCCTGACGGGAGTTACCGGTTTTATCGGAGGGCGTCTGCTGCCGGACCTCCTGGAGAAAGGTATTCAGGTTAGATGCCTGGTACGTTCGCAGAAAAAGCTCCCGGGCGGATTGGACCAGCATCCATCGGTTGAAATGGCTGTCGGTGATTTGCTCAATCCCGAAACCTTACCACCGGCTATGGAAGGTGTCGATGCTGCCTATTACCTGGTTCATTCAATGGGCGGGCGCAGTGTTTCCAGTTTCAGGTCGTTTATCGAGCGGGATTTTCGTGCAGCCGAAAACTTCGTCAAGAGTGCGGACCGGGCGGGTGTCAGCCGCGTTATTTATTTAGGCGGGCTTGGAGAGATGGGCGGCGATCTCTCGGAGCATCTCCAAAGCCGTCAAAAAGTTGGCGAAATACTTCAGTCCGGTCGTGTGCAGGCAACGGTACTGCGGGCTGCGAATATAATTGGGGCCGGCGGTGCACCCTTTGAAATGCTCCGTTATATGGTGGAACGATTGCCGGTGATGGTTTGCCCCAAATGGATTAACACGCGGGGCCAGCCCATCGCAGTGGACAATGTGGTCGCATACCTGACCGGCTGCCTGCTCGAGCCCGAAACGACGGGTCTGACGCTTGATATCGGCGGGCCCGACATCATCACCTATCGGCAGCTCATGTTGATCTATGCAAAGGTTCGTGGCTTGCGGCGGATTATTCTGACCGTTCCGGTCCTGACTCCGCGTCTATCATCCTACTGGATTAATTTAGTGACGCCTGTACCCGCCGGAGTTGTCATGCCACTGGTGGAAGGTCTCAAGAATGAAGTCATTTGCCGGGAAAATAAAATACGGGAGCTCATCCCGATAAGACTCATTCCAATGGAGGAGGCTATTTGCACGGCTTTGACGCAAATAGAGGCAGGTCCGGGCAAACTGCCGTCGAGACAGGCTTGTTTCATTCGCTGAAGGTGTTTCGAGGACGGAGATCAATTAGAGTAGAGGTTCCAATGGAAAAAATCAAATTGGGTATCAGCACCTGCCTGCTTGGAGAGCCCGTCAGGTACGATGGCGGGCATAAGCTTGACCGTTTTTTGCGGGACACTCTCGGCGACTACGTGCAGTACGTTCCAGTCTGCCCCGAAGTGGAATGCGGTCTCGGCATTCCAAGGGAATCCATGCACCTGGAGGGAGATCCGCAGGCTCCTCGTTTGGTGACCACTCGAAGTCGTCGCGACATTACAGAGCGGATGCAGTCTTGGGCTGAAAAGCGCGTAAGCGAACTGGAGCAAGATGAGCTCTGCGGCTTCATCTTCAAAAGCAATTCGCCGAGCAGTGGAATGGAGCGGGTGAAGGTTTCCGATCCGAATGGCATGCCTCGAAAAACAGGTGTGGGCATTTTCGCCGGCATATTCATGAAACATTTTCCGTTGCTCCCGGTGGAAGAGGAAGGCAGATTGCACGATCCTCGCTTGAGAGAGAACTTTATTGAGCGGATCTTTATTTTCAAGCGCTGGCGCGAGATGCTGCCGGAAAGAAAAGGAAGAAATAAAATCATCGACTTCCACACTCGCCACAAGCTTCTGCTGATGTCCCACAGTCCCAAGCACTACAACATGATGGGAAAACTGGTTGCAAAAGCCGGGGAACTGGATGCCGAGGCCCTCTATTCTCAGTATATCGCCTTGTTGATGGAAGCGTTGAAGCTGAGAACGACCGTCAAAAAGAACACAAATGTTCTTCAGCACTTGATGGGTTATTTCAAAAAGCAGCTCTCAGCGGATGAAAAGCAAGAGCTCCAGGAGCTTATTGATTACTATCATCGAAGCCATATTCCTCTCATTGTTCCGATTACCCTGATCAACCACTATGTGCGCAAGTACGATCAACCTTATCTGCAGGGTCAGTATTACCTGCATCCTCATCCTGTTGAGCTGCAGCTACGGAATCATGTTTAATACCCATGCTGCGATGGACGGATTTCAGTCCGGATAGCTCCGGAAGGAAAATGCAGCCAGCCCGTACAACAACGCTGCCAGACCCACTACTACGCTGAAACCGAAGTGAATGGCCAGGATGGTCGCCAGAACAGCGCTGATCACTGAAGCGCAGCCGTTTATGCCCCACGCCCAGGGGATAAAATCAGGCATCGTGGCAGCCACCCGAGATAGCCCCGACGGGAAGGGAATTCCCATGCAGAAGGCCAGCGGAGCGATGAGGAGCACCGAAATAAGTATTTTTAAAAAGTTCGGGAGGGACATGCAGTAATGAAATATCAGGGGCAATAAGATCAGATAGAGGGACGATAACATGATAATTCCGGTAACAGCCGGCCCTATAGGCGATTTAAATGGCAACTGCCGGGAATTGACAAAACTATCCAGTCGCTTCGAAAAATTACTGCCCAAACCCGCGAAAACCAGAAAAGCACAGAGCACGACGGCTGCCGCATAGACAGGGTGGCTCAAGAGAAGTATGAATTTTTGCATGAATGCGATCTCGATAAACAGAAAAGCCAGTCCCAGGCACACAAAGTAAAGGGCGATGCGGCCTCGCTCACGCCGTGAGCCTTCGGGAGGGGGGAGAAAGCGCAGAGGGATCAATATCAGGGCCGCACCGGCGAGGAGTGCCTGTAAAAGCGTCGCTATGAGTACCGGATAGGTCCACTCCATCAACGACAGCCCGCCCTGTCCTTTTAGCGATATGACTTCGGGCAGAATTCGCCACTTAAAAAAATGGAAGAAGTAGGGTTGATCATCGGTTGCCGGGACTATGTGGAATTTGTAGCGGCGGATGAAGTCTTCTCGTTGAGGCCCCGCTAAAGCCATTGCTCCTGCATGGAAGTACGGCTCGTCAAGCAGGTTGTAGCGGTTCACCTCCGAGCTCTTTATGCCCGGAAAGTAAACCACATCGAATGAGCGCCGATCGCAGAATGCCCGAATGGCATCGATCTGTTCGAGTGTGAAGGCGCCGTTTTTGACCAGCAAAGTCGTCGTTTTCCAGCTGCGGATCAGGGCCAACCTCTGCTCCGGGCGTTCCTGTCCGGTTTTTTCCAAGGCTTTCAAGGCCGTCGCGAAAAGCTTGAGGCTGTCTCGCGGCGGAACTTTGAGCCAGCGCGTGACGGCAAGGATTCCCCCGGGTTTAAGATGAGCCATGTATTGCTGCAGCGCTTCCACGGTATACAAATATGTTTCACTGAGAGCATAGCCTCCGGCTGTCGAAGCGCTGAACGAATCGAGCAGAGAAACCACGATCAAATCGAAACTGTTTCTACTGCTGCTAACAAAGCCGCGTGCTTCAGCTATGGAAACCTTTACGCCGTCGAGCGAATAAAGATGGCCGGCAAAATCCGCGTAATTCTGCCTGACCAGGGCGACAGCCTGCGGGTTCAGCTCCACGGCGTCGATGCTGCCGGCCTGATGGTGTAAAGCCATGAGCACATCCGCGCCGCCGCCGGCGCCAAGGACAAGAACCGCTGGATTTTTCAGCAAATGGTATGGCAGTGCCGACGAGCCGCAGTCCAGGTATGCCAATGCGCTGCCGTTGCCGGCCAGGCGAGTGATCGGATTCAAAGCGTCGCCATCCGTGAAAATACCGAGCTGAGGCGGCGGCTCCCGGGAACAATTGAGGCTCATTCCGGGTGCGTGGCGGAAGGGAATAGCCGGGCTGTCCACCACCGCCAGCCAGCCCAGCGGACTGGAACGCTCGGTTAGGATCCTGGTTCCGGGTACGCGCAGGGCCATGCTCAGTCCCTTGTATTCGGAAATGTTCAAAGCGAGCCACTGCTGGGGGCAGCCCAAAGGCAGCAGGACTGCGCACAAGGTCAAGGTTGCTGCAGCAAGTAAGCTTTTCTTTGAAATGGCAGTGAGGCATGCTGCTGCTGCGGCCAAAAAACCGGTCCCGGCCAGAATCAGCAGGCAGGTCATGGGATAGAATACGGTGAGCAGTCCGACCACGACCAGCGCTCCCGCACCGGCGCCCAGCAAGTCGAAGTAATAGATTCGATGGATTTGATCTTGGAACCGTGTAAATGCAAGACCTATGCAGTTCGCTGCGAAGAAAAAAGGGAGAGCGAGCAGCAGATAGATCGCAGAAAAGAAAAACAATTGTTTGCTGTCCCAAAGGACCTCGAGCGGGTTGAGCGGAATGCGGTTGGTGAGCAGGAAGCCGGCCAGTGCAGTCAGGCCGAAAAGCAGACAATTTATGATGAATGCCCGGTAGAATCGAGCGATGAGACGGTGCTGAAATAAGGCGATAAAAGTTCCGCTGGCACCGAAGCCGAGCAGAGCAAGGCTTATGATCATGTAGGCGAAATGATGCCATTGAATGATGCTGAGCAGCCGCATCAGGAGGACTTCATAGGCCAGCGCGGCGGCCGAAAGCAGAAAGATGGCTAGCCCCAGGTACATATTTCGCAACCGTTCACCGGGCTCTTCAGACTTGCAACAGCGCACACAGTCATAGTTTTGAATTTCGGGTTCCGAGCCTTCAGTTGCGTCGGGTCAACAATCGACTCAACACTCAAAATTCAAAACTGCTCCCCCTTCGGTTTCAGTGCCCACCGGTGAGCGGTACGAATAAGACGGGGAGCACCTGCCTGGTGATGATCTTGGAATCCTCTTTTTTTTCCACCAGCATTAAATGTTGCGTCATGAAAGGTCCTCCGACTGGGCAGATCATTCTGCCGTCTGGCTTCAACTGCTTTACGAGGGGCGGCGGAACATGACTGGCTGCGGCGGTGACGATTATGGCATCGAATGGGGCGTGTTCTTCCCAGCCATAATAACCATCACCGGAGCGCACCTCCACCAGGCTGTAACCAAGACGTGCCAGCCTCTGTTCGGCGGACTTTGCAAGTTCTTCTATGATTTCAATGGAGTAGACTTGTGCGCCGCATTCGGCCAACACAGCCGCCTGGTAGCCTGACCCGGTTCCCACCTCGAGCACCACATCGCCCTTCTCCACCTCAGCCAGATCGGTCATCAAGGCCACGATATAGGGCTGGGAGATGGTTTGGCCGTAGCCTATGGGCAGCGGTCGATTTTCATAAGCATGTTTTTTTAGCTGATCGGATACGAACTCGTGGCGGGGAACCTTCCCCATGGCTTTCATGGTCTGCGGATTCAATGATCGCTTGCCGATTCGCTCGCTGGTCATTTTAACATCAGCCTCTATTTCCGCGATCATTTCTTGCCGTTCCGCCGAATATGGGGGATCTCCCGCAGAGGCCGGCGGTGCCGTTAATGCCAGCACCAACAGCAACGGCAGCAACAATGTGCAGCCTAGCTTCATCGTTCGCTCCAAAAAGCAGTGTGTGGTCGACGCTGCCTCCGTTTTGATTCGCCGTGAAGGTTCATAGATGGCTCCTATGACATCTCTTGCACTCGAATCAAGACGCGAAAAGAGCTCGTTCTCTGGAAGTGAGATGCAAAGGGAACGTCGAGCAGTGTGCCGTCCCGGATATCCGGTGGAATTCGCACACGAAGGCTTTGTCCGGATTTCAATCTACCGTGTGCACCGCAATGGGAGCACGGAAAAGCCGACTGTCGGCCGGAACCTCCACAATAAGGGCAAGGTTCAAAAGCAGGGATGGCCAAAAAGCCTCCTTGCTCGGCTTCGTCCGGTGACAGTATCACCTCCAGGTCTGCAACGGAGGATGGCTCACGGAACAACTTCGTGCCGAAAAAATCATTAAAGAAGTCTTCGAAGATACTCGTTGTTGGCGCAAAATCTTGGCGGGCCGAAGCTTTTTCAGGGCGAATGAAGACTCCGGGTCGAGCATCCACCGCCGCTTGGGCTTTGACATGGAGATTCCCTTGCTGCTCCTGCCTGTGCAGACTTCGATTGTAGTCTCTTCTTGATTCGGGATCGCGCAGAGTGCAATAGGCTTCGGCGATCTCCTGAAAATGGCGGGTCTTTTCACCTCCTGCCACATCCGGATGATGCGCTTTGGCAAGTCTTCTGAACGCGGCCTGTATGCCGCCGGTGTTTTCCGTGCGGGATACGCCGAGAATTGCATAATAGTCCTTCTTTTTCATGACGTCGGCACCTCCACACAAAAAATGGCTTGCTCACTTTTTCCTGTATATCATAAATGAGCCGGCCGGGAAGAGGAAGCCAAATCCCGGCCTTAGACTACGCTGTCCGCCATCTATCAGCGGATGCCGATACTATTGATGCCGTTCCGGAAACTGTTGCTCCTTGCTGGGCCGTCCTGTTTCCGGACCATCCCGGTTAGGAGGTTTTGACTGCAATTTTACGCGGTTTGGCGGCCTCCGCCTTGGGAAGAACCAGCTTGAGAACTCCGTCTTTCATGGATGCAACGATTTTCTCGCGGTCGATCGCGTTGGACAGGGTGAACTGTCGATAATAATCGCCTACCGCATACTCACGCAACAGAACTGTACCGCCCTGCTCCTCTGTTGCTCCTTGTCCTCTGACGGTGAGCTGATCATCTTTCAGATCTATATCGACGCTCTCAATAGGAACACCTGGCATATCCGCAAGCAGTGTCAGCTCGTTCTGTGATTCGTAAATATCGACTGCCGGCACAAAAATCGGAACGTTGCGCGTGCTCTCGGATTTGGTCTGCAGTTCTTGCTTTTCCTGCACTTGTAAGTCTTTGTCCGCCATAATACCACCTCCTGTTTAAATGGCAGGTCGTTCACTCTCGGGTTGTGCTTATTCAGCGTTAATGCTGATCTTTTTGGGTTTAACGTGCTCCGCTTTTGGAAGAACCAGTTTCAACACGCCGTCCTTGAACTGTGCATCCACTCCGTCAGCGTTGACGGCGTAGGGAAGCGTCACCGCTTTGTGAAATTTTCCCGTTCTCCGCTCACGGCGATGATAGCTGACATTTTCGACTTCGTCGGGCTTTCTTTCACCCCGCAGAGTCAATGTCTCTTTTTCCACAGAAATATCGATGTCTTCCGGTTTGAAACCGGGGAGCTCGGCCTGAACATAGATCTTATCGGCGTCCTCGCTTACGTTCAATGCCGGAAATACGCCGGATGCCAGTGCGGCCGGGCTTCTGCCCGCGACGTCGGAAAAGAGTCGATCCATTTCCCTTCTAAGCCGTTCCATTTCCGCAAAGGGGTTCTGAAATTCGGAAAACCTCGGATAACGGATAATAGCCATATTTCTTTACCTCCTTCCTCAAGTATGCGATCTGAAATATCGATTTTTTGTTCTTTCGATGCGAACTTAAGGCTGCCCGCCGGGCGTGTCAATACACGTTAAGTAAAATTTTCGTGTAAATTGATCGTTTGTGCTAGAATTATTAAAATGAGCATTAAAGATCGAGGCTGACGGAATGAGCTGTTCGTTCTCAAGAGGCGCTCCCGAGCTCCGGGTACAAGGCTGGAGGACATTTTCAGGGTATTTGAAAGTGATGAAGGAGGTGAATTTTTCATGGCAAGAGACAGGTTCTCAGAGGCCGATCATGGAACTGCCCCCGGTTGCGCGTCGCCCGTCGATCATCTCAGCCGATCGCAACTGCATCGGCTTATGGATGCCTTCCGGTGCTGGAATGAGTCCGCTCCCACCCCTTATGTGCGCAAAGTTCGCGGAAGATACTGGCTCGCTTTTCTCATGCTGCGCTTCACCGGTGCAAGGATCGGCGAGATTTTGAGTGTTGACGATTCAACTCACATAGATTTCACCCAAAATGAGATCAGAATCGTTGCCCGCACTCGCTCTTCCGGTAGAAACCCGGCAAGGATAATTCCGGTGCCGCCTGAGGTCATATCGGGAGTTTCGCGCTATCGTTCGGAGTTCCCCAGGATGAGGGGAAGAGTTTTCACTCTCGACCCGGGCAATTTCAGGAGAGAATTCTACCGAAGGGCCGAAGATGCCTATCTCCCGCGAGAGCTGTCTCATCCCCACATCCTGCGGCACAGCCGGGCTGTGGAGTTACTGCAAGCAGGGGTGCCGCTGATTACCGTGCAACAGCTCCTGGGGCATACGCTCAGCAGCACAACGGCAATCTATCTGCAATGCCCGGGAGTAGCTGCGAAGAAGATCCTGGATGAAAAAGGCCTGCTGTGAAACCATGAGCTTTAAAGCTTGCTTCAGCTTTTGCATTCGCATCGTGTATTGCTTGAGATCATTTGTGGGAAATGACATAATTCCGCCTAGACTATAATCCTCCAAAGAGATAGGAGCAAAAGCATGGCAAAAAGCGCTTACATTCGCTCCATCGGTCGTTGTCTTCCGGAACGGAAGCTTACCAACCAGGATTTGGAAAAAATGGTCGACACCACGGATGAGTGGATTTTTAGTCGAACCGGGATTCGAGAAAGGCGGATTCTCGAGCCCGGTCTGGGCAATTCACATATGGCCGCGCGTGCCGCCCGCGAATGTCTCGATCGAGCGGGGGTCGAGGCCGGCGAAGTGGATGTCATTATCGTGGCGACCGTGACTCCGGACATGTTTTTTCCTTCCACCGCCTGTCTGGTGCAGAAAGGGATCGGGGCGAAAAATGCGTGGGGGTTCGACCTTTCAGCGGGATGTTCCGGATTCGTGTTCGCTCTTTCCACCGGAGCGCAAATGATCGGCTTCGGCCATTACAAAAAAATATTGGCGATCGGCAGCGACGTCATGAGCAGCATTGTCGATTATGAAGATCGAAGCACCTGCGTACTGTTTGGTGACGGCGCCGGGGCGGTATTGCTGGAGCCCTGTCCCGAGGATGGCTACGGAGTCTTGGACTTCATTCAGAGGATCGACGGGCGCGGCGGCGATTTTCTGCACATGAAGGCCGGCGGCAGCCTTAAGCCGGCCAGCCTGGAGACGGTTCGGAACAAAGAGCATTATGTCTACCAGGAAGGGCGCCAGGTTTTCAAGTTTGCCGTCACCGAGATGGCCGAAGTTTCCGCAAAAATCATGGAACGCAATGGACTCACCGGTCAAGATGTGAAGCTGTTTATTCCTCACCAGGCGAATTTGCGTATCATCGATGCCAGTGCCAAGCGCATGAAAATAGACCCGGAAAAGGTGGTCATCAATATTGACAAATATGCCAACACCACCGCCGCAACCATTCCTCTCTGTCTGTATGAGGCGGTCAATGAAGAAAAGAAGCTCAACAAAGGGGACTACCTGGTCATGTCCGCCTTTGGAGCCGGCTTTACCTGGGGGAGCGTCCTGATGCGCTGGTGGGAGTAAAACGAGTGCGGTTGTCGGGTGTGCAAAGGGCCGCGAGGAGTGCGATAAGATTCTGGCAATGAGCCTCCAAAGCCCTTCAACAAATATCCAGAGCGAGTTGACGGTGAAGAATCACGGCTTATAATAAATTTATAAGTCAACAAATACCAAAGGAGCAAAAGCCATGTTCAAATATGAATATAATTCACAGTATGTAGAAGATGAAATAGGTGCACTTTACCTGTGTCCATGGGGAGAGTTTCAGGAAGGAAGAGCTACCCGGGCGGAACTGATGAGACGCTGCATCGATGATGAGGCCAACATCCACATGCATGCCTTTGAAGGACGCTGACAGGAGTGGCTTCGGCTGTTGGAGCCGAAGAAAACAACTCGAATGGAAAAAAGGCCTGGTTTACCAGGCCTTTTGTTTTATCCGTTGAAGGTTGCTGCTTGGCTGTAGTGTCGACCCTCGGCTCGGCCTTCTGCAGGGTATAGGTGCCGGCTTCCTGCAAATTCGGTAGGAGCATTATTTCTTGTTTGCCTTGTTGCCGGTTGGGGAGTTTTCTTCTGTTTCTTCCATCTGCCTGGTAGCCCTGTCCACTCTTTTCATCTGCACATAGATGGCGAGAGCCGTTACAAGAGCAGCGACAATGTAAAATATCCAATGCATCTCCATTCCTCCCGAGTAAAACCCGTTTGCGCCACAAAAAGACAACCCGACTCTCAGTGGATTCGTGCCCTTTTTCCATATCACGAAAACACGCAGAGAAGAAAGCACGAAAGAAAGTCCATCCTTGTATCTCTTTACCAAGTTGCCGCGGAAAGATATCATGATAGCCGAGTTGTCCAAAGCATTCTATGGGTGCAATTTTACGGGAGTAATGGGTGATTATCAGCGCCAGCCGCCGGACCGATATACCGGCTTTTTACGCAAGGTGGTTGATGAACCGGTTAAGGGCCGGCTATTGCACCGTTCCCAATCCCTTCAATGCCAATCAGGTCATGCACGTGTCGTTGAAACCGCGAGACGTGGATGCCCTGGTGTTTTGGACGCGCAATCCGCGTCCGCTGTTTCCTTTCCTTGCAGAGCTGGATGAGCGCGGCTACCGATACGTTTTTAATTTCACCCTGTTGAACAATCCGCGCCAGTTGGATGCTCATTGTCCGAACGTCAAGAGCTCAGTTCGAATCTTCCGCCAACTGAGCGAGCGGATCGGACCTGAAAGGATCTCGTGGCGCTACGATCCTATCGTTTTCAGCAACTTGACCGACGACGCCTTCCACCGCCGCGCCTTTGAAATGATAGCCGGTGAGCTTCAAGGCCACACCAAACGATGTATCGTCAGCGTGGTCCGGGTTTATCGAAAATCTGTCAAGCGCCTGCGGGACCTTGCCGCACAAGGGGTCGAGCTGGCGGAATGGAGCGGCACGGAAATCGCTGCACTGATGCAGTATCTATCGGAGGCTGCAAGTCATCATGGAATGGAAGTATTCAGTTGTGCTCAGGAGACCGACTATTCGGCCTATGGCGTAAGGCCCGGCAAATGCATCGATGCCGCTTACATCGGGCAGATTTTCGGTACCGAGTTGGCCGATAAGAAAGACCCGGCCCAGAGGAGCAAGTGCGGCTGTTCCATCAGCAAAGACATCGGCATGTACGATTCCTGCCTGTTTGGCTGCCGTTACTGTTATGCAACCGGCAGCCTCGATCGCGCCCGCAGCAATTATCGCAAGCACCATCCGGATTCCCCTTCGCTGCTCGGCTGGCACCGCCCGCTGAGCGAGCAAACGCAGCCGGATACGAATATCGAAATCCAACTCGCAGCGCAGGCGCTTGCGCAGGGTGAATGCGAAACAATTTGAACTTCAAATTTTCAGATGTCCAAAACAGATCGTTTCTGTTTCGAGAGGCCATAAAATCAATGCAAAGAGATCCGACCTCGCAGCCATCGTCTGCTTCTGAATTGCAGAAATTGCGTATGGCTTTGCTGAAGTCCTTGCCCGAAATATACCCGAAAAGTGCGGCGCGCATGGTTGCCGATGCTTTGGCTGATCCGCTCTTCCCGTTCACATTTTTGCTGCGCAACGTGGTGGTTTTGCACACGGAGTCCAACTGGCGCCGGTTGCCGCCGGCGGCAAAAAAAACGGCTTTGTTGAGGCTGCTGCGGGAGCGAAGCTCAATTTTTTGCCGGGTGAAAGACTGGCTCGGGCAAAAGATGGAGGAGCCCGGTCTTTTTGAAGCGCCTCTTGCCGACCCGGGAAAAGGGGCCGAGCAATTGGGCTATTGCATCCACTGCGGCGGATGCTGCGAAATCGCAAGCGGTTTGCCGGATTTTCCGGCGGGCGTGGAAATTCCTTCAGCGTGGATGAGACTTTTCGGCGCCGGGTTGGGACCATACCACCGCTTCTGTCCGTTCCTGTGGGAAGCCAACGGCGAGGGCCTGAGCCTTTGTGCCATTCACGCATGGCGGCCCAATCCCTGCCGCTTGTTTGCCGAAGAGGAATGCCGCTTTCTCTTGGCCGACCCCGATTTCAAAGCTTTGCGTAATCCGGCGGCATTGGTGCACGCCGGCAGCAGCCTGGCGGCTTGCTTTGTTGAGAATCCTGCAACTGAGCGTGCGTTCACCGCGGAGAATGCGGAGAATCAATAGGGCAAATGGCGGGGCCTCGTCTTGCCTTTCCTCTCTTATCCCTAGCTTCATCCGTACTGCTGACATGCAATTTCGGAATTTTTTGATTAACCACTATTAAGAACCAGGAACCCTTGTGCCTTTTGTGGTGAAAATGAGCTTTTGTTTGCGGTTTCGTCCGTGCTGCGAGCGATTGCGCTTGATTGCCTTTTTTGGTTGCCACCCTCGGCCAGCTTTGCTATCCGTAAAGCCATCCTTGATTTTCCGTAGCCGTTTCCAGTCATTTGTCGATTAAGGGTGAACCGGAGCACTCATGCAAGGTAGCTCGCTCATGGGGATGCACAAGCGCAACGTGCTGGTGGCCGTTGCCGGGCAGACCCCTGCGATTATCACCGAATCGCTGTGGGCACTGGAACAGGAGCGCCGTGTAAGGGTCGATGAAATCCGCGTGATCACTACGACGCAGGGTCGTACGACGATAATGGAACAACTGCTGGGTGAAAATGGCCGGTTTCCTGAATATTTCATCGATTACCGTGTGCCGGCCGGCAGAATAGCCTTCAGCGAACAGAGCGAATACGGGCAGGGATTTTCGGCCAAAAACCTCCGCCACATGATCCGCTTTGCCGAAGTTTTCCCTGACGAAGCAATTGTCTCGACGCTGTGGAGACAATTGAGCTGGTCCCATTTCAAGGAAATCATTTACCAGAAAGAAGAATTGCAGCGGGACTTCTACGTCCAGATGTGCCGGATCGAACGGTGGAGTGTGCGAGCCCTTCGGCAAAAGATCGACTCCATGCTTTTTGAGCGCACTGCCATTTCTCTCAAGCCGGAAGAGCTTATCCGCCACGAGCTCACTTCCATCAGCAAGGAAGACCATCTGACACCTCACCTGGTCTTCAAGTATCCCTATTTCCTTGATTTCCTTGGCCTCCGGGATCGCTACCTCGAAAGGGACTTGAAAGATGCCATCTTGCGGGAGTTGGAGCATTTCCTCCTGGAACTGGGAGCAGGGTTTTCATTCATCGTCCGGCAGAAGCGGATACAGGTCGATAACGACGATTACTATATCGATCTCCTTTTCTTTAACCGCAAGTTGCGGCGTTTTGTCGCCATCGACCTCAAACTCGGTGATTTCAAGGCTGCCGACAAAGGGCAAATGGAGCTCTATCTACGCTGGTTGGACAAGTACGAACGCCAGGACGATGAGAATCCGCCTATTGGGCTTGTGCTTTGTGCG
>ENA-OSEO01000725-OSEO01000725.1-sediment-metagenome-genome-assembly--contig:-NODE-725-length-76582-cov-7.198209_pt1 | contig 76582 bp, 69 predicted proteins | sample MGYA00237883_ERZ534232 | MGnify/ENA metagenome assembly ERZ534232
GAGCTTCCCATCTCCTTCGATATCGCCTGGTACGAGCAGAAGGCGGCGGCGGTTCTGCTGGCCCTGTTGTTCCTCGGTGTCAAGGGTATCCGCCTCGGTCCGACCCTGCCGGCATTCCTGTCCCCCAACGTTGCCAAGGTGCTGGTGGAAAAATTCGACATCAAACCGATCGACGGCGTCGAGGGCGATATCGCTGCCATGATGGCAGGGAAATAATTCAGACCCTTCTCCAGGCCGTCCCCTTTGAGTGGGGACGGCCCTTTTATCCGCAATGAGGAGGCTGGGATGGATAACCTTCTGAAAAATGCTCCCTACCGGAATGAGGGGGTTGGAAAAAGAAAGCTGGTGGATGAAAAACACCTTCTCCTTATGCAGGCCGCCTTGAAACCCGGCCAGATGGTTCCCAGACATTGCGCCGACTCCAATGTTCATATCGTCGTTCTTCAGGGAGAAATCATCGTCACCTTGGGAGAGAGCCCGACGACCGCAACAGCAGGAAGCCTTATTCCCGTCCCTTACGGGACCATTATGGACATTGCCAACAAGGGCTTGGAAAACGCAACCTTCCTGATTTTCAAGACCCCACACCCAGCTGAGATCAGGGAACCCGCTCCGATATGAACTGAAATTTCCTGTCTAATATACGGAACTTAAGCTGCGTTTGTTTTGACCGGCTTGTCATTTCAGAGTATTCTTTTACAGGCGCTGGAAAAACGGGGTCCGGTTTCCGAACGGCTAAAGGAGCAGCCCAGAGAATCAAGCCCTTTAATTTTCCACCGCCTGCAGATCATGTACATGTTCGTTTTCTATACAACAATGAATGATATGGGGGCGGCATGAATATCCTGATTGCTTATTATTCGGAGAGCGGGAATACCCGCAAAGTTGCGGAAGCCATGGCCGAGGGTCTATCCTCCGCGCCGGATACCGTGGTCGGTTTGCGCCAAATCGAAGAGGTCAGCCCGAACAAATGGGGAAATTACGATTTGATTTTTGTTGGCACTCCTGCCATCAGGGGGACGGTGGCCGAGCCGGTAAAGAAGGCTTTTGAAAATTTTCCTGCTGACACTCATCCGGTCTTCAAGCTCGCTCTTTTCGTGACCTATGGTGTCCCCGACATCCAATTTTACGGGGAGTGCATCGAACTCATAAAATCCTACTGCCGTAAATTGAACGTCGAATACCTCGGGGAGTTCTGCTGCCTGGGCGAGCACCGCGTGATTGACCGTCTGGCCGAAGTGTATCCGGACAAGGTTGTTCTCGCCCAAACCTCCATCGGCCATCCGGATGCCGTCGACCTGCAGCACGCTGCCGATTTCGCTGTTGACATCTACAGCCAAGCCCTGGATGAGGCCTGAAAACAGGAACAACCCAATGAACAGCCGACATGGTCCTCAACCTCCAGGCCTTCCCTTCAAATCCCAAAAAATTGCCAGGGAGTACGAAATCATCAAAGCCATGATGGGGATTTACTGCCGAAAAGTTCACGGTCGGCAGCCTTCGATATGCGATAATTGCAGAGAACTGCTGGACTATTCCGAAAAAAAACTCCGGCTCTGCCGATTCTTTGAAAAAAAACCCCGCTGTCGGGACTGTCCCGCCCCCTGCTTTGCTCAACCGCAAAAAAACCATATCAGGGAAATCATGAAGTTCGCCGGGCCTCGCCTGCCTTTCCATCATCCCTGGCTGGCCTTTCATTATTTTTGGAGCAAAAATTTTGATTTTCAAAATATTTTTTCCTGCACTCCAAAAGCACATGAAAATTCCTTATGCGTGAAACAAAAGGATCATCCCGTAGCTCCCCAAAAACATGACATGTAAAATGCCAATTTCCTGACTTTCTGTTGACGACAAGTCCAGAACATAACGGATTTTTGACAGTTGCAAAGAATTTATCCCTCACAAACCTTGCGTGCCGGCCGGCAAACAGACTTCCCTGATTTTTTTTCATTTTTCATAGTGTCGCCCCGACACGACAACTCATTGAAAAATAATATGTTTTTTCTAATTAAAGTGAGGCCGGGTTTCCCCGAAAGGATTAACTTAGATTTTTTAAATAATATTTTTTTAGTTTGGCACAAAGGGTGAAAAATATGAGCTCAAGCTTAACGACAAAATGATTTCTAACCCACACAGAGAATCATTTTAATTTAAACAGTTTCAGCTACCTCCCCCCCCCCCACCCCCCAAAAAACATGGAGCCTGAAAAGGCTCCATGTTTTTTTTTGAGGTTTTTCTCCGGCGGCGAAAACAGCCCAACCCGTTATCGATACCAACAACTCTTCCTGTTACTAAAACAATTTTCGTGGATAACCAGAATTTACGGGCAAAAAATACCAAAGCCGGATGACGCGGACGACATCCGGCTTTGGTGTTCGGGGATTCAGCAGAACAGCCATCCTGCCTCCTCCCGCCCCCACAATCATTCCTGCTGCCGGGAAATCAACGCAACCCCAGCCGACTGAAAACCATTCCACAATATTTATTCAAGGGATTGCCTCGGGAAAGCCGCCCGAAAACAGGGCTCTTCCGAATACCCAAATGGCGTAACTCCGAAATTATCCGCTGGTCGCAACCCATTTTGAGGCCTTTCTGGTAGGTGCGTATGGCCTGAAACTTCTGCCCGGCCAGCGCATATATGCGACCCAAGTTCAGATAAAAAAGCGGATTCCCAGGGTCCTTTTTAATGGCCTCCAGGCACATGGATGCTCCTTCTTTCAATTTGCCTTGCTCTCGGGCGAGACAGTAACCCAGGTAACAATCCACCAGCGGGGTTTTCAAAATCCGGTTGGCATTTTCGAAATGAACCAGTGCCTCTACGGTATTGCCTTTTTCAGCAGCTGATGTGCCCTGCGCGATCAAACTTTCATAATCCTTCAACATCTCCCCACCTCCCTCTAGTTCGTTCCAGCAACCGCGGACTTATCGCCCTCTGGAACAATGTCCAGCCTCTCTTGCCTCCATTTTTCCAGCAAGTTAATTTGGCTTCTACCTGCCCCCGAAGAGAGGGAAATTAGCAATACTTATTCCTTGTCAGGATAATTCCGAAAAAGCACCCGGCTGCTTCGCGAAAAAAACCGCCTAACTCATTTAAATTCAACCGCTTGAAAGTATTACTTGGTATTTTCGACAGGTTTTTCTTTTCATGATTAAATTTTTACCGAAATCTCAACCCGGCTATTTGACGTACTTCACCAGGAACGGCAAAACACCTCTCTTTCTTTTCCGTTAACCCTCGGACAAATCATTTTTCCCCACGCCACAATAAAAATCCGTGGATTATACTATAAAAGAAACCTTATTGAACTAGTCTTGGTTATCCATAGTCCCATTCGCAGTCTGTTGAGGTTTTTCGGCCGATGATTTTTGCGCTCCAACATAACTACCCGTATTTAAACATGTTTTTAGAGACAATGGGAACAGATAAAATCACATCTTCAAAAGGGACACTTTTCGCTGAGTAAATAGGCCATTAGACGGAACCGTCCTTTGATCTGGAAAAATAGGGCGGGGACGCTCGCAAAAATCGGCCCGAAGGGCGGTAACATCAAGTATGACTCAAGCCGTTTTTATGGATTTTCCGGCATGCCTTTGGTATTTGAACTCATCCATATGCAAAGGGAAATTGATGGCGCCTTCCTGTCCTTTTTCCATTTATCCAAGCCAATCCCCAAGCGGGATACGAAAAGTGGGCATCAGGAAAATATCTCGGGGCTTTTTGGTAAATCCGGCAACCGGATCCAGGTTTCATTTTCAGGGGTAAATAATGGATACTGTCCTCGAAACTTTTCGTGTCGTGATTCTTGGAATGGTGCTGTTACGCATAATTTTCAAGTGAAAAACCCCCGAACTCTCGAAAATCAAGGGCTGGAACCAGTTGGTATGGGGCTTCGGCCTGTTGTTCTTTGGCTCGGCAATCGATCTCACGGATAATTTTCCCGGTCTGGAAAAATGGATTGTCATTGGCCAAAGCCCGGTCCAGGTGTTTCTGGAAGAAATGGTGGGCTACCTTCTGGGCAGTTTGTTATTGGCCATCGGCCTTTACAGATGGCTTCCAAGCATCATTGAACATGATCGGAACACCCGAGAGCGCCTGGAAAGTGCCACCACTGAAATCAAAACTTTGAGCGGCCTGCTGCCGATCTGCTCATCATGCAAAAAAATTCGCGATGACCAAGGGTATTGGAGCCAGCTCGAGGCTTACATCAGCAACCATTCCGAAGCGACCTTCTCTGACGCCATCTGCCCGGATTGCGCCAACAAACTTTATCCTGACATGGAAATTTATTCAGATGATGAGGCGTGAAAATCGACTGGTTTTGAAGTTTTCCCAAAGATTTACAAGTGACAGAAAGATGAATTTCAGGCATTCTAGCTTAGACAGGCAAATTTCGAAACGGTTCACCGGCAAAAAACTTTTTTCACTTTTTCAAGCCACATTTGGAAAAAGTGTTTTATGAATTCCATACTTTCACGCTTTATATCCAAACTCAATTTTAGCGCTATGAAATGGGCCCTTTTTTTTGGATGGGCTTTCCTTTTCGCCAGTTGCAGTTCAATCAACTATTACGGGGACACCATAAACGGTCATTTTGAAATTCTCCGGAAAGCGGAGCCCATTGATGAGGTTATTGCCAGGGATACCACAAGTCCGGAGCTGAAAAATGCACTGCAAAACATACAGGAAGCCCGCACCTTCGCTGCCAATGAACTTCTCCTCCCCGACAATGGAAGTTACAGCCGCTATGCGGATATCGGCCGGGAATGCGTAACCTGGAATGTCATTGCCACCGAGGAATTTTCAGTTGATCCCGAGGAGTGGTGTTTTCCGGTTGCCGGATGCGTCAGTTACAAAGGCTTTTTCGACCGCGGCAAGGCCAAGCAGTACGCGGCGGAATTGACAGCACAGGGCCGGGACATTTATGTGGCCGGCGCCATCGCCTATTCCACTCTTGGCTGGTTCGATGATCCGGTTCTCAGCTCTATGCTTACCCGCAGCGAAGCTTATTACGTCGGCGTTCTTTTCCATGAACTCGCCCACCAGAAACTCTTTATTGAAAACGATACCGCTTTCAATGAAGCCTTTGCCACAGCCGTGGCCGAGGAAGGCATCAAACGCTGGTTCGCCAGAACAGGCAACCTTGAAGCCTACGAGGAGCATCTAATCGCCCAGCAACGGAGCAGGGAATTTAACGACCTTATCCTGAATGCCCGTGAAATGCTGAAGGCCCTCTATCAGAAAAAAATCAACCGAAAACAGATGCGCAGCCAAAAAAAGGAAATCTTTCAACAGCTGCAGGTTGACTACAGAAAACTGAAGGAAGATTGGGGCGGAGATAACCGCTACGATATTTGGATGTCCAAAAAACTGAATAATGCTCACCTGGCCCTGGTCGCCACCTACAACGACTTGGTCCCGATATTCCGCCTGATGCTTGTACAGTCCGGCGGCGCCCTCAACTCTTTCTATGACAGGGTTACTTCCATATCTTCCCAGTCTTACGAAAAACGCCACCAGGTTCTTCAGAATATTTACGCGCAAAGAGGTAACTGGCGGCCGGTTCCGGTTTCACTTGTTCCCTGAATTGGCAGGACCGGTTTCGCAGGTTTCTGCCAGCCGGTGCCGGCAGGAGATTTCATGAAAGTTGTCTGTCTTCTTGGCAGCCCCCGAAAAAACGGCAACAGCGCGACCCTGGCCCGGCATTTTTTAGCCCACGCCGAAAAGCTCGGTGCCGAAACGGAAAGCTTTTTCCTGAACGGTTTGAACATTAAGGGCTGCCAAGCCTGCAACCTCTGCAAAACCGAATTCGAGACCTGTGCTCTCGACGATGATCTTGCCCCGGTCCTGGAAGCGGTATTCCAAGCGGATATCCTGGTCATGGCCTCCCCGGTTTATTACGGCGACGTCTCGGCCCAGCTCAAAGCCTTTATCGATAGAAGCTACTCCTTCCTTCTGCCGGGCTATATCGCCCAAGCCCATCCCAACCGCCTCCCGGAACGCAAGGAGCTGGTGTTCATCCTCACCCAGGGGCATCGCGACCCGGACTGGTTTGCCGATATTCTGCCGCGCTATCAGAAGCTTTTTCACTGGACGGGCTTTGCCAATACTCATCCTCTCCGGGTGGTCGACGTCTACCACCCGGACGAGGTCGCCCAGCGTCCGGACCTCCTGGAAAGAGCCGAAGCCCTGGCTGTCAAACTGACTGCAAGTGGAAAACAGCCCCTCAGATACCAAGAAAAAAACTGACCAATCGACATGGGTTGGTAGCAAACAACCATGCTTTAAAGGGGATTGGGTTGCCCATGGAAAGGGCATCGGCCGCCCGGTCGTCAAAAAAAAAAGTCCGGCACCCCGCCGGACTTTTTAACTTTGAATATTCTCGTCCATCTACCTTCGACCACCGGAACCGCCCGAACCACCGCCGTTTCCTCCGCCCGCCCCGGCCGAACCACTGCCTCCGCCCTTACCTCCGGCAGAGCCACCTTTTCCTGTGGCTCCCAGGCCCTCAGCCTGCATGCCGCCGCGAATTCCCTGAGCGTAACCGGCGGCAAGCCTGGTCGGGTCCTCGTTACGGGAGCGCTCCATGAACGACTGACGCAGAGTTTTCATTTCCCTGGCTTGAAAATTGTTTCGCAGAGCTTCTTCAACAACTTCCGCGACATTGCTGGAGGGGACCCCGAGCCGGGACATACTCCGAACCGTATTATAGGTCTCCAGAGAAAGATCTTCAGCCTGGTTTCGGGTCATCTCCCGGTTCCGGACCTGCAACTGCGCCCTGACCGCTTCCATATCCTTTTCAGTCATGCCGGCGGTCATGCCCTGGGCAATGGTATCACCCAGCTTGTTTGCCTGGCGCTTGTCGAGAGAAAGCTTATTCGCTTGGGCATAGGCGAAAGAATAGCGCGAGCGCACTTGCTCCATGGCCTGCACCACCGCCTGATCCCCGACCTGTTTGGCCAGCCCTTCCCTGGCTTTGCTCATGACCGGGTCCGTCGGCAAACCTTCACGCTTGGCCTGCATAACAACATTCTGGGCCTGAACCATGGCCCGGTTGCGGAAACGGTTCCGCTCCATGAGCTGAACCATTTCAATGGCCTCGTCCCGAGGAATACCCAACCGGATCATTTCCCGGGTATTGTTTCTGAGTTCCAGAGATGTTCGGTTTGAAAGGGCATCATCCACCTCATCGGCCCAAACCCCCGATGCACCCAGCACAAGCATCATCAGGACAGCTGTTAGCGTTTTCATGTCATCCTCCCCATCGAAATTTTCCCCACCTGACAGGACTCACCTTTTTCCATCTTTCAATCCATAAACGCACGGGCCAACAAAAGGTTACAGCTCCGGCACATAAATACAGTTTTCCATACCGAAACCATCGTGCTCCCGCAACCTGCAGTCCGGCACATGGATCTTGCCGTTGATAAAATAAAAATATCGGAACTCTTTTCCTGCCGGGACTGTAATTTCCCAAGTCTGCGAAGCGGTCTTTTTACCCTGGTGAATTTTAAATCCGTCCAGGGAGGACGCAAAGTCCACGCGGGAGACGTCAGGCATCTTCAGATAGAGATGCAGCGCTTCACCCCTGACCTGATGGTAGTGACTGGCACATCCGGCCAGAACAAAGCAAACCAGACACCACATCCACAGCCTCATATGGATCCCTCCACAAACAGCACACTGTTTTCCCCGCCGAAATCATCCTTTTCTCGGGTCTGAACAGTCGGGTCCGCGACCTGTTGGCGACCGTCGAGCACATAGAAATAACGATGTTCTCCCGCGGGAAGATTGAGGCTGGCCTCCCAGTAACCGGATGATCCCACCCGCCGCATGGGGATCCGCTCCCAGGAAGTGAACGTACCGGAAATCTCCACCTGGGCCGTGCCCGGCTCATAGATGAGGAAGCGGTTGCGGGTAATGGTGGTTAAAGGTTGCCTGTCCAGGTCGGCAAACACGACCAGGGCCAGAACGACCAGGGCCGTAGCCAAAATCCCCCAAGGACGAAAGATGAAGCCGAAATGCTGGAGCAAACCTCGTTGAAGCGGTTTCTGTTCGGAGGCAGACACCTCGCCAAAAGTCAATTTGAACTCCGGAGGCTGGTCTACGACTTCGGCTCGGAGCTGCTTTTCCTGGTGAAGGAGAGCCAAGGACTCGTCCTTGAAGGCGATATCGCCATGAATTTTTTCAACAAAGCCTATTTTCTCGTCAAGATTCAGTTCATCGTCGATGAAAAGGCTGATCCAGTATTCCATCAGTCCCCTCCGCTATTAAGGATCGATTTAAGTCTTAGCCTGGCGCGGTGAACCTTGACCTTGACATGGGATTCGCTGAGACCAAGAATTCGACCGATTTCCCGATAATTGCCCCCACCTCCGGCAACCAGAGCCAGAATTTCCCGGTCGTCCGGAGCCAACTTCTGCAAACCCGCAAGCATCTGACGATACTCCTCCCGGACCAGAACACGCCGCTCACCGTCAACCAGGCTGTCCATGGCGTCCATCGCCGGGGATGCACTTGTTTTTTTCCGTCGCGACTCATCAAAAACCAGGTTGCGGGCTATGACATATAGAAGTGAAGGGCTCTCCTCCACCTGCGGATAACGCTCATAAAAACGCAGAAAACTCTCCTGCATGATGTCGGCCGCCAGATGGTAATCACCGGTCATGCGCATCAGGTAGTTAAAAAGCCTGGCATGGTGGTTCTGGTAAAATTGCCGGTAATCATCCATACGTGTCTTAAACGTACCATAAAGAAAAAGGTTACAAAAAATGGCTCGTCAGCAGAATCTGTGGAGATATTCGGGTTCCGGTAACTTGCCAAGTGTATGATATAAAGCGATTTCAAGGCACTTGAGGGTTTTAAAACCATACGCTTTTCTCATAGTGAGTTTTGCTTTGAGGTTCATACCCTCAACCGCACCGCAGGAAAGCTCGCCTTTGGCCTTGAACCAGTTGAGAATCAGTGGTCTGTGGCTGCGCAACATTTTTGCCACTTTCCTCATGGGCTCGAGATCGGTTTGCAGGGTTCGGGTTATCCAGTTGTCGAGAAACTTTTCCGCAAAGTCCGGGCGTTGGTAGTCCCAGAACCGCTGGAAATCCTCGCGCATCAGGTACCCTTTGATTGACGTCAGGTTGAGTTTGAGCAGCTCATCCAGTCGGGCCGTCTGCTTTTCGGAGAGATTCTCCGGGCGTTTCAACAGCAGCCAGCGGCCGTGCTCAAGAACATTCGCTTGGCCATTGGCTTTGAGCTGTTTGACTTCGTCGCGCCGGATCTCGTCAATCGCTTCGTTGAATTTCCGCATGATGTGGAAGCGGTCCAGAATATTCAACGCCTGGGGAGCCTTTTTGGCGATCACCTTGAGATAAGGCGCCCACATGTCGCTGCAAACGAACTTGATTTGAGTACTGCGCTCTTTGCCAAACTGCCGGAAGAAGCGCAGCAGAGTTTTTGCCCGGCGTTCCTGACCACACCAGAGAAGCCGCCTGACCCCGGCATTGAGTTGATACACAAGGGTCAGGTATTTGTGGCCTTTGAAAACAGCTATCTCGTCCACACCGATCTCGGTCACATCCGCAAGGATTCTGTGGGTAAGACCGTAATCGACCACGAAGGCAACAGCTCGAAACACCGTGTCCCAACTGGTTTCGAAGATGTGAGCGACCTCTTTCCAGGAGAGCCTCTTTGCCCAGCGGGCCAGGTAAACCTGGTAAGCAAACGTTGTTCGTTCTTTGCCGTAACTCCAGGGCAGTGCTTCCACCTTGACGCCGTGGTCTGGACAATTAACCCGGCGGGGTGGATAACGGAAGAAAACCTTGAACGTCCAAACCGGCAGATACTCGAAAAGGCGTGGGGGTTGCCTGTCGTAAATGTTCCGTCGTTTGCCACACTCGGGACACACCGGGCGGCTGTTCCGGCGAGGCTTGATGTCAATGATCAGGGCTTCCACGCCATCAACCAATTGGACAGAGGTGGAGCCATAAACGAACGACTTGAATCGTTCAACCTTATTCAGTAAAGTTTTAATCAGCATTGCCTTTTTGGAGTTTGGGTTTGATAGTTTCGGGAAAAACCATCCTACCCATCCTGGAAAGGCAATGCTCTAATTTTTACAACCCTCTACCCACAGATTCTGCGGAAGAGGCATAAAAGATTATTTCATTTACTGCATTTTCCATTGTTTGGAAAAGCACAATAAACTTACCTAATTCTTGATGTATAGACTGAATGCTCATTTTTCTTATCCATAACGAATTAGAGTTTTTACGGCGTTCTCCGCCGTAAAAAGTTTGTTGAACTGAACCGCCCTCGGCTCAGCCTCTATGGAAATATAAACCTTGTTTTTTAGAAAGATTAAAGAATCTTATCCATTTTGCGGCCGAATAGCAACCCGAAAGACCTCCAGGCAGGTGGGTAAGTGCAAGTCGAAAATGGGTTTTTGTGTCCTAAAAAGCCGATTTCCCGTCAAAAGGCCAGACCCCGCCGTTGGCATCAGGACGTTGTTTGGAGCCTGAGCGAGTAGCGGATTTGAAACCGTTGGCAAATAGAACACCTGAAGGCTCACGGCGGGCTCCTTCCCGGATGCGGCAACCAGGCGATCACCACCAGCATGCCGCCTTTGCATACCGGGCAGAATAGAGGTTTCCCGCCCACCTCGGAATCTTCCTCACCCTCACTATCCGTTTCCGACGCAGGTTCCGCCAGCACGTATTGGAGTTGTTTCAGGCAGGTGCGCTTACAGGGACTGAGCAAGCCGTAGTAGCGCACCTTGTGGAAGCCCTTGGGCAGGACATGCTGTAAAAAGCGCCGGATGAACTCTTCCGCCGGCAGGGTCATGGTCTTCCAGCGGCAATCCCGGCTGTCCTTGAACTCGAAACTCACCTTGCCGTTGTGGATGGCCTTGATACGGCGGTTGGTAATGGCCACCCGGTGAATATAACGGCCGAGATATTGGAGAATTTTATCACTGCCCTGCAAGGCCGGTTTGCAATAGACCACCCAGGGGCTGGCCCACAGTGTATCAGGGAAGGATTCGTCGGGAAGGGCCTTGCGGGCCAGGGCGATGAATTTACCTCGAAAGATGGCCGACAAAGCTGCCACCGGCACCAGATATGTCTTGCGGGCCACATGCCAGGTGCCGTCCTTGGCCAAACCTCCGCCCGGAACCAGGCAGTGCACATGGGAATGATACATCAGAGCCCGGCTCCAGGTATGCAGAACCGCCAGAATGGCCATCTCCCCGCCCACGTAACGGGGATCGACCGCCAAGGTTTGCAAAGAGTGGGCGGCCGCTGACATCAGAGCGCCGAGCAGGGCTTTCTGATGACGGCGCACCAACCCCCGCAATGCCTCCGGCAGGGTGAAGACCAGATGGTAATAGGATATCGGCAGCAACTCGCTCTGCCGCTTTTCCAGCCAATCGGCGGTGTCACCGGCCCGGCATTTGGGGCAGTTGCGGTTGCGGCAGGAATGATAACGGTAATGCCGGTGCCCGCAACAATCGCATTGCAACAGGTGACCGCCCATAGCTTCGGTACGGCAGGATGTCAGGTCCGTCAAGGCACGCCGGTGACTGGGCGGCAGACCTTCGCCGAAACGTTCCAGATAAGCCGGACCGAAGGATCGGAAGACTTCGGCCAATTCGGGCATGGGTGGGCCGGATCAGTTGTAAAGTTCGGCCATCAGGGCGTTCAGGCTGGCGTTGAGGCGGTCGACAATCCGGCTGGTAAGATGGACATAAACGAAGGTTGTCCTGACGCAGGTGTGACCCAACAGTTTCTGGATAATGCGAAGATCGACGCCCCGCTCCAGCAGGTGGGTAGCGTAGGAATGCCGCAGGGTGTGGACGGACGCTTTTTTATTGAGGCCGCTTTCCCCCAGGACATCACGGAAAGTTTTCTGCAGGCTGCTTTGGGAGATCGGGCCGTCCTGACGGCGTGAGGGAAACAGCCAGGGTTGGGGACGGCCCTTCCTCCAGTAATGCTGCAACACCTCGAGAATCGGAAGAGGCAGCGGAACGCAGCGGTCTTTGCCGCCCTTGCCGTTACGCACCCAGACCAGCATACGCGTCGTATCGATATCGTCGCTGCGCATGCGCACCCCTTCGGAAAGGCGCAGACCACAAGCATAGATCAGGGTCAGAGCCATTTCCTGAACCGAAGAACGCACCAACCCTAAAAGGGTGCGAATCTCTTCCGGGGAAAGAATGACCGGCAGTTTTTTACGTTTGGGCGGTTTGACCACCTGGAACACCGGCCAAGGTCGCTGCAAAGTCTTCTCGTAGAAAAATTTGATGCCGGAAAGATGGATGGTGACCGTGCTGCGGGCCGCTTGCTTCTCGTTGATCAGGTGCAGAAAAAAGTTGCGGACATCTTCTTCGTCAAGCAGGTCGGGTGGACGATCATAGTGTTTGGCCAAATTTCTGACCGCGGCGATATAGCATTGCCGGGTCTTGGGCGAGAACCCGTGCAACTGCATGTCCTGAATCATCCGTTGTCTTAACTCTGTCATGGCTTTCTCCTTCCGAAAAGGGTTAATGGAATGAGAAAACGCTACCATGACATGGGCAAAACTGACGCTACCCAGAAAAAAACAAAAGAGGCAGCATCGACATGCTGCCTCTTAAAACTACCGCGAAGCGGTTTAGTTCAACACCCTTATATCTGGAAAATTTTTCCACCTATTGCGATATTTTCGCCAAAAAGTGGAAAATCACGACTTGGTTTTTATGTCTATCAAATGTATTAAAAAATTATATGGAAAACAAGCCCAAATACCTGCCCAGCGCCAGCTTTAAGCTCACCGTCCAGATCCGCCAGGCTTTTCGCCTCAAAATCGTAACCATGGGGTTCGTGAAAATGGGGGGCAATCTTTTTGGCGGAACTTTTAGTTTTTCTCCGGCCCGATCTCGAACAGGGTGATCTCGGGCGGCGAACCGACCCGGATCGGCGGCCCCCAGGTGCCGGTGCCGCGGCTGGCGTAGAGGTGGGCGCCGCCGGGGAGCGGATAGAGCCCGTTCTGCATCGGATACTCCAGGCCGGTCAGAAAACGGAAGGGGAAAATCTGGCCACGGTGGGCATGCCCGGAAAGCTGGAGGTCGAAAAGCCCTGCGGCATTTTCGTTGAAGCGCGGGCGGTGCTTGAGAAACAGCACGAAACGCCCTTTCCCGATGGAATTCAAAACCGGCACTTCATCGATGCGGTTGCCCCGCGCCGGATCGTCAACCCCCGCCACCTCCAGATGCTGACCGACCCCCTGATGGCGGTTGCGCAAGACCGTGAAGCCGCTGCGCTCGAGGAATTCGAGGGCCTGCTTCAACCCCGCATAGTATTCGTGGTTGCCGGTCACGGCGAACTTCCCCAGGGGCGGGTCGAGTTTGCGCCAGAGGACGGATAATTCCTCCAGATGGTTGATCTGGGCGTCGACGATATCGCCGGTAGCCACCAGCATATCGGGCTGAAGTTCCCGGATCCGGGAGATGATCGGGGCCAGGGCCTCTTCACGGTGAATCAGGCCGAGGTGGAGATCGGACACCTGGACGATCTTCAACACCCCGGAGCCGGGTGGAAGCTTCGGGGTCGTGAGACGCACCTTTTCGACGCGCAGATCGGAGGCTTCCTGGAAACCGTAAAAAACCGTGCCCAGCACCGCGAACAGGACGATCAGGGCACTGACGGCCCCATGCAGGGACAACGACGGAAGGGACGGCAGTAATTTCCGCAGAATCAGGATCAGAAGCTCCCAGCAGCCGAGAACGGCAAAGGCCGAAAAAGCCAGGAACACCATTCCCATCCAGGCATAGCCGACCCAGGCCAGGCCCCGCGCCGCCGTCTCCCAGCCGCTGCGCTCCAGAAGCCTGACCAGGATGGGGCTCAGGATCATGAATCCCATCCAGACCCAGGTCAGGGTCGGCAGGGCCGGATGGCCCCGCAAAAGGGGATGGAAGCCCCAGAACACCAGGGCATGCATGGCGCTGTAAACACCGAGAAAGGTCAGTACGAACAACAGCATAAATAATTCCTGCCCAGCTTTCGAAGATTATCGGTATTCCAGGGACAAGCCGACGCCGGTTTCTTTCAGATCGGCCACCCGCGATAAGGCAATTTTGGATGCCAGGTCCACGCAATGGCAGGCATGCAAGGCTTCAGGCTTTAACCTCGTGAAATATTCCAGGGTTCCGTCCAACTGCCCCTGTGAGGGCTGCATCAAGTGAAATCCGCCGATGACATCGACAACCTTCTCCTGCCCGCAGATCTTTTTGGCGTATTCGATAATGTTGCAAATACCCGCATGAGAGCAGCCGGTTATGATGGTCAGGCCGTTTTCGCCCTTATAGGCCAGCGCCGTATCGTCGGGCAAAAAATCGGGCCGGGGGCCCTCCTCCGCAGCAACCTCGCCGAGAGGCTCCCGGTTCTCGAAATCGTTGGTTCTTTCTATCTCGCCCAGAAAAACCAGCTTATCGGTCAGCCAAAATGGCTCTTTTGTCAGGTTGACGGCAAAATGCCTTTTCAGTTTCGATTCGGGAATCAGGCACCCGATTTCATTCAATCCGTCAGCCGTTCTGGTGCGGAACACATCCGGGTGAGCGATCAGGGTTGGGTTTCCGGCGGGGAGCGATTCGATTTTCGCTTCGCTGTACAATCTCAATAAAGGGTCGAGGCCCCAGGTGTGATCGAGATGTCCATGGGAAAGGACGATAAAATCACTTCGCAGCAAATTCACGCCCATTTTTCGGGCGTTGGCAATAAAGGCGTCGGAGTAGCCCACGTCAAACAGGACCTGGATGGCACCGTCCTGAATCAAAAACGACAAGCCCGGCTCACCGATAAAATACCTGTCTATCAAGGTATTGTTGTCTATCAATACCGCAAGTTTCATGGTTCTATTAAAATCCAATTAAAAGGGACGGCCTTGATTTCTCCCCCGGATCCCCCTTATCCCCAGAAACAGCCATAAGGGTCCCGGTCGATCTCCTCCAATATTTTTTCGAGGAATTTTGAGGCTGGAAAAGGTTGGTAGCCGTGCCATTTGAGGTCGGCTCTTCTCCAGAACAGTTTCCATTCATTTCGGTTTTTGACATAGGTGCCTTTGGCGACGGGGCTTTCCATTTTTTCGGCCGAATTATTCCATCGTGGCCGTATTTCGTATATCTCGAAGCTTTGGCCTGTGATCCGAAACCCCAGATCAAGCTTGGGGCGGAGCTCCGACCTGGGACGCCTTTTTTCAACAAATTGGCCAACGAGCTTTTTTATTTTCTTTGTTTCAAATTCACTGATTGCCATCCGAATAAACCTGTTTGATATGAAATCAAATTATCCCTGTCGCTTCTGACAGCAAGCTCAGCTGTCCCTTGGCAAAAGGGCTGTCGGAGATTTCCTCTCCGGGGGGCCTGGACAAACCGTATTTGTAGTTTTTTTTCGCCGCTCCAGCCGATGCCAATCGGAATTTCCGAAGTCATTGGCAATCCCGCATCGGTTCGCTGTCGATTTCGTGCACGCGGCCGTTGCGCACATCGACTTTGGCGCAACTGCCTACCTTCAGGGGACCTTCGGTCTCATCGAATTCCGTCTCCGTGTCGGCTTTAAAGATGTGCCCGCCGATCATCCACTCTCCCTTCAAACCGGTCTCCGGCCGTGCCTGGACAATGCCATAAAACTCCGCGCGGTTTTCGTCACTGCCGCCGCGCTTGGCCAGCGCCAGATCCGCCGTCACAGCCGACAGCAACAGGATCAGGACCGGTAGTGCACCCATCATCCTCTTAAAAAACGCGTCATTAACTACCGAGAATTTCATTTTGCAGTCCTCCTCAAATTCTATAGCCAATTGTCCACACCTTCGAATCAATCCACCAGAAAGCCGGCAACATGAGTCAAAGTCTTTTTTCGTTTTTGTCCACCTGACTCAAGAAAGGAGAATCCGGCTCCCTCAATCAAACGCCTAAGCGGACAGGCCCTTGCTGCCCAAAAACCGTAAGGAAAATTTAGGTGTCAGATCTACACCTGACAACCCTAACTTTAATAACGGGCTCAGATTTTCGAACATCCGGGTTAATTTACTTTATTTGAGGGGTTACCCCGGTCTGACTCAAGTGCTTTCAGTATATCTCGCCAACTTATTATTCCTACTGGTTTAAACTCGTCATCGACAACAGGTACACAAGAAATATTATGATGGTTGAAAATTTCTATGGCGTCAAAGATCCCGGCGTTCTGTCCCAACACAACAGGTTTTCTTGTCATTATTTGATTGACCCTTTTATTAAGGGTCGCTGCGTCCCTGGCTGTTTCGCTTACAGTACCGACATATGGGCTTAAGGCTTTCAGAAGGTCTCTATCCGAGATCACACCAAACAATTTCCCCGATTCGACTACGAGTAAATGATGGAAACGCGTGTTATCGAATATTTCTTTAACCACCCTCAGCGAATCATCCATTTCGACAGTGACAATGGTTTTGCTCATTATCTTTTCTACGCTCATGATCTCTCCATTTAAAGCTGAACGTGTTGTCATGAAAAAATTTTTCCACCCTAAATATCCCTGCAGGTGGAGAAATTTTCTACCTGATTCGCTGATAAAGGGTCAAAAGTGGAAAAGAACCTTTTCTTTTTTCACCTATTGACGATATTAAATTTTTTTATGGAAAACAAGCCCCGATTCCGCCCAGCCTCTCTGAGGTCAAGCTCATGGACAAGGCAGGCGATTGCAGCGGGAGTTTTCATGACCAATCCGGGTCGGGATTTTTTGTGAGAAGATAACAAAGGCGCAGCGCGGAGAGGTCCTCGAAACCTATTTCTTGATTCAAGGCCTCGAAAACGGGGGTCATGCGTTCCGTGCCAAGGTGTTCAAAAGCTTCGAACACGGCGGCCTTTTGTATTCTGGAGAGATGCGGCGGTTCCGGTAGTGTGCCGTCGGCATCAAGGGGATAGCCCTGGACGAGGGCCTTGTACAGGTGATCGACAATGGTCGCGAGCCTGACCTTATATTCCGCAGCCAGCCAAGCCGCTGATTTCCCCCGGTTGAAGCTGTCGGCCACCTCCAGGTGGCGGGGTCTTTTGCGTTCGGCGGATGCGGATGTTTTCTCTTTTCCGGACACTTTCGGGGACTCTTCCAAATCGTTGATTTCACAATATTCCCGGATATGTGCCAGAAACATCCGTCCATACCTCTCCAGTTTCACCTGCCCGACACCGTGCAGTTGGAGAAGACGGTCCTCCGTTTGGGGCAGAAAAGTCGCCATTTCCATCAGGGTCTTGTCCGGGAAAACCGCGTAAGGGGGGATTTCCCCTGCATCGGCCAGGCTTTTCCGGAGGATTTTCAATTCCGCGAACAGGTCCTGATCGTAAGTTGCCTGCGCCCTGCCCCGCCGGTCAAAGTCGTCCCGCTCCTCCCGCAGCCGCCCCTGGACGGATAAGGTTCCCCGCATCACCTCCCAGGCATCCTTGGTGAGCTGCAAGCCGCCGTACTCCATATCCTGTTTCAACAGCCCTTTCTGGATACATTGCCGCGAGAGGGCGAACCACTCCTTTTTGGAGAGCTCCTGGCCGATGCCATAGGTGGAGAGTTTGTCGTGGCCGAACTGGAATATCTTCTGCGCCTGTGAACTCCTGAGAACATCGATGACATGCCCCGCACCGAATCTTTCGCCGGTTCGGGCCACGCAGGAGAGAAACTTCTGCACCGGAACGGTGATATCTTCCAAAGCCTGCTTTTCCCCTGTGCAGTTATCACAGGTATCACAGGTCGATGATGCGGGCTCCTCGCCGAAATATTTGAGCAAGGGCACGCGGCGACAACCGTCGGCTTCGGCAAATCCGACCAGGGCGCTGAGGTGAATATTGGCGACCCGCTGCTCCTGCTCGCTCTTTTGGCCGATGAAATATTTGAGCTTCTGGATGTCGCCGTAACTGAAAAGCAAGAGACAGTGCGCCGGGAGGCCGTCGCGACCGGCACGGCCGATCTGCTGATAGTAGCTCTCGATATTCATGGGCAGGTCATGGTGGAGAATGAAGCGGATGTTCGGTTTGTTGATCCCCATGCCGAAAGCCACGGTGGCCACCATGATCTGGACGTCATCGCGAATGAACAGCTCCTGGTTTTTGCGGCGCTCGTTGTCGGAAAGACCGGCATGGTAGGGCTTGACGGAGAAGTTGTTCAGCTCCAGGGTTGCGGTCAATTCATCAACCTGGCGCCGGGAGAGGCAGTAGACAATGCCCGACTGGTCGGGGAATTTCTGCAGAAATCTGATGGTCTGGTTGGCGGGGTCGCTTTTGGGAACGATCTGCAAAAAGAGGTTTTTGCGGTCGAAACTGTCAATAAAGGTGTTGGACGCCTCGAAGTTCAGGCACTTCTTGATGTCCTCCTGAACTCTCGGCGTGGCCGTGGCGGTCAGGGCCGCGCACACCGCTTCGGGGAACTTCTTTCTGACTGCGGCGAGCTGGCGGTATTCGGGGCGGAAATCGTGCCCCCACTCGGAAATGCAATGGGCCTCGTCAATGGTCAGGCAATCGACCCGGATGGAGGCCAGCAGTTCCAGGGTTCTCGGCATGAGCAGGGTTTCGGGCGCCAGATAGAGGAGCTTGGCTTCGTTGTTCATGACCCGCGCGACATTGCTCCGGTATTCGGCCTGCCTCAGGGTGCTGTTGAGAACCGCCGCACCGACGCCAAATTCCCCCAGTTGCTCGACCTGGTCTTTCATCAGCGAAATAAGGGGAGAAACAACGACGGTCAGTCCTTCGAATAGCAGGGCCGGGATCTGGTAGCAAAGGGACTTGCCCCCGCCGGTCGGCATGACCACCAGGGAGTCCCGCCGTTGCAGGAGATTGGCGATGATATCGCGCTGAAGGTGCCGGAATTCGCTGAAACCGAAAACTTTTTTGAGGATGTCTTCTGCTTTTTGGATCATTTTGTCATTGGCTGCGTGAATTTAAGGTTTCAGCATTTTTGCAGCGAGGAACCGGCGTTGCGTCCCCGGACAACGCCTTACTCTTTTTGCTTGCCCGAAAAAGAGTAAGCAGAAAAAGGGCACCCCGGCATCTTGCCCTTCGGGTTCCCGTTGAAGAAAGGTTCTTTTGAGGCCGGTCAGGAACTCGCTGCGCTCAGACAGCCTGCCCAGCTTGATCTCAAAAGCCCCTTCCCTCAACAGCTGCGATGCAAGGGGAATTGAGGCAGAACCGAAAACCTTAAAACCACCTGTAAGCCATTTTAAGGCTTTGCCTCGAAATGGGCTGGGTGGTTCTCACCCCTTGCGATGAAGCCGGAGCAGAGGAAACGTTTTGAGACTAGACGGACAGCTGAGCGGTTTGTGCGAATCCTGGCCGTCCTCAAAACGTTTCTGGAGCGTAGGGAAGCCACAGGCCGAATCGCGGGGCGTCCTTTTCTTTGCTTCTTTCTTTTTGACGTAAAAAGAAAGAAGGCGTCGTCAGGGGGCGCAACCCCGGATCCCCACGCAGGAAGTAACTTAAGAAACTTCAGGCAAGGTCTGCCTTGCTGTCCAGAATGATGGTAACCGGCCCGTCGTTGATCAGCCGGACCTGCATGGAAGCACCGAACACCCCGGTTTCCACGATCATCCCCTGGTCCCGAAGGGCCGCCACATAGCGTTGGTAATAGTCGTCCCCCTTGTCGGGAGGCGCCGCATTGGAAAAACCGGGACGCCGACCCTTGCGGCAGTCGGCCAGCAGAGTGAACTGGGAGACGGCCAGAACCTTCCCGCCGATATCCCGGACGGAAAGATTCATCTTGCCGTTGTCATCCTCGAAAATTCTCAGATTGATGGTCTTGTCGACGATGTAGCTGAGATCCTTCTCCGTGTCTTCCTTCTCCACCCCGAGAAGTACCAGCAGACCGGCACTGATTTCACCCACGGTTTTGTTGTCGACGCCGACACCAGCTTGTGAAACGCGCTGCAATACCGCCCGCATCTAGACCTCCGCCAGCTTCCTCAAGAGAGTTAGATTTTTCAGGTCGGATTCGCTGTCCTCCCCTTTGGGCGTTTCGAGAATCTTGGGGATTTTACGGAAACGCGGGTCCTGCATCAGGGCCCGGAAACCTTCGAGACCGATGGCCCCTTTGCCGATGTGTTCATGACGGTCGACCCCCGAGCCGAGGAGTTTTTTGCAGTCGTTGACGTGAAAAACTTTGATGGCCTTGATGCCGATCACCTTGTCGAATTCATCCATGACCGCTTCGTAACCTCTCCGGTTGGAAATATCGTAGCCGGCGGCAAAAGCGTGGCAGGTGTCGAAACAGACCCCGAAGGTGCGCACCGGAAAAGCCGCCATGATGGCCGCCAGCTCTTCAAAACGGCTGCCAAGGCAAGTGCCCTGCCCGGCCGTATTTTCCAGAAGAATTTTGACCCCTTTCGGCGCCCGGCGGAAAATATCCTCAAAAGCGGTAATCAGCCGATCGATTCCTGCAACTTTTCCGCTGCCGATATGAGCCCCCGGATGCATGACCAGTTGAGGGATTCCAAGAAGGGCGCAGCGTTCCATTTCATCGAGAAAAGCGGCCTTGGATTTTTCCCAGGCATCGTCATCCGGCGTCGCCAGGTTGATGAGATAGCTGTCGTGGGCAACGACCGGACCGATGGCGCTCACGGTCCAGGCGTTTTTAAAAGCTTCGGCCGCCAGTCCCCCCAACGGTTTGGCCTTCCATTGGCTGGCATTTTTGGTAAAAATCTGCATGACCGTGCAACCGACTTCTTCAGCCCTGTCAAAGGCCTTTTCCAGCCCACCGGCAATGGATACATGTGCTCCCAAAGAAAGTTTTTTACTTTTCAAAACGAACTCCGAGTGTCAACCAACAAAATATTTTTGACACATCTTATTGTCGGCGGCTGAAAAAAGAAACCTTGGGTTGCGATTTTTGTTTGTCCTCCCCTTGTGACGCAGCCAAAGCAAAGTAAGTGTTTCGAGAAAAAGACGGGCAGACTGTCTGAGCGAAGCGGGTTTCTGACCGTCCTCAAAACACTTGCACAGCGCAGGGAACCCGCAGGGCAAGGCACCGGGGTGTCTTTTTTCTGCTTTTTTTGGACAAGCAAAAAGAGTAAGGCTTCATCCGGGGACGCAACCCCTATATCGCCTGACGCCCAACTGTCTGGAATTTTCGATTCAACAATAACCGAGACGCCCCGACACCTCGGCCGCACGGGAGACACGGATATCGACAAAAGGCGGGACATCCCCCTCCCCGACCCAGATCGTCCCCATACCGAGCTTTTTAGCGGTCTCGAGGTTCTCCAGGGAATCCTCAACCATGACACACTGGTGGGGATCGGTATCGAGCTTTTTCAAAACGCTCCGGTAAGGCTGCGGATAAGGTTTGGGCAGGTAGGACGCCACCCGGATATCGAATATGCGTTCGAAATGGGATTCCACCCCCAGGCAATGGAGAACCCGGGAGGCATGGCACGAGGGTGCGTTGGTGAAAATGACCTTGCGCTGCGGACAGCGGGCGAGGGACTCACTGAGTTCCGGGTCGGCTGAAAGTCTGACGGAAATATCGACATCATGAACGAAATCCAGATAGTCCTCCGGATTGACTCCATAGTGGCGGATCAGGCCCCCCAGAGTCACGCCGTAATCGGCCCAATAGCGCCGCCGCAAGGCGTCAACTTCCCCGGCGGGAATCCCGACCACATCGCTCATGTAGAGGTTGATGCGCCGGTCCAGCAGGGAAAAAAGATCCTTCTCGCGGGGATAAATCGTGTTGTCGAGATCAAAAATGAGAATGTCGGGCATGAAGCTTTATCAATCCAATAAAAAATTTTTGGTTAGTTTCCCCTCTTGCACCACAGCCGAAGTGGAGAGGTCCGGGGGTTGCGTCCCCCGACGACGCCTTACTCTTTTTGCTTGCCCCAAAAAGAGTAAGCAGAAAAAGGGCACCCCGGCATCTTGCCCTGCGGGTTCCCGTTGGGGGGAGGGCCTTTTGAGGCCGGTCAGGAACTCGCTTCGCTCAAACAGCCTGCCCGGCTTGATCTCAAAATCCCCTCCCCCCAACGACTGCGATGCAAAGGGAAAAACCCCAAAACTAAAACCCTATAACCATCTGCAACCCATTTTGTGGCAAAACCTCAAAATGGGTTAAGTCAGTGGATGTTGATTTTTACCCCTTGCGATGAAGCCGGAGCGGAGGAAACGTTTTGAGATTAGACGGACAGCTGAGCGGTTTATGCGAATCCTGGCCGTCCTCAAAACGTTTCTGGAGCGTAGGGAAGCCACAGGCCGAATCGCGGGGCGTCCTTTTCTTTGCTTCTTTCTTTTTGACGTAAAAAGAAAGAAGGCGTCGTCCGGGGGTGCAACCCCGAAGGTTAAACCGGATAATGAACTGAACCCTAGAAACCACAAATGCGCTATTTACGCCAGGGGTCGGGGATTCTCCCTCCTTCTACTGCGGCCGGTACTCCCCCTCAAAAACCTGCACCGCCGGACCGGTCATATAAACCTCATCCCCCTCGGCCCATTCCAACTCGAGATCACCGCCCAACAGATGGTTGACAATACGGCGTTCCGTCAACCCGTTGAGAGCACCGGCCACGGTGACGGCACAGGCGCCGGTGCCGCAGGCCAGGGTTTCGCCCGAGCCCCTTTCCCAGGTCCGCTGCCGGACCTCGCTGCGGGAAATGATCTCGACAAATTCGACATTGGTGCGGTTGGGGAAAAGGGGGTTGTTTTCAATGGGCGGACCGTATTTTTCGACCGGAAAGCTTTCCACCTCGGGGACGAATATGACGCAATGGGGATTGCCCATGGAGACGCACGTAATTTTAAATGTCCGGTCGAGAATCCTGAGCTCCTGGCTGACGACCGGTCCTTCCCCTTCCTGCCGCATGGGAATGTCACGGGGCACAAGCCGGGGTTTCCCCATCATGACCCTGACCCGCGCAGCCTTGCCGGAATCATTAGTGAATATCTGAAGAGTCAGAATGCCGGCCAGCGTCTCGGCCCGGATCTCCTTCTTATCGACAATACCGTGGTCCCAGGCATACTTGGCCACACAACGAATGCCGTTTCCGCACATCTCCGATTCACTGCCGTCGGCGTTGAACATGCGCATGCGCACGTCCGCCACTTCGGAAGGCAGGATCAGGATCAGACCGTCGGAGCCGATGCCGAAATGAGGCCTGCTGACTTCAACCGCCAGTTTTTCCGGTTCGGGCACCCTCTCCTCGAAACCGTTGACATAAACGTAATCGTTGCCGGCCCCATGCATTTTAGCGAATTTCATTCAAACACCTTCCCCGTTCTCAAAAAATTATTCAGCTGATCATTTTTATCATGTTTGCCCCTCTGCCTCAATAACCTTCCCAAAGAACATTGACCTCCAAATGGGTCTCTCTTAAACTGGCAGAACACATTGACAGCCTTTGGAGGGAAAAGTGGCTTTTAACCTGAAGACCAAGATATGGCAGACCGGGCAGCTCGAATGGTGGGGGATGATCGACAACGAGGATCTTTACCTGGGCAGACGGGAGTTCCCTGAGCCGCCGGGAGAGGGGGACGAATGGACGGTTCAGGAGACAGGAGATACCTTCCGGGTTATCGACATGGAAATTTGCAGAATATCGAAAGGCGATTAGCTGCTCAACATAATGGCCTTGCGGCGCCCATGGGTGGCGCCTGGATGGCGGCAGTTTAGCCCCGTGGGTGGGTTCGTGCGGCCCTTGGAATGGGCGCTGCAAGGCCATCATCCGGCAAGGTCTAGAGTAACAGCGAAAAAACTCCTGGGAGCTTTACACCATGGCCCTTGAAATCATGCAGATCAAATCCGACCTCTCGGATAATTTTTCCTACCTGGTTTACTGTCCTGAAACCCGTCAGGGCATAGTGGTCGACCCTTCCACCGCCGCCGAAAAAATCCTGAAAAAGATCAAAGAATTAAAGCTCGACATCCGTTGCGTGGTCAATACCCACGGCCATCGCGACCACACCCGGGGCAATCGGGCCATCCTGGACAAAACCGGCGCCCGGCTCGCGGCCAACCCCCTGGACCTCCCCGATGCCGACCTGCCGTTGCAGGACGGAAGCACACTTCCCCTGGGAACGGACCAGATCAAAATACTTCACACGCCGGGGCACAGCCCCGGATGTATCTGCCTTCAGGTCCCGCCCGATGGCATCATCACCGGCGACACCCTGTTCGTCACCAGGGTGGGGCGCGCCGATTTCCGGGGAGGCGATCCGGAAGCCCTCTATGCCAGCCTCCAGCGGCTGGCCGCGCTGCCGCCGGAAACCCGCGTCTATCCGGGCCATGACTACGGCCCCCGGCCTGTTTCCACCATCCAATTCGAAAAGGACAACAACCCCTACCTGAAATGCGGCACCCTGGAAAAATTCATCCGCCTGCGCATGGGCTGAGAGCTGAATTTTCTCAGGCGGCTGTTTCCCCTTGTGACGCAGCCGAAGAGAGGGGAGTGTTTTAAGTAAAAGACGGGCAGACTGTCCGAGCGGTTTTTGCGAGTTTCCGACCGGCCTCAAAACACTCACAGAACGCAGGGAACCCGAAGGGCAAGTCACGGGGCATCCTTTTCTTTGCTTTTTTTAGTCAATTCAGCACAAGGACTCGTTTCGCCCATGAAAAGGGCAACTGGCGCCCGGATGGCGGCAGTTGAGCCCCATGGATGGGTTCATGCGGCCCTTTGAGTGGGCGATGCGAGGCATTGGGCCGACTCGCTGAATAACCTTGACGTAAAAAGAAAGGAGGCGTCGTCGAGGGACGCAACCCCCGAATTTTCAGCCCAGAGAACCGAAATAAGGAGATTAAGCTACGAACAGGTCCACTGGTTTGAACTGGGTGACATCCACCACCCCTAGATCGGTGAGCTTGAGAGCCGGGATGACCTCCAGTCCCATGAAACTGAGGGGCATGAAAGGATCATCCAGGAAGGTTCCAAGTTCTCCCAGTGCAGCATGCAGTTCGTCGGCCTGCCGGCGTACCTCGTCGACACTCCGGTCCGACATGAGGCCGGCAATGGGCAGGGGCAGCAGACCGAGGAGCCTGTCACCGACGGCCGCACACTGGCCTCCCCCCGCCTCGGCCAGGGCTTTGGCGGCGGTCAGCATCGACGCATCGTCAACCCCGACAACCATGAGGTTGTGATGGTCATGGGCCACGGTGCTGGCCAGGGCTCCCCGCTTGAGACCGAAACCGCGCACGAACCCGATACCGATCCGATTGCTGCCGTGATGCCTTTCGATCACGGCCATCTTGAGAATATCCCGATCCGGATCGCTCACCACCCGGCCGTCCTCGATTTCGGCCTCGGCAATGATTTCCTCGGTGAAAAGCTGGCCCGGGACCATGCCGATCACGCGGATTTTTTTCCCCTCGGCCGGAACTTTGAAATCGACGCTGCTCAGATCGACATTCATCGTATTCCTGCCCCGCAAACCGGATGCGTCGGAACCGGATTTCAGGACACCTTCCACCATGCGCCCGTCCCGCGCCACCAGGCACCCGTTCTGGATCACCATTTCCGGGTTCGGGCGCTTCAAATCACTGAAGACCACCAGATCCGCCTTGCGCCCGGGACCGACGAAGCCCCGGTCGAAAAGCCGGAAATACTCGGCACTGTTCAGGGTCGCCATGCGGATGGCGGTAACCGGGTCCAGACCTCCTTCGATGGCCAGGCGGATCACATGGTCGATGGACCCCTGGCTCAGCAGGTCCCCGGGGCGGCGGTCATCGGTGCAGAAACAGAGCCAGCGTTCATTCTTCGGAGTCACCAGGGGGAGGAGATCCTTGAGGTTACGAGCGGCGCTCCCCTCGCGAATGAAAATCCGCATGCCGAGGCGCAGTTTTTCCCGTGCTTCCTCGACACCGATGCACTCATGGTCGGACGTGATGCCTGCCGTTACATAAGCATTCAGTCCTTTGCCCGAAAGGCCGGGGCAGTGGCCATCAACAGGATAATCGCGGAAAAGGTCGATCTCGTCCAGCATCTTGGTGTCGGCGGCAACCACGCCTGGGAAGTTCATGACCTCGCCCAGGCCGATGATCCCCGGCAGGCCGCGAAGCGGCTTGAGATTTTCAGCATGGAGTTCGGCCCCCGAGGTGGCCAGATGGGAAGCCGGAACGCAGGATGGAATGGTCACATAAGCATCGAGGGGGACATCGGCCGCATCCTCGACCATGAAGCGGATTCCTTCCACCCCCAGGACATTGGCAATTTCATGGGGGTTGGTCATGACCGTGGTGACGCCGTGGGGGACCACGGCCCGGGCAAACTCGCGGGGGGTCACCATGGAGCTTTCGACATGCACATGGGCATCGATGAATCCGGGACAGACGTAGCGACCCCCGAGGTCGATCGTTTCACGCCCTTCGTAGCCTTTTTCGAGACCGACAATGAGGGCGCCTTTTATGGCGATATCACTCTCGTAGGTCTCGCCGGAAAGGACATCGATAACTCGGGCGTTTTTCAGAACCAGGTCCGCCGCCCGGTCGCCCCGTGCGGTTGCAATAGCCTCGGCATAATCCATGGAACAATCCTCCCAAAAATCAGTTTGAAAGGTTGAAGACTGAAGACCGTCAGGTTTTGCGGAAAAAAACTTCAGCCTTCAGTCTTAAGCCAACTTACCTACTAACCTGCCACCCTGCAATAACCGCCTGTCCGAGAGCCAGACCGCCGTCGTTGGGCGGCACCAGGGAATGGGTCAAGACCCGGAAGCCCCCCCCCTCAAGGACCTCAACCGTCTTCTCGGTCAGATAGAGATTCTGAAAAACTCCGCCTGAAAGGGCCACCGTTGTCAAACCGGTGCGCTCCCGAATCCGCTTACAGGACTCGAGGATCATATGAGCGAGGGTATTGTGGAAGCGGGCGCTGACCCTCCCGGCCTCCGCTCCGCTCAGGACCTCCGCCGCAATCGCCCGGATCAGGGTGGAAGGCTCAAAAATGAGCAGCCCCTGCTCCTCGATCAGCGAAAACGGATAGCTCCCCTTCTCACTTTCGTCGGCGATGGCCATTTCCAGTTCCAAGGCGGCCTGCCCCTCGTAACTGACCTTCTGACGCAACCCGACCAGAGCGGCGACGGCGTCGAAAAGGCGGCCGCAACTCGACGTCAGGGGAGCGTTGATCCCCTTATCAATCATCTGCTTCAGAAGACGAACGGTACTCTCAGGCATCCCCTTGAGAAACGGCAGAGGGGGGATGTTTTCGCCAAAGGCCCGGTAAAGGTAGCTCAGGGCCATGCGATAAGGCTCTTTGGTGGCGGCATCCCCTCCCGGCATGGGGACATAGCTGAAGTGTCCGGCACGCTCAAAAGCCTGGGCATTGCCGGTCAGGAATTCCCCTCCCCAGATGTGGCCGTCACTGCCGTAGCCGATACCGTCAAAAATAACCCCGATGGCTTGGTCCTCCACCCCGTTTTCGGCCAGACAGCTTGCCAGATGAGCGTGGTGATGCTGAACCGGGATTTTCACCCTTTTCTCCGCATCGGCCGCATAGACGGAAGAATAATAGTCGGGGTGCATGTCAAAGGCCATCACTTCGGGGTCGATGTCGAGTATCCCGCCGAGATGTTCGATGGTCTTCTCGAACGACCCGAATACCTCCTGATTTTTCAGATCACCTATATGGTGACTGAGAATAGCCTGATCGCCTTTGGTGAAACAGACCGTATTCTTGAGTTCGGCCCCTACCGCCAGAACCGGCATCTGGGTGCGCGGAAGAAAGACACTGCGCGGCACGTAGCCGCGGGAACGGCGCAGGACCAGGGGTCGGCCGGACATGACCCTGATGATGGAATCGTCGGTACGGGTATGAATCTCACGGTTGTGGACAAGAAAGTAATCGGCAATCCCGGAAAGGCGCTGGCGGGCATCGCCGTCCTCAAAAGCGACGGGCTCCTCGCTCAGATTGCCGCTCGTCATCACCAGCGCGGGGAAATCCTTTTCCAGGAGGAGATAGTGAAGAGGGGTGTAGGGAAGCATGACCCCGAAAAAACGATTGCGGGGGGCAATCCGCGGCGACAGGGCATGCCCTTTTTTCTGGCGCAAAAGGACAATCGGCCGTTCCACACTTTCGATCAGGCTCCTTTCCCCGGCACCAAGCTCGGCAAAGAGGGAAACCTTTTCCGAACTGGAAGCCATCAGGGCAAAAGGCTTTTCGTCCCTGGCCTTGCGCCTCCGCAACTCGGCAACTGCCTCGTCATCGACGGCATTGACGGCGAGATGATAGCCTCCCAGTCCCTTGATAGCGACAATTTTCCCCTGCTGCAGACATTTTACAGTAGCTGCGACAAGATCGTCACTCTCGACCGCCTGCCCCTGAGCATCAAAAAGCTGCAGCGACGGCCCGCAGTCGGGACAGGCATTGGGTTGGGCATGGAAGCGCCGCGAGGCGGGATTGTCGTACTCCTCCCGGCAGGGTGGGCACATCACGAACGAGGCCATGGTCGTTTTGGGGCGGTCGTAGGGAATGCCGGTGACAATGGAGTAACGGGGGCCGCAGTTGGTACAGTTGATAAAGGGATAATGGAAACGCCGGTCCTGAGGGCAAAAAAGCTCCCTCAAACAGTCGGGGCAGACATCCGTATCAGGTGATATCTGCGCAACACGGCTCTCACCGGCAAGACTTTCGCGGATCTGAAAGTCAGCATCGCCCCTGCTGGGGATATCGAGAACCTTGAAACGGGAAATGGAAGCAAGAGGCGGGATATTCTCCTTGAGTGCCAGAACAAATCCGTCAACCGCTCCGGCTTTTCCTTCCGCTTCAACCGCTACTCCCCGGCCGTCATTAAGAACCCAGCCTTTGATTTGATGCTCCTTGGCAATGCGGTAGACGAAAGGGCGGAAACCAACCCCCTGAACCACTCCCTCAATGAGAATTCTTTTTCGGATTGCGGCATTAGAAACCGCTCCTTCAGCCATCAAGTCCATAGCTATATTTTAACGTCGGGCCAGGTTCCACGACAATATTCAACTGTTCCGTTTCAGTGGGAATCAAAGGTTTCGCTACGACCGTTGATGTCGGGGGAAATCGGGCCGAATAAATCACTGTCGCTGTTTCAACCCGAATCCACGACAGAGTGGAAAATCCCGAACTGCGGAGAGATTTTCTCAGAAGGATTTAATACCAAGGGTGAAAATCAACGTCGGCGGCTGATAACATAGTCAGCCAATTCCAACAACGCTTGTTTTTCTTCACAAGCGGGAAACAGGCCCAGATTCTTTTTGGCGCTGACAACCATTTTTTCAGCCTCCCGGTGCGCGGATTTGAACCCTCCCCATTTTTCGACAAAAGAAACCGTTGCTTTGAAATCTTCTTCCAGGACGTTGTCACGGGAAAACAGGTCTTCCACAATTGCCCTTTCCGATTCTGAAGCACAGCTCAAGGCGTAGATCAAGGGAAGCGTCAATTTCCCCTCGTTAAAATCGTTACCCCTGGATTTGCCGAACTCATCCACTTCTCCCACGTAATCGAGCACGTCGTCGGTAAACTGAAAGGCCATACCCAGATCCAGGCCAAAATTTTTCAAGGCCAGTTCCTGTTCCGGGGTGGCATCCCCCATTACCCCGCCGCACTGACACGCGGCAGAAATGAGAGCAGCGGTTTTGGAGCGGACAATATCCATGTAGAGGCTCAGGTCAGACACCGGATTTCGGACACTTGCCAGTTGCAGAACCTCTCCCTCGGCCATGACTACCGTAGCCCTGGCGAGGATGTCCATGATTTTCCTGTTCCCGAATTGAACGAGAATTGAAAATGACTGGGCGAAAAGATAGTCCCCGACCAGCACCGACGCCTCGTTGCCCCACACCGAATTGGCAGAAGCGTTTCCCCGCCGCAGCACAGCCCCGTCAACGACGTCATCATGAAGCAGTGAGGCGGAATGGATATATTCTACCGCCGTGGCCAGGTCACTCAGGCTTTCGCCCCGATAACCGGAAAGACCGGCACAGAGGATAAGGAGCATGGGCCGGATCCTTTTCCCTCCGCTGGCCAGAAGATGATCCGATATCTTGTGGATCAAAGGGACTTGGGAGTCGAGGTTTTTCCGAATTTTGTCTTCAACCCGGATCAGATTTTCCCGGACAAGGTTAAGGGCTTTTTTCATAGGATCAGTTAAAAAGGTTCCGAGGGTCCAAACTGTTCAGCAATACCGGCACGTTAACCTTTTAACAGTAGTACAGATGGATTTTTTTTTCCACAAAAGATCAGTCCTCCAGCATAAAAGCCTTTGGGGGAAACAGAAAACTTTATTTGAAACAGGGGGAATCAAGGGCAGAAAAGGCCCGAAGAGGCAGGATCATTTATGTTTGGGAATAAAACTCTGGGTCTCGGATTCATAGGCATAACTCCCTGCATCCCAGATGTTTTCCAGCAGCTTCCACTCAAGATGAACATTCCTCATCTCTTCGGCGGTTTTGGAAGCTTGCAGCATTTCCTTGTCATCGATCTGGTTATCACCGTTCAGGTCCGCCCAAAGAAAGGGTTGAACCTTCATATTTTTCTCACCCGTGACCGCTTTTGGGGATTTGCGCACATCCGGTGCCGCAATAACCGATCCTCTGAAATAGGCAACTCTCTCCATGGGTGCATCAGGAGCGACCTTTAAAAGGTAGGTAATGAGAAAATGATTTTCACCCGGCTTGGCAATCCAGCGGGCCGTTCCTTTTTCGTTGTCCAGGCTGGAAGGGGGGGGATAGCTTTCAATGAGCTTCCAGCCGGGGGGGAAACTTTCCCGAAGAATAAAGCCGTTGTTCTCCTTTTCAGTCAAAAGATGAATACGCACCGGCAAAATGACCCCTGGAGCGGCAAAAGGAGGTAGAGAGCGCGAGGCGAAAACACCCGTTTTGAGGACCATCTGACGATGGTAGATGAATGCGCTGGAAAGAAGAACCATCAAAAAAATGAAGAAAACGATGAGTACTTTGGGAACGCGGGCAAAAAAACCCGGTTTGGCGAGAATCTGCGGGCCCCCTTCTTCCTGCTGAATAATGTCTTCGAGGGGAACTTCAAGGGCCTCCGCAAGGCGCAAGGCATTGGCCTTCTTCATAGAAGGGTAGCGATTGTTTTCCCAGCGGGAAATGGTGTCAGTGGTAACCCCGACCACTTTGGCCACATACAGCTGGGTCAGTTTCTTTTCCTCACGGATGCGGCGAACGGATCTGGCATTCAGACAGACCGTTGGTGGAAGGTTCTTAGCCATCTATAAACCGCCCTTTTTTTCCTATGATAGCGTTTTTCGGATAAGTCTACCATAAAATTTTTTTTACCCAAGGCAAATTCCTGACCCGACGTATGCTTATTTAACATATTGAATTCACATAAAAAAACCCGACATCTAAATGAATTATACCCGATGTCGAGTGTTTTTTGCCAACGAATCTGTTTAAGTACCCACGAATACAGGGGAAAATCGCTCCTCAAGCTCGAATCCCCGGACGCCTTTCACTGCCGGATTTCCCGGCATTTGGACTTATTAAATTTCAGCTTTTTCAGTCCCGATGTAGGGGGCTTTCATTGATTTTGATGGCTGGCTAATTAAGGTTTCAGCCTATCCTTAAACAGGAGGAAAACGGGTATGAAAAAAATGGTAGTCTCGGGCCTCAGTATTCTCTTCACTCTTCTTGTTTCCGTCAGCCTCTCGTTTGCCGAAGCCGCCCCCCAAGCTGTTTTCGATCTCGCCAATGCCAAACTCGCCGCCATAGGTACCGACCCCGTCCTGGTAGATGCCGTCAAAGCCGAAAACGCCAAAGGCAAAACCCTGGCCGACATCGAAGCCATGGACGCCAAATGGAAAGCTGATGCCGGCGTGGCCGACTACATGAAGGCCATTATGGATTCCCCCGCCGGAAAACGCCTGGCCGAGATTCGCGACAGCGAGCCTTACATGGTGGAACTCTTCCTCATGGACAACCAGGGTGCCAACGTCGCCATGAGTGACAAAACCTCCGACTACTGGCAGGGCGACGAAGCCAAATTCAAAAAATCCTTCAATAACGGTCAGGGCGCCGTGTTTGTCGACGAAGTGGAGTTCGACAAGAGCGCCCAGGCTTATCTCTGCCAGGTTTCCGTGCCGGTCAAGGACGGGGACAAGGTTATCGGTGCCATCACCTTCGGCATTGACGTCGAAAAAGTCAAATAAACCTGCCAGGCCTGTCGCCACCCTGGAATGAGTTACAACCTTTACCACTGCGAATTTTTAATTGGTTTTTCAAAAAAGACATAGACATATTTTTGTGCTCGAGGATGGGGTCCAATTTCCCTCGCCACACCCCTTTTGAGTTCAAAAAATAGTAGAATCCGGATTTAATGGACAAAAGTTGCGCTGGGATTAATACCCTGGCGCAACTTTTTCTTTCTTTCGGCAAAATCTACCGGGAGGCTGTCTTTTTAACAGCCTTTTTTGGGGGCCCTTTTTGAGTTCTTTTACAGACCCATGTTAAAATAAGAGACTTAAGGAGGCACCATGAGCCATAATTCGCAAAATAAAACCCTCACTAACCGCCTTATCAAGGAAAAAAGCCCTTATCTTCTTCAACACGCCCATAACCCTGTAGACTGGTATCCATGGGGGGAGGCGGCCTTTTCCAGAGCAGCGGCAGACGGCAAGCCGGTATTTCTCTCCATCGGCTACTCCACCTGTCACTGGTGCCATGTCATGGAAAAAGAGTCCTTCGAAGATCCAGAGGTCGCAAAGGTGATTAACCGCTTATTTGTTCCGGTCAAAGTCGATAGGGAGGAGCGACCGGACATTGACAATACCTACATGAATATATGCCAGATGGTTACAGGCACCGGCGGCTGGCCCTTAAACATTTTTCTAACCCCTGATAAAAAACCTATTTACACGGCTACCTACATCCCCAAAGTTGGGAACTACGGAAGCCCGGGCATTATCTCTTTAATGGAAAGAATTTCGGAGGTCTGGAAAAATGATCGGGAAAAAATCGAACGGAGCGGTAATCAACTGGTCGATGCCTTACGTCAAATTGAGAACACCCCCCACGAGGAATTGCCCCTGAATGACGAACCTCTGAAAAATGCCCTTCACTTTTTCAAAAACAGTTATGACGCCCTGGCGGGAGGATTCGGCCAAGCCCCTAAATTTCCCATGGCTCATAATTTTCTTCTTTTATTTCGCCTCTGGAAACGCTTTGGAAACGATCAGGCCCGGGACATGGCCCTCGAGACCCTGCGGGCCATTCGCAACGGGGGAATTTACGACCAGTTGGGCGGGGGCCTGCACCGCTATTCAGTCGACCCAAAATGGCTCATACCTCATTTCGAAAAAATGCTTTACGACCAGGCCATACTGGTCCTTGCCGTTGTGGAAGCTTTTCAGATCACCGGCGACCCCTTTTTCTCCGAAACAGCTGAAAATACTTTAGACTACGTCCTCAACAACCTTGCCCATTCGGAAGGAGCCTTTTTCTGTGGCGAGGACGCCGATTCGGAGGGAAGCGAAGGGATTTATTATCTCTGGGACAGAGAGGAAGTCCTCAAGGTCCTCGGTCATGATGCGGGGGAAATTTTCTGCCAGGCCTTTGGTGTCACTCCGGAAGGAAACTTTGAAGGGCGCAATATTCTTTACCGTTCCAAAGACCCGGCCGATATAGCCAAAACCTTGGGCTTCCCCCTCGAGGATTTGGCGGTTTCCCTTCAGAACAGCCGGCAGATCCTGCTAAGCGCCCGAGAGAGGAGGGAACGTCCTTTTCTTGACGACAAAATCCTGAGCGGTTGGAACGGTATTGCCATTGCCGCCTTGTGCCGGGCCGGCTCAACCCTTGGAAGAGCCGACCTGATTCAAGCTGCACGAAAATGCGCGGAATTCGTTCTGCAAGAGCTTTATGACGGAAAGGGAAAACGCCTGCTGCGCAGATGGCGTGACGGTGACGCGGCAATTCCCGCTTTTCTTGAGGATTACAGCTTCTTCATCTGGGGCCTTATCGAACTTTACAGCAGCACCTTTGAGGAGCGTTATTTAAGCCTGGCTTTGAAACTAACAAAGGAAATGGAGGCCCTTTTCAGCGATGGTAAAAACGGCTTTTTTGACACTGCGGGCGATGCCGAAACAATTTTGAGCCGAGGGAAAAACCTCCAGGATACTGCCCTTCCTTCCGGAGCCTCGGCGGCGGTTCTCAACCTGGTCCGCCTGGCCCGCCTGACGGGGAGCCAAACCATGTCGGAAAAAGGCGAAAAATATCTTGCTGCCCTTTATTCGGAGTATTTGCAACACCCTTTCGCCTACCCTTTCCTGCTGACCGCCCTGGATTGGGTTCTGGGACCGGACCAGGAGCTGGTACTTGTTTCCCCAAATAAAGAGATCGTTTCCGAGAAATTATGCAAATCCTTTTACGAGGGCTTTTTCCCTCGCACGGTTTGTCACGGGTATTCTTCAAAAAATTCGAAGCTGGAGGAACTTGTCCCTGCCGTCCGGAACAAACCCTTGCTGGATGGATTACCAACCGCCTATGTCTGCAGCAATAACGGGTGCCAACCTCCGACCACAAAAGCGGAAGAAATGCTGCGACTTCTGAAGCAGAGGCGACCATAAGCCGGTTATGGAGAACAACAGCTCGGACGGGAGAGCTACCTGCCAGGTTTTCGGGGCACCTTCATGCTTCCCCGGACATCACCCAAGCCGAGAACATTTTCCACAATACCTTTAAAGGGGCGACCCTGCTCATCCAAACAGGCGTAAACAAAACCTCCCCCGGTATCGAAGACTTCCGGATCTACAGTTACTTTAAATATGGGACGGCAGGACTCAAAAAAATCCCGGGCAGACTGGCTCGATGGAGGGGAAATTTCGACTTTGATATCCGAACTCCTGCCACGGCCAAAGGCCGGCACGACAAGCGGCTCGTCCGCCAGAATCTTTCCATACACTCCTCTACGGAAGTTATACAGTGTCGTCAGGGCATCTGCAGGTGGGTTGGCACTATTGAGGGGGAAAACTTTTCGGCTCGCCTCCCGGCCGTCTTTGATGCGCAGATAGCGGATTTTTTCCTCTTTATAATCAAATATATAGCTTTTTGTCCAGATGTGCCTGTCAGCCCCTTGGCCTTTGATTTTCAGGGAGTCATATTTCAGGGTTCGAAGCCTGCCATTTTCGCCAAGTTCCATGGTAGCAACAAACCTCTGGCGCTGATAATCGGTCAGCCAGGCGATCACCCCAAGGGTTCTGGCCTCCAGAACAGCCTGGAATGTGCCCTCCTCCTCCCTATTGAAAGACAGGTAGCCTTCCCCCAAATGATCCAACCATAAAAAGCCGATATCATATTCCAGTCTTTCGCCGACCAGAGCAGTCAAGTCCTTGGTTGGCACAGACACTTCCAAGGCAAAAACAGGTCCGGGCAATAATCCGAATACCCAAAGGAACATGCCAACAAATATTAGCCGCAGATTATTTTTCTGCCGGGTTATTTTCATCTGAAAAGAAGTCCAATAAAGAGTAAATATCCCCCCACAAGAATCAGCCCTCTGAACCGGGTAAGGATATATTTAGGCAGGACGAGAAAAACCAATGCGAGGCTGAAAAAAAGCATAACCGGGAGCTCGAACCTAAGAGTCGATGGATCAACAGCAATAGGATGAATCATGGGGCACAGGCCGAGGACAAACAAAATATTGAAAATATTGCTGCCGATGACATTACCGATACTAATGTCTACCTCACCTTTCCAGGCGCTGACCATGGAGGCTGCCAATTCCGGTAGACTGGTTCCCAGGGCTACTACACTCATGCCAATTACCAGTTCCGTCACTCCCAAAGCCCTGGCCATGGTAACAGCGGACCGCACCATCAATTCCGCACCAAATCCGAGACCGGCAACACCGCCCCCGATGCGGAGAAAATCGCTGGCCCGAAGAGCGCCATAATCGGCCCCCGGATTCCCCTCGGCAAGTCTGAGAGCAGCATGTTTCCGGACACTCAGAAGGCAATAGAACAGAAAGCCAAGAAGGCAACAGAAAAGAACCAAACCATTATAAAAATCAAGACGTCCGTCCAGGCATAAAAAATAGAGCAAAAACGAAGAGAAAATCATGAAGGGAATTTCCCGGGCCAAGGTCGCCCTGGCAATGGGAATGCTGAAAAACAGCGCGGAACAACCGAGTATCAGACCGATATTGGCGATATTGGAACCAATGATATTGCCGGCGGCAATATCCGAAGAGCCTTTAATGGCTGCTGAGAGCGAAACCATGAACTCAGGCATGCTGGTAGCAAAAGCCACCACTGTCATGCCGACGATTATGGGGCGTATTCCCAACGCCAAAGCAACCCGTGAACTGCCACATACCAGATGTTCGGCTCCCAAATATAGAAACAACAGTCCCAGCAAAAATAAAAAAAAGGCTGTCAGCATAGATCCATTTTTTTAAAACCTCTATGAAAGCTTGAAAAGCTAAGCCCATGTCAGGAGGACCACCTAAGGCTGATGGTTTTTCATTTCAGAAACCAGATAATTTTCCAATGGCCATCGTAAACCCAATAGTTACATATCCCTTTTTTCTCCGATAAGCTTTTTAAAAAAGGGAAACCATCGATATCCCTTGACTTATCCACTGCCTACCCATAAAATTTGATTTATTCAAATAAATAGATGTTTTTCTCCTGGAGCGAAACAGATGGACGAATTCAAGTTTGATCGCCTTGCCAATTACGATCGCGAAGCCGAAATCCTCAAAGTCCTGGGGCATCCTGTCAGGCTCCGAATCGTTGCAGGGCTGATGTCCCAAAGCTGTAATGTCAAAAGAATCTGGGAGTGTCTTGAGCTTCCTCAGGCTACTGTTTCCCAACACTTGGCTTTGCTGAAAAACAAAGGAATCATTGAAGGCCAGCGTGACGGCGTCGAAGTTTTCTATCGTGTCGTATCCAAAACCGTCAAGGAAATCATTATCTCCCTCCTTAACAGCCGTGACCAAAACCCGAAAAAAAACGCTCCGGAATGAACCCCTGTTTGCACTTTTCTGCACCTGGAACTGAGTTGCCGGGAAAGGTTTAGCGGATAAGTCCAATATCATCGACAATCAGGACTTCGGACTCCAGGTAACGGGTCATCAAATCCAGACCGAAACCACTTGGGCGAACAAAAATAACACGTCCGCCGACTTCCCTGGCATTGGATCGCAGAAACGGGAAATAAACGCACCCCATTTCTGGCATCGAAATCGAGCCTCCGGGCTCGGTCACATCGTTAGACCAGTTAATCTCCCCCACAAATCCGGGCATTCCCACCATTTTAGCGGACAACACGAGATTGTCCCGATGCCTGAAGGTGTCCAGACCGAGCCCTTTCAGCACAGTCCGAAGCTTTACCTCGGCGGGGTCAGCCAGATCCACCCTGCCGATCCAGACACCTTTCTCCAAAGCTGAGTTCAGAACCTCACCACTGAAAGAATCCACCAAATAAGCGCCGGCAATGCTGGTCCCTCCCATTTCCGGGCTTCTGGACAGAAGATTCTCAGCGGTGTTGTAGGCCTTCGAGGTAACGCCAGCCTGGGAAAGAAGATTGCGGGCGGTATTGCGGCCCTCGCGAAAACTTTTTACCCGGAGTTGAATGAAATCAGGAAGGCGAGCGGATCTGAAATTAAAATGCTCCAGTTTGGTAACCTCAACCTGAACGGTGTCCAACTGTCCCTTCCCCTTGAAAACAGCCCGCTGCAACAACTCCAGGGATATTTTATCTATCTCTTCATAGATGCCGAGTCGTTCGGCACCACAAAGATGTTGAGACCGGGCCCGGGCAAGCATTTTTATGCAATATAGTTTATCTTCCATGGCAGTAATCTACCACGGAGTCATAAATTTATAAACCAAGGATAACTGAATAATAACATCGGACCTCTTTTATAATAAAAAACTGGCTGTCGACTCCAGGTTGTCGACAGCCAGTTTGCGGAACATCAGATTGGTTTTTTTGTTTATATTTTTCTTCCCTTAAACCTCAAGCTTATCCACCAATCTGAATCTTGAATACTCGTGCAGCAATCATCAACGCAGTCATGATGCCAAAGACCAGACAGCTGAACCAGGCAAAACAGGTCTGGAAGGTGTTCGGATAGAAGATCTTGTCATTTTTGGGAATGACTGTAAAAACATACCACAGGTTGTAGAAAAAGATGACCGGGGCAACGAAATAAGCCAAGGCCGAGGCAACGAGCACCAGCCAAACCGGCTTGGGCAGACCGACGATGATGGCACAGGAGGAAACCACGGTCCACAGCATGGTGAGACGGTAGATGTTGTACTCGGAGTACCATTTGCTCTTCTTCTCAGGGGTCAGATCAGCACGGTCAATACCGGAGAGTTCCGCAGTAGCCTTGAAGATGTTGCGGCAACAGGCGGCAACGACACGGGGCCAGCCGTCAATGTAGTTGAAAGCCGTGGAGAAGGTGGCAGCGGCGGCACCGAGAATAAAAACAACCATCATCCAGGGACCGATACTGTCGGTGAAGATCTTGGCGATTTCGCCCATAACGGCTTTCCCCTTGACTTCACTGGGGTACATCCAGACCGCGGCAAGAACCATGTAGACGAAAGCAACAAAGAAGGAAATCCAATGGCCGAATTTGAAATCCCAGATCCCGATTTTAAACCAGCGGCGGCAGTATTCCTGGGTTTTTTCAGGAAGAAGGCTGGTGTCAACTGCAAGGGCTGACTTGGGAGAGGAAAAAGGATCAAATTTCGGCATGAACCCTTTGTCTTCAAGGATGGCACGAACATAGGCCATGCCTTTTTTCTTGGCTTTACCCCATTCGGAAGCCTGCAGAGAAACGTCGATCCCGGTGGGCAAAAGTCCAAGGAACCCGGCAACGATCAGCCAGGAACCGTTGGGCATGTCAAAAATAAAGAAATGGACCATCTTGTCCATGGGGGCAGGCTGATAAAAATAGACCACCAGGGATGAAATGACCAAGGCGCCGGCGCAGATTTTGGTGACGTTCTCAACAGCACCATAATTGCCGTAAAGAATCATATAAGCGGAAAAGAGCGCAATAATGACTGCATAAACCCAGAGTTCAAGGGGCAGCCCAAAGTAAATGCTGAAAAGGTAGTACATCACTGCTGCTGCAGCAATCAAACGCCCGGCTTCCCCAACGGCACATTGAATAAGGGTGGTAATCATGACATACCAGAGAGGCCATTTCCCAGGCGCCGTACCGTAGGCTTCCATCATACTTTTACCGGTAGCATTGGTAAAACGAAAAGCCATTTCAAAACCATAATATTTAAAAATGTAGCAGATCGGAAGAACCCAAAGAAGGGCATAAGCAAAGCGTCCGCCAGCGGTTGGACAGGTAACAAGATGGCTGGTACCAATCCCGGTCATCATGAGGATAAGGCCGGGGCCAAAGTGCTTCAACAGAGCACCTGGAGCCATGCTGGGTGGTTCCAGCTGTTCCAGTTCCTCGCAGTAAAGAATTTTATTTTCATCCGCCATTACACTAATCCTTTCCTTCGAGCCTAACATATTAAATTTTAGTCGATTTTCCAGTACCCGTAATTTTTGCACAAAAAATCCCCTTAAGATCTGACAAACAGGCCAGACCCCAGGCGCAACTTACCCTTGATCAGCAAATAGCCACAAGAGCGTTATATTGTATTGTGATTTTTTGAATGTGAGGGGGACAAAAAAATCAACTGGCAGATAGTTAAAAGCCTCTCAGAAGGATGGGCGTTATGCCCATCCTTCAAGAGAGGCAATTTAAACTAAATTAAATCACATTCTTTGACGATTCCTTAGACTGCTTCAACAGGAATCTTGATGCCGCAGCGCTTCAGACCCTGGTTGATGAATTCCTGAATCTTCTGGTGATGCTCAGGCTTAAGATGAGCAAAACGGTCCTGAATCTTCAGATATTCGGTTACAGGTTTGAATGCCTTGGGCTGGTACTGATAGGTGTACTCGCCATTTTCATATTCGAACAGATGGAAAGTACCACATTCTACTGCAAGCTTACCGCAGAGCAGTACCTGGTTGGCGCGCAGACCCCAACCTTTGGGGCAGATGGCATGTACGTGAACAAGGGCGGCACCGTGAACGTTGGCAGCCTTACGAATTTTGTTCATGTAGTCAACAGGATAGGAAATAGAAGCTGCTGCAGTGTACTGCATGCCGGGATGCAGAGCGATCATGCCGCGGGCGAAGTCTTTAGGCCACAGTTTTTTCGCTTCAGGAATCTTCGGTCCGGGAGGAGTAAAGGTGGTCCAGGCGCCGTAAGGAGTCTGAGCGGAAGTCTGAATACCGGTATTGGAGTAACACTCGTTGTCGTAGCATACGAAGATTGCATCATGGTCACGATACATCATTGCAGAAGCAGCCTGCAGACCGATGTCAGAGGAACCACCGTCACCTGCGAATACATAGATGTTCGGGAAGGTACCTTTGTACTTGCCTTTACGGATACGTGCTTCATAAGCAGCGGAAATACCGGATGCTACTGCACCACCGTCAGTAATCTGGGTGTGCATCCAGGGTACTGCCCAGGGAACGCAAAGGTAAGAGGTGTTGGCTACGTACATACAGCCGGTGGGGCCCAGGAAGATGGAGTTTTTGCCGGCAGCTTTACAGGCCAGACGATAGGACAGAGCCGGGCCGCAGCCTGCGCAGGTACGATGACCCATGACATAGTATTCGTCAAGGGCTACTGCTTTGTGGATGTTCTGCAGCAAAGGCAGATCTACTTTTGCTTGTACTTGTTCTTCTAATAAAGTCGTCATTTGTTTCTCCCTCTAATTAGGTTGTACACGACAGGTTCTTAAACGTTGTGGAAACCGATCCAGTAAGCGGTTCTTTCGGTAGAGCCTTTAGCAGCTGCATCCTTGAGAACGTCGCCCATGTAGTAGAATTCGTCGAGGCGGATAACTTCGCCACCAAGACCAGCCATGAATGCGGTCAGAACGGGCTTCTTAGGAGCCTGATACAGGGTGGTAGCAACTTCAAGAGTCAGGATACCGCACTGACGGGCCGCACCAAAGGAGTTGTTGGTTTCAACAACACCAACAGCTTTGAACTTGGTAAGGATGTCGGCGAGGTAGTCGGTCGGCCAAGGACGGACCCAGCGGGTACGAACGAGACCAATCTTCATCCCTTTTTCGCGCATATGGTCTACGGCGAATTTAGCGGTGTATGCATGACCACCACTGATGAAGAGTACGTATTCAGCGTCAGCACATTTGTACTGCTCAACGAAAGGATCGTAGCTGGTGCCGAAGCGGCTGTTGAAGTCGTTTACAACTTCGTCGATGACGGGGAAAGCACCCATCATTGCGTTAACACGGCTTGCTTCCAGAATGTGACCCTGGCCGGGGAACAGCTGAGGACCATGGCCGAGAGGATTCTCGGGATCCAACGCATCCGGGAACTGCAGAGGAGGCAGGAATGCATCAACTTCTTCCTGAGTCGGAACAACAACCTTCATCGGAATATGGCTGAGGAAGTAACCATCCTGGCAGTTCATTTGGGGCAGATATACGCGAGGATCTTCACCGATGCGGTAGAACATCAGGGTGTTGTCGAAAACTTCCTGAGGAGTATGAGCCCAGCCAAGGAGCCAGCCCTGGTCACGGGTGGAAAGAGCGTCGGTATGCTCGGAACCGAAGTCACCCGGGGGGTCCAGGGTACGGTCGGCGATTACCATCTGGAGGGGGCAACGGCCACCGGAGATGGGGGAGTAAACTTCCATCGCATACATAACACCAACACCGGAGGAACCGGTCAGTGCACGGGCGCCAGCAGAGGAAGCACCATGAGCGATACCCAGCTGTGCATGCTCACCTTCACCGTGTACGAATTCGAGGTCGAGTTCGCCACGAGCAGCCATCATGGACAGCATCATCATGAGGCCAGTGTAGGGGCGGATCGGATAGGAGGAAGCTACGTCGATGTCGGCCATTTTCAGAGCATGGGCTGCTGCGCCAAGACCGGTCAGGAACTTGGTGGTACCGGTACGGGAATCAGCCAGTGCGCCAGCGTCTTCTTCAGCTTGTCTTTTTAATTTTACGTCTTCAGGTGCGTTTGCCATTTATATTCTCCTTGTAAAGAATTCAAGAGTGGAATTTACTAACCGTTAATCACTCTCAATGAATTAATCGTCTGCGTACAGCGCTTCTACGTGAGGCAGCAGGAAGAGTGCATCCTGGAAAGGAACGCCGTCTTCGAAGTCGAGTTCGGGTACTCTGTCAATAGCGTTGACAGGGCATGCCCAGGTGCAGAGACCGCAACCTTTGCAGTAATCCAGGTTGAAGCCGATTTTGTTTCCGCCGTCGACGAGCAGAACGGTTGCGTCCGGGCAAGCCAGAACGCAGGATTTACACATAACGCATTTTTCGGAATCAACAACGGGGCGGTAGATTCTCCAACCACCGGTAAGCATCAAAGGCTGCTCGCCGTTTGGCTTGGGAGACTCAACGATACCTGCGAAAGGAATCGACATTTCTTCGGGAATTTCGATCGTATATTTTTTATATCTTTCTTTCATGGATCTCCTACTCCTTTGTTTAGTTTAAGACAAGGATCCGAATGGATAGAATTACAGCTGCTTGATTTTTACTTCATCGTAGCCGCGCTTGGCTGCGGTACGGTTGGAAGCGGCGCCGAGTACGGATTCCTTCTTGACAACGCCGGAAATAGCAGCGATAGCACCGGCCATAGCAGCACCAAGGCCACCACCGATGGCGCTTACGTCTTCAGCACCTTCTGAACCGGAGTAGTCAATCAGCTGCTCGGGAGCGATACCGAGTGCGTCGATGGTACCAACGGCTTTCAGTCTCTTGCGCTCTTTCTCGGGGACATACTTGAGCAGTTCTTCAGGATCTTTGGTGGTATTGATTACCAAGAAACCGTTTTTCTGGATGCCTTTACAAACGTTGATCCCCTTCATGATGGTTGCTTCGCAAACACCAATGATGTTGGGTCTGTGGTTTTCGTATTCGAATACGTTCTCGATCTGGGATTCGGAAATACGAGCATATTTACGTACCTGAACGTTGATACGGTCAGGGAGGTCAACGTAGTTGTCAAATGCCTGGGTGAATTTGCCTTCGTTGAATGCTGCTTCGGTGAGAACCAGACAAACGTCACGGCCTTCTTTGTCCTGAATAACGCCAGTTGCCCAAACGGTGATTTCGATCATGCTAATTTTCCTCCTTCATAGAGATGTAATTTTTTTTGCTATGTCTAGCAATTTCGGAAGCGAATTCCACTCTCTTTCGAAAGCGTTCATCAACTTCCTTTTGTTTTGGTCCACCTGCTTGCGTCAATCCTGTAAAAGATTTTCACCTCCTTTCATGCACGCAAACCAAAAAAAAGTTATGTCATTACCCTTCCAACCCAATATGTCTTTGGGCCAACTTAATATTAGCTTCCATGTCGGCAACCGCCTTTTCAAACTCTTCGGCAATGGCCTTCTTATCCATTACTTTGCCGCCTGTTCTAAAGGCACTGCTGGCCTTGACCATACGTACCTTGCGGCAGCAACTTTCGATATCGGAACCAGTCATGCCGCGACTGTTTTTGGCCAGTTTTTTCATAGTGGTTTGGTCGAGGCCCAGATCGCTGGCAGTCAGGTTGAAGATTTCCAGCCGTTCGCTTTCGGAAGGGGCTTCAAACTCGACCACGTAGTCGAAACGTCCTGAGCGAAGCAAGGCGGAATCGACCAAATCCATACGGTTGGTGGTGGCGATAATGATGATATCCTGAAAAGCTACGGCTTTGTCAATCTCAACCAAAAGCTGATTGACAATCCTTTGCCCAACGCCGGATTCGGCTATGGCGGTCCTGGTCGGGGCGATAGTATCGACTTCATCAAGGAGAAGCACACAGGGGGCGATGTGCTTGGCCTTCTTGAAAACTTCGTTGATTCCCTTTTCAGATTCCCCAATGTATTTGGAGTAAAGGGCTGAACTGTGAACGGTCAGAACGGGAAGCTCGAATTCACCGGCCAATGCCTTGGCAAACATGGTTTTACCAGTGCCGGGTGCGCCTGTGAAGAAGAACCCGCGGGGCAGGATGGCCCTGGCATCCTTCTCGTCGGCAGAGGTCCCGAGACAGATATCCATGACCATGCTGAGGTTTTTCTTGACCTCGCGCAGGCCTCCGACATCCTTGAGTTTGAGCTTCGGTCTTTCCGGGAGAAACTCGCGCATGGCGCTCGGTTCGGTTTCGCGGAAAGCATTGAGGAAATCCGCCTGTTCAACGTAGACGTCGGAGTAATCGGCCTCGGTAGGATTGACACCATCCGTACGCAATTTAGTCAGGACGCGGCGCAGAGTAACCATCCCGGCTTCCTTGCAAAGGGCCGCGAGGTCGGAGCCGACAAAACCATGAGTCAGTTCCGCAAGTCGCTCGAGGTCGACGGTTTTGGCTAAAGGCATTTTGCGGGTGTGAATTTTAAGGATCTGATGACGACCGACACGGTTGGAGGGATTGATGATGATTTCGCGGTCAAAACGACCGGGCCGGCGCAGGGCCGGATCAAGCATATTGGGAATGTTGGTCGCACCGATGACGATAACCTGGCCACGCGCCCTGAGACCATCCATCAGAACAAGAAGCTGGGCGACAACCCTTTTTTCGACATTCCCCTGAGTTTCCGTCCTTTTTGGACAGATAGCGTCGATCTCATCAATAAATATAATAGCCGGAGCATTGGTCGCCGCCTCCACGAAGATCTGACGAAGCTTAGCTTCACTCTCCCCGTAGAATTTATTCATGACCTCCGGCCCGTCAATGTGCATAAAGCGGGCTTTGACTTCGTTGGCAACAGCTCTCGCAATGAGGGTTTTACCAACCCCGGAAGGCCCGACCATCAAAACACCTTTTAGCGGTTCGATGCCAAGTTTCTGAAAAATACCGGGATAGCGCATGGGGTACTCGACGATCTCGCGAATCTTTTTCAGCTCATCATCAAGGCCACCAATGTCTTCATAGGAAACCCGGCCGGCTTTTTCGGCCATATCGGATTTTTTAACGCGAACGAGGGTACTCGGGTTGATGATAACGGCACCCTGGGGACTGGTTCCTTCAATCAGAAAAGTCTTGCTGCCAAGACCGAAGATCTGCACCTCAACTTTGTCGCCCGTCATGACCGGCCGCTTGGCCAGCATCATAGCCAATTGTTGAGCTTCATCTTCATTGGGAGGGGGTTGATTGGGATCGGTTGGCGCGACCAGCATTGTCTCGCACACCTTGGGCTCAACTTTTCGAAGATCAATCAGGTCTTCAATTCCGGCACCGACGTTCTCACGGATCATGCCGTCGATGCGAACGGCGTTGACAGGCATATTGGATGAAGGGTCAATATTCATTACCCGAGCAACGGTCCTACTTGCCCCACTTATCAACTCGGCAACATCCGTCGGTTTCAGCCCGAGTTCTTCCATTTTCTCCTGATAAATTCGCGCAATTCCCTTCCCAACATCGCCAGCCTGCGCTTCCTCAACAACAAATGTTAGCCCTTTGCTTTCCTTTTTGTTGGGTATCCAAGACATGCGGCTTTCCAACCTTCCTTAATGTTTGTTGACGCTGTTCCCCAAAATGCTCGACGGAAAACTACTATTTCAGCCTGTTTTTGTCAAGAATTTTTTAACCACAAAGAGACCGTCCCTGCCGAGCCGCTACTTAGCCAACTTTTAAAGAAATGAGCTGCCGAATCGCGCAGAAGTGGGACATGAAAAAGCATGGAAGGAATGTGGAAAATTTCAGTTCAACATTTAATTTGAGTAGGTAAAACAGAATATCAGAAAATCAAACCTTTTAAAGAAGAAAAAGGAATTTTTAATTTTAAAGGAAGAAAACAGGGGTTGTTGCCGGGAATGGTCCCTTACTCAATGCCTGCGACCTGAGAAATCTGACTGCCACCTTTTCTTTTGGCGACATACATGGCAGTATCGGCCTCAGAGTAAAGACGATCAAGAAGATGGGACAAATTGGTTTTCGACGTTTGGGATTTAAGCGCTTTAAGGGGACGTTCAACGATCTCGCCCCAGTGCGCAATGTTTTTGGCCGATATATGGGCACTTCCAATGCTGGCCGTAACCTTGAAGCTCTCACCGTTGGCTTCCCAGCTCAAATCGCTGATGGCTTTAAGCACCCTTTCGGCCAGCTCCTTGGTACCGGGGGCATCGGTTTCCGGGAGAGCCATGGCAAACTCCTCCCCGCCCGTCCGGGCGAGAATATCCGTCTCACGCAATATTTTCCGCATGGCGCTGGCCACATCCTGAAGAACCGTATCACCCATGGCGTGACCATAGGTGTCGTTGACATATTTGAAACGATCCAGGTCGACGATCAACAGAGAAAAAGAGTGGAAATGCCGTACCGCCCTGCCGAGGGTTCTTTTCGCCTCTAAGAAGAAAAACCGCCGGTTATAGATCCCCGTCAGGTCGTCAATCATGGCCAGTTCCTGATAGTGCTGCTCCATGCGGCGGGTTTCGTCAAGAAGGCCATCCAATTGCCGGGTCCGGGAATTGACTTCCTTTTCAAGATCATTGAGAAGACGGTTGGTCGTTATGATCTGCCCCAAAAAACGGCAAAAAACAGGGATCAAACGTTTCTGCCATTCATTAATCTGCTCAGGGAGAGGGTAGGAAACGTTGACAGCCCCGATGGTTTTCTGCCCGAAAATAATAGGCGCGCTGATAACGCTTCCGAAGTTGGTCGGCTTTTTCCCTTGAGCCATGGCGGTGAAAATATTGTCGCGCAGGCAATCGCTGCAAATCTGAGGTTCACCGGTTTTTATGGCCATCCCCATCAGGGTCTGAAGAAAAATTTTGTCTTCGGGGCTTGCTTTGGACTCCTGACTGAATTCGTTGCCACTTTCCCATTCCTGCCAGTTTAAGGTGCCCATATCACGCAAAGCATTTTTTTCAATCACAAAAACTGAGCAGGTGTCAAAACCGTAATTTTCAATGAGCATCTCCATAATCTGACGGAAAAGCTCCTTTTCGGATGCAACCGGCAGGTGAATGGTGCTGAGGGCATGCAAAGTGGACAACGAATCGAGGAGTTCTTCAAAAATATCCGCCATTTCTCTAAAAACTTTCCCGGAGAGTGTTGAATTCACGACAGCGTCTCTTGTTTTCAGACAAGCAACAAAGAGAAGTTTTTCAACTCATCAAAACGTTTATTTAAATACTCGACTATTGAAAAAAGAGCAGAAAAATTGATCAATTTTTCGTCCCGGCATTCGGCAGGAATGTCGGAAAGGGCTTTCCCGTCCAGATGGTGCTCAGCGACCACGGCAGCCAGACCGATCAAACGAACCATCTCCCACTGGGAACCCTCGTAGGCATGGTCTTTATGATAACGCATAACCCTGGTCAGATCCTCCGGCAACCCCCATCTTTTCCCCAGCCAGGCCCCCGCCCGGCCAGGATCAATCCCGATTTTAGTAATAATTCGAGAATGGATCGGTTCCTCCCGCTTTTCTGCAAAAACCACTTTCATCTCTTCCGGGAAGGCCGTCACGAGAGCCAGAAGGCCGATATTGTGAATGAGCCCGGCGGTATAAACGATGCCGGGCGAAAGCTTGCCCCTGAAACTCTGCTGAGCCAGCTCCTGGCCCAGGGTAGCCGTGGCAACGGCCAGATACCAGAATCTTTCATTGGGAAAAAAGGAGAGCTTCCGAACTTCGAACGAACTGGCCAATGCCTGAGCCAGCAAAAGACTTTTGGCTGTGGAAAGGCCCAGGACCCGAATGATTCCGTCCCGAGTGGAAATGATCTGGTTTCGCTGGCCGTAATAGGCGGAGTTGGCCCAACGGAGAATCCGCGCCGTCAGTTCCGGGCTTTTTTCGACAACCTTAACCAGCTCCTGGATGTCGGCATAATCATTCCCCACCAACCGTATTAATTCCTGGGCAATCGCCGGTGGTGGAGAAATCTCGCCGAGAATCAAAAGCCTGGATCTGACCTCTTCCTCCGTGGGCCTCTCTTCTAAAGCTTCCGTCACATTCCCTCACTTATCGCCCTGAACATTGAAACCGTAGAATCCATTCAATGATTTTCAACCATAAAAAGCAGACGCCGGGTCAACATCCATGAGTGACTTTTGTTGATGTTTCCCGGTATTTGCATATTATTTAATGCTTGTTAATCCTCTGCGCTCCGGGTCAGCGCCCCAAAAGTTTTCTGGCCGCTCCGGCAATTCCTTTCGCATCAAGCCCATATATCCTGCGCAATTCCTCCTGCCCCCCCTGTTCAACAAAGGTGTCAGGTATGCCGATGCAGTGGGTTTCTGCTTGAACCCTTTCCCCGGCAAGCAACTCCAGAACCGCAGAACCAACGCCTCCCTGAACAATGTTTTCCTCGACCGTAATGACTTTCCCTGTTTTTTGCGCATGGTCCAGAATCAGGCCAGCATCCAGGGGTTTGACAAAACGCAGATCGACCACGGACAGGGAAATATTTTCTTTTTGAAGGAGCTGCGCGGCCTCCAGCGCGGCAATAACCGTTATCCCGATTGCAAAAATCACTCCATCCGAACCCTCTACAAGCAGCTCCCCTTGTCCTAGCGGGCAAGGCTCTGGGGGTTCCTCCAGGAGAACCCCCAGAGCCTTGCCGCGCGGATAGCGAAAAGCAAACGGCCCGTCGTGCGCCAAGGCGGTCACCAAGGCACGCCGCAACTCCTGTTCGTCCCGTGGCGCCATGAAAATCATGTTGGGCAGATGCCTCAGATAAGAAAAATCAAAAAGTCCATGATGGGTTGGGCCATCCGCTCCCACCAGGCCACCACGGTCAAGGGCGAAGATGACAGGGAGGTTTTGCAGACAGACGTCATGCAAGATGCTGTCGTAAGCCCTCTGCAAAAAGGTGGAGTAGATGGCAACTACTGGCCGCAACCCCTGAGAAGCCATCCCCGCAGAAAAGGTGACAGCGTGCGGTTCGGCGATCCCGACATCAAAAAAACGCCCCGGAAAACGCTCCTGAAAATGCGACAGCCCCGTACCGTCGGTCATGGCAGAGGTCAGGGCGACAATTTTTTCATTTTTTTCGGCCAATTCCACCAGGGTTTTGCCAAAAACAGCCGTATAGGACCCGGGTCCTCCTTTCGCCTGCTTGACTTCCCCGGTTTCGGCATCAAACGGACCAACACCATGAAATATCGAAGGCTTTTCCTCTGCCGCGAAATAACCTTTCCCTTTTCGGGTCAAAACATGCATCAGAACCGGTCCCCGCAAACGGGAGACATGCTGCAAAGCTTTCTTCAGGTCGTCAAAATTATGGCCGTCGATGGGCCCAAGGTAATCGAACCCGAGCGCCTCGAACAACATGCCCGGGGTTAAAAACCCTTTAAGAGAGTCTTCCGCCCGCCTGGCCAGAGCCAGGAGATCCTTGCCGAAACGGGGGACATGCTGAAGAAAGCCTTCGGCTTCCTTTTTCAGGCGAATATAAAAATCCGAGGTCAGCTTCTGGCTCAAAAAAGAAGAAAGAGCCCCGACATTGGGCGAAATGGACATCTCGTTGTCGTTGAGAACGACAATCAGATCTTTCTGAAGATGCCCGGCCTGATTCAAGCCTTCAAGGGCAAGACCCGCCGTCAAAGAACCGTCGCCGATAACGGCAATGACCTTTTCATTGCCGCCTTTTGCGTCTCGTGCCACTGCCATGCCGAGGGCGGCGGATATGGAAGTGCTGGAATGACCGACATCGAAACAGTCATATTCGCTTTCCGCCCGCTTGGGAAAACCGCTGAGACCCTGGAACTGTCGCAGACTGGCAAACCTGCCCCGGCGCCCGGTTATCAGCTTGTGGGCATAGGCCTGATGCCCCACATCCCAGACAATCTTATCCGTTGGGGTGTCGAAAACCGTATGGAGAGCCAGGGTGAGTTCGACAACCCCCAGGGAACTGGCCAGGTGCCCCCCGGTTTGTGAAACCGTCTTAATGATGGTTTTTCGAATATCCTCGGCCAAATCGGCAATTTTGGAAGACGACAGGCCTTTGATATCCTGTGGGGAATTGATCTGTTCCAGGATGCTGCTCATAAAAAACCTTTCAGGAAGTCCGCGCCACGATGAAATGGGCAATTTGCTTCAACATGTCCGCCTGGTCACCAAAGGATTCAAGGGCTCCGACGGCCATGTCCCGCAATTCAATAGCCCTTTCCCGGGCCGCTTCCAAGCCGAAGAAGGCGGGGTAGGTCGCTTTGCCCCGGGCCTCGTCAACCCCCAGGGTCTTGCCCATGAGATTCTGGTCACCGACCACGTCGAGAATGTCGTCGGCCACCTGAAAAGCAAGGCCGACCGCCTCCCCGTACCGGGTAAGGTGCGCCAAAGCTTCTTTGTCGGCCCCTCCGGCCAGAGCACCGGCCTGTACCGAAGCAAGGATAAGAGCCCCTGTCTTATGGGTATGAATATACTCAAGGGTCGGAAAGTCGATCGCCTTTCCTTCGGATTCAATGTCCACGGCCTGCCCTCCGACCATGCCGAAGGAGCCCGCGTTGCTGGCAATGATTTGGATAATCTTGAGGCTTGCCCCCTGGGGAAGGAGCGCCCGAGTCTCCGGCGAGGAGAGCAGGACAAACGCCTGAGTGAGGAGGGCATCACCAGCCAGAATGGCCATGGCCTCCCCGAAAACTTTGTGACAGGTGGGCTCGCCTCGGCGGAAATCATCGTCATCCATGGCTGGAAGATCATCGTGGATGAGCGAATAGGTGTGAATCATCTCCATGGCACAGGCGACGGGTATCACCCTCTCGACCTCCCCCCCCACAGCTTCGCAGGCAGCCATCATAAGGACCGGACGGATTCTTTTCCCCCCGGCCATGACCGAATATCTCATGGCCTTATGAAGATTGTGGGGGAGGATATCATCATCAGGCAGATATCTTTCCATGGCTGCATTAATTTTCGCCCCACATTCGGCAATATAGGTTTTTAAATCCATAGCCATCCCCGTTTTCAGTTGTCTTCCGGCTCAAAAGGAGAACTTTGCAGAGTTCCATTCTGATTTTTCAGGAGAAGCTCCACCTGATTTTCCGCCTCTTTCAAGTATTTCTGGCAGACCCCCAGGCTTTTCATCCCATCCTCGAAACAGCGCAGTGAGGCCTCCAGTCCAAGATCGCCCTGTTCCAAGCTCTCTACCGCTTTTTCCAGGTTTGAAAGAGCGTCCTCAAAAGACTCTTTTTTCATATTTTCAACTCCATATCAACAGATTTGGGTCCCTTCCGCAACCAACGGACCCCATCTCGGAAAAATCGAACCGCATATCCGTCTGCGACCTCCAAGCCCTCAATCCATTCCCTCAGGAAAAACTTCCCGAACCGTGGCGGCAGCCGCTCCGACTGAAAAATCAATTTTCACCACATCACCGGCCGTCACTTGCTCGGCGCGGCGGATAATCGCCTCGCCTTTTCTGACAACCGCATAGCCCCTGGCCAAGGTCTGCGAAGGAGATAAACTCTCCAAACGGCCGGCACAGGCGGCAAGCTCGGCTTTGCCCGCCCGGATGCGGTTGTCCATGGCCAAGGTCAGCCTGTGGAAAAGATCGTCGCATCTCCGCCTCTGCCAGAGCAATCTTTCCTGAGGCGAACGAAGCCGCCCCCGGAGGCTTTCCAGACGTTCCCGCAAAATGTGCAGGTTTGCCCTGACCCGGCCCGCCAGACGAACGGCAAGGTGGTCCAGGTGGGCCTCGTATTCCAGACGGCTTTTCATGACCATTTCGGCAGCGGCGCTGGGGGTCGGAGCACGAAGGTCGGCAACAAAATCGGAAATGGTGAAATCAATTTCATGGCCGACAGCAGAAATGACCGGTATTACGGAAGAAAAAATGGCACGGGCAACCTCTTCCTCGTTGAAAGCCCAAAGGTCTTCCAGGGAGCCTCCCCCCCGTCCGACAATCAGCACATCAGCCTCGGCATGCCGGTTGAAATCGGCTATAGCTTCGCATATCTCCCTGGCCGCCCCTTCTCCCTGGACCCGGACCGGCCGCACCAGGATCCGGACACCGGTCGAACGCCGGGAAAGGACCTGAATGATATCCCGGATAGCTGCGCCGGTTGAGGAGGTAACGACGCCGATGGTGCGTGGCAAAGCCGGCAGGGACTTTTTATGCTCTTCGGCAAACAGCCCCTCTTGGGCGAGTTTTTCCTTGAGCCGGAAAAAAGCCTCCTGGAGCGTGCCCACGCCGCAGGATTGGAGGCTTTCGACCAGCAGCTGCAGTTCGCCGCGTTGGTTGTAAAGGGACATCCTTCCTCTGCAGACCACCTGCATTCCATTCGCCGGAACAAAGTTCAGCAGACGATTGAAGGGCCGGAACATAACGCAGCGAACCTGGGAATTTTCATCCTTCAGGACAAAATAGAAATGGCCTGAAACGGGAGCAGCAAAGTTGGATATTTCTCCTTCCACAGCCACTTCCAGAAAATTTTCCTCGACAACCTCCTTGAGGAGTTCCGTCAAGCGGGTAACTGTCAATACAACGGCAGGCTCGGACATAAAACCAATTTTCGAGAGAGACAAAGAAAAAAAATATTAATGGTAAATTATAGTCGGATTTTGCCAACAAAGAAAGAGGCTGTCTGAAATCCGGGTCGTGGCCAAGGCCGCAAAAAAAAGGGCCGGGCTCAAGGCCCGGCCGCCAAAAGTCATTATTACTCTTTGTTATAAATCTTTATTTTTCCAAAACCTGGGACACATTGACCACTTCGATTTTGCGCTCCCGAAAAAGCGTTTCGGCCTTTTGCAAAGCGACCAGGGTCTCCCGGTGGGGATGGCAAATGCCGATGGCGTGCCCTTTTTTCTCCGCCAGATCCACAAGACGGACAAGCTGGGCGGAAATCTTGTCGACATCCTTGACATTATCGAGGAAAACATCCCGTACGGCCACAGGAAGCTGCATCTCCCTGGCAGTGAGATAACCCATGGATTTCGCTGTAGTAAGGCTATCAACAAAAAACAGCCCTGTCTTTTTCATCTGCTTCAGGAGCGTCTCCATGGCATCCTTCTGCTCGCTGAAGCGAGACCCCATGTGATTGTTGCCACCTACGGCATAAGGCACCTGCTCAAGGAAACCCATAAACCGGCGGTTGATCTCGGAAGCCGGGAGATCCACGAGCAGGGCATTCTCGCCGGGATTGGCGGCAGGATAACTCCAGGGTTCCATGGGGATGTGCAAGAGCACTTCGCGCCCCTGGTCATGAGCCAGCACAGCCGTGGCGGAAGCATTGGGAACATGGGGTAGCACCGAAAAAGTCACCGGAAAATTCAGTCTTGCCAGCTCCCCTGCGTAGCGCAGGTCATAACCAAGATCATCCATGATAATGACGACCTGGGGCCGTTTTTCGGGGACCGGAAAATACTTGATAGCGGGGTAAAAGAAAAGATAGAAGGGAACCAGTTTGCCGCGTTTGACGGAAATTATTTTTTTCTCCGCACTGAAATGGACGCGGATATCCCCGGAAAGTGCCTTCAGGCGTTTTTCCAGCTCATCGATCCATTGCGGGTCGGGAAAATCGCTATGGATTTCAAAGACAATGCGGGTGCCGTGGGGCTGGACTTTAAAGCTTCGGAGCTTGATGCCGTTTCTAATCAGGGCGCTTTCAATTTCAGCCCGCACCTCGTCGGCTGTAAATTTTTCGGTAATATCGTTGTACTGGTCCAGATATTGGGGCCGGTAGCTCTGCCGCAGATGGGAGAGTCCGACAAGAGCCAAAATAAGAAAACCCAGGACAAACAGCAGGGCAAAACCGACCCTGATATTGTGGTTTTGGGTCGTTCGCCGCATCCCTTTTCTGCGTTGGCGTGGCGCTTTCTTTTTCAACGGTTAGTCCCTGGAAACAATTTCAGGCAACATAATTTCACGCGGCACCTTTCTGCCGAATCTCCCTCATCAAGCTCCAACCCTTCAAAAGATCCAATGCCCGCATCAGCTGATAATCGTTATGCTCCTGTGGGGTCAGTTTAATATCCTTTTTCCCTGTCGCCTGGCCTGCCGGTGAACCCGGCTGAGCGACTTCAAGATGATTGGCAAAATTCTCCTCGCGGAAAAAGAGGTTTTCAGCCGCCTTGACCTGGACCGGAAAAACCTCGATATCGGGGACAATACCTTTGGCCTGGATGGATCGTCCCGCCGGGGTGAAGTACAGGGCGGTGGTCAGGCGCAGCCCCATATTCCCTTCCAGGGAGATAATAGTCTGCACCGAACCCTTGCCAAAGCTCGGCGTCCCCATGATGACCGCCCGGTGATGATCCTGAAGCGCCCCCGCGACAATTTCGGCGGCGCTGGCACTCCCGCCGTTGATGAGAACGACCATGGGATAGGCGCTTTCCGTGCCTTCCGCATTGGCAAAAAATTTCATCTGGCTGCGCTCTTCACGACCTTCGGTGTAAACGATCAGCCCTGAAGATAAAAAGGTGTCGGAGACCTCGACAGCTTGGTCGAGAAGCCCGCCTGGGTCGTTTCTCAGATCCAGAATCAGGCCGTTCAGGTCGCTGCCGTTGTCCTTTTTCAATTGCGCCAGGAGGGCGTGCAGATCGTCAGCGGTCTGCTCCTGAAACTGGGCGATGCGAACATAGCCGATACCACTTTCAAGGATTTTGGCTTTGACGCTTTTGATCTTGATGATTTCCCGGACCAGGGAATAGTCCTTGGGCTTGTCGAATCCCTCGCGCATTATGGTGATAGTCAGTTTTGTCCCTTTGTGTCCACGCATAAGGCTGACGGCCTCGACCAGGGACAACCCCTTGGTTGATTTGTCGCCTATTTTGACGATCTGGTCCCCGGCTTCAAGTCCCGCCCGGAAAGCCGGGGTGTCCTCAATGGGGGAAACAATGGTCAAAATGTCGTCCCGTATGGTGATCTCAATGCCGATGCCTCCGAACTCGCCGCGCGTATCGATCTGCATCTCCTGATAGACATCCGGCGGCATAAAAGAGGAATGAGGATCGAGGGTCGCGAGCATGCCGTTGATAGCACCGATCAGGAGTTTGCCGGCATCGACCTCTTCCACGTAATTATTCTGCACAATGGAAAGAATTTCGGAAAACAGCCTTAATTCCTTGTAGGTTTCCGCTGTTTCAGCCCCGGCACCGGGAAACGGCCAAGCGCTCAACAGGCAGATCAGAACTGCTCCCATTGCGACTAACAGGTATTTTTGCTTCATCATGAAATTACTCCGATTATTCCTCTTGTTTTGGTGAAAGCCACTTGGTCGGATCGAGGGGAATGCCCCGGCGGCGGATCTCGAAATAAATGCTGTCATGCCCCTCAAAACCGGAAGTTGCGATCGCTTCTCCTTTGGATACCGAGTCCCCAACTCTTTTCAGCAGCTTCGAGGCATGACCATAAAGTGAATAATACCCTTCACCATGGTTGATTATCATTAAATTACCATAACCCCTGAAAGGGCTGGCATAGGCGACATTGCCATTCCAAACCGCGGCAATCGGATTGTTGAGCGGGGATTCGATATCAATGCCCTGGCTCTCATAAAGCGTGCCAAGCTCAGGATGCCGCCAGGTACCGAAACCTATCTTGATTTTACCATTAACCGGCCAGGCAAGTTTACCTTTCTGATTTGAAAATTCACCTTTCTCACCCTGGTATTCGCGGAGTTTCTCCTCCTCCAGCTTGCGGATCAAAGTGCTAAGCTGCTTGGCCCGGTTTTCCAGTTCGGCAATTTTTTCGCTCAGACGTTTTTTTTCAAACTTCGTCTGAGCCAACAGCCTTTTTTTCAGTTGGCCGACCTTTTCCTGCTCTTTCTTCGCCTCCACGGTGGCATCCAGAACCGTCTGGTGTTGGGCCTGAAGGACCTTCAGCGTTTCCAGACCGATTTGCAGCTGTTGATGGTCGGCCCGGTAAGTGCTCAGGGTAGTTTTGTCCCGATGAACAATCCTTTCAAAATAAACGAAATTCTCCATCAGCTGAGATGGCGATTCCGAAGAAAAAAAGAGTTTGATCAGGGTCGCCTGGTCCCCCTTGTAGAGGGCGCTGAGCCTTTTCTGGACCTGATCCTCGGTCTTTTCGATGGCCGCTTCCAGAAGACGGATCTCGTCTCTTTTGCGGCGGATATTCTCCATCCCCTGGCGAGCTTCCTTTTCCAGGTCGGCCATGCGCTTTTCATACTTGTCAACTTCCCGCTCAACAAATTTCAGGTCCTGGCGCAGCGAATTTTCACGGGATTCCTTCGACCGCAAATTTTCATAACTGTCCTCGATACGCTTTTTGATCTCTTCGAGCTTTTGCTGAGCCTGAGAAATTTTTTGAGGGGCCCCCAGGGCCACCCCCTGAAAAGGCAAGAAGCTTCCCCAAAAAAAGGCAAATACAAGGGCCGCGATAATTTGAGCCTGTTTTTTCACTAATATCGAATCCGGACAAATTTGCGCAGGGAAACCATGCTTCCGGCGGCACCGAGAAAAACACCGGTAAACAGGAAGGACAGCTGATAGGTCAGGGGCAGAAAAACGATGTCTTTCACTCCCATGGTAAAGAGCAGCGTCACCAGGCTTTTCTTCAAAAAGAAGTAGTAGATCAAATAAGTACTCCCCAGCGCCAGCAGCGCTCCGAATGCCCCCTGAAAAGCCCCTTCAAAAATGTAGGGGGTTTTGATAAAGAGTGGCGTGCCCCCCACAAGGGACATGATTTCCAGCTCATCCCTGCGGGCGTAGAGAGTCAGCTTGATCGTATTGGATACGATAAAAATTGTCGCAAAAAGCAGAAAGCTTCCCAGTATCCCGGCTGAAAACTTGAGCAGAGTAACAAAGGACTCGAAGCGCTCCAGCCAATCCTGACCGTAGCGCAGGTCCTGAAGGTTCTTGTTCTGCCTGAGCTTCTCGACGACGGCCTGGATGCCGGCGCGGGAGCGGTACCGCTCTTTCAACCCGATTTCAAGAGATGCCGGAAGGATGTGGGCGGTCAGCCCCTGGAGCAGATCGGCATTCTGCCCCAGCCGCTCCCGGAAACGCTCAAAGGCCTCCATCTGATTAATATAAGCGACCTTTTCGACTTCCGGGAAAGCCTCGATTTTCCGTATCCAGGCCTGCAGAACCTCGGTCTCGGGGACGACATCGAGAAATGCTTGGATCTGGACCTGGCGCCCCCAATGAATGGTCAACTGTTCAATATTGAAGAACAGAATGCTGAAAAAAGCGATAATGGTCAAGGAAACCGCAACGGTGCCTATGGCGGCCGTGCACAGCAAGGGGCTCTGACGCATGTTTCCGGCAGCGCTTTTGATGAAATAGAAAAATTTTTCCAGCACCGATCTGGTCCTTTCTATGAACTCCTCAGATGCCTTGTTCTCTTGCCGGGCCGGTTCGGATTATGCCGAATAATGAAGCGGCGGTCAGCTCCTGCGGCCACAGGTCCAATTGCCGGCCGGACCTGAAAGCTTGAAACCCCCGCAGCAAAACGAAACCGTTTTACGGACCGAAAATCCGAGAACATTTTCAACCAGAAAAAAGCGGATATTGATTCTTGAGCAAAGCGCGCGGGTTTTCCCGGAAGGTCCAAAACCGACCATCTCCGGCCATAAAGTACACCTTCTAAAATCGGAGACAGAACGCTTGAAAAATATTAAGGCGTCACATCTCTCTCGACCCGCCCCTCCCGCAGCAGAATTACCCGGCGCGGGTAACGCCTGATGATCTCCTGGTTATGGGTTGCCATGATCACCGTGGTACCCCTGGCATTGGCCCCCTTAAAAAGTTCCATGATTTCCTCGGTCACCTTGGCATCCAGGTTTCCCGTCGGCTCGTCGGCCAGAAGAATCAGCGGGTCCATGACCAGGGCCCGGGCAATGGCAACCCGCTGCTGTTCCCCGCCGGACAGCTCCAGAGGGTGTTTCTGCAGGTGCTTTTCCAGACCGACCATTTTCAGGGTCTGATAGACCCTTTTACTGATTTCGTAACGTTTTTTACCCTGAATTTCCAGGGGAAAGGAGACATTCTCCAGAATGGTGCGGTTGTTGAGAAGTTTGAAATCCTGGAAAACCACCCCAAGTCTTCTCCTCAGGTAGGGAATCTGGGACAAACGCATGCGGGTCACGTTCTGCCCGTTGATCAATATCTGGCCCCGGGTCGGCCGTTCGGCACAAAAAAGCAGTTTAAGGAGGGTTGATTTGCCCGCGCCCGAGGGACCCGTGACATAAACAAATTCTCCCTTGGGGATCCTCAGGCTGATGTCGTTGAGAGCGGAAGAATCTTTCTGGTAGCTTTTGACCACATTATAAATACGAATCATTCCAACTCACCACTGGCGATAGGGTATTCCATTGAGGCCAACCAGATCGCTTCCGCTATGCACATCATAAATCCCCTCGCGGGCCGCCGCGAATTCGGATAAGGGGTCAGCCTGCACCGCAATCCAGGAATCGGATTTGCGCGTGAAAGGGTCCCGGGGGATGCCGCGCAGATACTTTTTCTCGACCAGTTCTCCCAGGGATGTCGGATAACGGACATTATCGGCAAAAAAGGCATCGATGGCGTTCCGCATCTGGAAGAGATCCTCCAGCAGAACCGCCTCCCGGGCTTTGATGACATGCTGCTTGAAGCTCGGAGCGGCAATAGTTGCCAGAATACCGATAATCGTCAGAACGATCAACAGTTCGATCAGCGTAAAACCGTTTTCCTTGCCGCTGCGGATGAGCTTTCCCGGCATGGTCGAGGTCATGACTCACCAGTCCCTGTAATTGCTGCCATCCAGAGCGACACCGTCGCTCTGGGAGTAAACATCGTAAACATCTTCCCCTCCCCAGGTCACCGTATCCAGGTCGTCGGCATAGGAGCGCAGGCCCCAGCCCTGCCCTTCGCGATCAAAAGGGTCTTTGGGAATTCGGCGCAAAAAGCGCTTTTTATAGGGATATGTACCGCCAAAATCACTTCCCACGACCAGGTCTTCCAGCTGTTTGGGATAGCCCGTCTCCTTGGCGGATTTGATGATTTTATTTTCCTGGACCGCCTTATCAAAAGACTTTTTATACTCGTCGATGGCCGTGCGGATTATTCTGAGAGCATTCTGAAGTTCCAGTTCCTGGCTCCTGCGAACAGCAACTTCTGCAAAAGGGAGTACGACACTGGCCAGAACGGACATGATAACCAGAGCAATGAGAAGTTCCAGAAGAGTCAGGCCCTGTTGTGAGCGAATGGGAAAAAGGCTCATAAGCGCTTTAATCGACCCGCAGGGAAAGCCCCTCTATTTCCACAGGCAGAGGTTGTCCATCGGCATCGAGCAACTCGACATTATCCAAGCCCACCCGGACCTGCCCCGGGCGCCTGGCCCGGAAGACGAGCTTGACCAGGCTTCCGGCCCCGGAGGCACCTGGACTCTTACCCAACTGACTGTTGGCAATATGGACGCGCCCGGCCTGAACATCCACATGGGAGGCAAACAAGGTCCGCTGACCGTCCTGCGCGAGGAAAAGACCTTCCTGGGCATTCATGAAGTCGAGCATCTGGGGATCGTAGACGATCTGGAGAGGGGCGCCGTAAACCTTTTCGGCCTGAGCCACCTCCACCGTCAATGGGAAAATGTCCCCCTGTTTGATCACAGCCGGCCCTTGTACATAAAGTTTCGATGGTCCCGACACGGGTGTGACAGCCGGCAAACTTCCTTCAGGAGCATTTTCCTCCGGGATTAAGGGGGTCCTGGCCTGGGCTCGCACCGGAGCCACACTCTCGGCAAAGGCACCAAACGAAGGGCCGACCCTGTAGTCGTTCTCGCCGCCCGACCAGATGGTAGCCACATCCGGAGAAGGAACGTCCCGCGATTTCACCACATGGGGGGTAATGGAAAGAAGAATCTCCAATTTGACCTTCTCGGTGCTCTTCCCGGAGAACAGCCTTCCCAGCCCCGGAATATCCCCAAGAATGGGAATGGTGTTGGTGTTTTCCTTGAGATCGTCGCGAATCAGCCCTCCGATAATGGTCTGTTCGCCGTCCTTCAGGGTCAGGGTGGTTTGCGCGTTGGTGGTCGTTATGGTCAGAACCGTGGTACCGCTCTCCTCAACGGTCTCCTTGTTGGAGACATTGCTCACCTCCAGCCCAAGTTTGGTGATAATCGTTTCATCCAGCTGAATGGTCGGCTCCACATCCAGCTTGACCCCGACATCCACATACTGGACATTGCTGTAAGTCAGTTCGCCGTTGGTACTGGTGGTGACGACAGGCTCCCGGGATCCGATATGGACCTTGGCTTTCTCTTTGTTTTTTACCCGGATTTTGGGATTGGCAAGAATCTCTGAGTCACCCAGGGTTTTGGCGAAATCGAATACAACCCTGGGAAGGGTGTACAGGGTTTCCAGGTCGCTGAAATTTCGGATCAGGTTGTTACCTTCCAAAGAGTCGCTGACCAGATTGCCGGTTCCCTCCTTGGAAAGCCCCAGGCCTACGGAATAGGTCGAAAGGGTAGGACCGAGATCGACAATATTGTTATGCCCGACCTCGACAATCTCAACATCGAAAAGCACCTCCGAATCCGCCCGGTCCGCGGCCGCAAGCACCTGCTGTGCCAGCTTGATCACATCAGGCTGGTCGCGAATGACAATAGCGTTGAGCTCTTCATGGACGTAGATTTTTTTCAACTGCAGCATGGTCCGCAACAGGTTGAGGGCCTTTTTGGCGTCGACATTGGAGAGATAAAAGATCTGAATAATCTGATCTTCGTACTGCCGGACCTTGTCGACATTGTTTGGATAAAGAATAATGGACTTTTCGTTGAGGACCTTCTTGCCCAGGTTGTTCATCTTGAGGAGAAGCTCCAAGGCCTGAGAAAAGGTCGCCTTTTCCAACATGATTGAAACCCGGCGAGAAGGAACATCGTCATCGAAAATAAAATTGACCCCGGAGAGTTTGGAAAAAATAGTGAAGATATCCCTGAGATCGGCATCTTTGAATTTCAGGGTGATGGCCTGGGTGGATATGACATCCAGCTCAAAACCGTCGAGACGCACCTTTTTCTGGCGCTTGACCTGAGCCATAAGCTCCAGAGCCCGACGGTTTTCGGGATCCACGGCGAGAATTTTCTCGAGGCGGCTTTTCGCCAGATCAAGCTTACGTTTTTTGAGAAGGTCCTCGGCAGCCCGGTAGTCCTCCTCGATCTGCAACAGCCGCTGTGCCTCTTTCAGCTCCTGCGCCGCCCCCTCCAAAGAGGGGTCAAGCATGGTGGCCCGAATCAATTCAGGAACAGCCTCTTTGTAGATCCCGGCGGCAAGGCGCTCCTTTCCTTTCCGGAAATGAACCATGGCGGCTTTTGACTTGGTCTCGAAAAGCCTGGCCCGGTATTCATGTTTGTCAGGCTCTTCCATGATCGCCTTGGCATACTCCAACAGCGCCTCGTCATAACGACCCTGGGTGTAGAGGCTATCGCCCCGGGAAAAATATGTCGAAGGGCCTGCGCAAGCAGAAAGCAGCAGGCAGAACGCAACCAGAAATCTCCGCGAAAATTTTTTCATGATATCACTCTTACTTCTCCCAGTCCCCTTCGGGGTGGAACTCCACCCTGGGGGACTGCTGTTCTTCTCCGTCCTTCTGGTCTGAGTCCGGTGGCACCTCAGCCTGGGGAGCGGAAACATCGACCGAAGAAGTAGTTCCTTTCGCTTCAACACGTTTTTGAATATTCCCAACCCCTAGCTTATTGAACCCGGATACGGAATTTTTTGCAACCAGGGAAATGGTCAAAAGGTTGGTATCCCCCTGTTTTTCGATTGTTAATTCTTTTGAGGTCGCCCCGACAACCCTGAACTCCTTCTGCTTGCCGAATTTCACGCCTTTCTTGGCGACAAAAATATCTTCCCCCTGGGCGAAAAAAAAGGTCCTGGTCTTTCCGGATGCCAGGTATCCGAGAAAATCAAGGGCTGGTGGGGAGAGGAGGCTTTGACCTGCACCTGCCGACACCGGAGGGAGGGAGGGAGTTGTCTGGACAGGGGCCAGCGAAAGCTCCTTCTTTGCATCATGAAGCGGCCCGAAAAGGTCTTCCTTGGCGCCCTTGAAAGGTTTTTCGTTTTTCAGCCAGTCAAAACGAATCCGAAATTGGATATCCTCGCCAGCCCCCCCTTGCGGACGGGCCGAACGAATCACCTGCGATTTTGCCGCCGGAAGAGAATCCGATACCCGGCCCTGACGGGGATATTGGACATAAGCATATATTACTGCCAGCAGCAAGACCCCAATCAAAACATATAAAATCGTCTTCTGTCTGCTCATGTCATTCCTTGAACAGGGTTGACAGGCGAATGTTCATTCTCACTCCGGACTCCTGAGCGTCATTCTGACCCTGAAAGGAGACCTCGTCGATAGTCAGTATCCTCTCTGACTGTTCAACCAGGTAAATGAATTTTTTAACCTTGGGGTATTCTCCACTGACGGTAAAATTCAAGCCATAGCGTAAAAGTTTTTTACCCTGTATGTCCTCCGGATGGTACTGAACACGGTCGACGGTCAGGCCCGCCATTGCCGCCAGAGATGAAACATCACTGATCAATTCCGGAAAATCGGCGCGCCGCGGAACCATCTCCCAGAACAGCTTAATATCCGCACGCCCGTTTTTCAGCAGTTCGCCGACCGGCAGACGCCCTTTGTCATTGCCCGCAACCCGGTTGAGAAGCTGCTGGCGGCTGGCCAGTTGCGCCTGGAGTTCAGCGGCACGGGGCTCGAGCCAGCTGTTGACAATAATAAAAAGGACCAGGACCAGGGCTGCAAGAGCAACCGTCACAACAGGCAGAAGCTTGCTGGTTTCCCAAATTTTTTTACACCACATACGAAGAGGCATGGCTCAAATCACCCCTTTAACCAAAACCCGAAATGCCACGGCGGTCCGTTCCGCGCCACCCTCTTTTTTGAGGGTCTCCTGCCCCTGTTCCAGGAGAAAATAATCGGAAAAGGCAGCATCGGCGGAAAGCTTCTCCAGAAACTGACGCAAGTCCTGAAGATCCTTGGCCAGACAGCTCAACTTCACGGTCCGATCATTGAAACTGGGCTGAATGGAGCGGATCTTGATTTTATCTGTTGCCAGGTTTTCCAGATGGTCGAGAAAACCGGTCCAGTTGAAACGCCTTTTTTCAAGGATCCCGTTGGCGAAACGAATTTCCTCGATTACCTTTTCCAGGGGCCGGCCGAGATTGGTTGAGGTTTCCCCGGCAAGCACCTCCGGGGCCGGAAAAGCCTTGAGATGATTCTGCAACTGCCCGATATGCCCCTGAAGGAGGACCGTTTTCATGAGATTCAGAACCAGCATTAAAAACAGCAGACCGATGATCGCCCCGTATCCGAGGTACAGGGCCCGGCGATTGACATAGATTCGGCTGGCAAGATTGAGTTTGAATTTCATATTAACGATCCGCCATCAAACGTTGGGCCGCACCCACCGCGGCCGCCAGACTCTGGGATAGATCGGGAGGAAAATCACCTGTTTTCTGAAAAAACTTTTCCAGCCCGGCATCCAGAAACACCGTTCTTCCCGAAAAAAAGCTGTTGAGGGAAGAAAAAAGAGAAAGCCCGGCATCGGCATCCCCGTGAAAATAAAGCGGGTTCTGAAGAATGGCCCCATGATGATTCCGGCAATCGATAATCGAGCGCTGAATTTCATGGAAAAGGGCATCGCCCTTTTCAGCCATCGCCCGCGAACGGTAATAACTCAGAGTTCGGCCGGCAAAATAGAAGAAGGTCAGGATACCATCCTCGTAACAGATAAAACTGAAATCGTTTGCCCCCTCAAAAATCGGAGTGTAATAATTGAAGCAATGCAATGCGTGAAAATCGATAACGGTAACAAAAAATCCGGCCTCCTCGAATGCTTCCTCGAGATCCTCGACAACCCTGCGCGACATCATGCTGATCAGCAATTGCTGGGAAGTTGCACCCTGTTTCAGAATCTGATAATCGAGATAAATATCCGCGGGCTCCAGAGGGAGCTGCTTTTTAAGCCGCCAACGCAGGAATTCCCGACCCTCTTTCCGGGAGCTGAAGAGGGTATCGACTTCTGTCAGCACCAGCCTGCCCATGGACTCGGGGAGGGAAAGGGAAATCCGCTCGTCCTGGCCGGCAAAAGGCTCCAGAAAGTGGGTCAAAGACTCGATTAATCTTTTTTTGTCTATACTTTGTTCTTCCGCCAGAGCGGAGGGGCAAAAGGTTGGCAGGGAAAAGGGGGCTGTCCGGCACTGGGCAACGGCAAACGTGCCCTTGTGCCTGCGCAGAAGGACCGCGCGAAGAGCCGATGCCCCTATGTCCACTCCAATATAAAACCTGGCCATCGTTATCTTTCCAACTGCTCGGGGAAGGTGATCCGGTTGATCTCGGGGAGCGTGGTCGTCCCGCTGAAAACCTTCTCGAGAGCTGACTCGCGAAGAAGAATCATGCCCTGTTTCTGAGCCAGCTTTTTGATTCTACCCACCGGCTCCCGATGAATGATCATCTCCCGGATCTCGTCATTGATGTCCAGCAACTCCATGATTGCCGTCCGCCCTTTGAACCCCAGGCCATGGCACTCGTGACAGCCGGCTCCGACATAAAAAGCGACCTCCCGGTATTTTTCGAAGGAGAGCCCCGACTCCTCAAGGAGCTGGCGGGGATATTTTACCGACTTTTTGCACTTGGGGCAGATGACTCTGACCAGCCGCTGGGCGGCGACACAGTTCAGGGACGAGACAAAATTGTAGGGATCCAGACCCATATGAAGAAACCGGCCGATGACATCGAACACGTTGTTGGCATGCACGGTAGAGAAGACCAGGTGCCCGGTCAAAGCCGATTGAACGGCAATCTGGGCGGTTTCGGGGTCGCGAATCTCGCCGATCATGATCTTGTCCGGGTCGTGGCGCAAGATGGAGCGAAGCCCGCGGGCAAAGGTCAGCCCTTTCTTCTCGTTGACCGGAACCTGAAGAATACCGCGGACTTGGTACTCGACCGGATCTTCAATAGTGACGATTTTTTCCTGCACATTGTGAATTTCGGAAAGAACGGCGTAAAGGGTGGTGGTTTTCCCACTCCCTGTGGGTCCCGTGACCAGGACCATACCATAAGGTTCGCGAATCATGCGGCGGAAATTTTTCAAATCCCTTTCGTTGAAGCCGAGGGAATTCAGTGACAGCCCTTTCAGGTCTGAGGCAATCGCCTGTTTGTCCAGAATTCGGATAACGGCGTCTTCCCCGAAAATGCTCGGCATTATGGAAACCCTGAAATCGATGGATTTTTTGCCGAGGCGAACCTTGAAGCGGCCATCCTGGGGAATCCTTCTCTCCGAAATGTCAAGTTCGCTCATGACTTTTATTCGCGAGATGATCGGCCCCTGGAATCTACCGTCAACCGGATCGGTGGCGCTGTAAAGAACACCGTCGATACGGTATTTGATGACCACCCCTTCGTCGGTGGTTTCTATATGGATGTCGCTGGCGCGCTTTTCGAGAGCGTCGAAAAGGGTGGAGTCGATAAGGCGGATGATCGGGCTCGAATCCGTGGTCAGTTTGTCGATGGAAAGCACTTCCTCGCCCTTGTCCGTCTCTTTGACAAGTTGCAGTTTGAGATCCCGGGAAGCTTCCTTCAGGACCCCTTTGGCTTCCGGATCCTGTTCGAGCAGCCGGGATATTTCAGTCTGTGAAGCCACCTGAATATCCAGCTGGGTGCGGAGATGATATTCAAGGTTATCGTAGCGACTGACATCCGTAGGGTCGGAAACTGCTATTACCAGCTTGTCGTTTTTCTGGCCCAAAGGGAGAAAATTATATTGTCGCGGAAAACCAACAGGCAAAGTAGCAAGCAGTTCCCGGTCCGGGACAAAACCTTTCAGGTCCACAAATGGAAGCTGAAACTGTTTAGCCAGGGCCTGTGCCAGGGCCTCCTGGTCAAGAAGACCCTCCTCCACTCCAATTTCCCCGAACCGGCCATCCTTCTCTTCCATGCGCTGAAGAATGAAATCGACCTCAGAGGGCTCCAAAGCCCCCATATCCACCAAAATTTCACCGATTTTGCGGTGTTCGAACTTCATACCAATACCTTTTCAGTGTCAAACCTCAGCGCACCGTCCCGGCCATTTGAAAAATAGGGATATACATTGCAATGATAATTCCACCGATAATAACACCAACAAATATTATCAGGAGCGGCTCAAACAGTGTAGAAAGACGGTCCATCTGCCGGGCTGTTTCCATTTCATAATATTCGGCAACGTTGAGGAGCATTTCCGCCAGGGAACCGGTTTTTTCTCCCGCCGCAATCATGGAAAGGGTTATGCTCGAAAACACCCCAAGTTTTCCAAACACCTGGGGGATGGAGCCTCCTTCCTTGACCTGGCGAATGGCCTGATTAAACTCGGCTTCCAGAAACATGTTTCCCAGGGTACCGACCGACATCTGAAGAGCCGGCACAATCGGAATCCCACTGTTGAGGGTTGTCGCCAGAGTACGGCAGAAACGTCCCAGAGCATATTCGAGGGATAAATTTCCGATCAGGGGCAAAGAAAATTTTTTATGGTCGAACAGGAAACGTCCACGCTCCGTTTTCAAAAACATCCGAAAGGCCAAAAAGATGGCAATCAGGCCTGGAATGACCAGGGGCAAACCATAACTGAAACTCTCGGCCAGAGTGACAAGAGCCCGGGTTACCCAGGGAAGCACAACCTGGGAGTCGGCATAGATCTGACTGAAACGGGGGATGACAAAAACCAGCAGAAAAACGAACACCAGAAGCGCAAAGGAAAAAAGACAAAGAGGATAGAATGAGGCTTTTTTGATAGCCTGCCGAACCTCTTCGACCTTTTTCTGGTAAATGATATACCTCTCCAGAACAAGGGGGATTTCACCGGTCTTTTCACCCGCTTTCAGCGAGGCGATGTAGAGAGGCGGAAAAAGTTCGGGAAATTTGCCGAATGCCTCGGAAATAGCCGTTCCCCCTTTAATGTCGTTGCGGATATCCTGAAAAATGGCCTGTTGTTGTTTCACCTCCAGGCGTTCGATAATCGCATCCAGGGCTTGTACCACCGGCAGACCGGAACGGATCAGGACCAGCATGGCCTGGTTGAAGGAGAGAAACTGACGTTCAGAGTAACGCTTTAAAAAAAACCTTGGGAGAGAAACTGACGATAAAAACCGTTTTTTTATCTGAAAAACATAGAACCCCTGGTCTTCCAGATTCTTTTTCAGAATAACCGAACTGGCTGATTCAAATTCTTTTTCCAGAACCTGGCCGTCGGAAGTGCCAATTTTACATAGATAGATCGCCATAGTGGAATTTTCAAACGGAATGCCAATATAGGGTCGATATTGAAACAGTATAGCGTATCAGGGGAAAAATTACTGTAACTGTTAGGTCCAATGGACTTGCCGTGCTCATGGAAAGACTGTCTGGCGTCCGGTGGGTGGCAGTCAAGCCCGTTTTATTCATGCGGCTTTCTCGATAGGCAAGCCATTTCTGGGCCAGATCAAACCACCGGGGGAGGCTTTGCAGCACAGCTTGCCGTACATCGTAAAAGCGGAAGCGGGCACGGTTTGAAATGGCATGCCATCAGTAATGGCCCAAAAGCCCCACAGATTAAGATTAGTTTAATTCAATAACATGTTTGGCGGTTAAAAACAATTAAAGGCGACCCGTTGGGAGTCGCCTTTAATTGTTTATGCAATTTCCGCCATAACATTGGCCTGAACTGCATGTTTTTCGAAAATGGTGGGCGAAACAGGGCTCGAACCTGTGACCCTCGGCTTGTAAGGCCGATGCTCTCCCAGCTGAGCTATTCGCCCATTGAATGGCGGGGCTGACGGGACTCGAACCCGCGACCTCCGGCGTGACAGGCCGGCGTTGTAACCAAACTCTACTACAGCCCCTGGAACCAAGAAGGAACTGACTTAATTGACAGCGTCTTTCAGCATCTTGCCGGCTTTGAACTTGGGTGCCTTAGAGGCTTTGATGGTAATTTTCTCACCGGTCTGAGGGTTCTGACCCGTACGCGCGGCCCGCTCGCCAACACTGAAAGTACCAAACCCGACCAAGGCCACTTTATCACCAGCTTTGAGGGCTTCCGTTATGGCATCGGTGAAGGCTTTGAGGGCTTTTTCAGCATCAGCTTTACTCAGTCCAGCTTTTTCGGCCATGGCATTGATCAGCTCAACTTTTGTCACAGTGCACCTCCCGGTGAAAATGGTCTCAAATTAAGAACTTTCGAAGTATATATCAGAATCCTGAAAAAAGTGTCAAGTGAATATTATGCCGCAAATCCCCTTTTTTAGTGGCTGAGGGATTCTTCCGGAAACCGCTCGGGACGGGCTTTCGGCAAAGAATGCCCCGATAAATTTTTCAAGGACCTGGCCAACACTTCATCCATGTGAGAGACGGGAAAAATCTCCAGAACGTTTTTCACAGTCGGATGAATCTCCTCGAGATCCTTTTCATTGTCATGGGGAATCAGGACCCGCTTGATGCCGGCGCGACGGGCAGCCAGAAGTTTCTCTTTCAAACCGCCTATCTCCAGGACCCTGCCCCGCAAGGTAATTTCGCCGGTCATGGCAAGGTCGGGATCGACCCCCCGGCCGGTCAGGGCGGAAGCCAGAGCGGTAGCCATGGTAATACCCGCCGAGGGACCATCCTTGGGTATCGCCCCTTCGGGAACGTGGATATGGATATCGATCTTCTGGTAGAAATCCTCCTCCAGCCCCAGCTCGCTCCAGCGGGTACGGATATAGCTCAAAGCTGCGTGAGCAGACTCTTTCATAACTTCACCAAGTTTGCCGGTAACCGTCAACTTTCCCTGCCCGGGCATAACCGAAACCTCGACGTTCAGCAATTCCCCCCCCACCTCGGTCCAGGCCAGGCCGTTGGCTACACCAATGAAGTCGCCCTCCTCCTTGACCCCGAACTTGTACTTGGGAATGCCCAAATACTTTCGAATGTCGGTGCCATCCAAAGAAGCTGCTTCCGCTTTTTTCCCTGATTTAACCAACTCCCGGGCCAATTTTCTGAAAACGTTGGCGATTTCCCGTTCGAGGCTGCGCACTCCCGCTTCATGGGTATAGCGGCGAATTATTTCCAGGATGGCAGTATCGGAAAAGGCAATTTTTTTCCCCGAAAAACCGTGCGCCTTGGCTTGTTTGACAACCAGATAACGCTTGGCGATATTGAGCTTTTCCTCTTCGGTGTAACCCTCCAGGCGGATAATTTCCATGCGGTCCTGGAGTGGTTTGGGAACGGAGTGGAGTGAATTAGCAGTCGCCAGGAAAAGGACATTGGAAAGGTCGTAGTCGACCTCGACAAAGTGATCCCCGAAGTTGCAGTTCTGCTCAGGGTCGAGAACCTCCAGCAAAGCCGAAGAGGGATCGCCGCGGAAATCCGTACTCATCTTATCCACTTCATCAAGGAGGAAAACCGGATTTTTGACTTCGGCTTTACGCATGCCCTGGATGATCTTCCCAGGCATGGAGCCGATATAGGTCCTTCTATGACCGCGGATCTCAGCCTCATCCCGAACCCCGCCGAGAGAGATGCGGACGAACTTTCGCCCAAGAGCTCTGGCCACGGAACGTCCCAGGGAGGTTTTCCCGACACCGGGAGGACCGACCAGGCAAAGTATCGGACCCTTGATCTTTTTGACCAGGGCTCGGACCGCCAGAAATTCGACAATTCTCTCCTTAACCTTCTCCAACCCGTAATGATCGGCGTCCAGAATCTTTTCGGCCCGAACCAGGTTGCGATTGTCCCGGGTCTTTTCCTGCCAGGGCAACGCAATCAGCCATTCGATATAGTTTCTGACAACCGTAGCTTCGGCGGACATGGGCGACATCATTTTAAGTTTCCGCAACTCCGCCAGCCCTTTCTCCGTCGCCTCCTGAGACATGTTTTTGGTTTTTATCTTTTCCTCGAACTCCTGGAACTCTTTCTTGAATTCGTCTTTCTCACCCAGTTCGCTCTGGATGGCCCGCATCTGCTCGTTGAGATAATACTCTTTCTGGCTTTTTTCGACCTGATTTTTGACACGGGTGCGAATTTTCTTCTCGATCTGGAGGATTTCGCTTTCTTTTTCCAGCAGCCGCAGAAGCTTTTCCAGGCGTCTGCCGATATCGACAGTTTCGAGAATCATCTGCTTGTCAGTGATCTTGACGGAAAGATGAGAGATAATCGTGTCGCTGAAACGACCCGGATCGGTCGCCCCCTGCACGGAAGCCACCAGCTCGCTGGGCACCTTTTTGCTGAGATTGGCATAATTCTCAAAGGCTTCGGCCACACTGCGCATCAAGGCTTCGGTCTCAGCGGAAACAACAGCGGTTTCCCCCAGAAGAAAAACGTCGGCGTAAAAACATTCTTCTCCACGTACAAATTCATGCAGGCGCCCTCGCGACTTCCCTTCCATCAAAACTTTGAAGGTACCGTCCGGCAGCTTGAGCATTTGCACGATTTGCCCCAAGGTCCCGTATTCGTAAATATCCTCGGGCCCGGGGTCATCGATTTTCGAGTCTTTCTGGGCAGTGACAAAAACGATTTTTTCTTTTTCTACGGCTTCTTCCAGAGCTTGAATGGAGCGCGGCCGCCCCACGAAAAGAGGTATGACCATGTAAGGAAAAACAACCACATCCCTTAATGGCAACAGGGGATATCGTTCCAACATTAATTCGTTATCCAATAAAAGTTCTCCTCCGCACCGGCATGAAGGCTTTCTTTCGAACCTTAAGCCGATTCTGCACAATCATAAAGAACGATGGGGTTGGCGTTCTTGTAGATAACGTCCTCGTTAATAACCACTTCCTTAATACGATCCTGAGAGGGGACGTCATACATGATATCGAGCATGGAATTTTCCAGAATGGAGCGCAGACCACGAGCGCCGGTTTTCCTTTTGAGAGCTTCCTTGGCTATAGCTACCAGCGCGCCATCGGTGAATTTGAGATCCACCTTCTCCATCTCGAACAGTTTCTGATACTGCTTAACAAGGGCGTTTTTGGGTTCCTTGAGAATTTCGATAAGGGCCTCTTCATCAAGCTCCTCAAGGCTGGCAATAACGGGAACACGACCGACAAACTCGGGGATCAGCCCGTACTTAAGTAAATCTCCCGGCTCGACCTTGGCCAGGATATGACCGATCTGCTCTTCGTTCTTGCCTTTGACATTCGCCCCGAAACCGATGGATTTGGAATCGGTCCGCTTCAGGATGATTTCCTTCAAGCCGGAAAAAGCCCCGCCGCAGATAAACAGGATATTGGTGGTATCCACTTTGAGGAATTCCTGTTGAGGGTGTTTTCGCCCTCCTTTGGGCGGGACGCTGGCAAGAGTCCCTTCGATTATTTTCAGCAGTGCCTGCTGAACACCCTCCCCGGAAACATCCCGGGTAATGGAGGGCGAGTCGGTTTTACGGGCGATTTTATCGATCTCGTCGATATAAATAATCCCTTTCTGGGCTTTTTCAAGATCGTAATCAGCTGATTGGAGAAGATTAAGAATAATATTTTCGACGTCCTCCCCGACATAGCCGGCTTCGGTCAGATTGGTGGCGTCGGCTATGGCAAAAGGGACATTGAGAACTTTGGCCAGGGTTTGGGCCAGCAGGGTTTTGCCACTGCCGGTGGGGCCGAGCAGCAGGATGTTGCTCTTCTGGATCTCAAGTTCGCTTTTGTCGGACTTTTTCTCCGAGAATTCGACCCGTTTGTAATGATTATAAACGGCCACCGAAAGAATCTTCTTGGCACGTTCCTGACCGACGACATAATCATCGAGGATTTCCTTGATTTCATCCGGCCGGGGAAGCCTTCCTTTGGTGCTCGAGGAATCTTCCAGCTTGGTTTCTTCGGCAATAATATCTTTACAAAGATCTATGCATTCATCACAGATATAAACCGCAGGCCCCGCGATCAGCTTTTTGACTTCGTCCTGACTTTTTCCGCAAAAAGAGCAAGTCAGTTGCCCCGAATGCCCATTTTTATGATCCACGAATCTACCTCCGCAGAAGGATTATTCTTTTCTTTTTATTATATCATCAACGATACCATAACGTTTGGCATCTTCGCTAGCCATGAAAAAATCCCGCTCGGTATCCACTTTGACTTTTTCGATATTCTGCCCGGTATGCTGGGCAAGAAGATGATTGAGCTTATCACGCAATTTGAGAATTTCTTCTGCATGAATCTTGATATCACTCGCCTGCCCCTGAAAACCGCCGAGAGGCTGATGAATCATTATGCGGGAATTCGGGAGTGCAAAACGTTTGCCTTTCTCGCCGGCAGCCAGAAGCACTGCTCCCATGGACGCCGCCTGGCCTACACAAATGGTCGAAACAGGCGCTTTGACGTATTGCATCGTGTCATAAATTGCCATCCCGGCGGACACGACGCCACCGGGCGAATTGATGTAGAGAAAGATATCTTTATCTGGATCTTCGGACTCCAAAAACAGCAATTGTGCAACAATCAGGTTAGCCGTATGGTCCTCAATGGCACCTCCAAGAAATACGATTCGATCTTTGAGCAAACGGGAGTAGATATCAAAAGCCCGTTCGCCCCGGCCTGTTTCCTCAACCACCATGGGTACAAGAGTCATGGGTCAATCACCTTTAATTAAATGCTCTTTTCCAGTTCGCTTTTGTCAACTTCCTGGACATCGGCGTTTTCCAAAAGAAAATCAACCACTTTCTCTTCCAGGAGAATAGAATTCAGATTTTTTCGCTGCTCGGAATTATTATAAAACTCTTTTACGGTTTCCAGCGGCACATTGGAATCCTTGGCCAGCAACTCCAGTTTCTTATCCCAGTCTTCCGGAGTGGGGCTCAGCTTTTCCTGAACTGCAATCGCTTCCAAAATTAATGCCGCTTTCACCTGGCGTTCTGCTTTTTCCCGATTTTTTTCCTGATAATCATCCGTAGTCATGCCCAGTTTTTCAATAGTAAGACCTTGTTTTTTAAGACGTTCTTTGAAATTATCAAAAAGGTGTTTTAGCTGAGCCTGAACCAGGGCTTCAGGTACTTCAAACTGGTTTTTTTCCAGCAGGGCAGTGACAATCCGCTCTTTCAAATCATCCAGAATGCGCCTTTTTTCGTAATCCTCATAAGAGGCGGTGATTTTTTCAACAAATTCCACGAATGAATCCAAACCAAACTGCTGGGCGAACTCATCGTTCAGTTGCGGCAGGATCTTTTCTTTAATGGTCTTTAGAGTCACATTGAAAACAGCTTTTTGCCCCGCCAGTTCCGGAGATGTATAATTTTCCGGGAAGGTAACCTCGATCTCTTTGGCGCTCCCCTTTTCCATACCGGCAATCTGTTCCTCAAAGCCGGCAACCAGTGATTGGCTGCCCAGTTCGATGGTGTAGTCTTCGGCTTTGCCATGTTCAATAGGCTTGTTGTCTATAAATCCTTCAAAATCGATGGTGACAAAATCCCCTTCCTCTGCCACCTTGCGTTCTGACTCCTCCAACGTCCCTTTATCCTTGGCGATTTCAACAAGACGCTCGTGGATAACCTCGTCATTCACCACCAACTTTTCCCTTTTCAGGTTCAGGCCGGTGTAGTCCCTGGCCTCGATCTCCGGCTTCACTTCTACCTCAACCGTAAAGGTAAAAGGTTTGCCTTTTTCAAGATTTCCCGAATCAACGATGGTCGGCTCGGAAACAGCCGTAAAATCTTCCCTCATCATTGCCTTGGCAAAATTCACGTTGAACAATTCCCGCACGGCATCGTCGGTCATTTTCCCGGAATAGAATTTCTCCAGTACCGGCCGGGGCACCTTGCCTTCACGAAACCCTTTAAGCTTGGCGGTTTTGCCAATCTTTTTGTAAGTCGCTTCAATCGTTTTGTCGACCTGTTGATCATCAATTTCAAAAGTGATTTTCTTCTTGATACTGCTGACATCTTCTATCTTGACTTCCATTTCAACCCGGTCCCTTTCATAAATGGTAATAGCCCGCGTTCAAACCCCGCGGGATTTATCAAATGACATTTTCAGTTATAGTGAAACAAACGAAAAAGCGCCTGTAATAGACAATTGGTGCGAGAGGGGGGAGTCGAACCCCCACGGTTGCCCGCTGGATCCTAAGTCCAGTGCGTCTGCCAATTCCGCCACTCTCGCAAATAACTCTTTATCAGCCAAACAAGATAAAACGAGGAATGGGCCTGTTGATATTTAACTCTTTTTGTAAAAAACCATTTTCTTCTGATTTAAAACAACTCTCTTGCCAATGTACATCATAAAATGAAAAAGCCCACCTTTTTCTACAGGAGAACTCTCGGACCTGAAGAAAAAGAAAGGGCGTTTGGTAGGTTTTGGGGTGAGTGAAGGGGATCGAACCCTCGACAACTGGAGCCACAATCCAGTGCTCTACCAACTGAGCTACACCCACCAAAATGTGGGCCTATATTAATCAGTTAATCCCTGGCCTGTCAACGGGAAACTTCTTGCAAAAATTCGGATTATTTTCTCTCGGAGGGGCAAAAAAAACTCCTTGGAAACAGTGCGCCATGCGATTTTGATGGGAGAGCGTTTGTCCTCAAGGCAGGAGACAAAGATATTATATTCTTTCGGTTCAGAGGTTTTCCGAAAGCTTTTTCCCCGGAGAAAAAGCAGGACTCATGGCCGGCAAATTATTTACTGCCAACCGCACTGGAGGGTCGGGAGTCCGTCAGTTCGGCCTGGGCACGGCGCAACTCTTCCAGGGTCGATTCGGTTACTTCAGAGGTGGCCTGAATGTGCTCCAGGGCGGATTTGAGTTGACTTACCAAGTGCTGAATTTCATCGACGACAACAGAAAAGGCCTTCCCCGACTCGCCCGCCCGCGCAGCTTCAACTTTTGCGTTCAGGCTGACGAGGTGACCATGGCGGAGCAGGTTATCCATTCTTGCGGCTGAACCCTTCATACCGTCAAGGGTATCCTCAATTTTTCCCGTCGCACTTTTAAACCTTTGCCCCACCCGTTCAGCCATAATTTTGGTCTTTTTATCGTGAGATTCGATCAGACTGCAGGTAATCAAGGCTCCAAAAGATGAAACCATTTGCTGGCGGGGCTTAAGCAGTGCCCTGACCTCATCCTCCACAGCTTTTATCCCCGTCAATTCAAAAACCAGAGAGACGCCCTCCTGCTGTATCATGTGAGCCTTGTTATCCCCGGTTTCAATTCCCAACTCCAGAGCTTTCTGCATTCCAGGTGCGCTGTCAACGGGATCAACAACTCCGACAATTTCATAACCATCTAAACCGGCAAACTCCTCGAGGATGGTTTTAGCGGCATTACCGCCACCGATTAACACAATTTTCATGGGGAAACTCCGTATTTTTAAATGCTGAGTCAGCTAGCCAAGTTTTTATAAAAAATAAATCAACTATTCAAATTAAAGCAATTTCTCTGCCAAAAAATAAAATTGAATCCCGGCAGATAAAGTAATTTTGTTTTTTTATCTTCATTTCACCTCAACTGGAGATCCTTCCCCTTCCAGACGCCCCCCCAGGTTTTGCAATGCCTTGATGAGGACATCGAGCTGATGAATGACAAAATAGGTGGCATCGTTTTCATCACTGATGACATACCTGAAAGATCGCTCGTATTGGCCGGGAGCCGCTGCCAGCACCTCGGAAATCGAAACCAGTTCCGCAAGCTTATAACCGTTTTTCAACATGGACCAATAAAAAAGAACTCTTGCCAGCCGACCATTGGCCAAGGAAAATGGTCGGTCATAAAGAAATATAAGATGGAGCAGAATGGATCGAACAATGGGATGGATGGGAGCCCCTAAACCGGGGTCGGAGTTGGCAAAACTGCAGATGCGAAAGACCCGCTCTTCAAGCTCTGCCGCCATAGGCGGGTCATGCCAGAGATTTGTCTGATCCGTTTCCAAAAAGCTGGCATCTTCCGTTCCTGCTCGAAAGCGGCCGCTGACCCGGGGGGAGCCGGAAGAATTCAATACGAGGATGCGATGCAATTCCCGGAGTCCTTCGGGAGTCAGCTCGCTGTGGGAATTTTCCCTGATATATTCCAAGGCCTTGCAACTATTTCGAAGCGTCCCTTCGTCAACGGGCAGAGGTTTGCGATCCGCCTGCAAAAAGCTTTCAGGTGACTCGCTCTCAAACCCCGCTCCCTCCAGGACGGTGGAATATTTGGCCTCCTGCTTTCGAGAGTCGGCAGCTAGGTCCCCCCAGCCTTCATCATCTAAATGATATCGAATCGGCACACCTCTTCTGCCCAGCTTTTGGTCCAACCAGCTCAATTGAGCATGAACACAGGCGGGTGTCACCAGCACGAAAGGCGCTCCGCTGGTTGCGACAAAAGGCAGATGTCTGCCTTGTCGATTGCGCACCCATTTCATACCAGCCCACCACTCCTCCACGGACCAGTCCTGAGGAGGCGTCAATTTTCTCAATTTGTCCCAATGCCAGTAACGTCCCTGCTCGTCCGTAGGAGAGGACGACCGAACAATCGACTGGGCTCTTTCAGGTTCCGTGGTAGGCGGGAAAAGTGGAAATTTTGAATTCGAGTATTTGGGAGAAGGTGCAATATCCATTTTTTCTCCGATCCGGTAAATAGAGGGAAAACAAGCAATGCCTGGCGCAGCAGCTTAAAAGACCAAGGATTCCAAAAAAACAATAAGGGCTCAGAATAAAATCCAAGCCCTTATTAGTTATTGGCGCGCCAGGAGGGACTCGAACCCCCGACCTACGGATTAGAAGTCCGTTGCTCTATCCAACTGAGCTACTGGCGCTGGTCGGGGCGAGAGGATTTGAACCTCCGACCCCCTGCTCCCAAGGC